>Ga0182014_10000451_pt1 | contig 54083 bp, 37 predicted proteins | sample 612S2DmetaG_FD_120489 | JGI IMG/M metagenome (GOLD analysis project Ga0182014, IMG submission 120489) | Permafrost microbial communities from Stordalen Mire, Sweden - 612S2D metaG | ecosystem: Environmental > Terrestrial > Soil > Wetlands > Permafrost | place: Sweden: Stordalen | collected... | reverse complement strand
TGCCCGCCCAGCATTATCTGAACCTGTAGCCGTCCCCACCCCGGACCTGACGATGATGACGTTGACGATCATGGCCTGACGATCGTTACCGAACGATCATTGCTCATCTCGCAACCGGTCCTCCAGCGGTGGCACTGGACGCCAAACTGCACGGCGCGAAAATTCTGATATGTGGGATCGAAAATATTGATTCCGGTTAGTACCGAAGTTTGTTGACCCCGGGAGTTATTCAACCTAGAATTCGATTCATGTTGAGGCAGAACCTTTCCGCCATGTGCGTCTGCGCCTGTTGTTGTTGCGCATGCGTGTGCGCTGGCGCGGGGAGCTTGCCGACTTAAAAAGTTAATCTAATACCGGCACTTATAACCCACCGCCAGATGAATTTGGCGGTGGGTTTTTTATTTTTGGGGAAAAACAGGCGATGACAAACGCAGCAACCGAGACGAAGGCACAAAGAGTCGAGCGCCTCAAGCGCTCCAAGAACCCATGGGAGGGGCTGGAAGAAATTCGACGCTTTGCCCGTGAGGGATTCGAGTCCATTCCGTCGGAATGGCTTGGAACCTATTTCCGCTGGTGGGGCGTGTACACGCAGGGGGATGGGGCAGGCGTTACCGGCGGCCAGGGCGGGGAAGGCCGCGCGCTGCAATGCTTCATGGTGAGAATCCGGATTCCCAACGGTCTGTTGAGCTCCGAACAGCTGCGCGCCATTGCCGAACTCACCCGCCGCTACGCTCACGGCATTGCCGACATCACCGTGCGCCAGAACATTCAATTGCACTGGATCACGATCGAGGCGCTTCCCGATCTGCTCGAAGCTCTCGGGCGAGTGGGATTGAATACGACCAGTGCCTGCGGCGATGTTACGCGCAATGTCACCGGCTGCCCGGTCGCAGGTGTGGATGCGGACGAGATTTGCGATGCTTCGCCTTTGGCCCTCGAAGCGTCGCGAATGCTGGCGGGCAATGGCGACTTTTACAACCTGCCGCGGAAATTCAAGATCTCGATCACCGGATGCCGCGTGTGGTGCCCATATCCGGAGATCAACGATGTGGGCTTGACTGCAACCACTCGCGTGCTGCGCGGGTCGCCCGAGGTTGGCTTCTCCCTGCGAGTTGCCGGAGGGCTCTCCACCGAACCCTACCTGGGGGCGCGACTGAACGCGTTCGTCCGCTGGCATCAGGTGCTGCCCGCCATCATAGGGATTGCCGAACTATTTCGCGACTCGGAGGTGTTGCGGGAACATCGCGAGCGCGCGCGTCTGAAATTTCTTTTCCTGCGGCATGGGTGGACGGCGGAAAGTTTTCTGGAGGAACTGCAGCGGCGTATTGGATTTGCATTCGACGCCGCAGTCGAGGAATCGCCGCCCGCGGATGTTTATCGCGACCACGTCGGAATTCATCCGCAGAAGCAACCGGGCTACTGCTACGTGGGAGCAGCGGTGCTCCGCGGACGTATTACCGCGGAGCAAATGCACGCCGCCGCCGATCTGGCCGATCGCTTCGCGGCGGGCAAACTGCGCACGACCAACATGCAGAACCTGCTCATCGTGAACGTTCCCCAAGCGAATGCAGAGGCCCTGGCGAAAGAACTGGACGCGATTGGATTGCGCGTTGGTGGCTCGCCGTTCTGGCGCGGCACGGTCGCGTGCAGCGGCACGGAGTTCTGCAAGCTGGCGATCACGGAGACAAAGAGCTTCTCGCGCTGGTTGGTGGAAGAACTGGAGGAACGCCTGCCGGGCTTCGATCAGCACTTGAAACTGCACGTCACCGGGTGCCCGAACAGTTGCGGACAGCACTGGATTGCCGACATTGGCATCGATGGCAAGAAACTGAAAATCGACGGACGTCTCGTCGATGCTTATTACTTTTGCGTTGGCGGAGCGCTCGGTCTGCACCAGGCAACGGCGCGCCCGGTGGGATATCGCTGCCCTGCGACTGAGGTTCCGGCTGCGATCGAGAGGCTGCTGCGGCAATATCTCACGACGCGTCAGGCGGAGGAAAATCTGCGTCAGTTCTTTGCCCGGCACACAGACACAGAGCTGCGGACATTTCTGGCGGGCACACCGCTGGACGCTGTCGCCCGCGATTTGCCGCCGGTCAGTATCGGCGTCGGTGCCACGGGAACCGGAAAATTAGCGCACTCAGCCGGAGGAGACGGTGACTAGCATGTTCCCAATGTTTATGAAACTGGCAGGGAAGCGGTGCCTGGTCGTCGGTGCCGGCAAAGTCGGCGAGCCCAAGATCGGCGGCCTTATGGACACCGGCGCGCGCATCCACGTGGTTGCGACCAAGGCAAGCGGCCAGGTCCGCGAATGGGCGCTCGCAGGGAAGATCAAATTGGACCTGCGTACCTTTTCGGAGAATGACCTCGACGGCAAGTTTCTCGCGGTGGTCGCAACGGATTCAAACAGCCTGAACGAACTCATTTATCGCGAGGCGCAGCGGCGCGGAGTGCTGTGCAACGTGGTGGATGTTCCCGAGTATTGCGATTTCTTTTATCCGGCAGTGGTGCGGCGCGGCGACCTCCAGATCGCGATTTCAACCACGGGGCAGAGTCCGTCCCTTGCGCAGAAAATTCGACAGCAAATGGAGCGGCAATTCGGTCCCGGATACGCGGAGTGGGTTGAGCAGCTCGGCGCGACGCGACGGCTCATTCTGGCCAGTGAGCTCGATAAAGAGACGAAGTCGGAGCTGCTGCACTCGCTGGCCAGCCGGGAAGCGTTCGAAGCAGCGCTGGGCAAGATCCCGGTGTTGAGTACGAGAGTTGAGTTCAGAGTTGAGCACGAAGAGATGAGCGCGCAAAGCGAGGGAGCATGAAGGGAAAAGTTTATCTGGTGGGCGCGGGGCCGGGCGATCCCGAGCTGCTGACCGTAAAGGCGCTTCGTCTGCTGCAAACCGCCGACGCCGTCTTGCACGACGACCTGGTCGCGCCGGAAATACTGAAGCTGATTCCATCGACTGCTCAGGTTTACAACGTGGGCAAGCGCTGCGGGAAAAAGAAAATCCTGCAAGCGGAGATCAATTGTCTGATGGTCGCACTGGCGGCTTCGGGACTGCGCGTTGTCCGGCTGAAGGGAGGCGATCCGCTGATTTTCGGACGCGCGGGCGAAGAGATTGAATCCCTGCGCAGAAACAGCATTCCTTTCGAGATCGTGCCGGGCGTGACTTCAGCGATGGGCGCAGCCGCTGCGGCTCAGATTCCGCTGACGCATCGTCGCGCATCCGACGCGCTGGTGTTCATTACGGCTCATCGAGCCAAAGGGATGCATACCACGGACACAGACTGGAGCAAGTTTGTCGGCAGCGGAGCGACTCTAGTGATTTACATGCCGGGGCAGAACTACCCGGAAATCGCGAGGAGATTGACCGCTGCCGGACTGACCGACGAGACACCTTGTGCCGTCATCTCGCGCGCCACCACCAGGGATCAGCGAACGCATCGCACGACCGTGCTGGATCTGCATCGCACGCCGCAACTTGCTTCTCCAACGCTGCTGGTCGTCGGAGAGGTCGTACGTTTGGTCGATCCCGCCAGCACGGTCGAAAGACTTGTGGTGCCCGACCTGTCGCCGGGGAAGGACAGTGTCCTTCCGCCGGCATTTTTCAAAACAGTCCTCTCGCGCCCGGGAGCAGATGAGGAGGCGATGGCGTGAAAGACATGATCGCGGAAGTGCAATCGACTGCGGAGAGTTGGAGTCCGCAGCGCGTGCTGGCTTGGGCGTTTGAGACCTTTGGGAATAGAGTGGCTATCTCGTCAGCGTTTGGGGCCGAGGGCATGGTGCTTATCGATATGGCTTCGCGTGTGCGTCAGGATTTCCGCGTCTTTACGGTTGATACGGAATTCCTGTTTCCGGAGACGTACCGCCTGATCGACAGAATCGAGCAAAAATATGAGATCAAAATTGAAAGGGTGTTTTCGCTGCTCTCGCCAGAAGAGCAGGAGCAGGTTCATGGTGCGGCGCTTTGGGCGCGCGATCCCGACCAGTGCTGCAACCTGAGGAAGGTAGGGCCGCTCCGCCGCAAGCTGAGTGAGCTCGGGGCGTGGATTACCAGCATTCGTCGCGACCAGACCTCATTCCGCAAGGACGCCCGCAAAATCGAGTGGGACGTGAAATTCGGGCTGGTGAAGGTGAATCCGATCGCGGACTGGACTGCGAAACAAGTTTGGCGTTACCTCTACGCACACGAGGTGCCTTACAACTCACTGCACGATCAGAACTATCCGAGCATCGGTTGCACGCATTGCACGCGCGCCATCAATCCGGGAGAAGATCCCAGAGCGGGGCGCTGGCCAGGCACTGCTAAGACCGAGTGCGGACTGCACCTCATCGAGCCGCTGCGGCGGTTGCCTGAAGCGGATGCATAGGGCCCAGGCCTGGCACGGACCGCACGTTTATTTTTGACGATTAATCTTTCGATGGTTGGTCTTCATCTCTGGTAAGATTGCCCTTCTTTCATGATTGCGAGCGCTCGTCATTTGGCGGCCTGTATGGCGCTGGTCCGATGACTTGTGCGGCAGACTGATCGGGCGATAATGATTCTGGCCGGGGACGTTGGCGGCACAAAATGCAACCTTGCGTTGTTCCTGCGAGAAGGACTTGCGCTTCGTCCCGTCTTCCAGCGCCGTCTCGCTACGCGGGACTATGCGGGATTCGAAGACCTCGTCGAAAATTTCCTCAAACAAGCGACCGCAGCCGATGAGAACGGGAAGGCGCCCGTAATTGAGGCCGCCGGGTTCGGAGTGGCAGGGGTGGTTGTCGATGGGCGGCTCCACGCGGAAAACCTGCCTTGGATTCTGGACGTCGCGGCGCTGACCCGGAAGCTGCAACTGCAAAACATACGATTACTGAACGACCTCACCGCCACTGCCTTGAGTCTGGAGAGGCTGGCTGCGAATGACTTAGTGCCCCTGAATCCAGGAGCTCCCGCGCATCATGGGACGATTGGCGTGATTGCGGCGGGAACCGGGTTGGGAGAAGCTATTCTCTTCTGGGATGGTGGCAAGTATCAAGTAGCGCAGGCCGAAGGAGGGCAAGCGGATTTTGCGCCACGCACAGAACGTGAGATTCAGCTTCTTAGTCACCTGAAAGCGGAGTTGACTCATGTCTCCAACGAAGAGATTGTTTCTGGTCGGGGTTTCCGCAGGATTCATGAATTTCTGAACTCTGCGGTGCGCCACGAATCATTCGAATCTCCGGAGGGCAACGCAGCCAGTGAAATCACGCAGCGAGGGCTGGCGAAATCTTGCACGGTCTGTGTGGAGACGCTGGATTTTTGGACTGAAGTATTTGGCGGGGTGACGGGGAATTTTGCGTTGCAGACTCTCGCTCTGGGCGGCATCTACGTGGCGGGCGGCATCGCGGCAAAAATTTTGCCTAAACTTCAGGATGGCGCGTTCTTCAAGTCGTTTTGTGACACGAACAAACTCACAACGGTGCTGGAGCGCATTCCAATTTCGGTCGTCGTGAATGAAGACGCACCGACTTGGGGGGCCGCCTATCAGGCGCTGGGCAGCCTGTTGCAGCCGTGACCCCGTGCGGAGCGAATCTGCATGTATCGCGACCAGGTGAAGAAGATCCAGCGCCGGGCGAGTTGTGATATGTCGAGAGAAATGAACTGGCCTGTGCTCCTAAAGGCGAAAGGGCTGCCATTGTGGTGAAGGACGAAAAAGCTGGCTACAACCGCTTCCTCCTGCTGGTCGCGGGGCTGGGCGGACTGCTCTACGGCGTGGATGTGGGCATCATTGCTGGAGCTTTGCCCTATCTGGAGGCCACCTCCGGATTGAATGCGGGCCAGCTTTCCATCGTCGTCGCTGCTGTCCTCTTGGGCAGCGTGATTTCGACCTTGTTTGCCGGGCTGCTGGCGGACTGGATGGGGCGCAAGCCTCTGATGATGCTCAGCGGGTTGCTGTTTGTCTTCAGCATTCCCATGATTGCGCTGTCGCGTGGCTATGAGTCGTTGGTGCTTGGCCGCCTGTTGCAGGGCATTAGCGCCGGTCTGATCGGCGTCGTTGTGCCGCTGTATCTGGCGGAGTGCCTGGCGGCATCGACTCGCGGCAAGGGGACGGGCATCTTCCAATGGCTGCTGACACTTGGCATTGTGACCGCGGCCATCGTCGGCATGTTCTTCAGTTTTCGCGTCGAAGAGGTGGCGAAGCTGGGCGATCCCGCGAGGCTGTTCGCCTTTAAAGATACGGCTTGGCGCAGTATTTTCTGGGTTTCGCTGCCACCAGGCATCTTGTTCGTGATCGGCAGTCTCATGGTGTCGGAGTCCCCGCGCTGGCTATTTCGGCGCGGGAAGCGGGATGCCGCCTACGCGGCGCTTCTGCGCTCACGCACCGACCAGCAAGCGGACGTTGAGCTTGCGGAAATGGAACAAGCCGCCGCCTCTGAAAAAGCTAAGACCTCAACCGGGGCAAGTGTTCAGGGATCGCTCTTGCGGCGCAAGTACGTCATCCCGTTTGTCCTGGCTTGCGTCATTCTCGCTTGCAACCAGGCCACTGGCGTCAACTCCATCATTGGCTACAACACCAATATTCTTTTGCAGAGTGGCCTCTCCGATCTCCAGGCGCACTGGGGCTACGTTATTTTCACGATCGTGAATTTCCTGATGACCATCGGCGGCGTCCTGCTGGTTGATCGCAAGGGACGCAAGTTCCTGCTGTCGGTGGGCAGCGCTGGCATCATCGTGTCGCTCCTCTGCACCGGCGTTCTATTCCGGCGAACGGAAAAGTTGCGCGTGGACTCACGGGACGTGGTTCAATCCATGGTCGGCGCCGACCAGAAGGTCACGCTGCTTTACGATGGGAAGGCTGCGGATGCGCTGCTGGCTGTGAACGGAGACGCTGGCAAAGCGATCGGCAGCCGGCCCACATCTCTGGTCGTCATCTATTCTTACGGAGGTTTTCGCGCCGCGACCAAGGTGGCGCGCTCCGACGACACGGCTGCCAAGCCGATTGAGATCACGCGCGAAAGTTGTGTGCCCGCCAATAAAGTGGTCGCGTTTTTCTCGAATCCGTTCAGCAATCTCGAGGCGTCACGCAAGGCCCCGCTGAAGATTGATAATGCGCTGATTACTCCGGTGCCGAACGCTCACAACGGATGGCTGGTAGCGATCAGCCTGTTCGTGTTCATGGCGTTTTATGCGATTGGTCCCGGAGTGTGCGTTTGGTTGGCGCTTTCGGAGTTGATGCCGACCCGGATTCGCTCCAATGGTATGAGTATTGCGCTGTTGCTGAACCAGGCAGTTTCGACGACCATTGCCGCCATTTTCCTGCCGACCGTCGGCAAGTATGGTTACGCGACCATGTTCTTTGGCTTTGTCGGCTGCACCATAATCTACTTCATCACTGCCGCAGTGTTCCTGCCGGAAACGAAAGGGAAGACGCTGGAAGAAATCGAAGCGCATTTTGAGGGAGCGGGGGGAAAGTCTGCTCCCTCAACTGCATAAACGGCGCGTCTTCACGCGGATGGGCCGCCTCTAGCCGGTCACTAGCACGTGCTCCAGGCCCTTGACGGCTCGCATGTACTGGGCTCGCTCGAAGGCTCCCGGATCGGGGCAGCGAAGCTGGCTCATGCTGCCCTGCATCTGCTGCACAGATTCATATTCGTGCTCTTCCATCCACTCCTGAATGCCGTGTTCCACATTACGAAGATGTCCGACTCCATGGCGCAATAGAGCCGAGCACAGCATGGTTACATTAGCGCCGACCATGAGCAGTTTGATTGCGTCCTCGGCGCGATGCACACCGCTGGTGCCTGCGAGGCTTGCGCGGATGCGCCCATAAAGAATGCCAATCCAGGTCAGGGGCAGCCGTAGCTCCTGCGGGCTGCTGAGCAGCACGTTGGGTTTAATTTCCAGGGCATCGAGGTCGATGTCGGGCTGGTAGAAGCGGTTGAACAGCACCAGGCCATCGGTGCCGATCTGGTCCAGCCGCTTGGCCATGTTCGCCAGATTGCTGAAAAACGGACTGAGCTTCGCGGCCACCGGAATGTGTACCGAGATTTTTACTTCCCGGAGAATATCGGTGTAGATCTTTTCCGCCTCGGTTCCAGAGACTTCCATGTTTGTCGGAATGAAATAAATATTGCATTCGATGGCGTCGGCTCCGGCTTGCTCGATCTGCTTGGCGAACTTGCCCCAGCCGCCCAGAGTGGCACCGTTGAGGCTGGCAATGATCGGAATGTCTACCGCTTCTTTGGCTTTGCGGATGTGATTCAGATAGCCCTCGGGGCCCGTGTGGAATTCGGTGGAACGGGGAAAGTAAGTGAGCGACTCGGCAAAGCTCTCCGTTCCGGCATTGAGATCGCGTTCCAGTTCGAGGGCCTCCTGACGCAGTTGCTCTTCGAATAGGGAATAGAGCACGACGGCCGAGGCGCCGGCATCTTCGAGGCTGCGGATGCCGCTGATTTCCTGCGAGAGCGGAGATGCGGAGGCGACCAGCGGCGTGCGCAAGTCCATGCCAAGATACTTCGTGCTGAGATCCATGAATGCTCCCTCTTCGTATTGTGTATCGTTAATGTTGTCCGTCGCTACTGAACGCGAGCCGCTATTTCCCGGTTTCAACTGGCACTGGAGGATCGGGGCGCTTCTCCGCCGGAGCCGCAACCGCCTCTGGTTTGCGCTGCGCCAGATACTCGTACATGTGATAGCGAGTCTCCGCGTCCTGCTGCGCTTCCTGCCACAGAAGTTTGGCGTGTTCAGGGTTGCTCTTCTGGAGCATCTTAAAGCGCGTCTGCTGCAGTAGATAGTCTTTGACCTTACGCGTGGGGGTGCGGGAATCGAGCAGTAGCGGATTCTCGCCGGCCAGGGTGCGCTCGGGATGGTAGCGATAGAGCAGCCACTGACCGGAGTCGACCGCGACTTTCTGGTCTGACATGGCCGTCGTCATGTCGATGCCGTGCGCGATGCAGTGCGAGTAGGCAATGATGATGCTGGGACCGTTGTAGGCTTCCGCTTCGAGGAACGCCTTGAGCGTGTGTTCGTCTTTCGCGCCCATAGCGACGCTGGCCACATAGACATTGCCGTAACTCATGGCCATCATGCCGAGGTCTTTCTTGGGCCCCGGTTTGCCTCCCGCCGCGAACTTGGCGACTGCTCCTCGCGGCGTAGATTTCGACGCTTGGCCGCCGGTATTGGAGTAGACCTCGGTGTCGAGCACCAGCACGTTTACGTTGCGTCCGCTGGCCAGCACGTGATCCAGGCCGCCGTAGCCGATGTCGTAGGCCCAGCCGTCGCCGCCTACGATCCAAACGCTTTTCTTCACCAGCATGTCGGCGACCGCGAGCAACTGCCTGGCCTCGGGAGAATTTACACTCTTCAGCTTTTCTTTCAGTAGTTCGACACGTTGCCGCTGTTCGAAAATGTCGGCTTCGTCTTTCTGCGGCGCGGTCAGCAAAGCGGTAACGAGCTCTTCTCCGATTGCGCTCGACAGACGTTTCGCCAACTCACGGGCGTATTCGGTTTGTTTGTCGATGGAGAGCCTGTAACCCAGGCCGAACTCGGCATTGTCCTCGAACAAAGAGTTCGACCAGGCTGGCCCGCGGCCGTCGAGATTCTTAGACCAGGGCGTGGTGGGCAAGTTGCCGCCGTAGATCGAAGAACAACCGGTCGCGTTGGCGACGATCATACGATCGCCGAAGAGCTGCGAAACCAGCTTCAGGTAGGGAGTTTCACCGCATCCGGAACAGGCTCCGGAGAACTCAAACAAGGGCACCTGAATCTGTTGCTGGCGGATCGTTCCGACTTTGATCTTGCGGCGATCGAGCTCGGGAATCTTGAGGAAGAATTCCCAGTTGTCGCGCTCGGGTTCGCGTAGCGGTGGTTGCGGCACCATGTTGATGGCTTTCAGGCGCGTCTCACTCTTGTTCTTTGCGGGACAGATGTCGACACAGATGCCGCATCCGGTGCAGTCCTCTGGCGCCACCTGGATGGTGTACTGCAAACCTTTCCATTCCTTGTCGCGCACCTCGGTGGACTTGAAAGTTGCGGGCGCGCCTTCCAGTTGCTTTGAGTCGTAGACCTTGATGCGGATCACGGCATGTGGGCAGACCATGGCGCACTTGCCGCACTGGATACAGATCTTCGTGTCCCATGCGGGAATCTCGAGCGCGATGTTGCGCTTTTCCCATTTTGCAGTGCCGGTGGGGAAGGTTCCATCGACGGGAAAAGCGCTCACGGGGATTTCGTCGCCGTGGCCGGCGTAGATTACGCCGAGCACATCGCGCTCAAACTGGGGCGCCTGCGGAGAAAATGCAGGCGGCATCTCGGTGTGGCTGGTGACCTTGTCAGGCACGGTCACTTGGTGGAGGTGGGCCAGGGTCTCATCCACGGCGCGCATGTTCTGCTGCACGACCTCCTCGCCCTTCCGGCCATAGGTGTGGCGGATCGACTCGCGGATGGCTTCGATCGCTTCATCGCGGGGCAGAACCTTGGAGATGGCGAAGAAACAGGTCTGCAGAATGGTGTTCATGCGCGAGCCCATGCCGGTGTCGCGGGCCACCTCGTAGGCGTCAATGATGAAGAACCGCGCCTTCTTGGCGATCAATTGCGTCTGGACTTCGCGGGGCAGATGGTCCCAGACCTCGTCCTTATTGAAAGGGCTGTTGAGCAGGAAAACGCTGCCCGGAACCAGGGCGCTGAGCATGTCATAGCGCTCCAGGAAAATCCATTGATGGCAGGCCACAAAGTTGGCTTTCGAAATCAGGTAGCTGGAGCGGATCGGCTGCGGGCCGAAACGCAAGTGCGAAACCGTCATCGCGCCGGACTTCTTGGAGTCGTAGACGAAATAGCCCTGCCCGTAGTTGTCGGTGTTTTCGCCGATGATCTTGATTGAATTCTTATTTGCTCCGACCGTACCATCGGCACCGAGGCCGTAGAACATGGCTCGCACCACATTCTCGGGCTCGACGGAAAAATCGGCATCGTAATCGAGGCTGGCATGGCTTACGTCGTCGTGAATGCCGACGGTGAAGTGGTCTTTCGGATCGGGCTTCGCCAGGTTGTCATAAACGGCTTTGACCATGGCGGGCGTGAATTCTTTCGACGAGAGGCCGTAACGTCCGCCGATCGTATCCGGCGCAGCCTTCAGCTTGCCGTAGCCTAGCTTGATCCCTTCCTGAAGGCCGTTGACCACGTCAAGATAGAGCGGCTCTCTTCCGGCGCCAGCTTCCTTGGTGCGATCGAGGACGGCAATCTTGCGCACAGTTGCGGGCAGAGCTTCGAGGAATCGCTTGACGGAGAACGGGCGGTAGAGACGGACTTTCAGCAAGCCAACTTTCTCGCCGCTGCGGTTCAGATAATCCACCGTCTCGTGAGTGGTCTCGGCGCCCGAGCCCATCATGACGATCACGCGCTCGGCATCGGGCGCTCCCACGTAGTCGAAGAGGTGATACGAACGGCCGACGACCTGGGCAAATTTGTCCATGACGGCCTGGACTTTATCCGGGGCAGCGTCATAGAAAAGATTGCCGGCTTCACGCGCCTGAAAGAAGACGTCGGGGTTCTGCGCGGTACCGCGCAGCACAGGATGGTCCGGAGAAAGCGCTCGCTGCCGGTGCTCGATGACACGATCCATGTTGATGAGGGCGCGCATGTCGTCTTCAGTCAGCAACTCGATCTTGTTGACTTCATGCGAAGTGCGGAAACCGTCGAAGAAATGCAGGAAAGGGATGCGGGTTTCGAGAGTGGCGGCATGAGCGATGAGTGCCAGGTCCATGGCCTCCTGAACGGAGTTCGAGGAGAGCATCGCGAATCCGGTGGTTCGGCAGAACATCACGTCCGAGTGGTCGCCGAAGATCGAGAGGGCATGGGTAGCCACCGTGCGCGCACTGACGTGAAAAGCCGTGGGCGTGAGTTCGCCCGCGATCTTGTTCATGTTGGGGATCATGAGCAGCAGGCCCTGCGACGCCGTGAAGGTCGTGGACAGGGCTCCGGTCTGCAGCGCGCCATGAACCGCTCCGGCAGCGCCGCCCTCGCTCTGCATTTCGATCACGTGGGGCACGGAACCCCAGATGTTGGGGACTTCCTCCGACATCCATTGATCCGCCCATTCGCCCATGTTCGACGATGGCGTGATGGGATAAATGGCGATGACCTCGTTAAGGCGGTACGCGACATAGGCAACTGCCTCGTTGCCATCCATGGTCTTGAACTTACGCTTCATGAAATCCCCTTATGAGTTTTTCTATGATCCCGGCGGACTGTTCTGAGGAACGGTCATGTACAGAATGCCGGAAGCCGGCGATATTGTCGGGAACATAGCTCACAGCGGAGTGTGACCTAGGTCACAAGTAGGAGAAGAGGAGTAGTTGCCAATTCGATACTGTCATCCAGCGCGGCGAGAGATCTGCACCCGCCGCAAAATGCAGATCCCTCGCTTCGCTCGGGATGACAATTTGTGAGAGATCCGCAACCTCACAGATTCAGGTAGGCACGGATCGAAGTTAGATCTTCACCGGTGCGAACCTGGAAGCCAACGCGCTTCATGATGACCTGCATCGCGCGGTTGTCAGGCAGCATCTCCGCCGATACCTGGCTCAGTTTTTCGTCGCGGGCAATCTGTACGACGCGCTGGAGCAATTCATTTCCCAAGCCCAGATTCTGATAGCGATCTGAAACCAACACTGCGACTTCCGCTTCGTTTTTGCCGTGGAGCTTGTTTATGCGTCCAACGGCGATGATTTGGCGCTCTCCCGTGCCGGGATCAGTGCGCTCGGCGACGAGCGCAATTTCGCGGTCGTAATCGCCGAAACAGATGCGCAACAGACGCTCATGCGCCACCCGACGGCTCAGGCTCAGGGTGCAGAAGTAGCGCAAATAGACGCTGCGGTCGGAAAGGGTCTCGTGAAACTTGACCATCGGCGGTTCGTCTTCGGGGCGGATCGGGCGGATCGTAACCTGATTCCCATCCTTCATGGTCCAGGACGAGACGTACTGCAATGGATAAGGACGGATCGCGGGCTTGGGCAACTGGTCGAGAGTTACGGCAGGGCCGTGCAACACGACTCTGGCATCGAGGGCCAGCAAATGGTCGGGCGAAGCCAGCAGAGGATTGATGTCAACTTCCGAAATCCACCGCTGTTCGACCACGAGCTGACTGAAGCGGACTAATAGGTTTTCGAGTGCCGCCATGTTGATTGGCTTCCGTCCACGAACTCCCTTCAGTGCCTTGAAGACTTTCGTTTGCTCCATCATTCTTTGCGCCAACGTCGTGTTGAGTGGCGGAAGCGCCAGGGCGCGATCGCGATAGACCTCGACCAGTTGGCCCCCGGAACCAAACAGGATGACAGGCCCAAACTGCGGGTCCACGCTGCTGCCGAGGATTAATTCGTAGCCATCTAGCTTCACCATCGGCTGCACCGTGACGCCGGAGAATTGGTCGGCGCCAACTTTCTCCGCCACCGAAGATTCGATGGCGCGATAAGCAAAGCGGACCGCCGCTTCATCGCGCAAGTTCAGCTTGACTCCGCCAACATCCGTCTTGTGCGTGATGGTTTCGGAATAGACCTTCAGCACAATCGGAAAGCCAAGTCTCGAGGCAATCGTGGCTGCCTCGTCTTCGCTGGCCGCAACGCGCGTTTCCACCGTCGGGATGCCGTAAAGCGACAACACTTGCTTCGATTCGAACTCGGTGAGCAGAACACGGCCCTGCTTACGCGAATTCTGAATGATCTGGTCGACCTGATTGCGCGATGCGTTTCCGATTTCCGACTGGTCCCCTAGTGTGGGAGTCTCGTACAATCCGCGCAGATTGTAGGTGTAGCGCCACATGTAGGTGAAGGCCCGCGCCGCTGTGTCGGGAAAAGGAAAGGTTGGAATGCCCGCCGAATTCAGGATCGCTTCGCCGGCTGCAACCGCGTTTCCTCCCATCCAACTGGCAAGCACCGGCTTGTCATATTGCTTGGCGTAGGGCTTCAAACCCTCTGCAATCTGCGTAGGGTCGGTCATCCCCTGCGGTGTAAGGACGACCAGGAGCCCGTCGCTGTTGGGGTCTTTCGAGGCAATTTCGAGCGTTTTAGCATAGCGTTCCGAATCCGCATCACCGAGAACATCGATGGGATTGTTGTGACTCCACGGAGCAGGGAGAAACTCGTTCAGGTTTTGCAGGATCTCTGGAGAAAGCTCGGCCAGTTCTCCGTCATTGGCCACCAGCGAGTCGGTTGCCAGGACCGCAGGGCCGCCCGCATTGGTCACGATCGTAAGCCGCGGACCCTTGGGGCGGGGCTGTTTGCCGAGCACTTCCGCCATATAGAAAAGGTCTGCGATGTTGAGTACCCGCAAAACTCCCGAGCGGCGGAAGGCCGCGTCCAGCACTTCGTCGCTGCCCGTGAGCGCGCCGGTGTGCGAGGCGGCAGCGCGCGAAGCCGCTTGCGAGCGGCCGGCCTTGATCACGATGATCGGTTTGGTGAGTGCGACTTCACGCGCCGCGGACATGAATGACCGCGCATCCCCCACGGATTCCATATAAATCAGAATGCTCTTGGTGTGCGAGTCATCGCCAAAGTGGTAGATCAAATCGCCCCAGCCAACATCCAGCATCGAACCGGTGGAAACAATCGCGCTGAATCCCACTTCTTCCCGCTGGCTCCAGTCGAGGATCGCGGTCAACAGCGCTCCGCTTTGACCCAGGAACGCGACCGTGCCGGCCTTCGGCGCAGCTTTGGCGAAAGTGGCGTTTAACCCGATTATCGGGTTCATAATGCCCAGGCAGTTGGGGCCGACCAAGCGCAGGGAACTGCGCCGCAACTTCTCTTGAATCTGCTTTTCGAGGGCGATACCTTCCGCGCCGAGTTCCCTGAATCCTGCGGAAATCACTACCACGGACTTTGTGCCCGCATCCACGCACTCTCCAATGAGTTCCGGGACGGTCGCTGCCGGGGTGCAAACTACCACCAAATCCACCGGTCCAGAGATGTCGCGAATGCTCGGGTAGGCCTTCTGGCCCAGCACTTCCGGATTCTTGGCGTTGATGGGATACACCTTCCCTTGAAACCCGCCTTGCAGCAGGTTCTCCAGGACGGTTCGGCCGACCGTACCAGGACGACTGCTCGCGCCGATGACGGCCACCGAGGCTGGAGCGAACATTGCGTCCAGGCCATATCTCTCTGTTGACATCGGTTTCTCTTCTTTATTAATAGGGCGTCCCAAGTCGCCAATCTTGATCGAACTCATAAAAGCTCCTTATTATTCAATTGCTGCGTCACTCCGGGCCGAGTGGGGTGTGAGCGCACCGGTTCCATACGCCGGACATGCAGCCCTGACCACTAAGTTTACTCCGTGAGCGGTGGAGAACTGCAGAGTTCGTTTGCTGGAGAGCGTAACTGATATGGAGTGATCCGGACTCCACCACATCTAAGTCATGCAGCGGATCTGGCACAGGCGGCAATCATTCTGCCTCCGTATTCGATCAATAGCCGTTTCTGTGGTTGGAAGCCGACAGGGCGTGGCCAACTTCCACTCGTGGTTCAGCCATTTGCACGTGTGGCTCGAAGCGTTTTTCGACCGAGAGCGCGCGGGATATCAGGCATAACCCCTCGGCTTTGTGCAAGAGCTTGAGGGCCCGTGCCTGATCTGCTGATTGTGGAATCGTCAGATTCGCGTGAATGAGCACTTCGCCGAAGTTGTAGCCGGTCTCAGCCCGGCTTATACCGCCTTCCACTTCCACCTGCAAATCGGTGTACTCAAATTTTGAATTTTCCGCGACTGCCCGAAAGGTAGTGGTATAGCAACTGGCGATCGCGCAGAGCAGCAAGTCCTCAGGCGTCCACCTGCCTTCCACACCGCCAAGAGCGGACGGCGAACTGAAATGGATAGCATTGGGAGCGGAAACGGACTTTGCAATGCCAGTCCGGCCAGAAGCCCACCAGGCGACCACTCGAAACCGAAGCGCTTCTTCCATGGTGTTATCACCCTCCTTGTTCCCGCTCTTCAAACACAGCGTCCCTAGACCCCCGTGCTTCAGATTGTGGCCGCAGAGGGCGCTGGGGACCAATGTTTGCAGTCACGGCTTTTCGTGATCCTGATCACGGTGCGATCAGTGATACAATTTTTGCGGAAGGCGGTCCCGAATGCGCGCGCCCTATGGGCTAAACATCCTCGACAACTGCCTTACCTGCCCGACCCGGGAAGAGCATTTATTCTGCAATCTGCCGCCGGCCGCGGTGCAGAAGTTGAATGAAATTCGATCCACCGCCGTCTACCCAAAATCTGCGATGCTGTTTATCGAGGGGCAGCAGCCACGTGGAGTGTTTGTGCTTTGCACGGGGAAAGCGAAGCTTTCAACGTCATCGGCGGGGGGCAGAACGGTCATCACCAAGATCTCCGAAGCGGGCGACGTTCTGGGGCTCAGCGCCACCATTTCCAACCGGCCTTACGAAGTGACCGCCGAGATGATCGAACCGGGCCAGGCAAATTTCATTACCCGGGATGCCTTGCTGCATTTCCTGCGCGAACATGGAGAAGTGGCTCTGCGAGTGGCGGAACAGCTCAGCCGCAATTACTACGCGGCGTATGAGGGGATTCGCACCCTCGGACTCACCAACTCGCCTTCCGAGCGTTTCGCAAAACTGCTGCTGGGATGGTCGAATGCATCGGGCAATGGCGATCCTTTGCAGGTGAAGCTGACGCTGACCCATGAGGAAATCGCCGAAATGATCGGCACGACCCGTGAAACCGTCAGCCGGTTGTTCTCGCAGTTTAGAAGGAAACAGCTTGTGCAACTGAAGGGCGCGACTCTGATCATCCGCAACAAGGCCGCGCTGGAAAAAATCGTCAACCCCTGAAAGCCCTAACAGGCTTGTTCACCGCCGAGAAGCCCCACAAAAGACCTTCTCTTCGCCTCAGCGATGAAAAGCTCTCACGCCTGGCGGAGTCTACAAGGATGGCTTCACTGGCACTTGCGGGCGGTGCAGCCATTTTGTTTTTTCACAGTAGTCGTAGAGTTCCTCGCGGAATTTTGGATGCGCGATCTCAATCAGTGCTTGCGCCCGCTGCCGGATAGTCTTTCCGTGCAGATAAGCGACGCCATACTCCGTCACCACGTAGCGGATGAGGCCTCGCGAGGTGACCACTCCCGCGCCTGGGCTCAGCATGGGGACAATCCTTGAAATCGTGCCACTCTTGGCGGTCGACGAGATGGCAATGATCGGTTTGCCGCCCTTCGAGCGCGACGACCCGCGCAGGAAGTCCACCTGCCCGCCAATCCCGCTGTAGAACCGGGTTCCGACCGAGTCCGAGCAAACCTGGCCGGTCATGTCGATTTGCAGGGCCGAGTTGATGGCCACCATGTTGTCGTTACGGGCAATGAATCCAGGATCGTTGGTGTAGGACGTGGGATGGAATTCGAAGATCGGATTGTTGTCCACGAAGTCGAACAGCTTCTTCGTCCCCAAGGCGAACCCGGCTATGATCTTGCGCGGTTTGAAGTTCTTGCGCGCACCCGTAACCACGCCCGCCTCAATCAGCGGTATCACACCGTCGGTCACTAGTTCGCTGTGCACCGCGAGATCCTTGCGATCCATGAGAAACGGCAGCACGGCGTCGGGAATTCCGCCGATGCCGGTCTGCAGTACCGACCCGTCCTCGATCAAGCCCGCCACATTGCGCGCAATAGTGACGTTCAAGTCGGTGATTTTTGGGGGCTTCACGGCGCATAGCGGCCGCGACGACTCCACCACCACATCGATGTCGTTCATGTGAATGAAGCTGTCGCCATAGGTTCGCGGCATGTTGCCATTGATTTGCGCTACGACATAGTGTGCGCACTTGGCTGCCGTGAGCGTGGTGTCCACGCCCACGCCAAAGCTGCAAAAACCGTGTGAGTCCGGGGGCGAGACCTCGATGAGCGCGACATCGATCGGCATGGCGCCACTCTCAAACAATCCCTCGATCTCACTGAGGTAGATGGGAGTGTAGTCGGCGCGCCCTTCATTGATGGCGTCGCGCACATTGGCACCGATAAACAGTGCGTTATGCCGGAAGTGCCCCTCCATCTCCGGCGCCACATAGGGAACGCATCCCATGGTCAGCATGTGGACGATTTCCACGTCGTGAAGATTAGGGCCGCGCCGCATCAGGGCTTCCACGAGGGCTTCCGGTTCCGCGCATCCCCCCCCGATGTATACCCGCATTCCCGACTCGACGCAGCGCACGGCTTCGTCGGCTGCTCGCACCTTTCCTGCATATTCAATTTCCCACGACATGGATTGGAGTCTCCTTCATGCCTTCTTGGCGGGTGCGCTGCTGTCTTTGAGAGCCTGTTCGGCAACTGCCAACTCGTAACCCACCGAGGCATAGTATATTGCTCGATCAAAGAACTGTTCCAGTAACTGCAGCATTTCCAATTCACCGAACACTTCCACCGGGCGTTCCAAAACCGATTCCTTCTTGATGAAATCCCAGAGGTTTTCCTTCGTCAAAACGATGACCCAAATTACCTCGCTCAGTGGTACCCGCTGGCAGGCCCGCCGCGCCCCAATCTGCAAATAGCGTTGCTCCAGGTGCAATTCGTCCTTCCCCATCAGCCACTCACCCAAGTGACGGTAGATCTCATACACCCGTTCTTCCAGTTCTCCCTGGGGGACGTTTTGGTAGTTCCGGGTCAATTCAGATTTCTGGACTCGATCGAGGAGGCAAGCGGCCAGCGCTTGGGAGTGAGTCTCGATCAGCCGAACGAGACGGTATAACATCATCATAACGTCCTCCCGTGCTCAAACCTTCCCCTGTCAGTCTCAATGCGCGCGGCCACCGCAGCGATGACGAGCGGTACACGCATGTGTGATGAAAGTCACAGCTCGCGGATGGTGCCGCGGGCTGTTCCTGGCGTATGTCTGTCGCTTGGCTATGGCGGTGCCGGGCTGGTCGCGCAGTTCCTGGTGATGCGCCGCTCGAATCCTCCGAATTGCGGGGTCGCTCGCTGCTGGATTCGTCAATGTGGGATTGCTCAACGTCGCGTCTCCTTCCGAGTCGGCAGTCGCCTGAGCGCGATTCCGTCGATGCGGCGCGGCGATGCGAGTGTTATGGAGCCAAGAGGGCAGTCCGCGCTGGGTTAGCATGCGTTCGAGAAGACTGCACAGACGAAATGTTGGCATTGGCGCGGGCGCAGGGCTTTGCCTCTAAGGAAAGCCAGTCGTGCTTGACCCCAACCTCGATCACTGTCTTGTTCTTGTCGACGGTGATCTTCCTGGCGTAACCGAGGTCCGACATCTGTATGCTCTTCAGCTGAAGGTCGAAGCCTTCGGTGATGGCGCTGCCACCGGTGAGGCGGGCAATATTCTGCAACACACTCTTACGCTGATCCCCGAGGCCGGGTGCCCTGACGGCAGCAACTTGCAACGGACCACGCAGTTTTTTTACAACCAGAGTGGCCAGAGCCTCGCTGCCAACATCCTCTGCGATTATGAGCAGCGGCTTTCCACTTTTCGTGACTTGCTCAATGAGTGGGAGCAGGTCCCTTTTCGAACTGATTTTCTTTTCGTGAATGAGAACGTAGACGTTCTCGAAGGCAACTTCCATGCGTTCGGGATCGGTGATGAAGTAGGGTGAGAGGTACCCACAGTCGAACTGCACGCGGCCCACCTGCGGTTCATTGCTGGCGCTGCGGGGATTGATGCTCCCGTCGCGGATGACGCACGTTTCGTCCACATCAGCTAAAACGCGGTTCTCCACTCGAGCAATTTTCGCGGCCATGTTTGCAGAACCTCCGTTAGCCGTGCTTCACGGCCTACTCTTCGGTGCGCGAGATGAACGCTTCAGTTCCTGGTTGCGGCGTGCCAGGCTCTTCTTGTCGGCAATTGCGGAAGACCGTTTTGTCCTCGCTACTAATTCCTTCGACTGCTGGACAGTTTCCGCTTCCTTCGCATTCACGCGATTCGTTATCTCTCGTCTTTCACCTGTGTTTGGCATTTGTTATGAGTATGTCTGATCTCAGCATTGCATTGTGGTCAGTTTTGTACACAGTCCGGAATAAAATGCGGCCACGTGTCAGACCAGCGGCAATCGCGACCTTTACGCTCCCTCGGATCGTGCCGAACAACTTGTAGGCTGATCGGAAACGTGTGATCGAATGCGGACCACAACCGCGTCCATTGTGACGGATTCAAGAGCCGCTTCCGCAAAGCCTGCCCTACACAAACCAACGGCTGATGAGCACGAAGATTGCCAGCAGCACGACTCCCGTAGAGAACGTGTACCAAATCAACTTGCGCTCAACCGGGAGCAAAGGCTCGTACTCGCCTTCCATCTTCTTGATCTCTTCCGCTACGCTAGGTTCTGTCATATTTGTCTTTATCCTTTCGACTTATCCTTTTAATACCGGTGGCAGCACTCCGTGGAAGAACAGCCACGAGATCAGCAGGCCGACCCAGATGATGTATCCAAACAGGCAAAGCACATAAACCGCGGCTAACTTGGCGATGCCCTCTTGCCACAATTTTCGGAAATTGGAAAGCACTCCGATGGCGAAGAAGGTCATCAGAAAAAAAATGGCGCGAAACAGATTGGCTTGCGCCATCGAGGCCTTCACTTTGGGGATCAAACCCGGAGCGGCGATGCCGATCGCGAGCACGATCAGAAATGTAGCTACGTAACCCAGAATGAATTTCGGGAAGCGCTGCCAGATCTCGACAGCTCTGACTTTCTCTCCCGAGCGGCGTTCAATCTTGGCGGACCAAATCCAGGCGAGAATAAACGCCCAGACGCCGATGAAGACGTCGATGAACACCTTCACCGTGGCGCTGACGCCCATGATCCAACCGGCCTGGTAAACCACTCCGGAAATCGCCAGCGCTTTGGCACGAATGAGGGCGTCGGTGATGGCGCCGCTGGCCACGGCCGCGCCGTCAGTCTTAACGGCAAGCCCCATCCATGCGCCCGCGACCATCGGCTGTCCGTATAGGTAGTGCTGGGCGGCGAAGGGAAGCACCATCAGTTCGATGACAGAAAAGATCACGACCAGCGACGACACCATGATGGGTACAATCGGCCGCGCTCGAATTGCGCTGCCGGTTGCGATGGCCGCCGACACACCACAAATGGAAATGCCGGAAGCCAGCGGAGCGGCCCATTCGCGGCTGAATCGGAAATAGCGCCGCGAGATGAAGTACACAATCGGCCAGTAAATCAGGTAGGCCTCGATGATGGCGCAGACGCCTCGGAAGATGACCGAGGTTGCAAGTTGCCGCTGCTCCAGCGCCGCAATCCCCAGAAATCCGCCGAGAATCACGATGCCGGTCTTGATGTAAAGCTCCGGGCGGACTGCCTCTTTCAGCACCCTGGCCAAGGCTGGAAGGAAATTACCGACGACCAAGCCCGCCAGCAGAGCGATGATGAATCCCGATTCGTTGGTGAGGTTCAGCGACCACGCGATTTTCAAAGCCGGACGCTTGTCTGGCGTAGCGGCAATGTAGGCCCAGCTTCCGAGAAACCAGCAGGCATAACTGACGACGAATATCGCTGTGAAGCCCGCGGCGAAGCGTTTAAGATGGGCCCGCAGAGCTTTCGCCGCCACCAGCAGTACGATGAGCAGAAAAAAATAGGTTGCCAGCAGCGACAGCGGAGCGGAGAGACTGGCAAAGTGCTTTGAAGCGGGAGCCAATGCCTTCGATGGCGCCGTCCACACCGAAGTCGTGACCGCCCATCCCAGCAGGTCGATTCCTTTGAGCAACGCCAGCGACAGAGCGAATACGAACAAGCCGATCCACACTGCCAGCCAATCTTCGGTTACGCGGCCTTGAGCGATTGCGAGCGCTTCGCCCTGCGAAGGGGCGGTAGCTTGATATGTTGGTTCATTGGTCATGGATCATCTCCACAGAAGGAGTCTTTCTTGTTTGTTCTGTCGTTAGCCAGTACTTGCGGTTCCCCGTAGACGTATTCACAAGTATTACCATAAGGAGACTAGACAATATAATATACGGCAGGGCAAGTGCCCAATTCCGGTTCGCGCTGCACCGCAAAGCGCGAGCGCAGAAGTTTGCGCACTTCGGAACCGGGCTGCTCGAAGTTCCCAAACACGATGGCTTTTTCCTCGCAACTCTCGGCGCAGGCCGGCCGAGACCCTTCGCCAGCCGTTCTGCGCAGAAATTGCATTTCTCCACTAGCCCTGGGTGCGCATCGGAAAGTCCGGGTACACATTTGCAATGGCTGGACGCGGATCCTGCCAGTTGAAGCTGCGCGCGCCATACGGACAGGCCGCCATGCAATAACGGCAGCCGATGATGTGAAGGTCGCGGACAGGTTTGGAAAAGGCATACAGGTCAGTAAGATCGAGGCGATTTCGACGGAATATCGGTGCCCCCGACGGACTGGATGACGTTTCCGAGATGCCAGCGCTCATCGCGGTGCTGATGAAACGCAGGATGAGGCCGGAGCGTTTCGAGCCGGAGGCGAGGTGACTAGACATACCTTTTTTTGCAACGTCGCCTACCTCGCATTACTCCAACAGCAAGGGCATCCGTCAATTTTGAGGCTATCGCGGAAGGGGAAATTATATGCAGAACCACAAGCTCGCCGGGCAGCGAAACCAAGCGCCCGCCAAAAGGTCTGGGGAATTCTTGATCGGAAACGATCTTCGCGTTACGCGCTTGGGATACGGCGCGATGCGAATCACGGGGGATGGAATTTGGGGCGAGCCTGCAGATCGGGCTGAGGCGATCCGGGTTTTGCGGCGCGCTGTCGAATTGGGGATCAATTTCATCGATACCGCGGATTCCTATGGGCCCGCTGTGAGTGAAGAGATCATAGCCGAGGCGCTGCACCCGTATCCGGCAGATTTGGTCATTGCCACGAAGGGCGGCTTCGACCGGCCCGGTCCCAACAAATGGATAGAAAACGGAAAGCCGGAACACCTGAGAGCCGCCTGTGAAGGCAGCCTCCGCCGCCTGAGGCTGGACCGCATTGATCTTTATCAGTTGCATCGAATCGATCCGAAAGTGCCGGCAGAAGATCAGGTCGGCACTTTGAAAGATTTGCAAGCGCAAGGAAAGATCAAACACATCGGTTTTATCGGAAGTCAGCGTGCGTCAGATTCAGCACACGCGAACGATTGTTCCGATTGTCAGCGTTCAGAATCGTTACAGCATCACCGACCGCGGATCGGAAGACGTTCTGGAATATTGCGAAAAAGAAAAATTGGGTTTTATTCCATGGTTCCCCCTGGCCGCCGGACGCGTTTCCGGCCCAGACGGTCCCATCGGCCGTATAGCCGCGCAATGGAAAGCTACTCCTTCACAGGTGGCCCTCGCGTGGCTGCTGGCTCGATCTCCAGTCATGCTGCCGATCCCGGGGACTTCCAAAGTCAAACATCTCGAAGAGAATGTGGCGGCAGCAGAGTTGAAGATTGACGCAAATGCAGTGCGGGAACTAGACGGCTTAGCGCGCGCCAGCTAAGAACTCTGGTACGAGGCCGACTTCGCCAGCCAGTTCTTATCCGCGATGCAGTATCAACTTGGTGGACACATGGAGAAATCCGACGGCAATTCCAAAGCAGCTTGACCGACGCTGTCTGCCGCCTAGAGACGCAGCCGATGGTAAGCTTGCAGGGCGAACTTTCACGTACGAGGCGAGCGTAGCATTTCGGAGGGCGAAATCCGCGCACCCCGGGACGACACTTTGATGAAGACCGGTCCCCATCCCGACCTAACGAGCGCGCCCGAAGCGGGAGGTATGTCGCCTGCCTTGACGCAGGCAGTAGCTGCGCCGCTTACTCGCGCCGCCATCTTCCTGGTCGCGACGCTCAATCCGGGCTCTGAGAATCGCGCTATCGTGCGCTCGTTCTGCGGAGACCTTGCCGCGCTGGTGCGCGCGGTGGAATTTCGCGACCTGGAAGGAGGACTTTCCTGCGTCCTCGGATTCGGGTCCGAGGCGTGGGACCGCGTCTTTGGGACGCCACGACCGGCAGAGCTGCACCCCTTCCGGGAGATTCGCTCCGGGGCGCGCCATGCTGTTTCCACACCGGGAGACTTGCTGTTCCACATCCGCGCCAAGCGCATGGATCTATGCTTCGAGCTTGCCACTCAATTTATGGCGCGTATCGGAAATGCGGTTTCGCCGGTGGACGAAGTCCACGGCTTCCGTTACTTCGACGACCGCGATCTCATGGGTTTCGTCGACGGGACGGAGAACCCGAGAGGCGCGGCAGCGATCGATGCCGTGCTCATCGGCGATGAGGATGCTGCGTTCGCCGGCGGCAGCTATGTCATCGTGCAGAAATACCTTCACGATCTTGAGGCATGGAATGCGCTCTCCACCGAAGCTCAGGAACGCATCATCGGCCGCACCAAGCTTTCCGACATCGAATTAGACGACTCCGTCAAGCCAACGTCCGCGCACAGCGCGCTGACTACCATCGTCGAGGACGGAAAAGAGATCAAAATCCTGCGCGACAACATGCCCTTTGGCCGGCCCGCGCACGGTGAATTTGGCACCTATTTCATCGGCTATAGCCGTTCGCCCCGCACGATCGAGCAGATGCTCGAGAACATGTTCGTCGGGCGTCCACCGGGCAACTATGACCGGCTGCTCGACTTCAGCCGCGCCGTCACCGGAAATCTGTTCTTCGTGCCGTCGGCGACGTTTCTGGAGAACGTGACCGAGGACCAAACTAACGAAGACCAGCCTGCGGCTGCAGAATCCACTGCAGCGCCGGCGGCGGCCGAAACCTCTTCATCCATCCCATCGGTGCGCGACGGTTCGCTCGGCATCGGTTCTCTAAAAGGAGACATACGACATGAATAATCTCCATCGCGAGCTTGCCCCCATTTCCGATTCGGCATGGGCTCAGATCGAAGAGGAAACATCGCGCACACTCAAGCGCTACCTTGCCGGACGTCGCGTTGTCGACCTGAAGGGGCCAGCCGGCACCGGCCTCGCTGCCGTCGGCACCGGCCACCTGCGCACGATTACCGCCCCTGCGAAAGGCATTGTCGCGAGGCAGCGCGAGGTTAAGGCGCTGGTCGAGCTACGTGTTCCGTTCGAACTGGATCGCCATGCGATCGACGACGTCGATCGTGGCGCGAACGACTCGGACTGGCAACCCGCGAAAGACGCCGCGCGGCAAATCGCATTTGCCGAGGACGCCGCCATATTCGAGGGCTATGCCGCCGCCGGAATTGGGGGCATCCGTCAAGGGACCAGCAACCCGATTATGACGCTTCCCGGCGACGTGCGTGAATACCCGTATGCGATTGCCCAGAGCTTGAGCCGGTTGCGTCTCGTCGGTGTCAACGGCCCCTATGCGGTGCTGCTCGGCGCCGACGCCTACACCGCGCTCGCCGAAACCAGCGACCACGGATACCCGGTGTTGGAGCACGTCAAGCGGCTGGTTAAAGATCAAATCATCTGGGCGCCCGCCATTGCCGGCGCGTTCGTGCTGACCACCCGTGGCGGCGATTTCGACTTACACATCGGTCAGGACGTTTCCATCGGTTATCTCAGCCACACCGATGCCGCCGTCCGCCTGTACCTGCAGGAGACATTCACGTTCCTTCTGCTCACCACCGAGGCTGCCGTCGCGCTGGCTCCTCCCGCGAAGGTTAAGAAGACTTGACGCGAGGCTCGGATTCTCCTCAGGCTCAATTCGGAAGTTTTCAGAGGGTCTCCCGGGCAGAGGCCGAAGGTCAGGTAGTTACAGCGAGATGGAAAGCTCGTAACAACGTCGATGCTTTGGTCGATTCGCGCCTGCTGAAGGAGTGCGGGAAAGGGAAGGAAAATCAGCAAGACGCTTCCATTGGCACGCGGAAGCTTTTATTTATTCTTTGTCCAGATATTCGCCGGGAACATCGTCCTCCGACACCTCGTGCGTGCGAACTTCCTTCTCGTCAGCGTTGTCAGCGCTTTCGACGCCAGCAACGACGTCGGCTTCGAATGCATTCCCTTCCTCGACCAACTCGTCGACGCTCTCCGAATCCGCAGCCTCGAGACGGGACAATCCCTGTAAATCCCCGGACTGTTCGCCCGAACGCGATCCCGAATCGGCCGGTGGGAATACCATGGCGCTCAGACGGTTGCTTTTCTTCCGGGTCTGCTTCTTACCCGAGGCCTTCTTTTTCGCCACTCTCTTCGGGACAGGTTTCTTCTTCGCCAGCTTCTTGGGGCGTTTCACAGTCTTCAGGGGTGTTGGGCGCTTGCGGGCAGTTTTCTTCGACTTGGTCGCACTCGTTCGAGCTTTTTTCTTAGTGGCCATTCGCGCAGTTTAGCATCGGTGTGTACGTGTGGCAAAGCGGAGGCGGGCCCGCCTTTCATCCAACACCTGCGACGACATCGACGCACTGGTCGCTAATCGTCGTGGCAGGGAGAACCGCGCCGCGGTCACGGCGTCCGAAGTGGTGCAAGCACGGTCTCGTTTTCTCCATCGACATCGCATTCTCCTGGTTTGTTTGCAATAATGTGGCAGTTCACTCATGAGTGTCGAGTTGCGCCGAAACTCACTTGCCGCAGAGGTTCTTTATGCAATCCGTACAAAAACGACTTTTTCTGCTCTTCGTGGTCATTATTGGCCTAGCCATAGTCTGTGCCTCTCAAACCACTCCGGTTCCTGCGCAGGGCACTGGCTGGAAGCTGGTCTGGAGCGATGAATTCAGCGGCCCCAACGGATCCGCCGTTGAAGGTTCCAAATGGGTTCTCGAAACCGGGGGCGAGGGTTGGGGCAACGAGGAGCTTGAATACTATACCGATCGCACCGCCAACGTCTCGGTTCACGATGGCAACCTGGTCATCAAAGCGGCTGCGGAAAAATACACGGGCCCTGACGGCGTCACTAGAAATTACACTTCGGCGCGTCTCAAGACCCTCGGCAAATTCTCGCAAACCTACGGCCGTTTCGAAGCTCGCATCAAAGTTCCCCATGGGCAAGGCATGTGGCCTGCTTTCTGGATGCTCGGTGACGACATCGACAAAGTCGGCTGGCCCGCCTGTGGCGAAATCGACATCATGGAGAACATCGGCAAAGAACCCGCGATCATCCACGGCTCCATTCACGGTCCCGGATATGTCGGCAGCACCGGCATTGAAGCGCCCTATACTCTCACCGGCAAGCAGCGTTTCGCCGACGACTTTCACGTCTTCGCCATCGAATGGGACCCCAATTCTGTCAGCTTCCTGGTCGACCAGGATCTTTATGTCCGCCGCACCCGCGCCGACCTTAAGCCGGGATGGAAATGGGTTTTTGACAAACCGTTCTTTCTAATCCTAAACCTGGCGGTGGGCGGCGATTGGCCTGGGAATCCGGACTCTAGCACCGTGTTTCCGCAAAGCATGTTGGTGGATTACGTTCGCGTCTATCAGAAAACCGATCCCCCGAAGAGAGAGTCTGCCCAGCCCTGAAGCCTTTCCCGTGCGGTTCCTCCGCCAAATGAAACCGAGCACCTTCGACCTTAAGGCGACGAAGATGCAACCAAAATCTGTTAATCTCTGTCTTCATCGTGCTCCTTGGCACGCCGGGAGCAACTCGCCATGAAGTACCGGTTCTCAACCCGGCCAAGCGTACAAGGGCCCAGCGGAGTCCTCGCGCTCTTTCGATCTATGGGCAAGGTTTTGACGCTGGTGGCGTTCGTCGCAGTGGCTTGGGCGCAACCCGCAACACGGACGCTTCCGTTACTGACGAACGCGGAACAAGTGCGACGCCTCAGTCCCGAAGAAGCTGCTCTGGGCTATCCGGTTCGGATTCGAGGAGTCATCACGGACGACGTACCCACCCCTGACTTCTTCGTGCAGGATGCGACCGCTGGCATTTACGTCGAGGGTAGTTTAGCTCCCAAGTTCGCCCACCACTGGGGTGATCAGGTGGAGTTGGAAGGGATCACCGGGCCGGGAAAGTTCGCGCCTGTCGTTCGCGAACTAAAGACGCGGGTAGTTGGCAAGGGAACCTTGCCGAACACGCGGACGTACCGTTTCAGCGAACTCAGCGGCGGTCAGCAGGACAGCCAGTGGACGCAGGTTCGCGGCATTGTGCGCTCAGTCTCTATCGACCGAACTTCCTGGCCCGAAACTGTTTTGGCGATGAACGTCGCCTCCGGCGGCGGTTCCTTCAGTGTGCGAACTCCCATCACGCACGAACAGGACTTTTCCTCCTGGGTCGACAGCGAGGTATTGATCGAAGGCGTCTGCGGCAGCCTGTTCAATACCCAAAGGCAATTGATCCGTGTGCTGTTTTATGTTCCGGACCTCCGGTTCATCAAAGTCGAGATGCCGGCGAAGGAAGTGCCGTTCTCGGCGCTGATGCGTTTCTCTCCGGGTGAGGGCTCGCAGCACCGCGTCCGGGTCCAGGGGATGGTTACCTATCAACAGCCTGGTCAGGCGCTGTTCTTGCAGAATGGCGGACAAGGATTACGTGTACTCACGCAACAGAACGGACTGCTGGCAATTGGCGATGTAGTGGACGTTCTAGGATTCCCGGCCGTGGGAGAGTCGGCGCCGCTGCTAGAGGACGCCGCATTTCACCGCGTCAGACACGCACCGCCTCCCCAGCCGATCAAACTCGACCTGGCCGTTCCCTGGGAACAATACGACGGGGCCCTGATTACGACGGACGCAAAGCTGCTGCATTTGGAACCGCAACCGAATGGCTTGCGCCTGCTTCTGCAGCAGGGTGACGGGGTCTTTGAAGCGATGCTGGAACCGCGCGAACTAGCAGCGCGCTTGGCATCGCTGCGGGTGAACAGCGAGCTTCGCATCACCGGCATCTGCCTGGTGCGCAATGGAGGACTGTGGTCGATCCCGCAGTCATTTCGCGTGCTGCTGCGGACCCCGCAGGACGTAACGGTTCTGAAGGCGGCGTCGTGGTGGAACCTGCGTAATGCGCTCTGGCTGCTCGGAATTACGACCGCAGCCCTGCTGCTGGTGTTGGCGGGAATGGTAGTGCTGGGTCGGCGACTGCGCGAACAGATGGCCATCATCCGGCAGAAGTTGCAGCACGGAGCTGTGCTGGAAGAACGCAACCGCATCGCGCGCGAACTGCACGATACTCTGGAGCAGGAACTGGCCGCCATCACTATGCAGCTTGATCTCGCCGTGGACCGTTTCCGCCAGGCGCCTCAGGTTGCGTTTCGCGCGCTCGATGCTGCACGCAGCATGAGCCGCCATAGCATGGTCGAAGCACGCCGCTCGGTGTGGGATCTGCGCTGCGACTTGCTCGAAAAGGGTGACCTGCCTTCGGCGTTGGCAGGGATCGTGCGCTCGCCGGCGACCGGAAGCAAGGCGGAAATTCATGTCGACGTGAGTGGGACGCCGGTTCGCCTGCCCGGCCGAATCGAAATGAACTTGCTTCGCATCGGTCAGGAAGCGGTGGCCAACGCCGTGAAGCATGGACAGGCCTCGCGCGTCCAGATTGAGCTGCAGTACGGTCGGGAAAGCGTCATACTGAAAGTGAGCGACGATGGTTGTGGCTTCAATCCCGACCAAGCAAGCGCGGTCGGGCATTTTGGTATGTTGGACTTGCAAGAGCGTGCGGAGTCCCTCGGCTCCCGATTACGGATTGATAGCGCACCCGGCCAGGGGACCCGCATGGCGATAGAGGTTCGCTTCGAACCTCCGGCAACTTCCGATGCAGAAATCAAAACCCATACATATTCTGGTCGTGGATGACCACTTCATGGTCCGCATGGGGCTCTCCGCTTCCTTAAACGTGGAGCCGGACATGGAAGTGGTAGCGGAGGCGGCCAATAGCGAGACGGCGCTGACGGCTTATCGCCAGCATCGCCCCAACCTCGTCCTCATGGATGTTCGCCTGCCCGGCACAAGCGGTACCGAGACCACGGCGGCCATCGTGCATGAGTTTCCCGAGGCCCGCATCCTGATGCTTTCCACGCACTCGGGGGAAGAGGAAGTCTTCCGTTCCTTACAAGCCGGCGCGCGCGGCTACATTCTGAAGAGCGCGATCCGCGAGGAGTTGCTGCGCGCCATCCGCGAAGTGTATGCCGACCGCCGATACCTCGATCCTGCGGTGGCTCCGCTGTTAGCGGCGCGCGTGTCGCATCGTTCGCTCACCAGCCGCGAGCTGGAAGTTCTCCGCATGGTCGCGAAGGGACTGGGCAACAAGGAAATCGCGGCCGCGTTGAATATTGCCGAGGTCACGGTCAAACTGCATGTGAGCCACGTACTTGAGAAGCTCAACGTCAAGGACCGCACCGAGGCCGCAACCGTCGCGGTGCAGCGCGGCATTATCTCTTTGGAATAGCCTCCGACTGCCTGTACGAAAGTAGTATGTGGACCCCCAACCAACTGCATAGCAGACATTTAATCCTCTTGTACCTAGAATGATCCGTCGCTCCGGAAGCATCCATGGAACTGCCGGACTCTGTGTGCCTGCAGATGGCTGATTCTCGCGATGCCAGTGTTACCGCTGCGGAGTTGCGGATCGCAGGCAGGAAGTAGCAGGCGCCAAGTCGCGCCCCAGGTCCAAGGAGACCACGTCATGAACCGCCCATCCCGAAACAAAGCTGTCCGATTGGTCAGCAGCACGTTGCTCTTTGCTATTGCGCTCATCGCATCCACGGCGCTTGCCCAGGTCACTTCCGGCACCATCTCCGGCACTGTGAAAGATCCAACGGGCGCCGTGATCAGCGGCGCAACCGTTACCATTTCCAATCCGTCCAACGGGCTTACCCGGACCGTGACCACGTCCGATGGCGGTGAGTTCTCGGCGCCCGGACTGTACCCGGGGACCTACACCATCAAAGTTGAGTCTCCGGGTTTCAAGCAGCTGGAGTCTTCGGGATTTGTGCTGAGTGCCGCTGCCAAACTGGACGCCGGCGAACTGGTACTGGCCGTTGGAGCAGCAGCCGATTCCGTCAGCGTCACTGCGGACGTTGGCCAAGTGCAATTGCAGTCCGATTCGGGCGAGCGTTCCGATGTGATCACCGGGAAGCAGATCAATGCAATCGCTCTCAACGGCCGCAACGTGCTCGACTATATGAAGCTCATCCCTGGAATGTCGGGGACGCTCGATGCACACCAGTCCGCCACGGGCGGGCTGGATGCCTACAACATCAACGGCACGCGCGCCAACCAGCACGAATTCACGATTGACGGCGCGTCGAACGTGGACACGGGCAACAACGGCGGAACCCATGTCACTATCAACTTGGATGCGATCGAGGAATTGAAGGTCCTGACCTCGAACTACCAGGCGGAGTTCGGGAAGGCCGCCGGCGGACAAATTGCCTTGGTCACCAAGGGCGGCACCAATCAGTGGCATGGCGACGGCCGCTTCTTCCACCGCAATGATGGCCTGAATGCCAACGAATACTTCAATAAGCAAAGTGAATTGTCGAACAACAAGCCGAACGAGCCCGAAATCTACCGCTACAACTACTTCGGCTATCAGGCTGGTGGCCCGATCAAGAAGGACAAGCTCTTCGTCTTCTGGAGCCAGGAATTTTACCGCCAACTGATTCCCCTTGCCCTCGCGCAGTTCTACACCCCGACTGCCCTGGAGCGTCAGGGCGACTTCTCACAGAGCGTTGACGGCAATGGGCAAGCGATTGTCATCGCGGGGCCGGGGATCACCAATAACAAGATCGATTCGGCGCAACTACCGGCAGCGCAGCAAACGGTGTTTCAGCAGATGGAGACAATGTTGAACCTTTTCCCGCTGCCCAACGTTCCCGGGTTCGGTTCAACTAATGTGGACTACAACTACTCGCAGTCGCTCTCCGGCGAAGCTCCCCGTCGCGAAGACATCCTCCGCGTGGACTACCAACTCAACAGCAAGAACCGGCTGTATGGGCGATGGATTCACAATAGCGAGAATGATACGGCGCCATTCACGCCGTTTCCTGGACCCTTTGGTATCTTTGCTTGTGCGTCGGGGACAACTTTCAAAGGCGGTTGCACGCAGAAGCACCCCGGCTGGAATTTTTCCGCCAACTTGGTCAGCACGATCACGCCGACCGTGCTCAATGAGTTTTCGATCGGACCCAGCCACACGCTCTCTCTAGCGCAGGGCGCGGGCGGAAACATTTCGCGTGCTGCGAACGGCATCACCATACCGCTGCTTTTTCCGGTGAGTCAGACCGATGCCATACCGGATTTGAGTTTTGGAGGTCTGAATAACGTCAACTTCCAGGGTCCGTACCTGGGCGCTACGCCCTGGAAACAGGCTAATACTACGATCAACGTGAATGACAACCTGTCCTGGGTACACCGGAACCATACATTCAAGACTGGCCTTTTCTACCAGCGCAGCCGCAAGGACCAGATTGCCTGGGGGAACGTCAATGGCCAGTTTAGTTTCAACGACGGTCCCACCAGCGGAGGCACTTGCCCGATAACGAATCCGGTAACGCCGTGCCAACTCGGCGACCCGTTAGCCAGCGCTCTGTTGGGAGATTTCCAGAGCTTTGACCAGTCCACCGCGCGTCCGACCGGCTACTTCCGCTACAACCAACTGGAGTTCTATGTCCAGGACACTTGGAAAGTAACGCCCCGCCTGACGGTTGATTACGGCATGCGGTTCGCGTGGATTCCGCCGCAGGTCGATGCCCACAACCAGGTTGCGTTGTTTGTTCCATCAGCTTATAACGCGGCGAACGCGGTCACCATCGATCCTTCGACTGGCGCCATTATCAACGCCGATGGCGGGAACCCGCTGAACGGCGAGCAGTACGTGAAGGGTGGTCAGATTCCGGACGGCGGCTGGAATAGCCGCGGAATCATGCCGGAGCCGCGCTTAGGCTTTGCTTTCGACATGCTTGGCGATCACAAGACAATTCTGCGTGGTGGTGTCGGAATGATGCACGATCGCACCCAAGGCAACCTGATCTTCAACACTGTTTTCAATAACCCAGCGATTGTGCAGACACCATCCGTGGCTGCCGGCAACATCGTCGATCTTCCGGGCTTGTCGACGTCTTCGGCCGAAAGTCCGGTGCAAGGCGATGGTGGTGTTCTGGGAGCCGCCCGGGACGGCAAAGTGCCGACGGTTTACAGCTTCAGCCTGGGCATCCAGCAGGAGATTGCCCGCGGCACCACGCTGGACATCGCCTACGTTGGCACCATGTCCCGTCACCTGGTGACGTCGCGCAACGTCAACGCCGTGCCCTATGGCGCAGCATTCCAAAGGGCCAACCAGGATCCAAATTGTTCGTTGTGGGCAGGTGGAGGCGTGCCCGCCGTCCAGCCGAACCTGCAGCCACAATATGCGGCAGAAGGCCTCGACTTCAACGGATGGTGCGCTTATGGATGGGCCGCCTACACGAACGCCTATCTGGTGCCTTACAAGGGCTATGGGCAGATCCCCTACCTCCGTTGGGATGGCACGTCCGATTACAACTCGCTGCAGGTCTCTTTGCAGCGCCGCTTTGGCAAAGGGCTGACCTTCGGCGCGGTTTACACGTGGTCGAAGTCGATGGTTACGGCGAGTTCAGACCAGGACGAGCAGAATCCCGTGAATGCCTTGCTCGACTATCGGGCGGCGTCATGGGACCGGCCTCACGTCTTTGCTGCCAACTATGTCTACGAACTGCCCGGCATCGCCAAACACTTCGGTGGGCCGGAATGGCTTTCCTACCTCACCGACCACTACCAGTTGAGCGGTGTAACCCAGCTTATGAGCGGTACACCGGTGGATTTGAACAACAATTACTCATTCCCGTCTGGCAGCCTGGATGGCTCCAACATGTGGGGGAACATCCCGTTCTATTTCTCGGCGGACCGGAGCGGGAATCCGGTTCTTCCCGCAGTCGGCTTTCCAGCGCGAGGAACGCGTGACACCCTCCGTTACGGCAAAATGCAGAACTGGGACATGTCATTAATGAAGAGCATTCCCCTCGGAAGCAATGAAGCGCGCTATCTCGAACTCCGCTTGGAGGCATTCAACACTTTCAACCATCCAAACTTCACGAACCAAAACTACGGCTACAGTGTGAACGGACCTTGGGAGTATAACGACCCTTCCACTCCTCTATCCATCGCGAAAAACAGCAACTTTGGAACGAATGCGGGCACTCCCAACACGGGCCCGGGAGGTTTTCGTGTGGTGCAGCTCGGTGCCAAATTCTACTTTTAACGCGAGCCTTCCCCTAACGCCCGCGGCTTCGGCCGCGGGCTTTTCTCCAAGCATGAACTCATAATTCCTGTCGAGGTCTGTCATGACACGCAAGCTGAAATTTGTTGTCCTTATTGTTCTCGTTTCTTTCCTTGCCTGGGCACAGGCGCCTTCCGCTTCTACTCCGGCCATTGAAGCCCGCGCCGACGCTCTGCTGAAACAACTTTCGCTCGAAGAGAAAATCGATCTCATCGGAGGCGTAGACGATTTCTACATTCGCGGGATCAAGCACGTCGGCCTGCCTGCGCTGAAGATGGCCGACGGCCCCTTTGGCGTCAGGAATTACGGGCCTTCGACGACCTTCGGCGGCATCGGTCTCGCCGCCACCTGGGACCCCGATCTCGCCGAGCGCATGGGCGCAGTCATCGGCCAGGACGCGCGCGCCCGCGGCGTCCATTTCATGCTCGGCCCCGGCGTCAACATATCGCGCTCGCCCTTGTGCGGACGAAATTTCGAATACTTTGGCGAGGATCCATTTCTCTCATCCCGCACCGCCGTCGCTTACATCAAGGGCATGCAGAGCCAGGGAGTGAGTGCAACCATCAAGCACTACATGGGCAACAACCAGGAATTTCTGCGCCACGACGCTGATTCCATCATCGACGAACGCACCATGCGCGAGATCTATCTGCCCACCTTCGAAGCGGCCGTGAAGGAAGGGCACGTCGGCGCCATCATGGACTCGTACAACCTGATCAACGGCCAGCACGCTACCCAGAACGGAGTTATCAATAATGATGTTGCCAAGAAGGAGTGGGGTTTCGAAGGCATCATCATGTCCGATTGGGATGCGACCTACGACGGCGTGGCCGCGGCCAATGGCGGACTCGATCTCGAAATGCCGTCCGGCAAATTCATGAATCGCGCCACGCTGTTACCGGCTGTGAAATCGGGCAAAGTCAGCGAAGCCACGATTGACGACAAAGTGCGCCGCATCCTGCGCACCGCGATTCGCTTCGGCTGGCTCGATCGCGACCAGACGGATTTGTCCCAGCCGCTCTACAACGCTAAGGGCGGAGAAGTCGCGCTCGAAGCCGCGCGCTCCGGCATGGTTCTGCTCAAGAACGACGGCAACCTTCTTCCGCTCGACAAAACGAAAATCAAATCGATTGCTGTAATCGGACCGGATGCCTATCCCGCACCAGTGGTTGGCGGAGGCAGCGCTGGCGTGCGTCCGTTCGGCGCGGTGAGCTATCTGGAGGGCCTTGTCGGCTATCTCCGCAGCGGCGCAACGGTCTACTACGATCGCGGGGTCCCGTCTCTCGGTGAACTTGCCGATGGTACAACCTTCTCGATCGACGCTGCCGGTAAAGAGCCGGGCCTCGATCTGGAGGCATTCAACAACGCCAATCTAAGTGGCAAGCCCGCAGTCCATCGCACGGATCAGCACATCAACGCCGATCGTTCGCTGGGCGATGGCATCAATCTAAACGACGTGTCGTCCCGCTGGTCGGGATATTTCATACCCAGCGATCCCGGCGAGCACCTCTTCTTTGTGCAAGGCCCCGGCGAAGGCGGCGGCTACCGCCTCTACGTTGACGACAAACTCGTTATCGATACATGGCAACTCGCGCGCGCACAGGTGAGCGAGAAACGCCTGCCACTAGTTGCTGCTCCGCACAAAATTCGTTTCGAGTACTACGTGCACGGGAGCTGGGGTGGCCCGAGCGTTAGAGTCGGCATCGTGCGTCCAGAAGCGATTGTGAGCGCTGCCGCGAAAGCGCTAGCCGCGAAGGCGGACGGCGTAGTGCTGGCGGTGGGCTTCGATCCTGATAGCGAAAGCGAGGGCGCTGACCGCACTTTCCAACTCCCCCCGGCGCAGGACGAACTCATCAATCAGGTTGCTGCCGCTAACAAGAACACGATCGTGGTTGTGACGTCTGGCGGCGCGGTTGACATGAATGCCTGGCTCGGTCACGTTCCCGCGCTTTTCGAATCCTGGTACGCGGGCCAGGAGCAGGGTATGGCGCTGGCACAGTTGCTGTTTGGCGAATACAGTCCGTCGGGCAAGCTGCCCGTCACGTTTGAGCGCCGCTGGGAAGATAATCCCGCGCACGACAATTACTATCCCGGAGCAGGCGATAAGAGGACCGAGTATAAAGAGGGCGTGTTCATCGGATATCGCCATTTCGACAAGGCGGCGGTCAAGCCGCAGTTCTCCTTTGGCTACGGACTTTCCTACACAACGTTTGCCTACAAAAATCTTTCAGTGACTCCGGCTAGCGCCTCCGGAGATCGGCGCATCACCGTCAGTTTCGACGTGACCAACACCGGCCATCGTGCCGGCGCCGAAGTGGCCGAGGTGTATGTGGGAGAACCGCATCCGAGCATCCCCCGGCCAGTGAAAGAACTGAAAGGATTCGCAAAGATCCAACTGAATGCGGGCGAGACCCGGCGTGTTTCGCTCACACTCGACAGCCGGGCCTTCGCTTACTACAACGTCAAGAATCATAACTGGACGGTGGACGCTGCGGAGTTCAACGTCTATGTCGGAAGCTCTGCCGCCCAAATTGAGCTTAGTGACAAGATGACCTGGCCAACTCCGTGAGACTCTTGGTGAATCGCGAGCGACGGGTGTCAGCTCGGACAGCGGTTTGACTGAGCGTCACCGTTTTGGGGAGTGGCGACTTCCGCTCGAGCAACAGCAGGACACAGTGGCGTTACGAGGTTCGCCCTCGCGAAGGCAACAAAAGAGGGCGTAGCACGTGTGCGATACCGGTAAGGAGCATGCTCGGAGTTGGAGGGCAACCGGGAATATATCCATCTACGGGAATTACCGCGTCTACCGGGCCGACTACGGCGTGGCTGCCCGCGAAGATTCCACCGCTGCATCCGCAGGCCCCAACCGCAACGACCAGCTTCGGAGATGGCACCGCATCATAGGCGAGTTTCAACGCTGCGGCCATGTTTCGAGTTACAGGGCCAGTGACCAGCAGCATATCGGCATGTTTCGGGGAGGCAACGAAGTGAATTCCGAATCGCTCCAAGTCGTAGTAGGGGTTAGTAAGGGCGACGATTTCACCTTCGCAGCCATTGCACGTCCCGGCGTCGACTTGCCGGATATTCAGCGCCCGCCCAACCAGTGAACGAATCTGCTCTGCTGCCTGAGATAAGGCAGGTTCGTCCTGAACAACTTCAGCGCGGCTCTGGATGTCCCAGCGTCGAATCAGTGCTTCTTTCCGGACACCGCAACGGGCGACCCTTTCCGCATACCGGAATGCTCCATTGCCGGCGGCGACGCAGCGGGAACACGCAATGCATTCACCATAGTTAAGAATCAGATGTGTGCGCCCGGCGGCCTCGTCAACTTTCAATGCCGATGTCGGACAGGCGGCTACTACGCGACGCGCAACCTCGTCGGTAAGCAAGTCCGGCTGGACATCCGGCATGCGGCTTCCGGCGGCGTTCGAAAATAGTTCGCTGACTGAAATCAGCACCTGGGGGCTTCTGAGACTGCGCTCGACCGCATCGCCGATCATCGATCACTCCCGGAGTAAGAGAGATTGAAGCTTTTGTTGATCAGTGGGAAATCCGCGATGATGTTGCCGGGCATAGCCAAAGGCAGCGCTGGCCAATTCTGAAACGAAGGCGACTTGATGTGGCAGCGCGCGATTTTTCCGTCGCGAATTCTCACCCAGTAGAGAAGTTCGCCCCGCGGCGATTCGACTGCCGACCAAGCCTCCGCGTTTCCCGAAAGTGGCACGGGGACAAGAATCGATCCCGCCGGAAGTTGCTTCAGCGTTTCGTCGATCAGGCGCATGGAGATGGCCGTCTCGTCGATTCGGATCCGCGCGCGCGCGAGGACATCTCCATACTTGTACAGGGGGACATCCACGTTGATGTCGCGATAGCGTCCGCTGGGATGATCGCAACGGACGTCAAGCCGAATCCCGCTGGCGCGCGCCACCGGTCCCACGACGCCCATCTGCCTGGCGATTTCGGCAGTCAGGATTCCGGTGGATTCAAAGCGGTTCTGAACTGACGACGTATGCAGGATGAGGCGTGCCATCTCCGCGAAATCGCCGGCTGCGGCCGCGACCATCCGGCCGAACTCACCTGTGTCTGCTGAGGAGAAATCGCGGGTGACACCCCCAGGCACCGCCATGCCGCGCCAGAAGCGCGTGCCGAAAAAACGGGTTGAAGCTCGAAGCAGAGTCTCCTTAATGCGCGCGGTGTATGCGGCCGGTACATTGAATCCGACATCGCCGCACATCGCCCCCACGTCCGCAATGTGCGCGATCATGCGCTCCAGTTCGAGTCCGATCAGGCGGAGGGCCTGCGCCCGCGGCGGCACAGAAATACCGAACGCGCTCTCAATTGCCTGGCAGTACGCCACCGCATGCGAAAAGCAGTTGTCGCCGGAAACCGATTCGGCAATCATCACGCCGTCGATCACCGGAGTGCCCTCAAAGAGCTTCTCCGTGCCCTTGTGGGTATAGAAGTGCCGCAGTTCAAGATGGAGGACGGTATCGCCGACAACACTGAAACGAAAGTGCCCAGGCTCAATGATGCCGGCATGTATGGGACCGACCGGCACTTCGCAGACCCCGGCCCCTTGCACTTTGAGAAACTGGTACTGGCCTTCTGCCCAAGGCACATGCGTGACATCGTCGATCATGGGATGGACGTTTTCCGGCCAATTCTCGTGGAACAACAAAGGACGCGGGTCAGGGTGGCCGACGCACTCGATGCCGTACTGGTCGTGAAGTTCGCGTTCGTACCAGGCGGCTGCGGGCGAGATTGGCGTTGCCGAAGGAATGGGGCCGGTGACCACCGAACTGAACATGCGATATTCGCGGCTATTCACGTCGATGAGGTAGTGCACGTAGCGTTCGTGGTGGTCGCCCGTGCTACCAAATATGGAAACCAAGCGCGCGTTCGGAGCGCGCAGTAGATCCAGCGCTTGCGATATACCCGTCTCGCTATTGGGAAGGGTTACGTTCATGGCCGCAACACCGTCATCGCGCCGCGGAGAATGGCAGCAAAGGCCGCTGGAATATGCAAGCCCAACACCACCAGGCATAGAGCGCAAACGCCCATGACAGTGATCTCAGAAGCCCGCAAAGCCGGCCGCGTACGAACATCCTCCGGCTTGCCCATAAGCATGTGCTGGAAATGGTAGAGCAGCGCGCCGAAGACGACGGAAATCGCAGCCAGCATTAGCACGGCAATGAAATAGTGCGCCGTCGAGAAAGCCGCGGTGAGAATCATGAGTTCACTGACAAACAACCCAAAGGGTGGCATCCCGGCGATGGCGAGGCCGCCCAAGATGAGGGCGCTACCGGTCCAAGGCAGCGCAGAAGCCATCCCTCGAATGCGCTCCATGCGGAGGGTGCCGAAATTTCCCTGAACATTGCCGGCGGTAAAGAACAGAAATGTCTTGGCGATCGAGTGATTGAAAGTGTGCAGCAAAGCGCCATAGAAACCCAGGGCACCGCCCAGCCCAATTCCAATCGCCACAATGCCCATATGCTCAATACTGCTGTAGGCGAGCAGGCGTTTCAGATCGCGCTGCACAATCATCAGCAGGCTCGCCACGGCGAGCGAAACGCCGCCAAAGATCAGCAACAGAGTATGACTGAACCCACTGCCGATGGCCCGCGAAGTGATCGCGTCAAAACGCAAGATCGCATACATCGCGCAATTCAGGAGGACCGCGGACAAAAGGGCGCTGATGGGCGACGGCGCCTCGGCGTGGGCATCGGGCAGCCAGCTATGCATGGGAACAAAGCCAACCTTGGTTCCGTATCCCACGGCCACAAAGACAAATGCCAGCTTCAGCAGTTCGCGTCCGCCCACTAAACCGGGAGCGGCGTCCATCAGGGTGCCCCAATCGAGCGCCGATTGAGGGCTGACTCCGCCTTTCACTGCCGCCAGGTAGAAAGCGATCGTGCCGAAAAGCGCGAAGGCGATGCCCACGGTGCAGACGATCAGATACTTCCAGCCGGCCTCCACTGCGCCTTCGGTGTTATAGAAGCCCACCAGCAAAGCCGATGCGAGGGTTGTGGCCTCAACAAATATCCACATCATTCCGAGGTTAGCCGAGAGGTAGACCGCGACCATGGTGAACAGGAACAGGAAAACCAGCCCATAAAACCAACGAAGGGAAGAGAACCGTCCTTCCGGAACATGGCGGAAGTATCCCGAGGAATAGACGAGCACAAGCGCCGAGATCAGGCCCAGATTGATAAGGAAGAACGAGGTGAGTCCGTCGGCACGCAGATAGCGTCCCGCATTTAGAACGCCCCGGGAATGAATGCTATACACCGTCACACCAATCGCGGTCAGTTCCAGGGCGCCTGTAGTCAGTGCGGCGCGCACAACAATGTGTGGCTGTCGGCACGAGAAGACGAAGAGCGCGCCGGCGAGCGGTATGAACAATGTCAGAAGGAGAACCATGCGTCAGCCTCTCAACCGTCGCATCTTGGAGACGTCGACATGGTTGAAGGTGTCGCGGATTCGAAATACAAACAGTCCCATCAGGAAGACTCCCATCAGCAGATCAAACACAATTCCGATCTCAATAACCAGCGGCATACCAAAAGTGGTGGTCAGAGCAGCCAGAAAGATGCCGTTATCCAATACCAGAAGGCCGACGACCTGCATTAGTGCCTTCTTGCGGCTAATCATGAGGAACCCGCCGGTCAACACCAATGCGACCGAGGCTGCGAGCATGGCTTGGTCGCCACCGAGAACGCCGGCATAGGGGCGCACCGCAAAGAAGGAGAGAAGAATGAGTCCGGCGGCAATGAACACCGATTGGGAAGACGAGGTTGAGGAAGAAACGTCGCGTGGCACTTTTAGTTCTTCGACGATGCGATGGAGCGCATACGGAATCGCGATCACCTTGACGATCAACACCAGGGCGGCGATCGCAAATCCTTCCCGCAAATGGTGCATACGGGACGCCGCGACGATCTGCGCGGTTATGACCAGCGATTGCACGCTGAACAAGGCGATGCAGGTGGAAGTCCGCTTGGCGGCCGCGATCAGCAGGACAGTCATGAACAAGAACACCCCGGACGACGCCAGAGCTTTGGCCGCTGCTGTCTCAAATAAACCCATCGTTCACCTCGTTACCTCATAAGCGCTGTAAAAACCACAGCAAGGATCGCCAGTGCCGACGCTACGCCGAGAAAATCTGGAACCAGGTACATCCGCAATTTCGCGACACTACTTTCCACCAGTGCCAGCGCCGCCACCAGTGCGGTCATTTTCAGGAGCAGCACCAGCGACGCGATTGCGATTGCCAACGGGGAAAGGCTGCCCGCCATTCCCCAGGGGGCGAACAGGGCGATCAGCAACGCCATGACCACAGTGAGCTTGATGGCGCTGGCCCATTCCATCAGAGCGAGGCTCGGTCCCGAGTACTCCAACACCATCGCCTCGTGAATCATGGTCAGTTCCAAATGCGTGGTGGGATTGTCCACCGGCATCCGTCCCGTTTCTGCGATGGCGACCAGGGCTATAGCCACAAACGCCAGGGCGTGAACCGCGGAGAACTGAAAGAAGTTTTGCCCCATCGTCCACCGCACCATTTCAGCGATGCTGCTGGTATGCGCCGCGATGGCCACCGACGTGAGCGCCAACAAGAATGGGGCTTCGGCTAAAGTCGAAACCAGGGCTTCCCGGCTGGCTCCCATGCCTCCAAAGGAACTGCCGCCATCCATCGCTCCCAGCATCAGAAAGAAGCGCCCCAGCGCCAGCAGGTAGACGAGAAGCACGAAATCGCCGGTGGCGTTCAGCAGTGCTGAACCGTGCAACAGCGGAACAAACGCCGCGACCACCAGAGTTGCAGTGAAAACGACGATGGGGGCGAGCCGAAAGACAAATGACGCCGAAGGCGGGACGAGGTCCTCTTTGCGGAAGAGCTTTAACAGATCGGAGTACGGTCTCCACACGCTGGCGCCGCGCCGATTCTGGATTCTGGCCTTGAGCCGCGCAATCACACCGCGCACCAGCGGCGCCATCAGAATTAGCAGCAATACCTGCACCACATTCATCGCGAGTGTCATACGAACCTCATAAACACCAGCAGGGCGATCAGGGCAGCGAAGATATAGAGCAGGTAGATCTGAATATTGCCAGTCTGGAGTTGTCGTAAACGGTTCGCCGCGGCGACGATTGCGTCCACTCCAGGACGGTACAAAGACTTTTCAAAAGAGGTTGTGCGGACTGAGCGGTACGAGATCGAGACCGGAAAATATGGCGTTCCGTCAGGAACCACTTCGACGGTTCGGTCCGCTTTATACACCTGCGAGAATACTTTTCGCAGCGGCTTTGAAAAAGCGGTGGAGGTGTACTGCATCCGCTCGTTCAGCCCCGGTAGTCCGCAGGCCCAAGTGGCGGTCAGCCTTTTCGTGCGTTTGAGTGCGGCAATGCTGGCGACCAACACCAGAGCGGAAAGCGCAATCCAGGGAAGTATTCCCGAGAGCGAAGTTGCCGCTTGCGGCAACTCAGCGCCGGGAAGAAGTTCTGCAGTTAGCTTGCCCAAACTGCGCAACACCAGGCCGGGGAAAACTCCGATCGCGACACACGCCGCCGCTAAAGCTCCCATGCCTGCCTGCATGGGCAGAGGAACTTCATTGGCGATTGCTGCCTCGCGACTCCGTGGACGCCCGAGGAAGGCAACGCCATACACTTTCGCAAAACACGCGGCTGCCAATCCGCCGATCAGCGCCAGTACGCCCGCAGCCAGGGGCAGAATGATGGCTGCGGAGAAATTCGACATTTCCGAGCCCGCCAGAAAACTGCGGAAGGTGAGCCATTCGCTCACGAATCCATTGAACAACGGCAACCCAACGATGGAGCAACAGGCAATCAGGAACGCGGTTCCGGTCAGAGGCATTCGTTTCAGCAAGCCACCGAGTTCTTCCAGATCGACCGTGTGGGCGGCGTCAGAAATTGCTCCGGCTCCGAGAAACAGGAGGCTTTTGAAGATGGCGTGGTTCAAGCAATGGAGCAGGGCCGCAGCGAGGGCAAGCGCCGCCCAGACGGGGGAATGGTTGGCGGCAAACACCAGCGCCGCCCCCAGGCCGAGATAGATGATTCCAATGTTTTCGACGCTGTGATAGGCCAGCAATCTTTTTAGATCATGCTCCGCGATCGCGTACAGCACGCCCAGCAGGCCCGACACGCAGCCGGTTAATAGCACCAGATATCCCCACCAGCTTGGGCCTCCGCCGAGAAAATCAAAAGCGAAGCGGACAAATCCGTAGATCGCGGTCTTCAGCATGACGCCCGACATCAAGGCTGATACTGGACTGGGCGCAATCGGATGGGCTCTGGGCAGCCAAAGATGGAGGGGGACGATTCCGGCCTTTGTTCCAAATCCTACGAACGCCAGCAAGAACACGGCCGTGCGCAGGGTTGGGGGCATCGAGGTTGCGCTCGCCCGCATTTCCGCGAAGTTGCCGGCGTGCGGCAGGAATAACAGGAAAGCTCCAATGACAGCCGCTGCGCCGGCATGCATCATAAGGAGATAGACAAAAATGCTGTGACGCCGCTCCTCTGAGTCCCCGTCAATCAGGATAAGGCCGGCGGAAAACAAGGTCATCAGTTCCCACCCGAACAGGAACGCAAATAACGTGGAAGCGGTCACCACCACAACCATCGACATCAGAAACAGAGGCAAGAGCGCCCAGAGCCAATGCCGTCGCGCTCCGGAATAGTGGCGTGGGATGTAGGAGCTCGAAAACACGATGACCGGCAGTGAAACGGAGCAGATCAGCAACAGAAAGAACGCGCTGAGCCGGTCCACGCTGAGTGCGAAAGAGAACGAGGCCACTTGCGAGACATCAATCACGAACTTTTGTCCGCCGTAGAACGCCGCCGCCGCGACAGCGATCCCGACCGCTAACGATCCCATGAGCAGTACAGCTGGCAGGGCGCGTGCCTTCGCCCACCGGCACGAGATCAGAGTAAGGACGGGGACCGATAGCATTGCCACCAGGAACGAACTGAAGAGAACTTGCGTCATTGGAACTTCGGGTCCGCCTGACCGCAATATCGGCGCAGGCCAACGGTGAATTCCAAACACGGGGACTTAGGGCGGTCCCGGACTTCGAATGGAGCGCTCACTTTTCCCCCGCCGGGGTAAGTTGAGAAAGGAGGTCCCTTATGTCTACCAGGTGGTTATTGAAGACCTGCCGGGCTTCGTCCAGAAGACGAAAGATCGCTGGGTCCGGCACTGAGTAGTATACGTTCTGGCCTTCCTTGCGACCAACTACAATGCTGCTCTTTCGCAAGACTGCAAGCTGTTGAGAAAGCGTACTTTGTTCAACTTTAAGACGCGCGCTGAGCTCATTGACGCCGACTTCGCCGAGGCGCAGAGTGTCCAGTATTCTGACCCTCATCGGATGTGCCAAAGCCTTGAAAAACTCGGCCGTGAATTGAGATAACTCGGGCATACGTATATCGTTATGTTTGCATATTAACCTATATAAATCAACATGATTCTCGTCACGTTTCAGGCGCAATAATGTCGGAGCAGACGCATGGCTTCCCAGTGCCGAGGTGTTGTCTGCAAGGGGATGCGCTCTCTATTTACTTCCCATAATTTACTTCTCGGTGGTTTCGAGCAGGGGATCGGCGGACTCGGACTCGGACTCGGCTTCCAGTCTTAGATCGGACATGTCGAGTAGAAGATTGCCGGGGTTGGTGGCATAGGCCAGGCCGGTTTCCATATCGAGGGCGCCACTGCGGATCAGTCTCTCGATGTCGCCGTCGAAGGTCTGCATGCCCTCCTGTTCGCCTACGCGCATGGCGTCGAGCAAGGTCTTGCCATCGGTTTCGCCTTTCTCTACGTATTCACGAGTGCGCAGAGTGGACTTCAATATCTCGATCACGGCCATGCGCCCGGTGCCATCCTTGCGCGGGACGAGGCGCTGCGAAATGATGTAACGAAAGCTCTTCGCGAGGCGGTTTCTGAGCGTGTGCTGCTCGGCCATCGGGAAAGCTCCCACGATTCTCTCGACTGTCTTCGAGGCGTCGATGGTGTGCAGTGTGGAGAGGACGAGGTGGCCGGTTTCGGCGGCTTCCATGGCGATTTCTATGGTTTCCTTGTCGCGCATCTCGCCGACCAGAATTACTTTGGGAGCCTGTCGGAGCGCGGCCCTTAGGGCAAGCGCGAAGCTGGGCGTATCGCTGTGCAATTCACGCTGATGGACGATGCAGTTCTTGTGGGCGTGGAGGAACTCTATGGGATCCTCAATGGTGAGCACGTGATAGGACTGCTCTTTATTGATCTTGTCGATGATGGCGGCCAGGGTCGAGGATTTGCCGGAGCCGGTCGGTCCCGTGACCAGTACGATTCCGTTGCGCAGGTCGACGATCTTGTTCAATTCGGCGGGCAAGTTGAGCGATTCCAGGTCGGGAACCTTAGCTGGGATTACACGCATCACGACGGCACAGGTACCCCTCTGCATGAAGACGTTGACGCGAAAACGATTGGCGCCGGGCATACTGTAGGACACATCGCAGGAGCCGCTTTCCTTCAGGTTCTGAATGGCGTGCTGGTTGTTGCCGATCAGATCGGACGCGATGCGCCGGGTGTCGTCAATGGTGAGGACGCGAGCCGTTCCGGCCGGGGTGAGCTTTCCATCAATTTCCACCAGCGGCGGCTTTCCAGGAGTAAAGAAGAGATCGCTGATCTTCGCGGCCGTCTTCAACATCGCGGCCAGCAGCGCCGGAGTCGAAAATGGCGCGGGGGCCGGGGCGGCGGCCGTTGCTGCGGCGGTGGCCGGTTGGGGAGCGGGCGGAGCTACATTCGGTGGGCCAGTAGTAAAAGAAGACATAGAGGAGGAGCGTCCTTTAGATAGATAGGAACTAGATGGGTAGTTACGTTTGAGAGTACACGTCGAGTCGCGCATCGGAAAGGTTACGGAAGACTCCATTTTCTAAGTTGGTTGGCGGTCGGGAAAGGCATGGTTGAGCCGATGAGTCTTCCGTTGGTTGCTGCCCAAGCGGCCCGTTGACTACGGAGCTTTCCACCTCTCCGGCGCCTGCGGTCCGAGCCAATTGAGCGTACGTGCCGGGCTCCTCGAATTAGCGCCATTTACCCGGAAAAAGAAGCGGACCGGCGGCGAGAAGCCACCGGTCCGCGATTTACACCGCTGTTAACCTTACTGATGGAAATCAATCAGCTTCGGGTTGCTATCGCCATACGGAAGGACGACGGCCTGCGTAGGCGAGATGATGTACAGGATCACCTCTGGAGCACCGATCGTGCAGCCGCCGGAGCCGGCGGTGCAGGTTAGAATCACGCGTCCGTTGGAACTGGAGGCGCAAGTCGTGCCCGAGCTCGCCATGCAGTATGCCGCGACTATGGGTTGCGACGACGGTCCCCCGCCGCTGTCGTTGTTCGACGTTCCGGCGATATTGCCCTTTCCATCGGCGTTTACGTAGTCGGCTTCCGTGTTCCCGTTGGCGTTGACCGGTTGCTGACTTCCACCATAGTAATTCCCGGACAACGAGGCCTTCGTGAAGCTGCTCCCCGTCTGCGGCGTGATCAAACCAAAGTCCACGCCGCCGTTGGTCCCAACCAGAAAAGCCTGGTTCTTGCCCACCAGGTACAAGACCGGTAAGTCGGTTTGTCCGCTGGCCGCCAGCGTTACTCGGCCGTGCACCGAATCCACGCTATAGCTTCCGCCCGAGATGGTCTGCGTGTTCATCGTCCCGCCCTTGTTCTGGTCGAAAGTCACGCTGAACGTCCCGGTGCCGTTGGTGGTGAGGAGCCCGACCGCTGCTGAAGGCGAAGTTCCGCCGTTGCTAAGCGACTGGGTTTCGATCACGCTGACTCCGTTGAGAGACTGATCCGTGAGCGAACTGCTTTGCTGCAGCACTTGGCCGGCCAGGATCATCGGCGGGTTCTCCGATGTGTCCTCGGCGATCATCAGCATCTCGGAAGAGCTGACCACGTAGAAGACAAAGTTGATGGTGGCCTCGCCGGTGAAGGTGATGCTGACTGTGCCGCGGCCAGTGGTTGAAGACACCACCGTGAAATCGGTGGCGGTCATGGTTGTGTTTACAGGACCCGACCCTGACCCGGTCGAGCTGCTGTTGCCATCAACCTCCCCGTTGAGGGTTTTGTTGCCGTTGGAGTTAAATTGGCCAGCCATGCCAAAGCGGCTGCTATCGGGATCAGCTCCGACGAGTCCAAAGGCGTAGTTGCCGCTGATCTTGCTGGTTAGGAATGCCGTGGTGTCCTGCTTGCGCAGCAACCCGGCAGTCAGCTGTCCGCTGTTGTCGTAGGTGATGATATGGCCGTTGCCGTCGCTAGCATCTAGCGCGGCTTCAAAAGTGGCCGTACCACCCTTACCGTCGGAATTCACCAAGTTAATACTGGTCAGGTTGTTTGCCCCAACACAGTAGGTTCCGGTGAACGTGGCGGTTCCGTTTCCTTTTGCCTGGTCGGATACATCCAGGGTGGCGCTGCTGATGTTGCCCGATCCGTCCGCCACCATGCTGCCTACGATAGAGGCGGCGGTGGTGGAACTGCTCCAGCCGTTCACCATTACGGCATAGGTCCCATGCAGCAGGCTTTGTTGCGTGCAGGCCTGGGCAGTGATCGTGAGGTTGAAGTTGGCACTGACTATGCCTTGCGGGGTTTCGCTATCGGTCACCTGAATCGTGAGCGGGAAGGTCCCTGTCGCGGTCGGTGTTCCGGAGATGCTCAGGCTGTTGTTAACGTTGTTAGGAGAGAGCCCCGCCGGCAGACTGCCGCTGGTGATGCTCCAGTTGTAAGGTTGCATTCCGCCGCTGGCGTTCACAGTAGCACTGTAGGCCACTCCGCTGCTGCCGGCCGGCAGCGACGTCGTGGTGATGGTGAGCGGCGGTAGCGCACTAATGGTAATGCTGAGCGTGCCGCTGTTGACGGTGACGGGCGTCGGCTCCGAATCGGTAATCGACACCGTAAAGGTCGAAGTTCCGGCCGTGCTCGGCGTTCCCGTGATTGACAGACTATTGCCGGTACCGAAATTGAAGGAGAGCGGATTCGGCAGACTGCCGCTGACCAGCTTCCAGGTATACGGACCCACTCCGCCAGTGGCGTTCACCGCACCGTTGTAGGGCGAACCGACCGTGCCGCCAGGCAGCGTCGTCGTGGTGATGGCGAGCGGCGCATTGATCGTAATGCTCATGGCAGCCGTCGCGGTAAGCCCGGTTGGTTTAGTCGAGTCCGTGACCTTGACCGTGAAGTTCGAGGTCCCTGACGTGGTTGGAGTGCCGGTGATAGCGCCCGTGCTGGTGTTTAAGCTCAAGCCTGCCGGCAGTGTGCCAACGCTGATCGCCCAGGTGTAAGGCGTAACTCCGCCTGTAGCCTGGACCGTTGAGCTGTAGGCCGTATTCAAAATGCCCGCTGGCAGCGGATTCTGCGTGATCCCGAGCGGCGCGGTGGCATTAATGGAGATACTCAGGCTCGCTTGTGCGCTTTGCGGCGTCGGAATCTCCGAGTCGGTTACGCTCACCGTGAAAGTAAAGGTCCCGGTGGCAGTTGGCGTTCCGGTAATGTTGCCGGATTGATCCAGCGAGAGTCCCGTCGGCAGGTTGCCAGAGACTACCGTCCACAACGTGTAAGGTGATACTCCTCCCGTGGCCTGCAGCGTGGTGCTGTAAGCACTGTTAATCACGCCGATGGGCGGAGCAGGCGACGTGACAACGTTCAGAGTCGTAGCGCTGATGGCGATGCTCAGGTTTGCCGTCGCCGTCTTCGCTGGCGTTTCGCCATCGGTTACAGTGACGGTGAAGCTGGTTGTGCCCACGAACCGGCCTGTAGGGGTTCCCGTGATCGCGCCATTCGACAACGTTAGACCCGAGGGCAGCGTTCCGGTTGTAACGGACCAGCTATAAGGACCAGTGCCACCCGTTGCTTGCAGCGTTCCACCCGCGTAGGCCGTACCGACCACGCCCGCTGGCAGAGTCGTGGTCACCACGGAAACTGCTGGACCCACCACGATGCTCAAGTTGGCGGTTGCCGTCTTGGCCGTCGGTGTTTCCGAATCGGTGACGGTAACGGTGAAGGGGGTAGTGCCGGCTGTGGTCGGCGTTCCAGAGATCGCTCCCGTGGCGCCGTTGAGAGTCAGCCCCGCAGGCAAACTGCCGGTCGTCACTTGCCAGGAGTAAGACGGGATGCCGCCTGTCGCCTGCAAGGTCGCGCCCGCATAGACGGAACCGGCGATGCCTTGCGCCAGCGAAGCGCTGGTGGTAGTGACGCTCAAAGGAGCGACCGAGATCGTGATACTGAAGTTGGTGGCCGACGCCTGCTGCGTCGGTGTTTCCGAGTCGGTCACGCTCGCGGTGAAACTGACGAGGCCGACAAACGTTCCGTTCGGCGTTCCCGAGAGCGCCCCGGTCGTGGAGTTAATAGAGAGCCAGGAAGGATTCCCACTGAGACTCCAGGTGTAGGATCCCGCGCCGCCACTCGCTTGCAGCGTTTGGCTGTATGCAGTGCCGATGGATGCGCCCGGCAGCGGCGACGTCGTCGTGATTTTGAGCAGCGGCGCGCTGACCGAGATACTCAGGTTGGCGGTCGTGCTAGCCTTCGTCGGTGTCTGCGAGTCGGTGAGAGTGACGGTGAAGGTCGTGGCGCCGGTGAAGGTTCCGGTCGGCGTTCCCGAGATCACACCCCCGCTGCTCAAGCTCAAACCGGCGGGCAAGGTTCCCGCAGGAACGCTCCAAGTATAGGATGGCACGCCGCCAGTCGCTTGCAGCGTCTGGTTGTAGGCCGTGCCCATGACCCCAGCTGGCAAAGTTTTCGTTGTGATGGTCAATGCTGGAGGCGCGCTTACGGCGATGGTGAGGGCCTGGGTAGCGGACATCCCTGCTGCATCAACAACCTGAAAGGTCACCGAACTGCTGCTGGCGCCTGTCGGCGTGCCGGTGATCGCTCCCGTGCTCGCGTTCAAACTCAATCCCGCGGGCAGTGTCCCCGAGGTTACGCTCCAAGTGAAAGGACTGGTTCCGCCAGACACGCTCAGGGTCGCGCTGTAAGCAGTCCCTGCGGTTCCCGCTGCTGGAGAAGTCGTCCCGATCACGGGCGAAGGATTTACCTTGATCTGCGAGGTGGCTGATTTCGTCGGATCAGTAACCGAGGTCCCGGTCACCGTTGCCGTGAACGCGGTGGTTACCGAAGCAGGAGTGTTATAGGTGGCCGAGGTCGTGGTGGCGCCGCTAAGCGTCCCCCCTCCCGATACCGTCCACTGTACGCCGCCGTTTTTCGTGTCGTGCGCAACCGAGGCGCTGATGGCAACCGTCTGACTTTGATCGATGCTCTTGCTGCTGGGCGCTAATGTAACGCCAATGGGCTGAGGCCCTGACGTGCCGCATCCTGACAGAGCCAACATAAGAACACTAATGAATCCACACAGGAAAGCAACCATCGCTAGACGCTTCACAGTTTCCCCTTTGATCTTATTATTAGGATTTTCACATCTCGTCGGACTGCTCAGAATGCTCCGGTGATACTGACAACTTCAAGGTTACTTACGTCTACTAAAGTTACTTAAGTACCTTCCTTCATGCTTTCCAGGCAACCTTCGATCGTGACGCGTAATGCCACGCTGGGCAGGCATTTTGCAGGAGAGTGTCAGCTTGGGGCGAGCATCGCGCGAGTCCCTATAACGCAGACAACCCGGGCTGGGTCTTCAGATAGTCAAATCGTCCGGTAACAGTCGCTGTCGCGCTTCCGCATTTCGCGCGACAAAAAAAGCCGCCCAAAGATCGGGCGGCTCATCTATGATCCTCAAGTTGCGCATACTTCAAAGCTGCATTTCCTTAGCTGTCAAAGACTCCAGACAAATCACAAGTGGTGCGGACGCTTGACCTCTTTCCCTGTCTGCGGGCTTGCATTGGACGGCGACGCAGCTTGGCTTCCGTTCCCCTGTAATGCCTTGCGTTGATTCGGTGACAGCAACGTCGTGCCGGCGATGTGGTTGAACGGCACTGTCGGCGCGAACGTTGGCAGGTTGTGCGCGCGGATCTTTGTGACCGCCTCGAACCCGGAAGCGAGCTTGATGAGCGTGGGCTCGCTGAACGCCGTTCCGAAGAAGCTAATGCCGAGCGGCGCGCCAAACGTCATCCCCGCCGGTACCTGAATGATGGGATAACCTTCGGGCGCGGCGAGGCTGGACGTACCGTAGATGAAGTGATCGCCGTACAGCAGGTCGGTAGCCCAGGCCGGGTTATCGGTAGCGCTGACGATGGCGTCGAGACTGAACTGACTCAGCGCGAGGTCGATGCCATTGACTCCAAGATTCTGATCCTGGGCGAGCGCCTGGTTGTAGGTCACGCCTCCGAAGGCGGGCTGGGGATCGTCGGGTCCGGTGGCGAGGGAATTACAGAATTCGAAGAGATCCTGATTAAAGAAGGGCATCTCTTCGGCGGCGTGGTGGTTATTGAAGGTTATCGCATCGGTCAGGGTTTTGCCCGCCATCGGAACACCGACACGGGTAGCAAAATATTTCTGGAGATCGTTACGGAAATCGAAGCACAGTACAAGGGTCTCGTTGTTCGCGGCAGGAAAGACAAAACCGGCGGCGTCGAGATCGATGACCGTGGCTCCGGCGTTCGAAATGGCGGTGATGGCGTTTTCAAACTCCGCGAGCACGATCGGCGGCGTAGGCACGTCGGGATCAAAGCCGCCTAGCCCGACGCGTGTAACGCCAACGCGCGCGCCCTGCAGGCCGTTGGGGTTGAGGAATTGCGTGTAATCGGTGGGAATGTTGGTTGGGCGAGTGAAGCGGCCTTGCCATCCGAGGGGAACGCCGCCGGTCGCCGGATCGCGGCCGTCATAGGTGCGGCTCTGCACCACCCCCAGGGCAACCGCTACATCGGCCACGTATCGCCCATGCGGGCCGAAAGTGTCTTGCGTGTGGGAGATCGGCACGATGCCCGCGCGGCTGGTGAGGCCCACCGTCGGTTTGAGGCCGACCACGCCGTTGGCGTTGGCGGGGCACACGATGCTGCCATCGGTCTCCGTCCCAAACGACACCGACGTGAAGTTCGACGAGGCCGCCGCAGCCGAGCCGGAACTGGAGCCACAGGGATTGCGATCGATGCCGTAGGGATTATTCGTCTGCCCGCCCCAGCCCGACCAACCGCTGATGGACTCGAAGGAGCGGAAGTTGGCCCACTCCGAAAGGTTGGTCTTTCCGAGAATCACCGCGCCACCGTCGCGCAGGTTCTGGGCAACCGTGGAGTCGATAAGCGCCGGCTTGCCGAAGAGCGCGAACGAGCCCGCGGTGGTCTGCATCTTGTCGCCGGTGTCGACATTTCCCTTAAGCAGCACTGGGATTCCGTGGAGAGGCCCGAGCACGATGCCGTGCTTGCGCAGCACGTCGGCGTTGTGCGCTATCGCCAGTGCGTCGGGGTTCAGCTCGATCACCGCGTTGACCCCCGGACCATTCTGATCGATCGCGATGATACGAGCGATATATTCCTTGGTCAGTTCCTCCGAGGTGAGTGTGCCGGCGGCCATCGCCGCCTGGAGTTGGGCTACCGTCCATTCGTTGTGCGCTCTTGGAAAGTTGTTTGGTTCGCTGTTTCGCGTGACATCATCTGCTGCCGCCACAGGGAGCGCCAGCAAAGCTGCCAAAAGGAGAGCACGTGCGGCTGTGACAATCATGGTTGTCCTCCTGGGAAGTTGGTGTGTGCCCGGAATCCTGCTACTCGGGGGACAGATTGTCAAGTAACTTCGTGCAAGCGTAGTGGCTCAGTTTCGCGATGCAGACCATTAAGAGGCTGAACCACCAACGACACGAAGTATCACCGATGCCTTCGGTCTCAGATATTTCCTTCGTGTACCTTCGTGGCCTTGGTGGCTAACGGTTTCGCAAACTGAGCCACTACCCGTGCAAGCTAAGACTGTAGCGGAACGATACGGTCGCTGGCGTAACATCACTACACTCGCGATGGGTCAACGAGTGATAACTGATTACGGCACTATTGCACTAACCTCTGCCTGGCAAGAGGAATGCCTACTCAAAGCAAGTCACTTAAGATCAGCTCTCGGTTTTTCATATACTTACGTGGACTAACAGTGCTGACCGTCCTCGGTTAAGCTCTTTGTTCATGTCACACCAGAAAGCTCACTTACCTCATCGGCGGAGCTTCAGGTTTCACGCTTGCATAAAGCCTATGGAACCGTAATCACAATCTTGCCCACCTGCGCATTTGACTCAAGGTACTTGTAAGCATCCACGGTCTGTGAAAAGGAGAATGTTTTTGCCAGCCTCGGACGTAAGCGGCCGTCCTGCAGCCGGTCATAAACGTACTTCTTCGCAACCGCAAGTTTCTCGGGGACGCTTGTGATTTCCATTAGGGTATAACCTCGAATCGTCAGCCACTTGGAGAGCGCCGCGAAGAGTGGGAACGGCGTAGGCTGACCGGAAAGAGCACCATATTCGAAAATAATTCCATGCGGTGCCGCAGCCTCGGCTAGCGTCTCCAGCAACGGACCGGCCACCGGATCGAAGATAAGACGCGCCCCTTTGCCTGCGGTTATTTCCTTTACGCGCGCCACCAAGTCTTCTTCTTGAGTAGCAATGACATGATCAGCTCCTAATTCGCTGATCTCTTTTCTCTTGCTGCCGGTCCGCGTCGTCGCGATCGTGATAGCACCCTCGGCCCGCGCAATTTCGATCGCGGCAATGCCCACGCTGCTTGACGCTGCCGTAATGAGAACAAAGTCGTTCTTCTTCAACCCGCCAAATTCAATCAGCGCGCCATACGCGGTCAGGTATTGCATCCATATTGCAGCGCCTTCGGTCGGGGACAACCTGGCCGGGTATTCCCCCAACGCAGCCACGGGAGAAATAGCTTCCTCACCTAACACACCATAGGCATTCATCGAAAAGGCAGGAATGGTAGCGACCTGCTTTCCCAGCCAGCTCTTGTCTACACCTGGACCGACGGCCTCTACCACGCCTGCAGCCTCATAGCCGAGGCGCGCTGGCAATTGTGGTTGCTCAAGGTACTGTCCATGGAAAAACATGGACTCTGCGCGGTTCAGCCCAATCGCCTGGACCTTTAACCGCACTTCGCCCTTGCCCGGC
>Ga0182014_10000450_pt1 | contig 54090 bp, 45 predicted proteins | sample 612S2DmetaG_FD_120489 | JGI IMG/M metagenome (GOLD analysis project Ga0182014, IMG submission 120489) | Permafrost microbial communities from Stordalen Mire, Sweden - 612S2D metaG | ecosystem: Environmental > Terrestrial > Soil > Wetlands > Permafrost | place: Sweden: Stordalen | collected... | reverse complement strand
GTTGGGGTGAGCAGGAGTAGTTCAAGGTAAAACCAACGTCGGCGCAGTTTCCAGAGGAGAAAGCTGGCCGCGAGGAAAAAGAGTGGTATGGGAAGCCTGACGGGAATGGATTCCAGTCCGTGCCCGTGGAGCATCTTGAGGCCGAGCAGGTCAGAGTAACGTAGGCCCTCTTCCAGAAATTTTGTCCAAAGCGAAAGATACTGGGCTTTGCCCAGGTATTCTTGCCTGAAACCGGCGCGGCCCAAGGGAGCGGTCAGTATCCAGGCGGCGAAGGGCACGAGGCCAAGACCGTATCCAACTCCGTAGCCGATTGCCCCCCGCAGCGGGAATCTTCTGCGCCCGCGATCGAGAACGATAGCCAGGATGCCGATGGAAACGATATACCCCAACAGCGTGATATGGAACGCGGTTCCCAAACCGAGGAGCAGGCCGCTCAAAAGAGCCCATCCGATGTAGTCTTTCCGGGCGTACTGCTTCATGGCCAGCAGCGAGGCCAGGATTGCCATGGTCGTAAGAGCTTCAGGCCGTGCTGAGCAGGAAGTGAGCACGATCAGGTTGTCAGTTGCTACAAGAAAGGTTGCAACCAGGGCGCCTTCTTCCCCGATGACATCGCACGCCAGACGATAGGTGAAGAAAATGACCATCAGCCCCGCGAGGACTGACCCAATGCGGGCAGTTATTGGACCGACTCCGAAGAGCCGGAAGGCGGCGGCTATAACAATCGCGGTTCCGGGTGGCCGTGCATCAAAATGATTCTCGAGATCATTAGGGCCTATGGCCGGATTTGCAATTCCGTTACCGTAGGCAATGGAATAAGCCGGCGCTGAATACCAACTTTCGTCCGCAACCCAGCGATAAGACAGGTAGGGGAGGGTCTGCACGAGAAACAGCAGAACAGCGAAAACCAGCCATCCATACACGGCGGTATGAGTGAGAAACCGGCTTGGGTGCAGCGTTCCCGCACTCTCTTGGAAAGGCGTCCGCTGGTGCGACGAGTCGGATAAAGATGACATAAGCTCCCTTGCAAGGAGGATAGCGCAATTCGCTGCGCCGAATCCATTAATATCTATGGTACGGAAGTTAGGAACCTACAAAGGTTGTGGCGACTGTGTCTTGTCGCGCTTAACGCGCTGCAAGAGCTGCTGCGGAGTTTTTGACAGAGGAAGGAAGCATACTCGATACTCTGAGCAGGTTGTTCTGTTTGCAGCGCATCCGCCCCGGCGCCCAATGCGGACAAAGGAAAAATCAACTCCATGAAGCTCCCTCGACACGCGGAAATCTGGCTCGCACCGTATCTGAGGGACCGCCTGCGGAAGAGTATGCGGCCAGCTAGGCCGAAGCGCGCCTGGGTTACCATCACCGACCACTATGAGCCGCTGGGCATGGGCGCATCGATTGAAACCGCGCTCGGGCGGGTTGCGCGGTGGCGCGATAAGTGGCCGCGGATTGCCGACGATGCCCCCAGAGACGCAGCGGGGCAGCACCCGCAATACAGCTTCTTCTACCCGCAAGAGGAGTACCGGCGCGAGATTCTTGACGGCATCGCGGAGATGGTCCGCCTCGGCGTCAGCGACGTCGAAGTGCATCTGCATCACGACAACGAAGAGCGCGACTGCTTCATCCGGAAAGTTACTGAATTCTGCCGTCGTCTGGTGGACGATCATGGCCTGCTTCACCAGCAGGACGGTCGCACCGTCTTCGGCTTTATCCATGGCAACTGGGCGCTTGATAACTCGCGCCCGGATGGCAAGTGGTGCGGTCTGTACGGCGAGATCGGCCTTCTGCGCGATCTGGGCTGCTATGCAGATTTCACCATGCCCTCTCTTCCTTCGCCAACGCAGGGGCGCGTAGTCAACCAGATTTACTGGTGCACGAACAACTCCGGCAATCGTCCGAAGTCCTTCGATCACGGGATAGAGGCCACAGTTGGCGGCGGCAGGCAGGGCGACCTGCTGATGATGACTGGTCCAGTCGGGCTGCGCTTCGGCGAACGGCTGATGCCGCGCCTGGAAACCGGGGAGATTGCCGGTTACGATCTACCGACGCACGCGCGAGTACGCAGGTGGTTCGATCTTGCGCCCACCCTCGGCGAAGATCTTTTTTTAAAGCTCTATACCCATGGCGCGCAGGAGAGGAATTTCGATCCGCTGCTCGACGGGGGCCTCAGTAACCTCTTCGGTTGGCTCGCGGAAGAAGCGGACCGAAGAAAGATCGAGGTTCACTGGGCGACGGCCTGGCAGATGTACCAAGCTGCCGATGCGCTGATTCATGGACGCGAATCTGTTTCTGGCGCGGCGGTTGCTAAAGCCTGAGAAATGGTATCGCCTGTTTTTTCCGGCATCTTCTATCCGTATGCAACGGATTGTCGTCTGTGTCGGGGTCGATGTTAACGTAACTGTGAAGGGAATCCAGAATGAAGGTTATGCACGTAGTTGGAGCGCGGCCAAACTTTATGAAGGCGGCTCCCGTATACCGTGCGCTGGGCAACAGAGGGCACGAGCAGACTCTGGTGCATACGGGCCAGCACTATGATGCACTCATGTCGGACGTGTTCTTCACAACATTGGAGATTCCGAATCCAGACGAAAGCCTGAATGTTGGCTCTGGATCTCACGCTCAGCAGACGGCCATGATCATGAGCCGATTTGAGCCGGTTGTACTGGCGCACAAGCCGGATATTGTGCTGGTTTATGGGGACGTGAATTCCACCGTTGCTGCCGCGCTGGTGTGCTCCAAACTCGGCATTCGCGTGGGACATGTCGAGTCGGGCCTGCGCTCGTTCGACCGCTCGATGCCGGAAGAACTGAACCGCCTGGTTACGGATCAACTCGCTGACATTCTGTTTACTCCGTCGGTTGATGGCGATGAAAACCTTGCCCGCGAAGGGATTGCCAAGGAGAAGGTATTCCTTGTCGGCAACGTAATGATTGATACACTGATTCGATTCTTGCCGAAGGCGGACGAGCTGTATCCAAAGCTCAAGACAGAGTTATCCCTTGGATCTTTTGGATTGGTAACGCTTCATCGCCCATCAAATGTCGATGACGAGTCCATTTTTTTGCCGATGCTGAAGGTGCTTGACAGCTTGAGCCGAGAACTTCCACTTATATTCCCGGTCCACCCGAGGACGCGCCAGAAATGGTCGGCGCAGTTGGAACAGTGTAACCCGAATCTCCATTCCATCGAACCGCTGGGTTACCTTGAGTTTCTTGCGCTTCAGAAGAATGCCAAGGTTGTCATCACAGATTCAGGTGGAATTCAAGAGGAAACCACATATCTTGGAACCCCATGCCTCACTTTGCGCGAAAACACCGAGCGCCCAATCACTGTGACTCTTGGCACGAATGTCCTGATAGGGCATGATTGGGAATTATTCCGGAATAAGTTTCATGAAGCACTGAACGGCGGGCATATGCATGCGGGCCGACCACCGCTGTGGGACGGTAAGGCGTCCGAACGAATTGCCGAGATTCTTACTCGGCAGGTTTCTTGACGAAGCATTTTTCAGAGACGCAAAATATCGCACTATTCGGAAGTTGCTGAAGACCTAACTCAGACGGAAGATTAGTTCTCAGGGGCTAAAGCCCTCGCTGATTTTGCGGCATATACGGCACGACTGAAGTCGTGCCCTGACACAAAACGCCTTTTCGAAACACATTCCACGAGTTTTTCAGCAGCCTGTGAAGTCGTGCCTGACCAATTCAAGAGTTCTTCAACAAGTTCTTAGAGGATGCAAGAGTCTGCGACTGGCTCGCGCAGCGTATTCGAGACTCAAATGCCGCTCATTTATCCCGGCCTGGAAGAGGCGCTTAGCTTTCCCTGCGGTGGGATAACTCTGCCTGTAGCTTTTCCAGCACATTCGCTACCGTTGCGTCCCATGTGTTAGTTTCTACGGATTTCTGGCGAAGCGCGACTAGTTCGGGCGTGTTCGCGGCGAGCGCCTCCTCGATGGCGCGGACAAATCCAGGTCCGTCCACGGCGGTTAGCACGGCTTTGCCGAGCAGATTTGCCTCGGGAAGGGGAACGGCAACAGTCGGCTTTCCGGCAGCCAGGTACTCGCGCAGTTTCAAAGGGCTCGACTGCACCATCAACGAGGTCTGCGTGAACGGCAGAATGCAGACGTCGATAGCCTTGGCCCAGTTGGGCAGTTGCGAATATGGCTTCGATCCCGCAAAAACAACGTTCGGCATCCGTCTAAGCGCAGGCGCATCCACAACTGAGCGCCCGATGAGCAGGATGGTCCAGCTCGGGCGAGTGCGGGCTATCTCTTCCAGGATGGCGAGGTCCACCCATTGATCGAGGAGTCCCCAAAAGCCGATGATCGGTCGAGACAAGCCTTTCGCTTCCTCGGGGATTTGTGTGTCGGGCGAATTAGCCAGTGCGAATAGCTCTGTATCCACGCCATGCGGAGAAAGATGGATATTTTCGTTGAGCGATCGATGAGTATCAATCAACTTCTGATTGCAGGCGAAGACGATGTCGGCCGCCGCCGTGAGTTCGTCGTCCATCTTCTGCACGGCGATTCCGTCTACGTCGGGCAGCTTTGAGTATTCATCGATGCAATAAAAGACAGTTAGCTTTTCTCCCAAGTGTTTGGCCAGGAACCCTGAATGCGGCACATGAAACCAGGCGACCGCATCATTGAAGCCGAGCCGGCATATGGCTCTGCGAATGAGCAACTGCGAGAAACTTCGGTTCACCGCACGGACAACTGCGAAGCGGCGAAACGGAATTTGCGGCAGCGTCATGCGCCAGAAGTGCGGTGCTACCAATTGCGGCGGCTGAAAGGTCATGCGGAGCATCTTCAGCAGCTTGCTCAAATCGCGAGTGTTCACCTTGGGCGCGCGCAGCCCTGGCACCTCGACATACAGCATCGGGAACTTGGCACCTAGCCGCTTGGCGATGTGGTGGCTACTGGTACGATTCTCGGCGAACCAGTCGTTGCCAAAATAAATGAATTGCATCGGTCTCCACTCTGGTGACGCGGTTATCCATTCAATGTCAATCCGGAAGAAAATGGCTGAGAGGCAGAAAGCGCTACCACCTCGCAGTATAATCGCTCCATGAAGCTCAGCCTAACGCGAGTTTCTACCAGGTATCGAGGTGTGTATCTTCCACTATGAATCAATTCAGAGTTGGAATTATCGGCGCGGGATATGTTAGCGCGCATCATCTTCGTGCCCTGATGTCGCTTCCGTCAGTCGAGGTTGTCGGGATTGCCGACCTCGACCTGGACAAGGCGAAAGCAGTCGCCGAGAGATTCGATCTGCCTTGTGCTTACGGGAACGTCGAAGAGCTATTGGCTTCTGGCGTGGATGTGGTTCACGTACTCACGCCGCCGGTTTCTCACGCGGCGCTCAGCATCCAAGCCCTGCACGCTGGCGTACACGTGCTGGTAGAAAAGCCGATGGCGGAGACGCGGGAGCAGTGCGAGCAAATGATGGCCGCCGCCAGTTCCAGCGGGCGCACTCTGGGTATGGTTCACTCCGGCAGAATGGACCCAATTGTGCAGCGTGGCGTGGAAATGGTTCGTCGCGGCGTCATCGGCACGGTTCTTTCCGTCGACTTTCATCGCAGCTCCGATTACGCGCCCTGGCCGGGAGGCGGCAAGCTGCCGCCCCAGTACCGCAAAGGCTCCTATCCCTTTCAAGACCTCGGGGTACATGGTCTGGCCATTGCAGAGGCGTTTTTGGGCCAGGTCAAATCAGCGAAGATCGATTTCCGCTCCACCGGTTTAGATCCGAATCTCCTGTTCGACGAGTGGACGGCTATGGTGGACTGTGAGCGCGGCCAGGCTCGCCTGTATCTCTCGTGGAACGTGCGCCCGATTCGGAGCCAGGTGATCGTACACGGCACACGCGGCGTCTTGCAGATCGACTGCTTCTTGCAGACTTGCTATGTGACCCGGTTGCTACCGGGGCCGAAGTTTGCATCCCCCGTGATCTGCACCATGCTTAACGCCGCAGCGAGCCTCTACCAAGTGCCGCTGAACGTGTTGCGGTTCATGACCAAACGTCTGCCGGGAGCGCCTGGCATCCATCAGAACATCCGTGAGTTCTACACCGCACTGGAGCACGGTACGGCAGTGCCCGTGACCCCAGAGGAGGGACTGCGGCTGGTGAATGCGATGGCTCCGGCGTGCGCGGAAGCCGATCGGCAGCGCGACACTCTACGGCAGGCACAGTTGACGCCTCGTCCTCCTGCCGATGTGCTGGTGACTGGTGCAGGCGGGTTCCTCGGTGGCAGGCTCCTGCGCCGCCTGATTCAAGAGGGTGCGAAGGTGCGCGCGGGAGTTCGCCGCATGCCCAAGGATCCGCTGCCCGGAGTCGATTACGTTGCGGGCGACCTTGGCGATCCCGAGTATGTGGATATTCTCGTCGCCGGCGTTGGAGCGGTCTTCCATGTGGGAGCCGCGATGAAGGGCAGTGCTGCTGACTTCCAGCGCGGAACGGTCGCTGGAACCCGGAACGTGATTGACGCTTGCCTGAAGCACCGCGTCGAGCGCGTGTTGTATGTCAGCTCACTGAGCGTGCTGGAACACGCCGGGCGCCGCACGGGCAAAGTTACCGAGGCATGGCCGCTCGAGCCTCACGCCAAACTCCGCGGCGCCTATACGCAGACCAAGCTCGAAGCCGAGCGAATGGTGATGGCTGCGGCGAAGGAGCAAGGCTTGCCCGCATTTGTTATCCGTCCTGGAGTGATCTTCGGCCCCGGAGTCGAACCGAGCAGCCCGGCCGGCAGTTTTGCGATGTTCGGCCGCTGGATTGTTGTTGGAAATGGCTCGTTGCCGTTGCCGCTCGTCTATGTGGACGACGTTGTGGATGCGCTTCTGCTTGGCCTCTCTCGCCCCGGTGTGGAAGGAGTGCTTGTCAACCTGGTTGACCCGGTCGGAGTCACGCAGCGTGAGTTTATCCGCATCGCGCAAGCCGCCAAGCCGAAGATCAAGGCCTGGTACGTTCCCAAGCCCGTGTTGATGGTGGCAGCGGTTGGAATCGAGGCGCTTGGACGCCTGCTCAAGCGCAGTGTGCCTCTGTCGAGATATCGTATCCGCTCTATTCGCCCGCTTTCCAACTTCGATCAGACTGCCGCGCAAGAGCAGCTAGGATGGACGCCTCACGTGGGTGTTGCCGAGGGCTTGCGGCGGACCTTCACGATCTCGCCGGCGATACAATCCTCATCCTTGCCGGAGTAATCGGATTTGGTGGATCGTTATGCTCAAAATCGCGGTCGTCACGCGTTATTTCCCCAGTTCGGCTGAGCCTTGGCAGGGCCGGTCGGCCTACCAGAAGCTGCGCGTGCTTACCCGCGAGGCCGATGTGCGAGTCTTCTATCCCAACGCAAGTTATCCATCCCTATTCAAGCCGCGCAGCCGGAGCTATGGAAAGCTGGACGCCTCTTATAGCCCGCCTGATGTGAAGACAAGCTACTTCGACTATCCTGCTCTGCCCCTGCTCTCTCGCCCGCTCAACGGATGGATGGCTGCCCGCGTGCTGTTGCCGCACGTGCGCAGGTTTGCGCCCGATCTGATTTTCAGCTTCTTTCTTTATCCGGACGGCTATGCCGCTCTCAAGATCGGCAAAGCCCTCGCGGTTCCTGTTGTTGTCGTGAGCATCGGCTCTGACATCAACAGGATCGGTGATCCCTTGTCGGCCATGCACACGCGCACCGTTCTGCGCGAGGCCGATTTTCTGGTCACGGTCAGCGGCGATCTGCGCAACAAGGCTGTAGCTATGGGCGCCTCGGCTGAGAAGACGCGCGCCATCATCAACGGCTGCGACCTCTCCGTTTTCCACGTCAGGGACCGTCTTGAGGCGAGGCGGAAGCTGGGCATCGATCCGGCCGCGGAGGCCGTTGTTTACATCGGGCGCATGGATGTGAAGAAGGGTCTTCACGAACTTGTCGAAGCGGCGGCTTCGCTGCGACCGACGCGTGCGAACCTGCAAGTTTATCTGATCGGCGAGGGGCCGGACAGAACTCTGATTGAGAGCGCCATTCAGGCCAACAACGCCGCCGGCTATATCCACGCGCTGCCCGGTTGCGCCTTCGACGATGTTGCCGTCTGGATGGCGGCAGCCGATCTGATCACCCTGCCGAGTTACATGGAAGGCTGTCCCAACGTGGTGCTTGAGGCGCTTGCCAGCGGCCGGCCAGTCGTCGCCACGAATGTAGGTGGCATCCCGGAGATCCTGAGCAATGAGTGCGGGCAGCTCGTGCCTCCTCGTGCCCCGGGCGCTCTGGCGGAGGCCCTTGCATCGGTCCTCGACAAGACCTGGGACGCCGAAGCCATCTCCGCGCATGGAAGTCGAAGCTGGGAAACGGTGGCGGCAGAGCTGCTCGAAATCTTCAAATTATGCGTTTCTGCCCGGAAGGCGGGGTGACCTGGGAGCTAGTTGGCGGAGTCTTTCTGCCGCGTGGCCTTTACGCCCGACAGAATCCCAACACCGATCAGCACGATCGCGCCCACGACGATCCATTGCGTTGGCATGTGCACCAGGTGCGCGGCGTAAACCAGTCCGCCGATCACGATTGCGAATCCGGCAGCATAAATTCCGAATGACATACGATCTCCTTACCGAGTCAGTGGTACGAGTGGATGCCCGGCTCTCTATGGACGGGGCGTTGTGGCCCTCAGCTCACACCAGCTTCGCTCGTTTGGCGGTTCGTGCTGGGCTGGGGGGGGATCGAGCAGTACGGGTCTGGTTGCGTTCTCTTCCGGCAGGGCGTCGTGCAGGACCATGTTGAGGAGCGAGGGATGAACCCGAATGCGGCCGTTGTAATCGAGGTAGCCGAGCTTTCTAAAGCGATTCATGAAAAAGCTGACGCGGGACCGGGTGGTGCCGATCATCTCGGCAAGAGTCTCCTGGGTTATCGGCGGAAGCAGTGGCTCCGGCTCACCCGCTTGCCCAAAATCAGCCATCAATAAGAGTGTCCGCGCCAAGCGCCTCTCGCTTGAATTGAAGAGCTGATCGACGAGATCCGTCTGGGTTCGGATGCCCCGAGCCAGGATGAACTTCATGAAAAAATCAGAAAAAACGGGTTCATCATGCAGGACTCGACGCATCTCGTCCCTTGTGATCTTGAGCGCCATACAAACGGAAACGGCCGAGGCCGAGGCCGTTCGAAGCGTTCCCGGCCCTGCCATCGTCTCTTCGCCAAAAAAGTCCCCGGTGGCAAGCAACGTCACCGTGGCCTCTTTGCCCCTCTTGGAGACGACGGTGAGCTTTGCGTGGCCATTCTGGAGATAAAACATAGAGTCAGCTGGGTCTCCCTGGGAAAAGAAAACCTGCTTTGCCGCGTGACGGATGATTGTTCTTCCCAACCCTTTGGTCGCGAGGAAAACGGCGGAGTCAAAGTGCTTCTTGCTTTCGCCTCTCATCGGAACGGCCTCCTTCCATATGCGGTCTCACGCCGATAAGCCTCACCCATGCCGTGAGCAGCGAAGACAGGCAATCAACCCGCTCCGCGGCAAGCAATTCCTGGCTCGCTAAGATAGGGTCGCATCGCGCCCGGCAATAGTCTGAGCGATTTAGACCTATGGTTGGTTGTACGACCTGAAAATAGGGAATCGGCGCAAAATCCATGCAAAACAGTGGCCCGGCCCATGCACGGCCTGGCCGCCCCAGATGGCGGGCTTACCTCAGCTAACTTCTGATGCTTACAGCGTTTGCGTGCGCTGTACGGTGCGGACACCGGCTACGCGGCGCAGGCCGAGGACCATGCGGTTCAGGTGGCCCAAGTCTTCGGCTTCGGCGACAAACTCGATGATGGCTTCGCCATTCTCGTCGTGGCGGATATCCACGCCGCTGATGTTGGCGTTGTCGTCGGAGATGACGGCGATCAACTCCTTCAACATACCGGCGCGGTCGTCGCAGGTCACGGTGATCTTGACCGGGTAGCGCTGCGGCCGGCCGGCGGACTGGCCCACGCGGGACCACTCGACATTGATGCGGCGGTCGCTCTCGTAGAGCAGGTTCTGCACGTTGGGACAACCACGCGCATGGACGGCCACGCCCTTGCCGCGGGTGACGTAGCCGACGATCTCCTCGCCGCGAATGGGGTTGCAACAGCGCGCGCGATAGACGAGCAGGTCGTTCTGACCCTCCACCTGGAGCGAATCCGAGCCGGTCATGTGCAACTTGCGCACCGCGTCGGACATGGCCGCAGCGCCAGACTTCAGCTCCGGGGCGGCCTCAGCTTCCGGCAGGTTGGCGCAGCCGGGCGCCAGCTTGATGAGCACTCCCCGGGCGGAGTGCTTGCCCTGACCCAGATCGGCCAGCAGATCGGCAGCGGTGGCCACGCCATATTCGTTGGCGATGCGGCCCAGGTCCTGATCGCAAATCTGGCTGAGCGGCACCTTGAATTTACGCGCCGCGCGCTCCAACAGCTTGCGTCCGATCTCGACGGCGCGGCGGCGATGGTCTTCATTGAGCCAGTGCTTGATCTTGTTGCGGGCGCGGGGACTTTTGACGAAGGTGAGCCAATCGCGGCTCGGATTGTGATCCTTCTGGGTGACGATTTCGACGATGTCGCCGGTCCGCAGCTTGGTGCGCAGGGGCGCCATGCGGCCGTTGACCTTGGCGCCGACGCAGGTATGGCCTACCTCGGTATGAATAGTGTAGGCAAAATCTACGGGCGTGCCCTCGGCCGGGATTACGACGACCTTCCCCTTCGGCGTGAAGGTGTACACCTCGTCGGGATAGAGGTCCATCTTCAGGCTGGAGAGAAACTCGTTGGGGTCGGTCATCTCCTTTTGCCACTCGACCAATTGCCTGATCCAGTTCAGCCGTTCCTCGTCGCGGGCCGTCACTGCGACGCCGCCAGCCTTGTACTTCCAGTGCGCCGCAATGCCTTCCTCGGCGATGCGGTGCATCTCCTCGGTGCGGATCTGCACCTCGAACTGGTGGCCGGTGGGGCTCATCACCGTGGTGTGCAATGACTGGTAGCGGTTGGCGCGGGGCATGGCGATGAAATCCTTGATGCGGCCAGGCACCGGGTGCCACAGGGTGTGGATGAGACCGAAGACGGCATAGCAGGCGGCCACGTCCTGGGTGATGATGCGGACCGCCAGAAAGTCATAGACCTGGTCGAAGGATACTTTCGAGCGCTGCTGCTTCTGAAAGATGGAGTAGATGCGCTTGATACGCCACTCGACGCGGGCCGGGATGCCATTTTCTCGCAGTTGCTCAACCAGCGTGTCTTCCACGCCGCGTAGAAACTGCTCGCCATCAATGCGGCGGGCTTCCACGGCCGCCGCGACCTGCTCGTAGCTGACCGGGTCGGTGTAGCGGAAGGCCAGATCCTCCAACTCGCCACGCACTTTGCCCATGCCCAGCCGGTGAGCCAGGGGCGCGTAAATGTCCAGGGTTTCGCGGGCGATGGCCTCCTGGCGGTCGGGCCTCAAATGCTCCAGCGTCCGCATATTGTGCAGCCGGTCGGCCAGCTTGATCAGCACCACGCGCACGTCCGTGACCATGGCCAGCAGCATCTTGCGCACGTTCTCGGCTTGGCGATCCTCGCGGTTGGCAAACTGGATCTTGTCGATATTGGTGACGCCCTCGACGATGTGGGCCACCTGTTCGCCGAAGCCAGCTGCAATCTCCTCGCTGGTGGCGGGCGTGTCCTCTACCGAGTCGTGCAAAAGGCCCGCGGCGATGGACGTCGAGTCCATCTTCATCTCCGCCAGCACTTCGGCCACTTCGAGAGGATGAATAATGTAAGGCTCACCCGAGGCGCGCATCTGCCCGCGATGATGCTGGAGGCTGAACTCCCAGGCTTTGCGGATCAGAGAGAGGTCATCGCTGGGCCGGTTGGCGTGAACCAGGTGGAGAAGGGCTTCGATCCGCCGGTCAATGGCATGCTGATCCATGAGGAGCTGGTCAGGGCCATGCACCTCTGGCTGCGTCTTCCCGGCAGGAGCCGGGGCCACGCCAGGAACCTCTGTCGGAATGGGTTGCGGGACCGTCGCCATGCCTCATTATAGGTCGGTTGCGTCTACCGCGCAGAAAAGGTTATGGATAGATTCTCCCCGCTGTGCCGGCTCAAGCTTCGATACTTGATAAGATGAGGGCGTAAGATGAACAGACCAAGGGAGCCTATGAACAAGCCACGTACCCCCCGTACTGCTACGAATCCCAAGGCGCCCAGGACTGCCCGGACCTCAGCGCCTGTTGAACGAATGCACGCCAAGCCTTCAACGCAACCGAGGCAGGAAAAACGCGATTCCAAGGCAAAACCGTATTCCGGAGGCAAGAGCGCCGCATCGAGCCGCGCCGTCTCCCGAGCCCGAGTCTCCCGAACCCAGACCCCTCAAGTCCAGGTCGCCGGAGTCCAGGTTGAAGGCGCCAAAATCAGCCGCCGTGCCGCTGACCGGCTGCGCGCGGGCCATTTGTGGGTCTACGCCTCTGATATTGAGTCCCTAGAATTACCCAAATCCGCCAGGCCCGCCGGTGGCCCTCCCACGCTTGTGCTCGTGGCCGACAGCCGCGGCCTGCTTCTGGGCACGGCGCTTTACAGCCCGACGTCGCAGATTGCCCTGCGGCTGATCGCGCGCGAGGCTGTCGAAGAGGCTGCGTGGCTCCAGTTGCTCGAATCCCGCCTTCGCACGGCAATCCGGCGGCGGAAGCCGCTGCTCGACGAGCGGACCAACGCCTGCCGGTTATGCTTCAGCGAGGCCGACGAGCTGCCCGGCCTGGTGGTGGACAAGTATGGCGACCTGGTGATTCTGCAATTGCTGGCCAAAGGGCTGGATTCTGCCGCTGTGCGCGAAACCTGCGTCCGTGTGCTGCGCGACGAACTGGCGCCGGCTGCCATTCTGGAGCGGCCCGACCCGCGTATGCGCGAGTTGGAGGGCCTGGCTGCGCCGAATCTGGCGCCACTCTATGCCAAAGACGCCGCAGCTCCCGTCAGTACGCAATTTAAGCTGAACGGACTTGTCTTTCATTACGACGCCAGCGCCGGACAGAAGACCGGGGCATTCCTCGACCAGCGGGCCAACTACGCCGCCACCCGCGAGTGGGCGCAAAAGCTGGGGGCAACCGGCCGCGCGCTGGATGTCTGCTGCTACCAAGGCGGTTTTGCGCTGCATCTGGCTGAAGTATGCGCCCAGGTTACGGGGATTGACGCCTCCCGCGTTTCGCTCGAAGTGGCGGAGCGCAACGCCGAGGCAAACCGCAGCCGCCTCACCGCGCCGGTGGAGTGGGTGGAAGGCGACGCCTTTGAGATTCTGCGCGACTGGTCGAATGCGGGCGAGAAATTCGATGTCATCGTGCTTGACCCGCCCGCGTTCGCCAAGAGCCTGCGGGCCGTCGAAGGCGCGCTACGCGGCTACAAGGAATTGAATCTGCGGGCGCTCAAGATGCTGCGCCCCGGCGGCCTGCTGGTCACCTGCTCCTGCTCTCATCATGTGGGTTGGGCGGAATTGGAAGCCAGCGTGGCCTCGGCCGCTGCCGATACACACCGCCGAGTGCGGCTGCTGGAGCGGCGTGGAGCCTCCCTCGATCATCCCGTTGTGCTGAACTTGCCGGAGACCGAGTACCTGAAGTGCCTGGTGCTGGAAGTCGAGTAACAGGCTGCGCAGATTCAGAGAGCTGTCCCGCAGGCGGAGCAGAATCGCGCACCCTGCGGGTTGGTCTGTCCGCAACGTCCGCAAGCCACGAGTGAGCCCGGCTGCGCCATCGGGGGCACGTTCACCGTCACGTTGAATGGCTGGCCCCATCCTGGCATGGCAATCCCCAGCATCGCCGCAATGCCCGCCGCCTGAATGGCGTTGAACTCCCGCACCCGTCCAGGCATGAAAAAGCACTCGATAAAGCCGAGAATGCTCGGAAGTCCCGTCCAAAAGAAGCAGCAGTAAAGAATTCCCAAGCCGGTCCGGCGCAGATAGAAGTGATGGGCGCCGAAGCTGCCGAGAAACAGCGCCAGCAGAATGCCGACTACCTCGTCGCGACGCACCACATCATACTGCTGGTAAAAGACTGCTTGCGGGTTGGGATACGGTTGGCTGCTCATGGGTGGTTCTCCTTGCTTGCTCTGAATTCTACATACGCACGCGGTTGATTCGGGGTTCCCGGCACGCCGGAGGCGGCGCACGAATCAATAGCCAACCGGAGTATACTGGCGCGGAGTCGAGGACGCGGAAGGTAATTCCCGGTGCAAAGGAGTTCTCTCGTGAAATCAAGCCTGAAGCACATTGCGATTTTGTGTTTTGCTGCATCCATCGTCACCCCGGCGTTTGCACAAAGCGGCGGGGCAGATACCTACAAAGCGAAGTGCGCCATGTGCCACGGCCAGAACGGTCTGGGGGACACTCCGGCAGGCAAGGCCATGAAGGCTCCGTCCTTCAAGGACCCGGCGGTCATCAAGGTCTCCGATGCCGAACTTATCGCCGCCGTCACCAAGGGCAAGAACAAGATGCCCGCTTATAAGGACAAGCTCACTGACGCTCAGATCAAGGCCGTCGTGGCCTATGTCCGTGCCTTGCAAAAATAGGCATCAGGCGGAAACCAAGAAGGGACGAAGCGCGTTCTGCGCATATCAAGAAGGCTCAGGCAGAATGCTCGGCGGCCTTGTGTGTCAGAGAATGCGATTTCTCCCGGTTTTCCCGGCAACCGTGCCGCGTGGCGCGTCCAATCTTATTCTGTTCGCTCGTCTTCCGGGTTTGAGTCCCCCGGAACTGTTCTTCCCACAGGAAGCAGATCTGACGATGTCTTTATCTTTGGATTTGTGATCTTTATCACAGACTCAAATCCATACGAATCTCTACGGTTCTCTCACTGTCGCCGGACGGAGTGTTTCATCCACGAGACGCTCTCAAGAGGCTTGCACGCGAATGTCCAGGAGAGAGGTCGCTGCACTTGGCCTTTAGAGTGACAACGTGTTCAGAATCCTCGGACTCGCTGCTTTGGCAGGGGGTGCGGTAAATGTGCGCAGACCAGATTTCCCCGCCCCAAACCACGCGCCGCCACGCCATTGAAATCTTTCTCGGCGGCGGTCTGCTTGCCTCGTTGGCTTCTTTTCTCTACCCCGTGCTGCGCTACTTTGTTCCACCGGCGGTGGCCGACCTGGGGGGCGACGAGGTTGTCGCCGCCAAACTCGGTGACTTGAAGCCAAATAGTGGCAAGATCTTCCGCTTTGGCAGCCGTCCCGGCCTGTTGATCCTGACCAGCGACGGCACCTATCGCGCTCTTTCCGCCACTTGCACGCACCTCGGTTGCACGGTGCAGTATCGCAGCGATTTGCGCGAAATCTGGTGTGCCTGCCACAACGGCACCTACGATCTCAACGGACGAAACATCTCTGGCCCTCCGCCCAGGCCGCTCACTGTCTTCGAGGTCCATGAGCGCGGCGACGAGATTGTTGTCAGCCGGAAGAGGGAGGCCTGACCGTGTTCGCTGCCATCATTCGCTGGCTTGACGAACGGCTTGATCTGGACGGCCTGATCGCCCCACTGCGCCACAAGACTGTCCCCACCCATCGTTTCTCGTACTGGTATTTCTTTGGCGGCATCACCCTTTTTCTCTTCATCATCCAGGTGCTCACCGGCATCCTGCTGCTGCTCTATTACCGCTCCGGCGCCAACGAAGCCTTTGAGAGTGTGCAGTACATCATGACCAGGGTGCAGTTTGGCTGGCTGATCCGTTCCATTCACTCCTGGTCAGCCAACCTCATGATCTTCACTGCCTTCGTCCACATGTTCAGCGTGACCTTTCTCAAGGCCTACCGCAAGCCCAGAGAACTCACATGGGTTACCGGTATGATTCTGCTTTTTCTCGTCATGGGGTTCGGGTTCAGCGGTTATCTGCTGCCCTGGAACACGCTGGCCTTCTTCGCCACCAAGGTCGGCACGGAGATAGCCGGCCAGGTTCCCATCATCGGCAAGCCAATCATGATCTTCCTGCGCGGCGGTGAAGAGGTCACCGGGGCTACGCTCACTCGCTTCTTCGGGTTCCATGTCGCCATTCTTCCCGGCATCGTCACCGTCCTCATCGCCGTTCACCTGTTCCTTGTCCAGCGCCAGGGCATGAGCGTTCCGCCGAAGGTTGAAACCGAGTGGACCGCCAACCCCTCTTTACGCCGGGAGATGAAGTTCTTTCCCAACTTTCTGCTCCGTGAGTTGATGGCTTGGTATGTCGCCATCGGCGCTCTTGGCGCGCTGGCCGCGCTCTTCCCCTGGAACCTCGGCGTCAAAGCCGATCCCTTTGTCTCCGCCCCGGCCGGCATCAAGCCCGAGTGGTACTTCCTTTTCATGTTCCAGACTCTCAAGCTCATTCCCTCCAAAGTCTGGATCATTGACGGCGAGGTACTGGGCGTCCTTGGTTGCAGTCTGGCCGGTCTGTTCTGGCTTCTGCTGCCTTTCTTTGAGAATGACAAAGCCGGGCGCACCAAGGCGTGGATCACCGGTCTTTCCGTCTTTGCGCTTGTTTACGTGGTAGGTATGACTGTCTATGGCTTCCTTGCGAAATAATCATCGGCACTTCCTCGCAGCCCGCTCTGCCGGTCTGGCCGGGTTCCTCGTGTTCGCGTCGTGCCTGGGTTACGGACAAGCCGTGAACTCCTGCCTGGATTGTCATTCTTCCCAGCCTGGCCGCCTTGAAGTTACCCCGGAAAAGTTTAGTCAGGACATTCACGCGCAAAAAGGTCTCACCTGCACCAGTTGCCACGGTGGCGACTCCTCCAACTACGATCCCGACCAGGCTATGAGCCGCAAAGCCGGCTGGAAGGGCAAGATCGATCGCAAACAGATTCCGCAGTTGTGCGGCTCATGCCACTCCAACCCGGCCCTTATGCGCACGTACAATCCCAGCCTGCGCACCGATCAGCTCGACCAATACCACACCAGCGTCCACGGCAAGCGGCTCGCTGCCGGTGACACGAAGGTCGCCGTCTGCATCGACTGCCACAGCGTCCACGATATTCGGCCGCCCAGCGATCCACGTTCCACGGTGAACCCCGTCAACGTGGCCCAGACCTGCTCCCGCTGTCACTCCGACGCGAATTCCATGAAGCAGTACGGCATCCCCACGGATCAGTTCGCCCAATACAACACCAGCGTTCACCACGACGCCCTTGCCGTCCGCGGAGACCTGAGCGCACCCACCTGCACCACCTGTCATGGAAACCACGGCGCAGTACCTCCGGGCGTCGATAAGGTTCAGAACGTCTGCGCCAACTGCCACGTCTTCCAGGCCCAGATGTACCGGACGAGTACCCACAGCAAGGCCTTCCAGGATAAGGGTCTTCCCGGCTGCGTCGTCTGCCACAGCAATCACGGTATCCACCTTCCTTCGGATGCGATGCTGGGCACTGGCCCCGCCGGCGTCTGCATGAAGTGTCACGCTCCCGGCGACCATTGTGATCGCGCCAGAGTCGCCATCCTGGGCAACCTCACCGAACTCGACCAGTCCATCAAAAACGCCGACCAGTCCCTACGTCTCGCCGAGTCCGCCGGCATGGAAGTCAGCGAGGCACGGCTCAGCCAGGATCAGGCCCGCGACGCCCTCACCAAGGCCCGCGTCACCATCCACAGTTTCCAGACCGCCCTTGTCAATCAGGACATTCAAGCCGGCATGAAAATTGCCACCGCAAACCTGAAAGCCGGGAAGGATGCGATGGCTGAGCGCAACCATCGCCGCATCGGGCTCGGCATCTGTCTTATCGCCATTACGATGATGCTGGTTGGGCTGTGGCTGTACATCAGGAAGTTGGAGAGTTAGATCCAGAACTGCAACAGATCTTGAGCCTTAGCTTTAGGACGGCGGATAGGGCTAATCTGAAATCATTGCAACCAGGCAAGTTCTTGATTATGAGAAAGTTGAAATTATCTGCAAGGGTTCTTGGCCAAAAATAAATATTTTAGGGGGGTAGGTTTTCATGGTACGGACCGGGCACATCCCTGATATTTTGGACCGGGGGCAGGGGTTAGACAAGCCGCGCTTTACTGACTCGTTCCATTGTGCGCCGGGGGAGGGTATTTTTCTGCATGGATTGGCCGTCCTGCGGCTGGCGCTCACGCGCTATGGGGTTCGTGATTTCCCGGGTCCGAAAATCCGGAGCTGGAACATCCAGCCTACGATACTTCCAAAACGACGATAGGTTCAAGCCGGTGGCTGAGTGACTCGGCGATTTGGCTGACTCCAGCGTCATGAGGCTGGAGTCAGTTTTACTTCCTGTCTGCTGAAAAATCTGGCCGGTCAGTGATGCTGACCGGCCAGTGTGGTTTGAGACGGTTAACGCCGCCCAAGATGAAGCAACGGCAATCTAGAAGGTGAATCGTGCTCCGAATTCACCGATGAATGCCTTAGCGGTTGAGCTGCTGGTCGGATTCGTAAAGCCTGCAGGCTTCATGAAGTCCGGCGCGCTGGGAATGTAACTGAAATTGTTGCCATAGTTGGCGCGGTTCGTGAGGTTGAAGCCCTGGAAGCTAAGCTGCAAACGGCGCTTCCCTCCCAGCTTCACATTCTTGCTGACACGTGCGTCCAGTTCAAAGAACGGATCGCCGCGCAGCGTGTCATAAGGAACAATGTGGCACGAGCCGGCGTTCAGGCAGGCCTGTGCCGCTGGGCCGTCGCTGGAATCAGCATACGTGGTGTAGGCGGCAGGGGAGCCGTTCGGGACGACGACTGGGCGCGAATACCCCGAACCGAGGCCGAGAATATCGTAACCGGCGTTCAGATCGTAAGGACGCGCGGAACCGAACTGCAAGATCGGAGCAACCTCGATTCCGAACGGCAGATTGGCATTGCCGCTGATGGTGATGTGATGGCGTTCATCGAAGGGGGTCGGCCCAAAGTCCCACGAAGCCAGCGGATGGCGCGGATCATGTGGATAATTGTGATAGCTCGACATATCGCTCGAAAGCGTTGGCGGACCTCCGGACTCGATTCCGTAGCCCATGGCGCGAGACAGCGTGTAGTTGGCAGTCAGGCTGAAGTGCTTATTCATCCGCCGCCGGAAGCTGAGGTTCATGCCATCGTAGCGCGTACGGCCAATGGCGCGATTGTCCATAGTGCGTCCCAGAACGCAGTAGCCTGCCGGGCACGTGCCAGGAACAAGGGCGCCAAATGCGGCGGATAACGGACGCACTCCCGTGACGGGATCCGTGGGGTTGATGTTGACGTCAACATTCGAGTGCAGTCCCAGGGTGTGAGTGTATTCCGCCTCGATTACGGAGGATTCATTCAGTTGCCACTGATAGCCAACATTGAATTCCTCCGCAAACGGGTTGCGATAGCTGGGATCCATCGTGCGCCCGGTGCTGCCATTCAGCAGGTTTCCTGTAGCCGCCGGGATTCCAGCCACTACCGCCGTAGCATTGGCGCTCGAGAACACGAAGCTCCCAAGCGGAATGTTCAGGCCGGGGACATTATCCGTAGGTTCGGTGATTGACAGCGCCTGTTGATAGACCGTGGCGTGGGCCATCTGCTCCATCCACAGCGGAATGTTCTGGAATACGTTGTCGTAGTAGAAGCCGAAGCCGCCGCGCAGAACATGCTTGCCGGCGCCCGTCAGATCGTACGCAAAGCCCACGCGAGGACTGAAGTCCTTGTTGTCGTCGTGGGGCATCTTGCCGTAGGGGCTGTCGATTGCGACCAGTTCCAGATAGGTTTTGCTGGTCACCATGGCGCTGCCGCCAATCAGGTTGAAGTCCCTGTCCCAGCGCACGCCAAGGTTAAGCGTGAGGCGCTTGGTTACCTTCCAATCGTCCTGGAAGTAGAAGCCGAGCTGCTTGGTGCCTCCGGGCACGTTTGTCGTGGAATCGCCATTGGAATAGGACATGCTCGACACAAGGCCAGGTGTGCTGAACTTGTTCGCCAGCAGGATGATAGCTGACGGATCCGTATTGAAGTCGACTTCGAGCGAGGAGTTGGATGCAAAATACCCGCCCAGCGAGGGAACCCAGATGTAGTCCTCGCCAAATTGCAGGGTGTGCTTCCCGTGGTTCTTGGTCACATCATCACGGAACTGCCACTTCCGCTGGAAGGACTGTTGCGGCACGTTGACGTTCGACCCGGCCCATTCTCCGCTCGGAAACGTAAGGTAAGGCGAGCTTGCACTCTTGGTGGAGGTGATGTTGTTCCAATACTGGGTGCCGAGTGTGAGGCTATTGACCAGCGTAGGCGAAGCAACCGAGTTGAGCGTGAAATTCGCGATCTGCATATGATTGGTCGTGAAATTTCCCACGCTCAAGTCGCCTAAGGTGTCTTCCTGATCGTTGTTGCCGTTGTTGGCCTGCACCGACACGCTCAGATAGGCCGTTTCCTTGTCGTTGAAATGGTAGTCCATGCGCCCGTTGTAGCGGTTCTCAAAGAAGGGCGTTGGCACTGTCGAAGCAGCGATCACGCCGACAGGCGCGGCATCCAGCAATTCAGTGTAGGCATTGCCGTCCTCGGCGATGCTGGTGTTTTCACGCTGACGCTCAAGTGCGAAGAAGGCAAATAATTTGTTCTTCACGATCGGACCGCCAACGGAACCGCCGAAGAACTGGCGGCTATAGGGCGGATTAGTACTGGCGCCGTTCGGACTTATATCGTTAGCATTGAAGTTCTGCTCACGGAAGTAGGAGAAAAACGAACCGCTGATCGCATTCGAACCCGACTTCGTGATCATGTTGATGGCCGCGCCTTCGGAGCGTCCGTTGGCAGCCGAGAAACGCTGTGTGCTGATGAGAAATTCCTGCACGGCTTCGAGAGGAAGCTGCATCACGGTTCCGCCGACGGTGCTGTCCTTGTTATCGATTCCGTTGACCGTAATATTGACATCGCGACCGACGTTGCCGTTCACCGATAGCACGGCGGAGCGGTTCTTGGTGGGATCGAACGAGTCGGCTGACTTTACTCCTGGCACGAGAAATGCGAGGTTCGCTGCGTCGCGCCCCAGCAAGGGGAGTTCTTCCACGTCTGACGGGGTAATTTCCTGGCTGACGCTCGTCTTGGTCATATCAATCATCTCGGTTGTTGAGGCAACTTCGACGACCTGATTCACCGCTCCCGGCTTCAGGGTAAAATTATTCGTCACCGTTTGTCCGACCAGCAACTCGAACCTGGTTATGCCAGCGGCGAATCCCTCCTTGCTGACCTTGACCGAGTAATGACCCGGCGGCAGCTGATCAAATATGTATTCTCCCACCACGCTGGTGGCGGAGGAGCGGGTCAGGTTCGTGCCCGTATTCACGACTGTGACTTGAGCGCCGACAACTACAGCATTCGACGAATCTGCTACTGTTCCTCGGATGGTCCCAGTTGCCGTAGCTTGCGCACGCAATTGCACTGGGATGAGCAGCAATAACGCCACTGCCAGCAAGCATCTTGCAAATAGCCTCATGAAGCCCTCCATGTTTGGAATTTTCCCCGCGCTGAACCCCCTCATTCGAAGGTGTTCACGTGGGTGTGTTGAATGTTTCGTTTTTTCCTGAGATCCGCCAGCGTCATTCGCGGACCGGCTTCCGTCAACGACAAAATCCTGGATTTCTACTCCAAAGCGTCAAGTCCGAACATTACGGATGAAAGGTGCAAGGATATGTGCCCTGCTCCGGAGTAGTCATAACAATAGAAGGTTCAACGTCAGGAATGATAGAAATTATTCAGTTAGCAGAATTTCCATCTTATTTTCCCGTGGACGAACCATACCCTCGGTTGCCACCGTTGTCAATCCTTTTTTATATTTATTCCAAAGGTAAAGGTCTAGTCGTGCCTAGCGGGGTGGTACGGACCGGGCAGATAACTGACATATTGGTTAGGGACAGTAAAGGCCCGGAGTCTGGGTCGTCCTTCATGCTTTTATTGTGCGCCCGGGAGGGTATTTTTCTGCATGGACTGGCCGTCCTGGCGACTGGCGCTCGCGCGCCATGGAGTTCGTGGTTTCCCAGGTCCAAAAACGGGACCTGGGGCACCCGGCATTACCAGCCGGGATCGGACCCGTTGGCGACGATCTGTTGCGGGCTATTGCCGTTCACGTCAGAAACGAAGAGGGGAGAGGTCGTCTCGCCGTAGGTAAATCCCATATAGACGAGGGACTTTCCGTCCGGGGAAGGCACGGGGCCGAGGGCGTTATTGATCAGCATCGCTTCAGTGCTTGGGGTTCCGTCAGAGGCGATCTTCCAGATCTGGCAAACGCCGCTACTGCAGGCGTCAAAGAAGATCGTCTTGTCGTCGACCGAAAAGGCTGGGTCGGTGCTGCTGAATGAGGGATTGTTAGTCACCTGTCGCGCATTCGTCCCGTCTGCATTCATCACCCAGATTTCAGAATGATCGTTGGTATCCACGCGATTGTGCACAATGTAGGCTCCGTCATGGGACCATCGCGGTTGGCTAATGCCGACGCCTGAACCGAACCAGCGCTGATAGAGGGGGTCTGTGAGACCTGTACCGTCTGCTTTGACTGTATAGATGCCTTCCTGGCCGTAGGTCGCGGAGGAGAATCCGACGAAAGCGAGGGTCTTGCCGTCCGGTGACGGTGTCGGGAATCCGGGGTTGACGATCGGCGGCACGGAGAAGGAGCTTTGCAGTTTGGTGCTGGTGGCCGAGCCGGAGGTCGTGAATATGTGGAACTCATTTGCCGCAGTGCAATCCACGGCGACGAACGACTGATGGTCTGCGAACCATGCAGGATCATACACGTTGGAAGCGATCTGCGCAGGATTCGTTCCGTTGCTTTCCACAATGGACACGGTGCCGCTTTCGCTGCCTTGGCCGTAGTAGAGGATGAGCGCGGCACCGTTGGATGTCACGGTGACGGCCGCCTGGTAAGTCACGGAGCCTCCGCTGCCCGTAAGGGTGAGCGTGTAGGTCGTTGTCGTTGTCGGACTGACCTTGGCGCTTCCGCCCGAGACCGGGGTCACGGAGCCGACGCTATTGTCGATGCTCGCCGAGGTGGCATTCTCGGACGTCCATGACAAGGTCGTGGACGATCCGTCGGAAATGCTGGTCGGACTTGCCGAGAATGTTCCGGTCGGCGTGGTCTTTTGCACTGGCGGAGATTGAGTTGAACCGCCTCCGCCGCAACCGGCAAGACCAATCGTTGCGAAGAGGAAAAAGGCAGGTGGAAAGGCCAGATGACACATTTTCATAACTTTCTATCCCGACCGAAAATTGTATACCTCCCGGGCGCCCGCGCACATTCCTTTTCGATTATTTTTCGCCTTGAAGAAACAACAAAAGAGCCGCAACCCTTTCGGATTGCGGCTCTTCACTGAAGAAACGGCGCGGCTGAGTTGCTGCCGGGTTACATACCTTCCTTGACGCCTTCCACAAAGGCCTTCAGCTTGCGGCTGCGCGACGGGTGGCGCAGCTTGCGCAGAGCCTTGGCTTCGATCTGGCGGATGCGCTCGCGCGTTACCTGGAAGCTCTGGCCAACTTCTTCCAAGGTGTGCTCGGAGCCGTCTTCCAGGCCGAAGCGCATTTTGATGACGCGCTCCTCGCGCGGCGTGAGGGTGCGCAGAACCTGCGAGGTGTACTCCTTCAGGTTGACGCTGATGACCGCCTCGGAGGGCGAAACAGCCTGCCGATCCTCAATGAAGTCGCCCAGATGCGAGTCTTCCTCTTCGCCGATAGGCGTTTCCAGCGAGATGGGCTCCTGCGCGATCTTGAGCACCTTGCGCACCTTGGCCACCGGGATGTCCATGCGCTTGGCGATCTCCTCGCTGCTGGGCTCGCGGCCCAGCTCCTGGACCAGTTGGCGAGAAGTGCGAATGAGCTTGTTGATGGTCTCGATCATGTGCACCGGAATGCGGATCGTCCGGGCTTGATCCGCGATGGCGCGGGTAATGGCCTGGCGAATCCACCAAGTGGCGTAAGTCGAGAACTTGTAGCCGCGGCGGTACTCGAACTTGTCCACGGCCTTCATCAGGCCGATGTTGCCCTCCTGAATCAGGTCGAGGAACTGCAAGCCGCGGTTGGTGTACTTTTTGGCGATGGAGACCACGAGGCGCAGGTTGGCTTCAATCAGCTCGCGCTTGGCCTGGTCGGCGTCCATGTCGCCCTGGATCATCTCGCGCTGGGTGCGCTTCAACTCGCCGATGGAAACGCCCGCGTCGGCCTCGATTTTTTCCAGGTCGGCCTTGCAGTTCTTCTGCTGCCGCCGGTACTCCTTCTTCAGCTCATCGCTCCGGCTGGCCTCGTGCTTCTGCTCCAGTGAGCGAATCTGCCGCTCCAGCGTGCGCATGGTGTCGACGGTCTTGTTGACCTTGTCGAGCAGGCGCTTGCGCTCCATGGGCGTGTATTTCAGTTCGCGAACAATCCGCGAAACCAGCACCTTCTCTCGCGCGATCAGCCAGCGGGTTTTGCGGGCTGCAGAGGCCTTGGCCTTGGTGGCGGGCGCCGGCACAGCCAACTTCTCTTCCAGCTTGGCGATGTTCTTCTGGTGCTTGATCAGCGCGTCGATGCGGACCACCGTCGCCTTGACGCGCGTCACCACTACCTCTTCAGTGAGTTCCTCGTCGTCGAAGATCACCACTTCCTTGATGTTGCGCACGCCGCGCTTCAGGTCCTCGCCCAGGGCCACAACCTCGCGAATCACGATGGGCGAACGCGAAATGGCCTTGAGCACCCGCAGTTGCCCGCGCTCGATGCGCTTGGCAATCTCCACCTCGCCCTCGCGCGTCAGCAGCGGTACCGTGCCCATCTCGCGCAGGTACATACGCACCGGGTCATTGGTCTTTTCCAGAGTTCCGGGCGTCAGGTCCAGCTCGACGTCCTCGCCATCTTCCAGCCCGAAGCCTTTGTCGCCGTGGAACTTGGGGCCGTCCAGCAGGTCGATGCCCTGAGTGCCGATGGTAGTGATCAGGTCGTCCAGATCCGCGGGCGAAGTAGCCATCTCATCCGGTATGATGTCGTTCACGTCGCCGTAAGTGAGATAGCCCTTTTCCTTGCCGACCTCAATCAGGCTTTCCATATCGTGCTCGTGCTCATGCTCGGGTTCAGGTTCGTGATCATGTTCGTGTTCGAATTTGTCATCGATCGCCAAAATATTCCTACTCTCTTTGGCATTCCCAGAGATGCTGGGCTCTGCTTGGTTTCGTAAAGGGTTGCCGCTTCTTTACGATTGCGTCGAACTGACGCCTGTAGCTTCGGGATGTATCATCCCTGGTAATGCTCTGCGCAAGGCAGATTCAGCACCATCTTGCGCCCCAGTGCCGGGCCCGATCCGGTCCGACCCAGACGAGTGCGCGAAAAAAGATTTCCCGGCAGAAATCCGGGAAATGCGGTGCATTCGGAGACAGACTTGCGGTCACCCGCAAATAAATGCGGTTTCTTGTGGTTTGCTCGGAACAGGATGACAAGCGCTTCAGGTTTCACCTGCGTCGCCCGCGAGCCGTGGCTCATGGATGGGGCAAAGGGGCGCACATCCGCACAGAGATTACCAGATTACCACGTCATGCCTTGCCGCACCAAGACAATATCGAGGTAAAACCGAGAACCACTTAGGTTAGGTCAACTTCGCGGCCAAACCGGGCCCTTTTGCCTTCCGCCCGCTTCCGCTTCTCATTATTTGACGCGTCAACGCCTAATTTGACGCAGGAATTACTGTGCCGCGGCAGGATTCCGTGCGGGTCTTGGGCGCCGCTACTGCTCCGGCGGCTTCTGGTTATGCAACTGCTGCAGCTTCCGGTCCAGATCGAGCTTTTGCTGCATGATGACTGCCAGATCCGCAAAGTCCCCGTGGTGCTCGGCCTCGGCAATCAGCGCGCGCACTTCGCGCAGCCGGCGTACGATGGCCCGCTCCTGAACCTCCTGCAACGCGCTCAGAACCTCGTTCTCCTCGGGCGGCTTAGTTTCGGCCAACAGCGTTTCAGCCAGCAAAGCCCGCTGCGCCTCGTCTTCCACCACATCCATGGGGTCGTTGGCCTGCCGCCCGGCCAGCGCCTGCAGCGCCGCAAATGCGCCAAGATGCTCAAACCACGCGGGTTGCTCGGCCAGCGCCTGGCTGGCCAGCCGCCGCGCCTGCTCGTTCTCCGGGTCGTCGATGGCCAGCGCCCGAAGCAGCACTCGTTCCACCTCAGTCAGCTTCGTCGCCCGTGCCTCGATGTGGTCGCGCCGCCGGAGCGCGGCCTGGTGCAGTTCTTCCCGCAGCACTGCCGAGTCAATGCCCAGCTTCTGCGCGGCGTCGGCGGCAAACTGGTCCCGCGCCAGCTTCTCCGGCATTCGGCGAATGTGAGGCAGCAGGAAGTTCATGGCCTTCACCTTCTGCTCCGAGCTGGCTCCGGGGAAAAGCTGCTTGGCACGATCAATCAAGTAGTCTTCGTACCAGCGTGCGCCGCGGATATACGCCTTGTATTCTTCTGAACTCCGATTCCCAGGAAGCTTCCAGCCTACTGTATTCTTGGCCTCTTCGTATGCTTCTACGCCACGCTCGCGGATATAGCGGTCGGGATCGAGGCCGCCATCGAGGGTGACGATTTTGATTCTGAACCCCTCCTCAGTGAGCAGGGCAATCGACTTTTCCGCGGCATTCGAGCCGGCGGCGTCGGGATCGAAGTTGACCACAACTTGCGAGGTGTGCCGCTTGAGCAGGGCCACTTGCTGCTCAGTAAAAGCCGTTCCGCTGGTGGCGATCACATTCTGTATCCCGCGCAGAAACACGCTGATGCAGTCCATCTGCCCCTCGACCAGCAGCGCAAACTCAAGCTGGCGAATCGCGGAGCGCGCCTTGTCCAGGTTGAAGAGCACCAGGCTCTTGGAGTAGAGCGGCGTTTCCGGCGAGTTGATGTATTTGGCGCCCGCCTTGTCGCCGGTTTCCAGCGTTCGCGCCGTGAAGGCAATCACCCGCCCGCTCTCGTTGGCGATGGGAAACATCACACGCTTGCGGAAGCGGTCGTAGACCGGCCCCTGGCTGCCGTCGCCTTGTTCCTTTGAGGCGAAAAGGCCGCTGGCCCGGAGCGTCTCGTTGTCGGCCATGCCGCTCAGCCGGTCGCGCAGTGCGTTGAAGCTGTCGGGCGCGTAGCCGATTCTAAATTTGGCGATTCCCTCAACCGAAAGGCCGCGACCAGCCAAGTACTCGCGCGCCACAGCCCCTTCCGGCCCGCGCAATTGCTCCTCGAACCACGCCGTTGCGGTCTCCTGCAGTTCAAACAATTTGCCCCGCAGGCGCGCGCTGGCAGCCTCTTCCGGCGACGAAAACTCCCGCTTGGGCAGCGGAATGCCGCACTTGCCCGCCACAATCCGCACTGCCTCGGGGAAGCCAACGTTCTCGATCTTGCCTACGAAGCTGAAGACGTCCCCTGAAGCCTGGCAGCCGAAGCAGTGGTAGAACTGGCGGACCGCATGAACGGAAAACGACGGCGATTTTTCTTTATGAAACGGGCAAAGCCCCTGGTAGTTCTGCGCCCCCGCCTTGCGCAGGCGGATGTAGCCTTCGATCACCTTGACGATGTCGGCCTGCTGCTTCACGGTTTGGGCAAAATCGGACATGGGGCTGTATTAAGGATAAGGCTTCAGCTACAGCCAGCGCATGAGCAAAACGCTTCCAAATCTCGCAGCCATGACAATCAAGGCGGCAGCCGAGTAAAATTCCACGCAAACGGTTTATATGGAAGTCAGATGGGGTAAGTTGAATGCATGGACTGCGAAGAGGGAGCTTATGCTGCCCATCCAAGCCGTCTAGCGTCCTCGTTTTTGCTCAAATAGGGAGAATCACATGAGAATGATTGCAGTAATTTTGGCAGTGATCATGGCTGGCTCAACCGCGCTGGCGCAAGTAGCTGTGCCGCCGCCGCCTCAACCTGCCAGTGAGTCGCAGACAAACGCTACGGTCCTGAAGCTTCTGCGTGCAGGAGCGTCGGAGAGAGCGATTCTGCATGTCATTTCCGCTGCAGCCGGCACGTTCGATACCTCCGCCGATGCACTGGCCGCGCTCAAACAGGCCGGCGCCAGCGAAGCGGAACTCAGCGCGATAGCGCCTCAGGGCGCAGCGCCCGCCGGCGCGCAAACAAACAGCGGCCCATCCCTCGCCGAAACCATGAAGTTCATCCAGGAGAAGCTTAGCGAGGTAGGCACGATAAATTTCGCCGGATATGTCCATGACTCCTCCAACAACGCGGACGGGGTGCAAAAGTTTAGTTCCACGATCAGCAACGTCGTCACCAATCCGGGAGCCTGCTCCCTCAGCTACCATCGCCTCGTCCTCAATAACGGCAGAAAAGAACACGACGAAAATGTTTTCATCAATCTGCGTGACGTGCAAAGCATCTCGGTTCTCCCGGATGAGCAGGATTGGCAGATGTACCTGGTGCGCACCGGGGACACCACCAAAACAGTCAAGGATGTTCCGGATATCTATGCCCTGGTCATAAAGCTGCCCAAGGGCCTTGATCCCACCCTCCGTTTCTACGATCAGGAAATGGCGAACCGCGTAGCCAATGCCATGGTTCATGCCGTCGAATTATGCGGCGGTGGCAGCAAGCCCGAGCCGTTCTGAACCCAGGCGATTTGACCGGCCGCTGAACGGCCTCGCAAGCGGCCGATTTCGCCAGGGATGGACCTTTCCAAAGTTACCTGCTGCAACGAAGATCGGGTTCGCGCATCCAATCCTCTGTAGGGTAGAGGAGCTTTCCTATGTCGCTTCGTCCCGTAAGGCAGATTTCTCAAGCCGAGCCCACCGTCGAAGGAGCCGGAGTCCGGCTACAGCGCGCCTTCGGCTTTGGAAAAACCGCGGAGTTCGATCCCTTTCTGTTGCTGGACGACTTCCGCAGCGACAATCCGGCCGATTACGTGGCGGGGTTTCCCTGGCATCCCCACCGGGGAATCGAAACCATTACTTATGTGCTGGCTGGCGAAGTGGCTCACGGCGACAGCCTGGGCAACAAGGGCCGCATGGGCGCGGGTGACGTGCAATGGATGACCGCAGGCAGCGGCATTCTGCATCAGGAAATGCCCTCGGGCGACGCCCAGGGCCGCATGCACGGCTTTCAGCTCTGGGCCAACCTTCCCGCATCGCTGAAGATGACCGACCCGCGCTACCAGGACATTCCGGCAAGCGCCATACCGGAGGTGACCGAGGATGACGGTGCACGCGCCCGGGTCATCTGCGGCGAGTTCTGGGGCAAGAAGGGTCCGGTTGAGGGTGTGGCCGCCGACCCGCGCTATGTGGACATTTCCATTCCGCCCGGCAAGCGCAAGAGGATTCAGGTGGAGACCACGCGCAACGCTTTCGCCTACGTCTTCGCCGGCGCGGGAGTTTTTCGCGACGCTTCGTCTCCTCGCGCGGTGCTGACTGAATCAGCCGTGGACCCCAATGCCACGCCGGTCTATGACGCCAGGAACCGCTCGCTGGTGCTCTTCGATCGCGGGGACGAGATCGTGATCCAAGCCGGTCCCGAAGGAATTCGGTTCCTGTTGGTCTCGGGGCAGCCGCTCGAAGAGCCGGTGGCGTGGCAGGGGCCGATCGTAATGAATACGGAGGCTGAATTGAGGCAGGCCTGGAGCGAGTTGCAGAACGGCGACTTCATTCGGCACAGGTAAGGCATTTGGTTCTTGCGGCAGGGGTTGCAGAAGAGCTACCCACAATCTCAGGAGCTATAAGCTGTTGCCCGTCCACCGTCAGCTTTGCGACAGAATCTCCTCCGGCGTAGCTCCGCGCTGGCGCAGGGTGCGCAGACTCAGCGCATCGTGACGCTTGGCCAGTCGGCGGCCATTGTCGTCCATCACCAGGCGGCAGTGAAACCAATCTGGAGCTTCAAGTCCTAGCGCGCGGTAGAGCAGAATCTGCCGCGCGGTGGATTTCAGCAGGTCCTCGCCGCGCACCACTTCAGTGATTTTCATCTCCGCGTCGTCGGCCACGCAGGCAAGTTGGTAACTCGGGCTTCCGTCGCGCCGCCACACAACAAAGTCCCCAAAATCCACGCCGGCCACATACCGCTGAGCCCCGAGATTCCCATCCACAAACTCGATCACTTCGCCGTCGGGGACGCGAAAGCGCCAGTTGATGTCCTCCAGCTCCTCGATTTCGTTTGCCGTGGAATCAGTCGCCCGTGAAGCGTTGTCCACGAGTTGTCTGCATGTGCCGGGATAGACGGGCTCGTCGTCCAAAGGCTCCAACTCCGCGTTGCTGTGGGAACCGCTCGTGCCTGCCTGCACGTTCTCATGCGGCGCGCTGAGCGCGGCCTCCAGGTCCTTGCGCGAACAGCGGCAAGGAAAGAGGAAGCCGCCCCGCCGCAGCTTGCGCCATGCATCGAGATAAAAAGCCCGGCGGGCACTTTGTGCGTAGGGCGCGAAGGGGCCACCCAAGTCTGGACCTTCCTGCCAGCGAATCCCCAGCCAGCGCAGGTCATCGAGCGCGGCCTCGGCGTACTCGGCGCGGCTGCGATCAGGGTCAAGGTCTTCCATGCGCATGACCAGCGTGCCGCCGGAGTCCTTTGCGCGCTGGTAGGCCGTCCAGAAGGTGCGCGCGTGTCCCACATGCAGATAGCCGGTAGGCGAGGGCGCAAGCCGCCCGCGATAACTCGACGCCGGCGATGGAGGCAGACTGGCCATACTGTCTATTAGTGTAGCCAGCCCGGCGGGACAGACGGCGCTTGCGCGCCATGGAGTTCGTGGTTTCCCACCCTTGCGCCAGAAAAAAGGCGCAAGGATGGGGCACCCGGCATCTGCTCCGGCCGCGGCTGGAGTGGAGACTTCGGCGATCGCTCTACAGGCTCTGCGGCACGCTCAGCTCGACTGTTTGTCCCTTGCGCCAGACGCGGAAGCTTCTGGCCGCGCCGCTGCGGATGATCTGGACAAAGTGATTGATATCGCCGACCTCAGCCCCGTTCACCTGGAGGATCACGTCGCCGGCCAGAACGCCCATGGTGTCGGCCAAGCCTCCGTTTTCCACGCTGACCACCACCAATCCCTCGGCCTTGGTCAGCATCAGGGGAGTCATGTCGTCCCGGATGACGGGGCGGACCTGAAAGCCGAAGTGGACGCTGGAGGGAGGAGTGGCAGGTGTGGGAGCAGCGGAAGGCGTAGGCTCGTTTTGCTGAGCTGGGTTGGCGACCTGCTGGCGCAACTGAGCGGCAGGGGATTCGAGGTGAGGAAAGAGCAGATCTACGGTCAGAGGGCCGGTTTTGCGCAGAATCTCCGCGTGCACCACTCCGCCCTGCGGCTTGGTGATGGCCTCGAAGACGGCCGCCCCAAAGGCTTGTTGTGAACAGGGGAGACCGTTGACGGTGTGCATAACGTCATTTTCCTGAACGCCGGCCTTCTCAGCGGGTCCATCCGCATCTACTTCGCGAATCAGACAGCCGGTTTGCCCAGCATGCTTGCGCTGCTCCTTGTCCGTCATCGTCCCCAAGGCCATACTGAAGGACATGTTCAGATTCTTTCCGTATGCCACCGCCAAAGTCGCCAGCGCATCGGCAACCTGATGAGCAGTTTCCTCGCTTGAGACGCAGATGATCCCATTTCCGGCATCTTTACCCATGGGATAAACGCACCAGGGAGTTGGGGAGGAAGTGGTGTTCCTTATCTCAAAGTACTCAATGTTCGCATAGGCGATCGAAGCGACAGAATCCTGCGTGTAAGGGGTCGAGATGGAGGTTAATCCTAGCAAGCCCTGGGGCACATCCTTCACGCCGCTCTCGTTGAAAAACAGGTTGATCCCCAGTTCGTTCTGGGTAAAATTCGTCAGCGTGTAATGGGTCGACGGCGAGTACGAGCCTGAGGGGACAAAGTGCGGAGAGAGAAATTGCAGGCGGTTGGCTGCCTGATCAACTCTGGCCATGTAATGCGGTTGATACCAGTGTGTGTTTCGCGCCAGCAAGGGCGCCGGCGAAACAAGGGCAAGGCTAAGAGCTGCTGCGAAGAAAGCATTACGTCGAGACATGTTCAATCACCCTTCTGAGCACTGCCTAGCGTTGGAGCTCTGTTAGGCTCCGTCTTCTTCAGGCAATGGCTGGGGGAAGCGGCAGCGCTGCTGGCGGTGACGAAGTATGCCCGGCATGGCTCCCACACATTCTATCCGTTCAAGGAGTTATGCGGCGAAACAGGAGAAATAATTTCTAGAAGAGATCCGGAATGGTGTGGAAAGCGATGCGCGTAGGCGCGGCCTTGAAGGCGGTGAGCATGGTGGCGGGGGCCAGCGTACTCAAGCCGTATTTATTGTTCAGCGCATCCATGGCAGCCACGAGGCGCGTACGGCTCTGCTCGTCCTCCGTTCCGTCAAAGAGGTTCAGCGAGTGCAGCCGGTCAGGCACCAGGCCATTCAATTGCACGCCGATGAAGTAGGGGTGTTCGAATTCCTGGCCGGACGGGCGAGATTCCCAAAGACGACGTAGCGCCGCGATGAGCGTCGGATTGTCCTGGCACTCGCTCAGCTTCAGTTCGTCCTTCCATCCCCGCGTAGGCGTTCCGAAGCGGCTGACGGGGGTCTTTTCGCCTCGTGGAACCGCAAAGCCGATGGCCAGCCCGATGCCGCTGGCCCACAAGCCCTGTGCGCGCAGCCGCATCGCCGCCTTGTGCAGCAGCTTGTGCGCCACCGCCCACGCCTTCTCTGGCGTGCGCATATCCGGCCCGAGCACATGCTGGTGGCTCAGCGACTTCAGGTGCTCGGCTTCGTTCATGTCGAAGTCCTCGCCCTGGAGCCAGTGCCACAGCCGCTCGCCCCACACCGAGCCCCACAGCTCGCCAGCCTGCTCGCAGTTGAGAGCCAGCAGGTCTTCCATCGATTGAATGCCCTGGGCGTTCAACCGCTTCTCCGTGCGCGCGCCAATGCCCGGCAGGTCACGCAGCGTAAGCTGGCGCAGCGCCTCGGGCAAAATGTCGAGGGGCAGCGCCACCAGGCCGTTGGGTTTCTCCATGTCGCTGGCCACCTTGGCCAGGTAGCGGTTGGTCGCCAGCCCCACCGAGCTGCGCATCATGGGGCCAACCCGTTCCAGGATGCGCCTCTTCACCTGCCGGCCCAGCTCCATCGCCGCCAGCAGCGGCCGTTCCCGGCCCATCAGACGGCAGGCCATCTCGTCGATGGAGAGCACCGCCGTCACCGGCAGGCAGCTCTCCACGGCTTCGACGATGCGGTGATGGTACTCGACATAAATCTCGTGCCGCGCTTCCACCAGCTCAATGCCGGGGCACATCCGCTTGGCGTCGGAGACTATGGTTCCGGTCTTGACGCCATGGGCCTTTGCCTCGTAACTGGCTGCAATGCAATAGGTTGTGTCGGCCATCATGGGCACAATACCTACCGGCCGGCCGCGCAACTCGGGCCTTGCGTCCTGCTCCACCGAGGCAAAATAGGAGTTCATGTCAATGAACAGCCAGTTCAGATGCGGACCGTCCTCGGGGTGGTCTGCCGGCTGTTGGGAGGCACGCGGATCTTCTGGCTTCAGGGTCTGAAGCTCCTCCGGCCACTCTTCCAAATCGGGGGCCGGCGCCGGATTGGGGCCGGTCGCCATAGTGAAACTATTTTCGCCTTTTCTTCTCTTGAAATCAAGCTAAAATTGAGAGAAATTATCGCTAGAAAAGTTGGACGCGATGGGATTCCGGCCCTAAAAATATTCCGGGGATGTGATCTGTTATGTCCATTCTTCGTCTAAATTATCGGGATATATTGATCTTGGTGGCTGACCATGCATAGCCTGATTCACTGGTTTGTGGTCTACGAAAACGCGATCGCCGTACTCGTCACGTTAGGCGTGGCCCTGATGCTCGTGTGCTGCATGGAGTGCTCGGACTGCCCTAGCCGCGACAAGGACGACCTCTTCAATCACCACGCGCAGTAAAACCTCGGGGCAGCGGCTGTCTCGTGGCTGGCATATTCACTGCGCGGCATCGGTGGAAACTGTTTACTTCAGATACTCCTCAAAGTGCGCCAGAATGCGGTTGTAAAGATGTTGCCGCACATCCGGGCCGGCGATGGAGTGTGTCTTGCACGGATAGATCTGCAGGTCGTAAGGAATGTCGGCTTCGATCAGCTTCTGCACAAACTGCACCGAGTTTTCCATGTGCACATTGTCGTCGCTGGTTCCATGCACCAGCAGCAGCCGCCCCTTCAGGTTGGCCGCCGAGTTGACCACAGAGAAATCCTGGTATCCTTGGACGAAATCAGCAGGCTGACCCAGGTAGCGCTCGGTGTAGATGGAGTCATAGTCGCGGTAGTCGGTTACCGGAGCCACGGCGACCCCGGCCCGGAAGCGGTCCGAGTGCGTCATGGCATAAAGAGTAAAACTCCCACCCCAACTCCAGCCCCACCAGCCAAGGCGCTTCGGGTCCAGTAGCGCATATTGGGCCAACGCCGCGTCCACCACCGTCAGTTGATCTTCCAGTTGCACCGGGCCGAAGTTATGCCAGGCGAACCGGGCAAAGGCGCGTCCGCGGCCGCCCATGCCGCGATTGTCGACGTGCAGCACCGCGAAGCCGTGCTGGGCCAGCAGCTCGTCGAAGAGCAGGCTGTCGCCCCAGCGGTTGACCACCGTCGGTGCACCGGGCCCGCCGTAGGGATTCACGATCAGCGGCACGGAAGCCGGGTCCTTGCCTTCGGGCAGCAGCAATGTGGCGTACAGAGCCGTTCCGTCGTGAGCCTTGACCTCAAGCTGTGCCGGCGCGTGCAGATGGTAGGGTTGCAGCGCGCTTGTCTGCCAAATAACAGTACACTTCCCGGCTGTTCCGCAGAGCCGCAGCGTTGGCGCTTCCATGCGCGCCGATTCCCGCTCCACAAACGCGCTGCCCCCGGGCGCAAAGTTGCCTTCATGCGTACCTGCACCTATGCTCAACTGCTTCCGCTCGCCCGCAAAGTTCACCTGCCACAACTGCTGATCCAGCGCGCTGCCCTCGTTCGAGGCGTAGTCGATCACTTTGCTCGCCAGGTCCACGCGGTAGACGTCGCGCACCTCGAAATCGCCTTGAGTCAGTTGGCGCTCCAGCTTGGCTGTCGTGTGGGCCGGATCGGCCTCGTCATAGCTGTAGAGGTAAATGTGGCTGTGGCCGTCGGACCAATTCGTCAGCACGATGCTGCCGTCGCCCACTGTGACGTCGTACTTGTCGTCGAAGAACTTGTCGTCGGCAAGTTGCAATACGGGGTGCGCCTGGCCTGTGGCGGCGTCGGCAAAGTATATGTCGCGATGCTTCTGGTCGCGGGTCAACGTCTCGATCCATAGCGTCTTCGCGTCCACCCAGCCGAAGCGCGGAATGTAATCCTGCCCCGCGCGAAGCGGCAGATTTACCCACACTGTCTTGCCGCCTTGCGCGCTCACCACGCCCACGCGTACCGCGGGGTTGGGGTCGCCGGGCTGGGGATAGCGTTGCATTTCCACCGTTGCGTGGGTGGGAATCCAGTCGGTGATGGGATACTCCGGCAGGGCGGATTCGTCCGTCTGCAAATAGGCCAGACTCCGCGAGTCGGGTGACCAGAAATAGTTGCTGCGCGTCTCCAGCTCTTCCTCGTAGACCCAATCGACTTGGCCGTTGAGGGTAGTTTTGTTTGGCGCGGGAGCCACCACGGTCATAGGGGCACCGGGGTTCTTCAGCCGCGCCACCGCCAAGCCGTGATCGCGAATGAACGAGATCAATTCGCCGTCGGGCGAAAACTTGGGGTCGTTGCCCGCAGCCGCGCCAGTCGAGGCGACTTCAACGCCCGTGCCTTTGTGCAGGTCGTAGAGCCAGAGCCGGCCGTTCGAGTCGAAGAGCAGGTGCGCCGAATCAGGCGCCCATAGATAGCTGGCCATTTTGTAGCGTTCGCGATGGTCGCGGTCCATCTCCGAGCCCGTCGTCCCGGTGAGTGAGGCGAACTTGGCGCGATTCACCACCACATACGCTTTTGCTGAGCCGGGCTCCATCTCCACCAGCTCGCCTGCCACCATGTACGTCAGGTGCTTGCCGTCCGGCGACCAAGCCAGTCCTGCGGGCGTGGTCCCGATCAACGATCCATGCCCGTAGATCGCCTCTACTGTCATGGGCTTTGCGGGCGTTTGGGCAACCAGGGAAAGAGTCGCAAAGGGAACGGCAACCAGGCCGCAGAGCAACAGAGTCGTTGTACGGGTCAAAACGAAATCCTCCGGGAATGGACACGGCGTGGGAAAAAGCCGCGCGCTTTTTAGCTCAGAACTGTCACCCGCAGTGTAAACCACCGCGCCCGAACGAAGCACGGAAGGCGCGCATGAGTTTCACCGACAAGGACTAGACTCTGACCGCTTGAAGTTGAACCCATGTTGTGTGCCCCCAGGTCTCGATGGAAACCTGGGGCACACATTCTTATTGCTCAGAGGTGGGGCATTCGGCCGTTATGAACTTCTACTTGAGTCCCGCAAACTCCGAGCGGTGGCGGCTGTAGAAGAAGTAAATAAGCAGGCCGGCAACAAGCCAGACGAAAAAGGCCATCCAGGTCATGATTTCCAGGCCCATCATCAGCACGACGCAGAAGATCATGCTCAGAACCGGGAGGAGCGGGCCCAGCGGAACGCGGAAACTGCGGTGGCGCTCCGGCTCGCGATAGCGCAGGATGAGCACGGCGATGGAAACCAGGACGAAGGCGAACAGGGTGCCGATGTTGGAGAGGTTGGAGACGGTGCCAATGTCAAGCAATCCGGCTGGGATGCCGACTACGAAGCCAGCTACCCAAGTCGCTACCGCTGGAGTGCGAAATTTTGGGTGGATGTGACTGAAAACAGTGGGCAACAGGCCGTCGCGGGACATGGCGAACCAGACACGCGCCTGGCCAAGCTGGAAGACCAGGATGGAGGAGATCATGCCCATGAGGGCGCCGATGAGGACAAAGAGCCGTACCCAGACCAGACTCCCGCCGCCGGGCAGCAGGGAGAGCCTCTTCAGGGCGTTGACCACCGGGGCCGCATCGCCCATGACCGACTGCCAGGGTACGATGCCGCTGAGCACGATGGCGACCGACCCATAGAGCACGGTGCAGGCTACCAGCGTGGCCAGAATGCCGAAGGGAAGGTCGCGCTGCGGGTTTTTGCACTCCTCGGCTGCCGTTGAAACCGAGTCGAAGCCGATGTAGGTGAAGAAGATGATGGAGCCACCGGTGAGCACGCCGGTCCAGCCATTGGGCATGAACGGATGCCAGTAGTGCGGCTTGATGAAGCTGGCGCCGGCAAAAACGAAGACCAGAATGGCGGCCATCTTGACCAGCACCAGGACGTTATTGGCGCGGGCAGACTCCCGGATGCCATGCACCAGGATGACCGTCAGGATCATGACGACGAGGAAGGCGGGAATGTTGAAGCCGAAGTGCCAGCCGGAGTTGTAGAGATTGTTGCCCGCCAGATCTTGCAGGCCGGTGGGCAGATAGGCGGGCGAGATCCACTTTGCCGGCGGATGCAGGCCAAACCAGTCCAACAGATCGACAATATGGGCGGCAAAACCAACGCTGACGCTCATGTTGCTGAAGGCGTATTCCAGGATCAAATCCCAGCCGATGATCCAGGCAACCAGTTCGCCGAGCGTGGCGTACGTGTAGGTGTAGGCCGAGCCGGCGATGGGAATCATGGACGCCAGTTCGGCGTAACACAGCCCGGTAAAAACGCAGACAATGGCCACCAGCACCAGCGAAAGCGCCAGCGCCGGTCCCGCGCCAGGACGTCCGGCGAGGGCCGTGTGGTGAATGAGGTAGTGGAGCAGCGGCGTATCGCGAACGGAGGGAACGTCAAATTTCTGGCCGGCCATGGCGGTTCCGATGACCGTAAAGATGCCTGATCCGATGACCGCCCCGATGCCCAGTGCGGTGAGCGACCACGGGCCAAGGGTTTTTTTCAGGGAGTGCCCGGGCTCTTGCGACTCCCGGATCAACTTATCGATGGACTTGCGCGCAACAAGTTGTCTGAACAGGACAGTTCTCCTCATCCCGCCGCCGGCGGGGCCTAAAAATAGCAAGGTCCTGACGGTTAGGGGGGATTTCCAGGTTCAGGATGCCTTCGACGCAGTGTACAGGGTAAGGGTTTCCTCATGGAAATCCTTACCCTTCCCTTCGGGACCATAGAAAGGCCGACAGGAAAAGCCGCAGGAAGGATGAAGCTGGAGTAAGGCTCCGAGCCGGGCGCGCCCTCGCGTGCCGGCCTGGAACCCTGTTGCTGCCGCGGGGCGGGCTCTGAGAACAATTTCAGGGTGAATGAAGCCTGGCGAAGATTCTGCAAGGTAGCTTTTTCTTGAAGAAAAAGCCACCTTGAGCTCATCGGCCGCCATGACAGCAACCCTGAAACTGCTTTACCGCTTCGAGACGCCGCGCGCCATCTTCTTTACTTTCTTCTTCGCCGAGCCGCGCGGTTCGGTCCGCTTGGCCTTGGGAGCTGCCTTCTTGCGGGCGGCGCGCTTCAGTTTCTTCCGTTCCTGCGTATCTTCGATCTTGGTAGTATCTGCCACTTGTAACCTCTTTCGCTGCAATCTCTTCAGGGTTTCCCGTGAATCGGGTGTATGTGAACCCTAGAATAACAGGGTTTGCGCGGCGGCGAAAGCTCCGCAGGCGCATGAAAAGCGGTGTTCGCTCTGTTCCCGGCGTACAATGAATATAGATTTGGATCATCAGACCCGGCTTTCGACTTGTAAAAGCCTGTATGGCTCTAGCCATCCTACCGCTCCTGACGAGTTCCGCACCGCACGCAACAATTACCTGTTGACTGGAGTGAAGATATGCGTTCCGACAAGATACACCGCGCGCTTGCGCAGGGAATGAACCGTTTTGAAGTCTGCCAATTGGTCGCCAAAGGCGTCAAGGCTACCCACAAGACCGGCGCACGCTTTGAAGATTCAATTAACGACGTGCTGCAATATTTAGGTACTCACGTTACGCTTATGGAAAATCTACACCCGGCAGTTCCGGGGGTCAGCGTCAAGAGCCTCAAGCCCGCCGCATAGGCTCACCGTTTGGCTTTACGCTGTGCAGCAAGGGGTAAAATCCCCTACAAAGGCAATCAATTACCGCTAAACGCAAGAGAGGGACGGCATCGCTGCCGTCCCTCTCTGTTACATCTCGAACTGGTTGAAAGGGGGTAACCCTTAGACAACCTGAACGTTCTCAGCCTGCCAGCCCTTGGGGCCCTTGGTTACGTTGAACTGGACCTTCTGGCCTTCTTGCAGCGAACGGAAACCGTTCGACTGGATGGCGGTGTGGTGGACGAATACGTCCTCGCCGTTCTCACGGCTCAAAAATCCAAAACCCTTGGCATCATTAAACCACTTGACTGTGCCTGTTTCCATTGTGTGTTACTCCTCTGAAACAAATTTACCGCGAACGCAATGAGGAAGTTTGCGAGTAGGCGGTTACCGAAACAGGCAAGAACTTCAGATCGAATTCTACGATTGAGTAGAGTGTAGCACGGATTCGTCAACGGCCAAGATATTTATAAAAAAAAAGATAAAGGCTACTGGGAGGGTTCCGATTTGGGCCGGGAGGCTTCCTGGCGCCCCAGGAAGCGTGTGGCGGGTGTGGGAGACGGCGTACACTCTTTCTGGTAGTTGGAGAGGTGAGTTTTGACCAACGAAAATAGCCGGGTGCTTGTCCTTAATCCCGGATCCACGTCTACGAAGTTTGGAGTGTACACCAGAGATGGAGCCGAGTTGGTGCGTACCATCCGGCATGGGAAGGAAGAGCTGGCAGGTTTCAGCGGTTGCCCGGTGCTTGCGCAGTTGGATTACCGCACGGAACTGATTGAACAGGCGCTTGCGGAGGCGGGGTACACGGCAAAGGCGTTTGCCGCCATAGCCGGCCGGGGCGGGATGCTGCCGCCGATAGCTTGCGGTACCTACCTGGTTGACGATGCGATGGTGGAAGACTTGCGCCTGGCGCGCCATGGGGACCACGCATCGAACCTTGGAGCCTTGCTGGCGCTTCGCTTCGCTCAGGAAGCCGGAGTAAACGCCTATATTGTCGATCCGACGACGGTGGACGAGTGGCAGGACTGCGCGCGTCCCACGGGATCGCCGCTGGTCCAGCGGACGTCAGTTGGCCACGCGCTGAACACCAAGGCAGTGGCGCGGCGGTTTGCGCGCGAACAGGGGCGCACTTACGAGGCGATGCGGTTGATCGTCGCGCACCTGGGCAGCGGAATCACCGTTTCAGCACACCAGGACGGGCGGATGATCGACAGCAATTCCATCGAGGAAGGTCCTTTCGGCGTCGACCGATGCGGAGGGCTGCCGGTGCGGGCACTTATCAGGCTCTGCTTCAGTGGCAAGTACACCCAGGCTCAACTTGATCGCCATGTCTTTGGGGATGGCGGCCTCTTCGCCTACCTGGGTACGCGCGATCTCGTTGAAGTTCTACACCGCGTTGATGCAGGAGACCGTGAAGCCGCTTTGATCTTCGAGGCAATGGTCCATCAGGTTGGCAAAGAAGCCGGAGCGATGGCAGTAGTGCTGAAGGGCAAGGTGGATGCCATACTGCTGACCGGCGGAATGGCGCATTCGGAGAGAGTGGTAACGCTGCTGCGCGGGGCCCTGGACTGGATTGCGCCAATTCACGTTTATCCTGGCGAGGATGAATTGCTGGCCCTGGCGGAGGGGGTCTTTCGCGTTTTGGGTGGCGAGGAACAGGCTAAACGGTTGGAAGCCTGAGTGAAGAAGAATCTGAAAACGCTTTAAGCCAAAGTGTATCGTGAGTGGATATGGCGACAGAACTCTCCCGGCCTTCCGAGACGCTCAGCGTTGCAGAGATATTGAATGCATTGGGGATCAATCACGGCCTCGCCGCCGAGGATCCCCAATTTTATTTTGTAATTCCTGGACACAATGGCCCCCGCTGGCTGATTCCGGAGCAGCCATGCGCCTCCGCGTCCGCATTGAGCGCATGGCATCCCTACGATATCTCAAGCCGAATGAAATGGTTCGTCCTTCGGATGGCTGCGCGTGCCGGCGTATTAGGGCTTGTGCCCTCCGTATCGAGCGTAGCCGCTTCCCGTCAAGATGCACTGCGCTGGTTCGAAAGGTGCGGAATTCGATCTCAAACGGGAGAAATGGTCATCCTGGCCGGAAGTCCATCTCCCGACTGGAAACTGATCTCATTTCTGCTCGATGACGCGCATCGCATTGCCGCGGTACTTAAGGTCGGACTTACCGATGGAGGCGGAGCGAGTGTACTCCATGAAGCTGAAGTACTCGGCAAGCTTGCGCCGTACAGTTGGGCGCCAAAGATTCTGTCGGTTCACTCCGAACTGCGGGCAGCCTCACAGGAATATGTCCAAGGCGCAATGCCTGGCCGTGGCTTTCGGCCGGAATACATGGATCGCCTGTGTCGTCTTCCGCAAAGCGGCTGCTGCAAAACTCTGGCGGCGGTCGCGGACGAAATGGAGAAGCGGTTAAGCCCATTTAAGGCCCAGTTGGATCAGAAGGCTCCCGATCTCCTCGATCGCTCTCTCTCCTGTATTGATCTCGATATCGCCGTCCCCGCGATGCTGGTGCATGGGGACTTTGCGCCATGGAACCTCCGCAAAAATCCAGAGGCGGGTTATGTCCTCATCGATTGGGAGTGGGCCAACTTTGCCGGCCTTCCCGCCTACGACATATTCCACTTTCAATTTAACGACGACCGTCTTTTCGGCGAAAAGGCTGGAGGTTATGCCGCCATTCGATCAGGGACTATTTGCGCCGAGTACTTTCATAGGATGGATCTCGACATCGAACTGCTGCCGCGGCTCGCGATCGCTTACCTGCTCGATCAGCTCGAATCCCATTGTAAGTATCGCGGTTATCAGCATACAGCCTATACATTGCGCCAACTGGCGACCGTTGCCGATGATCTCGGTGCCGTGTCGCATCCGGGCGCTCACATCCCCAAGCAATAAATCATGTAAATGCTTCAGCAGCTATGCATCCAGGCAAAACCGGCTTAACTTATCCAGATTCCGCCGAGGGACTTAAGCCACTCAACCGTCTCCTTGACCCCGTCTTCAAGGGAGTACTTCGCGTTCCCCAAAATAGCAAGGGTAGGGGTCATATCGACAAGATAGCTTTGCGTCATGCTTCTGTAACGGCTCGTAAACAATGGGAACGGCAGTCCAGTAGATCGAATCATGTCTCCTATGAACGCAATCCCCCGCAGAACAGGTCTCGGGACAACGCGGGGCGGACGGCCCGTGAGGGCCCTTGTAAACGCGGAAACCCATAGTTTGATGTCCGCTGGCTGATCCCCTACGTAAAAAGTTCTCCCTGACACAAGATCAGGTGGTGCACTAAGAATCTTGAGGGTATATTCAGCCACGTTTCCGACATACCCGTAGGCGCGGACTACCGAGGGGCCACCTGGATGCAGATATCTGCCTTTCTTTACGACAAGCCAGAACTCCTGCGCATAGCGAGGATGCCAAGGGCCCCATATATTTGTTGGGCGCACAATAGTCCAGATACCCGGAAGGCTCGCGTCTTGCCGGATCATCTCCTCCATCAATCTCTTGCTTTCTCCATACAGGTTTACAGGACGATATTCCCGGTCGCTCCGCGCCAGTGGTCCAGCCCGCACAACGTATTGAGTCGAGTAATAGACTGTGCGCTCCACACTTCCCGCAGCCTTAATCGCTTCGACAAAATTGGCGCTACCTTCTATGTTGACGCGATAGTCATCCAGAGAACGCCCGTCGCAATCTGTACGAGCAGCCATGTGGATCGCATATGTTGGACGGAAGTCTTTGACGACATCCACAAAGGTACTCGGATCCAGAAGATCTCCCTTGTGCCAATAAGGCATATGTTTGAGCAGTTTTGGCTTTTCAAGGTCTACATTGAGCAGCTTGGCATCTGGATAGAGACCTAACAACTCCTCAATTACGCGCGTCCCTATAAAACCGCTTCCCCCTGTGATGAATACTCGCACGTTATTCCCGCTTATCCTCTCAATTGAGATAAGGCGTTCTCCATCGCCCTGCGATGTGCCACGATCGTAAAATAGCGCAGATATCTTTTCCTTGCCTCTCTCCCCATTCTCTCTCTGAGGAAAGGATCATTCACTAACCGCGCCAAAGCATCCCGGCAACCTGTGACGTCCTGCGGCTCGCACAAAAGCGCGCAAACTCCTTCTTCGACAACATCGGGTATCCCGCGCCACCTGGTTGCAACAATTGGAAGACTAAAGCACATTGCCTCAACGAGAACCAGGCCGAAAGTCTCTGCATGAACATAGCTAGGGAAAACGAAGATATGTGCTTTGTGAAAGTACTCCCATTTTGAATCTCCCGTATGAACTCCAGGGAAATGAAAGCGCGAACTGAACTTTGGGTCGATCATGGCCTGTACGCGTCTCTTCACTTCAGGTGAACGCCACTCACCGAGGCAGGTTAACTCCACATCCATTCCAGCCGCCAATAATTGCTGGACTGCCTGAACAGCTACAAAGAGCCCCTTTCTCTCCCAAAGTAATGCTATATACAAAATATTGATTCGACTGCCAGCCCCGGCCACTCTTTTAATTTCGTCCCCCGCATAGTCGGGTATGCCATTCGAAACTATCAGCTCTCTTTTGCAATGCAAGGCAGGACCATCTGGAGCAGCCCCCTTTGCGGTTCGAATGACCAAATCGGGCCGAGCAAAAGAGAATTCGAAAAGCTTCCTCAGTAAAGGGTTAAGACCAAGTGAGTACTCGCAAAGTCCGCCGGCATGAAAATGAAATACGGTCGCTCTAAAGAGCCGCCGAGTCATAGAGAGAATGAAGATGTCCCGGATAACTGGCAAGAAATCGGGGCTGGCTACGGGGTAATAGAGAACCTCCGGCCGCATTCTGATCTTGGCCCAGTAAATCGCAACAACAACTCTGAACAATTCCCAAAGTTTAGAAAACTTGAAACGACCAGTGGATTTCAACTCCTTCGAGAAGTTCATCCGGACATGGACCAACTCGATGTGTTGATATACGCCCTCAAGAAGAAGTTGAATCATAACCGTCTGTCCGCCATAGGGCGGTGGCGTCTGGCCTACCACCAGAACGCGTAGCGGCTTCATTTCACCCTCGCATTAGGTTGGACACGGGAAGCGATTAGCATTTGTGCAGCTGAGCCAAGAATCATAGCGATGATTATGTACAGAATATAGAAGCCTGCTCTCAAAGGAAAAGAGAATTCCGTATCATACATCCCGTATATACAGCAGAAGACAAGCAACAAGAATGCACATCGAATCCCGTGACGGGGTACACTGTCGACAACCGAATTCAGACGAGTCTCCTTTTTCGCAAAACGCCATGCAATCATGAGTATTTTCGCCATCATGATCAGATAGAGCACCAGGCCCAGCCAGCCAGCGGCGGCCAAAGTATCTACAAACACGCTGTGGGCTGTTCCAAGATTGCTAAGCTGATGCCCCGTGTCTAAGGAGTAATATTCCCTGAACAAAATTCTGAAACCAGCAACGTAGCCCATCCCCTGCGGATGGGCCATGCAGTAGTGAATTACAAACGCCCAAACCTCGGTTCTCCCGCTGGCGCTGGCGATGCCCGCAGCGTCTTGGCCCCGGTTAAAAACGTTCCAGATACGCCCCGCCCCGATCGCTCCTATGACAACGCTAGCCAGCAAGATTGAAGCCATGAATCCAGAGATAAACATATATGTGGAACGCTTACTTGTTCCAGCCCACCCTATTGCAAGTAATACAAGGCATAAAAACAGCGCAATCTCTCCCGCCCTTCCTTGCGTGGCCAATGTCCCCGCTAGCCCGACCATAAAGAAGAGGAAGGCGCGAACTCTGGATTCCAAAGAATGTAGAAAGCTGTATGCCGAAATGATAGTGATGCTGGGACAAATCAGCGCCATTGGAGCCACGGCTCCTCCGAGGAGACGCATCGTTCCACTTTCGGCAAAGAGTAACACGAGAACCGGATTGAACAAGAGAGTCAAAAGGACAGTGATAAGAAGGAGGATCGCAATAAGCCTAAGTTGAAATAAACATTGCACCCAGTCTGGTGGATTCCGAGAAACATCGGCAACAAATTCTACAACACATATCATGGTAAGAAAATAAAGGATGGAATATGCCGCCGTTGTAAAACGGCTGGGAGAGTATGCAATAGATGCAAGGTATAACAGGCCGAGGAAGAAAGCGTATTTGAGGATGGAACGGATCTGCTTTGGAATAATGATCGACTTAGCAGTTGATAGGCGGCCTACTGCCCGCAAAGCGATCGCGCCCAGTAACCCAACTTCAATGAAGCTCCAGAAATCTACTACGCCCTGGGTTACATCAATCCCCTTGAGCGGTCTGAATATCGGCGGGCCAAACGCAAGAAGAAAGATTGGATACCGCATAAAGAACCTGAAAAACGAAAGACGCTTGGATTGCCGCGCTCCATCCGCCACACATCTGTCATCGTCTGCCCATTGTGCGGATTGCTTCATTAGGTGCGCTTCCTCTTAGAGCTATTTCGATTTCATAACCTCAAACCTAGGTAGTCTCAGGCATAGGTTAGGGCGTATTAAGAAAGGGCGCGGTCAAAGACTGATGCTCCCGGCCGGAAAAGGCTGCGTGAATGCGCTCGTTCCATGAACAGAAGACGATTTGGAATAAAGAAAGAGTCAACATGAATGTCAATATCCTACGATCAAGGCGCACTGCGATCAACCCCCGCCACATTGTTCGTTCGGTCAGTATTGAGAACAGTGTACGTCCCGAAGGTATGTACACTGTCATGAATTTGCGCGTATGCGCTGGACACAACGTCTTTCCATGTGTTTGCGCTGGCGAAGTCGAGCGCTCGGCATCCCATTTGGGCGCGCAGTTCCGGATTGTTCGCAAGCCGTTGCATGGCAGCCGATAGATCTTTCACAACCGCAACCTCGCACCTATTCTTCACTGGAACTTTAATGCCGCACAACGGCGGAATGATTGTGCCAGGTCCGCCAGTATCCAGGCAAATTACCGGAAGTGCCTGCGACAATGCCTCAAGCAGCACATTCCCGCTGGAGTCATGCAGGCTTGGGAAGACGAAGGCCGTATAACGGCAGTATTGCGCCCACATTTCCTCGTGTGGAATCCAACCAAGCCACCTTACGGAGTCTTGAAGCCCCAGCTTCGCGGAGAGTTGCTTCAGCCGCTTTTCACTCGATCCTGTTCCAATGATCGTGAGAGTAGCGTTGGGCAGATATTTTTTCAGTTCTGCGAGCGCCTTCAGCGCCAGATGAAGTCCTTTCCAGTAGACGAGGCGGCCTGCATAAAGAAAGTTCGCGTTCGCCTCCGGTTCTACAATTCCCCGCCTAATTCTGCGCGGTTCAAGCCCAATCTCGAGCTGCACACAAGACTTCATGCGGCAGGTTGCAGGAAGTATATCGAGAGTTTGCCGGGTCTTGCAGAATATGAGTGATGCCTGCCGGAGCATCCCGCACAAAGATGGGTTCCAGAATGCCAGCTTGTTGGAAATCTCGCGAAGCATCTCTTGAAATGCCTCTTTTGCTGGAAAGCTATAGCGCAGCAACTTTGGTGTAAATTCCCCGCCACCTATCGGGCCGACCACGAAAGGCAAACCCAGGCGGCCCATGAATGATGGCTGGCGGAAGACTCCAAAGGTCAAATGATGAACCAGATCGAATTGCATTCTGTGTGTAAGTTGCCGGGCCAGGTGATATGCACCGCGCTGCCATAGCCAATAATAAAGATAGATGCCACGGTTTCCGTACTTCCACCATTTAGACCAGGAGGGAAGATCGTAATAGTAAAATCGCAGGCCGCAGATTGGCGACTCCTCCAATGCTTTATTGATTGCCGGGCGGTTGTTGGATCGCGTGATAACGGCAACCTCATGCCCAAGGCGTGCCAACTCTGTCGCCCAGTGCCAGCCCACACCTGGTTCAGAGCCTTTTCCCGGTTCACATGCATATGCCGAAAGCAAAATCCTCATAGGTTCTCCGTAATTGCTTTTTGCGTATCGGCAATGACTCTGCCCAGCGATTGCGAAGCATCTACGATCACATACTTCCGTTGCTTGCGAACAAAATCCGAGTATGCATAACGTTGCCGCGCAGTCTCATCTATAGTAACTTCTTGCTTGCGGGCCTGCAAAACTTCGGCTGAAGCATCCAACAAAATCCATAGTTTTGGCTGCGGCATCAGTTTTCCTACCAGTTTGGCGGCCCATGCCGGCCCCCCGTAACGATACCGCTTCGGGTCAACCAGCAGATCATGATAGTAGCGGTCGCAGATGAGCAACGTCCCTTTCTTATCCCAAAAGAGATTTGCGTACCATTCTTCCATGAGCCAGACGAGTATCTTTGCGAGAGACGACAGCGCCGACCGGGACGGTTTTCCATGAGGAACGGCATTCACTGTTGCCTCGCCACGGTGTGAAAAGACGAGATCCGGTTTCAGATAGCGCATCGTCACGACGCGGCCCGCTTGATCGAATCTACGAATTAACCCATGAATGACGGAGCTCTTCCCCGCTCCATCTGGGCCGAGGATGACAATCTTCAGTTTGTTGCTTTTCTTTGATCGCATGATCGCAAACGCAGTATCCTACAAGTTCCAACCTACAAACAACGAATGCCCACAGATCCGAAGCGATTCTTGAATTGCCTATCTGTACGCTGTGCGAGGACATCAATGATTGCAGCATACGCTGTTTCCGTGACGCTGGCGGGCGGCTTGCTTGCGTCAAGAACGACATACCGTTTTCTGGCCTTCACAAAGGAGCGGTAGGCTTCAAGTTGCCTAAGCGTTTCCCCAGAGATAACATCCTGGCTCTCAGAGTGCAATCCTCCTGCTGCCGGGTCCAGCAATATCCAGAGGTCCGGAGAGGGAAATAACCTCAGAAAGAGTCGCACTAACCAAACAGGTCCTTCATCACTGCGCCCTTTCAAATTAATCAACAGGTCGTGATAGTAACTCTCGTCGAGGCGAAGTACGATGCTTTGTTTTTTTGAAAAATGGATTAACCACTCCTTTATGAGCAACTCGCCGAGCATCGCCACGGAGACCGGCGATCTACCGGGAAGCCCGGCGCTCGGGCCTGAAGTCGCGGCTTCTCCGAGCGCGGTCCGCCCGAAAAGCAGCCGCGGGTTTATGTCGCGTCTTTCCAGAATCTTCGCAGAGGACTCGAGAATCGGCATCAGGCTTTCGATGATCGTGGTCTTGCCGCAGCCGTGCGGACCTAAAATGCAGATAGTTTCGAGATTCTTCGGAGAAAATCGGACTGCAAATTCACGTTTGAAGTATCCGGCAACCGCTCGGACGCTGCGAATCGGCCGCCGCAAAAGACTACGAAGAGCCAGTGAAACGCGAAGCGATGGAACGCAGCGTTTTATCTTCTCGCGGTCGCCGCTAATCACCGAATCCACGAGCCGAGCTGCAGCTTTGAGTCCAAACGCGGGCAGTAGAGCGGCAATTGCCTCAAGCCTTTCATCGGTAAATGTTCGTTGCACTTTGGGAAGGTACTTTTCCTTTATGTGCGTCGCAACCAACAAACTTGAAAATAAAGAAATGATTGCCTCGTGAACGGGTGACGACACAAGAAAGCCAAGGTTTCCGGCCTGCAGCGGAATCGCCGCCTGAAGCACAGTATCCGCGTCTGCCCGGAAGTACGGCAGTCCCTTCCAACACAGGCTAGAGATGAAATCGATCTGTAGTGCTCGAATTCCGGGAGGCCGAGATATGCCCTCCGCAAACACATGCGCCACATATCGGCGCTCGGCATAGCCGACAATTCGGATGCCCGGAATGCTTCGGAGCGCGCGGATGGCGCTCGGGAGTTCGGAGGGATGAATCAGAAAATCCACGTCGTTGCTAACATTGGTGGCAGGAAATCCTTCATAGTTTCTCAAAATGCAGGGGCGCACCGCCTCCCTTTCGAGCGCCTGAAAAAGCGCTTCAAGAAACTCGCCGAACGGCATAGCCGGAGGCTGCAACGGCAACGACGAAACTTCCTGCATCTTGCTCCCCTCAAAATTATCTATCTACGATCTGAAAAATCTCCCCTATTTGCCTAGTATGCAAGCTGGAAACAGTCCGCTCTCCCCTTGTACAGCATTTCAATAGGAGCGATGAGAGCAAGCATAAAAACTGGCAGGGCCTTGTACTTAGCCCTTGAAACTGGTAAAAGCGAACTTAGAGGTCACCTGTGTAACTGTCAGCTTGGGCTGTAGCAACACTGCCAATAGCAGCTTAAAGATCAGGGCCGGATATTCTCTCTGCGCATAATGAAAGACGGCGGCCTTGTAGAAAATCTTGGCGAAGTCCTTCCGCTCTCGGTTCAAACGGGTCAAGAGGGGTGCGGAGCGCTGACTCGCAAGAAAAGACTTCAAATCCAGCTCGGGCTTTCCTGCCCTGCGACGCAGCATACAGTCCTTCAGCCAGCGAACCTTGGTCCGTGTCATGCGCGCGCCTGAGATCGTCGCCGAATTTCCGTGCATCCGATAGTCCAGCAGGTACTCCGGCTGCACAAGTACTTTGTAGCCATTTTCGACAAGACGATTCCAGAGATCGAGATCCTCAGCCGGCCAGAATTGTTTTCGATATCCACCTACCGCAAGCACAGCACTCTTGCGGAACGCCGCAGCCGGATGGCTAAAACCTATCAGCTTGTTTGCCGAGACAAGCCTATCCACAGCTTCGTGAGTCAAAAGTCCAGAACTATCTTTTCCGATCACTCGATTATTACTGTCGATATGGCGAACGAGGCTGCTCGCCACCGCTAACTCGGGGTGCTCTGCAATGAAGGCCAGTTGACGCTCCATGCGGTTAGGCCGCATCAGGTCGTCTGCATCCATGCGAAAGATCCATTCATTATTGGCAAGATCAATGCCGCGATGCAGGGTTGGCGCAAACCCCAAATTCGACTGGGTGTAGACCCTGACCCGCGCATCCTGCGCGGCGAATTTCTCCGCGATTTCAAGTGTATTGTCAGTCGAACCGTCGTCGATCACAATCAGTTCGAAGTTCCGCCATGTCTGGACCAGCACACTCTCAATCGCCTGGGAGATAAATGTGGCAGCGTTATATGCCGGCATCACTACGGAGATCTGCATCAACGCTCTTCCTCGCCGGGAATTGATGGCGGAACTTTCGATTTGCGGATTTCCCAGGCCCATGCCGTCGCCACGATTGAGTCGAGGTCGTGAACGGGCCGCCAACCCAAAGTCCGGCTTGCGCGTTCAGCGCTTGCAACAAGACGTTCGGGGTCGCCGGCGCGGCGTCCTTCTTCACGAGTCGGCACTTTGTAGCCGGAGTGCCTCTCGACCGCGGTGATGACGTCGCGCACACTATAACCCCGGCCAGTACCAAGGTTGAAGGCTCCACTTTCTCCGCCGTTGGCCAGATGCTGTAAGGCGAGAATGTGCGCCTGGGCCAAATCTTCTACATGGATATAGTCGCGAATTGCCGTGCCATCCGGTGTGGCATAGTCTGTACCGAAAATGCATACCTCCGGACGATCACCCCTGGCTGCCTGGATGACCAGCGGAATGAGGTGCGGCTCGGGATCGTGCGCCTCTCCGATCTCGCCTTCCACGTCGGCGCCGGCCGCATTGAAATAACGCAGAGCGGCCCAGCGCAAGCCATATGCCTGGCCATACCACCGCAGCATCTTCTCGACAAAGAGCTTTGAGTCTCCGTAGGGATTCACTGGATTCTGCGGGTGCGACTCATCGAGTGGAAGACGCAGCGGATTGCCATAGGTGGCACAGGTCGAGGAGAAGACGATGTTTGTTACTCCTGCCTCGCGCATCGCATCCAGCAAGCTCAGGGTATTGACGACGTTATTCCGGAAGTACTTTTCGGGCTGCGCCATCGACTCGCCAACGTACGCACAGGCCGCGAAATGCAGAACAGCGTCGATCTTCTCCTCGCGCAATACCCGCGCCACAAGAGGACGGTCGCCGATGCTTCCCCGCACCATCGCTCCCCAGCGAACCGCCCATTCGTGCCCTGTGCTCAAGTCGTCAATCACAGTTGGGACGTGGCCCGCGCGAGCGAGTGCCTTGCAGGCATGGCTTCCGATATATCCAGCGCCACCGGTGACTAAAATACGCAAGACATATTCCTCATTTCGCGGTTGCGGGAGATGATTGCGCAAGAGCTGATTCTTGCGCGACGCGACGAGATTTCACAATCAAGGCCGCAGCGACAATACCTTGAAACAGAACCTGCGTTGCAATGAGTCCGAGCATCGTGCCGTTCAATCCTAGCCACTTCGCCATGGGAACGGCAAATGCGAATGCAAAGGTCGTCATTGCCAGGTAGGACCAAAAAATCGGTACGGTAAACTCCAGGGCCTGCAAGCCGGCACGGAGCGGTCCGCCAACGAAGATCATCATGTAAAGCAGCGCATAAAGCCGCAAAATGTAGCCATACTGAACCATCGCAGGTCCGTAGATCAAGTGTAACCAGAAGCCCGGCGCAGCCGCCATGACGATTGCGAAGAGCAAGGTCAGTCCGCCCCACTTCACCAGAACGGATCGGGTGTAGGCAAGCATGGAATGCACTCCGCCCTCCCGAAGACGGTGCGCTGTCTCCACCGGAACGACGTTGTCCAGGCCCTGAAACCAGACATGGGTCATACCCATCAGGTTCTGCGAAGCTCTCAGAATGCCAGCGGCGGCGGCTCCGTAATAGACCGGGGCAGCGATCACGAAAAGATTGCCGGAAGTCCATTGCAGCAGGGCTGACGCGCCGAGCCAGCGGGAGATTTTCCAGTGCCGATTCGTGATGGTTTTGATCCGCTCCCTGTTGAACTCGACTGGTTCCAGCCAAAACCATCCCAGCAATAATCCGAGGAGCGAGGTCTCCGCCATGGCCCACAGCGCGGTCGCGCTGTTCAGATGCCCTGTTCGATGAAGCAAAAACAGGATGGGAAGTTGTGCAAGGTAGCTGAGTGCGTCATCGGCAAGCGCGCGGCGACTCTGAAGAGTGGCAAAAAAATAGCGTCTGAAAAAGTCCTGCATTTGATAAGCAAATGCTGAGACTGCGAGAGGCAGCACGAGCCGCTGCAAACCCGCATATGGAAAAATGCTACTGGAAACCTTCAGCGCTGCGAAGACAAGAACAAAACAGAAAGAAACAAGAACAAGCTCCTGGAAGACGACGGCACCAAAGTAGGAGGGCCTGTCCTTCTCCTCCTGCTTGGGGCCGATGCTCATCATCGGCGCGACAATCAGCGCGGTCTGGAGGCTGTTCACAAATAACACAGACATCCAGGCGAGCGCGAAAACTCCAAACTCGCGGAGGCCCATGAAGCGGGCGAGCATCACATTGGTTAGAAAGTTCGTTGCGCTGACAACGGACTGGTCGGTTAGCGCCCAGATCTCCCGCCCCGGAAATTGCCGAAGCAAAACCGTCCGAACGCGCTCCCGGAGTGTGGCTTCTGCGCTCATCCTGCTCCCTGAACGCCGGTGTTGAGATAGGCTCCGCATTGCAACGCCGATGGCGGTTTCCGGTCTCAAAATCGAGATCCTTCGACTTCGCTCAGGGCAGGCTCTGGGGCACCCGGCATTGGTATAACTTCAAGCGGTAAGAGAACTAGCGGGTAGCATAGATAGCCGCAGAAGCAGTTGCTCCGATAACTCCCTCCGTAGAAGACAGTGTAGATTTGAACTTGCTCATGGGCACATACACAATGTCCTGCGGTTGTAGCGCCAGTGGCGTCTGGGTTCCCTTTGCAATGCCATCATAAGAGAGGGGGAAATCCAGTACGGTTCCGTCTGGATTGCGGCGAATGACCCGGAGGCCGCTGGTTTTGGCCTGCAAAACCGTTCCTCCACTGAGCGCCAGGGCCTCGGCAACATTCAGTTTCCCGTCTTCCTGCATCACATAGCCGCCAGGCCTGTAGACCGCGCCTAGAACATAGACGATACCCGCGCGCGGGACGAGGACCGAGTCGCCGGGGCGCACCAGAATGGCTGCTGCCTCCCGATTCCCTTGAGAGCGAGAATAAGGAACCTCTTCATCAGGCGCAGCATCATCGCCGCCGTGGTGGATCTTGATGCGAGCGCCCGCCAGCGGAGTCACGCCGCCGGCATCGGCCAGGATTTCACCCAGCCTTGTAGGCGCGATCAGCGCGACCCGCCCAGGGCTGACCACTTCGCCTGTCACCGTTACATATTGACCGGCATATTGCTGCACGTCGAGATTCACTTGCGGCTGGTTCAGGATCTGGCGATCCTTGAAAGCATCTTCAATACGCTTTGCCGCCTCGGTCAGAGTCAGCCCTCTGACGTTCACCTTGCCACACAGAGGAATCGTCAAATCTCCCGCAGGGTCCACGCGGTACGAATTAGTGAACTCGGGAGTGTCATAGACATTGACGCTCAGCAAGTCTCCCGGTTCGATGCGTAGCTGCGAGATGTCTCCGGGAACAATGACGGGACCCCCACCTTGAGCCGTGGCCCCGGCCTTGTTGATGGAGGAAGCCAGGTTTGCTCCGGAAGGCGGTAATTGGGTGATTGAACTTCCGCCCTCTGCCGCCTGGGCATTCCCTGGAACGGCCATGATTGCCGGCTGCAGCGCAACACCGAGCAGAAGCAAAAGGACTCGGCTGAAAGCAATCCTAGGTCTTGCCATAATAGCTCTCCACATTGTAGCCATACACGCTCCGATACTCGGTTGCGGTCATATCCACTGCTTCAATCACCATGCCAAGAGAATGAATGTGGTTCCGGGCAAGGGTCTGGACAAAGCGGCGCAACGCCTTACGAGATGTTCGGCCCGCGCGCAGCACACCGATGGTTCCATCGCAATAAGTCGCCACGATAATCGCGTCGGCGACCGGCAAAGTGGGCGGGTTGTCTACAAGCACGAGGTCAAACCGCTTTCGAGCGGTTCCCAGGATCTTTCCGATTTCTCCCGATCCTAGCAGTTCCGCGGCCAGCGGGGATTGACGGCCAGCAGGTAACAAGCTCAGATTCGGTTCCACAGGATGTGGCACGATGGCATCGTCAAACGGTTTCAGCCCAACCAGAACATCCGCCAACCCATCTTCCCGCGACACACGGAAGAGGGTGTGCTGCCGGGGACGCCGAAGATCTGCGTCAATGATGAGCGTCTTCAGCCCAGTGGCCGCAAAGGCAAGCCCCAGGTTATAGACAGTGTAAGATTTGCCTTCTCCCGGCAGAGCACTGGTAATGGATAGGACCTTCAGTTTAAGCCCGACACCGGAAAGAGTCAGCCCCGAGCGCAAGCTGCGGAACGATTCAGCCGTGGCGCTTTCCGGAGCCACCAGAAATGAACTCGATTCCGTGGCCAGGGGGCCTTCGCGCGGTTTGGCTTCCATGCGGTGAAATGG
>Ga0182014_10000448_pt1 | contig 54264 bp, 55 predicted proteins | sample 612S2DmetaG_FD_120489 | JGI IMG/M metagenome (GOLD analysis project Ga0182014, IMG submission 120489) | Permafrost microbial communities from Stordalen Mire, Sweden - 612S2D metaG | ecosystem: Environmental > Terrestrial > Soil > Wetlands > Permafrost | place: Sweden: Stordalen | collected... | reverse complement strand
CGCGGCTACGGCATGTTGCCGCAACCAAGTGGGGAACCAAACGCTATCTGCAGATGGACCGGCTGGCCGAGATCGTAGCCATCGCCTGACCGCTTTGCTTCTGGCCCCCATGGGGGCCAGAAGTAAAACAACCAAAAACCAACAACCTTCCTGAATAAGACGGGAGATCAAAAAGTGCGAAAGATACTGGACACTACCATCTACACATAACCGCCATGTTCGCTGCATTGCATTGAACGTCTCTCGTTCTCGATGAGTTAGTCCTTTAGCGAATTGATCCTCAACAGTTTTGATCTCGCTTTTTAGAGACAGTACTTTCTCGTTTGCAGATATCGATGCCGCCTTTAAATTTAGAGGTGCGCTGGGGCTTCGATGATAGGCGATTCCGTAATAACTCGCCAACACAAACTTATAGCAAGAAGAGCATAGCGTTTTGATCTCTACCAATTTTACCGGGGCATTGAGATGTGCCTCGTGACAGATAATATGGCGAAGCTCAAACGTTCTTTTCACATGAGCTATAGTGTCATCCGCATCGCAAATTATAGTCGGTGCATCGTTGCCTTGCTCGTAGCGCAATTGCGGGTCACGAGCGGTCTCCACCAGTGAAATGAAATTAGTCTGAAGCAACTGACTCATTATTTTATCTATTGATTTAATGCTACTTAGTCCAACCGAATGCGCTACTAACTCCCCAACAGTAACACGCTTACCGTAAAGGGCAACAGCTAGATCATGGCTCACCTTTATTGATAGGTCATCGAGGCGAAGATTATTCACGTACTTTTGATCGCCAGAATCAATTAGGGCTTGAATTTGCCACTTAAAGTAAGCTTCGATTGCAGCGATACTGGCGACGAGGAAGTAGGATTGCTGCTCGCTTTCCTCCTCTAATCCCGCTGCCCGGGTGCTAAGGGAACAAAGCATCGCAATTCCGTTATCCCATTCAGGGGCGAACGTTCGACCTCTGATTTCCTCAATTTCCGCTAGAAAGTCCCGTTTGGCCCCCATTCCATCCTCCAACGGTCAAAAATTAGCCGCACAGTATGCGAGCAAATTTACTATCAAATATCCCAATGGGAATTTAGTCAGTTGCCAGCTTTCGTGGCGGCAGAGCACGCATCCAACACGTTTTTGAGCGCCACCAGAAAAGCGGACTGCGAGTCCTCCAGCGCCGCCTGAAGGTAGTTCGCCGCTTCAGCGTTGTCGCGCAGCCTTCGTAGCAGGCCTTCCCGGTAACTTTTGGAGCGTCCGCGCATCCAGCACCCCCATGTGTTCTCTTGAGCTAGTCCCTATGCACAGGCAAAAGCAAACCGGCTCAATTTTTAAAGTGTAGCTTAAAGCCTACAATTCGCAGATCGAATCGCGGGGAAGATCTTCCCACAGGGGCTAAAGCCCTTGATTTATGGGGTTCTTTGCGGCACGACTCAAGTCGTGCCCTGACACAAAACGGTTTTAGTCTCCGATTGATGTTCATCCCACCCTAGCCGCAAAGAACGCGGCTAGAATGGGGCACCCCTGTATCTTATGTGGGGCGGCGGTTCCGACACGAGTAAACTCGTGCCCCGACACAAAACAGATTGTCGATTCGCGGCTTCCGCATGCGCAAAAAGGCCCGCGGCTGTAACAGCCGCGGGCCTTTCGTGTCGAGCCAATCCGCGCTTACGGGCTTATACCGGGCGCGATTCACGCCTACATCGTAGCCGCTTGCTTGTTTTTGTCCTTGTCGCTATTCATGCGGATGCGGCCATGTTTTTTGTAGTCGTTCCAGACGCCGCTCATGAAGACGCTGAAGGCCTCCTGCTTGCGCTGTTCGAGAATCTGCTGGCGGGTGCGGTCGAAGTTGCGAGCGATCTCGTCGCCGCTGGGCTCCTGTTTGTCGACGATTCTGGCCACGACGCCGGTGCGGCCGGCATTGATCGGTCCGCTGATAGCGCCCACAGCCAGAGTGAAGAGCTGCGGGGCGACCTGACCGACGGCGCCGAAATCCGGCACCTGATCGGCAAGACCCACCAGATCGCTGGTTTTAACGCTGGCGCCGACGGCCTTCGCCGCCTTAACCAGATCGTTCATCGACTTGGCTTTCTCAGAGAGATCCTTGGTCTTCTGGGCCAACAAGGTGGGCAACTGCTCGCCGCGATAGTCGTCGAGGACGTGGGACTTCCAATCAGCAAAAGCGGGCGCGTGCGCCGGAGTAATGTCGGTGAGTTGGAAGATGGCGTAACCTTCGCCGGTGGGGGCCAACTGCGGCACGGCGCCCTGCTTGGCGGTAAAGACCTTGCCGAGCAGTTGCGCGCTATCGGGCAGCGCGGGGATGACCGCCTGGCGATCGAGGGGCTGGGGTGTGACCAGCGCAAGGTGATGGGCGGCGGCGGTTTTGGCCATGCCGTCTTTGGCTGCCTCGGCAACCAGTTGCTGCGCGTAATGCTGTTCGGCCTGCGCGGCGGCCTCGCGGCTGAGCGCGGAAACGATCTCCGGCTGCACTTCGCTCAAAGGCTTGGTGTGCGCCGACTGCCGCTCTTCGACCTGAATGACGTGATAGCCGAAGCTGCTTTTAACGACGGCTATGTCGCCGACTTTTTGGCCGAAGATGGCCTTGTCGAACTCCGGCACCATTTTGCCGCGCTGCGCAAAGCCCAGCTCGCCACCGGAGTTTTTGCTGCCCGGATCGTCGGAGAACTTTTTGGCCAGCGCATTCCAGTTGCCACCGGCTTTAAGCTGCTTGAAGACATCCTGCGCCTTGGCCTTGGCGGCGGCGTCGGTTTTGGCATCGGCGCCGGGGGCCACGTTGATGAGGATGTGGCGGGAGCGCGACTGCTCGGGCAGGGCGTAGTCCGCCTTATGCGCGATGTAATACTGCTGGATGACCTGCGGGCCGGGCTGCGGCGCGCCGCCGGGAAGCTGGCTCATATTGAAAGCGAAGTAGGAGATTTTGCGCTGCTCGGGCACGGCCTGAGCATAGCGGGCGGCGTTCTTCTTGTAAAAAGACTCGAGCTCGCCGTCGGAGGGCTTGATGTTGTTGCGCAGATCGTCGGAGGAGACAACGGCGTAGGCGAATTTGATTTTGAGATTCTGCTGCCGGTAAAGCAGGCGCACATCCTGATCGCTGACCGTGACGCCGGCCGTGACGTAGGCCTGCAGGCGACGGGCGGTGATCTCGTCTTTGATCTCGCTTTCAAACTCGTTGACCGACTCGTGCAGCCGATCGTCGATCAACTGCTTATAGGCCTGCTCGCCGATGAAGCTGCCGTTGGGATAGAGAACCTGGCCGGTAGCGCCGGTGCGCAGATACTGGCGGACATCGTCGTCGGTGGCCTTAATGCCAAGCTTGTGGGCCTCTTGAAGCAGGACTTTTTGCTGGACCAGTTGCATGCCCACCTGCTGTTTGAAGAACTCGACGATCATCGGGTTGCTGGCGTACTGCGGATTGCGCTCGCGCAACTGGTTCTCGGTGATTGCTTCGACGCGCGCGTTGGTGATATCGTCGCCCGCGGAGAAGAAGCGGCTATACCAGTGCGGATAAATGGTGGCATAGGTGTCGGGCGAAGATGAGCCCAAACCGCTCAGACCAGGAATCAGGTACAGCACCATGGTGATTGACGCCGCGCCGATGATTACCGCGATCAGCGCCTTGACCATGCGATTATCTGTTTGCAGAAAACGAATCATGGATGGACTTTGCCTTCAACTCTCTCAACGCAAAACCGGCGCTCGACAGTCACGACGGCATGGAAACCGCCGGAGTGCGGCGCGCCTGCGCTTGCGCAATTTTCGCTCGATGCGACTCTGCCATTATAGACGACGAAGTGCGATAGATGACGGCGACAAATCGAGATGCGCTCGCAAACGCAAAGCGGGCATCCCGTCGCCAGGATGCCCGCCGTCTGTTCTCTAGTCCCTATCGCCTCACCGCCAGTAGTAGGCACCGCCGCCGACCACGTAGTAAGGCCGGTAGTAAACCGGAGGATAGGGTCCGCCATAAGGCGAGCCATAAGGTTCGCGCTGGTAGAGCGTCGGTCCGCCGGGATAGAGCCCTTGAGATAGCCGCGCAGCTTCTTGCGCGCTGACCTGATCGACGGTCAACGGCGCGGTGAGGTGGAAGGCGACCAGCGCCTCGGCGGGAATCCAGGCATTCGGTCCTGGAGCGGCGGCACCGGCGGCCGTTCCAGCGGCAACTCCTGCGCCGGCGCCGATGGCGCAACCCACGCCGCGGCCGGCCGCGCAGCCGATGATCGTTCCAAGCAAACCTCCTGTAACCGCGCCGCCGATGGTTTGGCCGGCCTTATTGGGGGCCTTCACCTTAAACTCGTCGGTATTGAGCGGGTAGCTTTTTCCGCCCATTTCCAGCGAGGTGAGCCGCAAAGCCAGCGTGGAGTTACCGGCCACTTGCCCGGAACCAACGTACTTGCTCTCGGTAATTTCGCCGTGCACGGTAGCGCCACGAGGAATGGCCAGATAGTTGCCGATGGCCACGTCTTGAATGACGACGAACTGCACTGGCTGGCCCGGCTGCGAATGTTTGCCGTCGACCGGCTCGCTGGTCCGTAATTGCAACAGCGTCCCCGGCGTCACGGTAATCGGCCCCTGCGCTTGCGCGTAGGCCGGCGCGGCGGCGTACTGCTGCTGATATTGCTGCGGATACGGCTGTTGCGGATAGTCGGGCCGCTGCGGCTGGGCCGGATACGCCGGTTGCTGCGGATAGGCAGGCTGGGCCGGATACGCTGGTTGAGCCGGATACGCCGGCTGCGTCTCGGCCTGGCTTTGGTCGGGCGCGGTCTGGCTTTGGTCGTATGCCGGCTGGCTCTGCGCCTGATCGGCGGCGGCGCTGCTTTCGGTCTGCTGCGGCGCGCTTTCTTGCGCCGTGGTTTGCGACGCGGCTTCCGGCGCCAGCTGCATGTTCGCATCCTGAGCCGGATCGCCAACCTTCAAATTATTGTGGACCTTGGTCACGCCCGCGACATGGACGACCAGCGACTCGGCCAGCCGCTTTGAGGTATCGCTTGAAACCGTTCCCGAAAGCGTAACCTCGCTCTGAATAGTGGCCGCCGTAATCAGATCATTCTTCAGCGGTTGCGAGGCGTCGAGCGCCTGCACCACATCCATCTCGATCTGGCCGTCGGTGCGCTGACCTTGAGATTGCGCCGCAGCCTGCGACAGACCCGCCGCGATGCACAGCACAGCCGCCCCGGCCCATGCCATGAGCTCAAAGAAGCCCTTTTTCGTCAAGGTACGATTCATTTTTATCTCTCCTCTACGCCCGCCCTCGCGCGCCCGCGTTTTTTGCCGCCGGCGCACAAGAGCGAGAACCCGTTTCTCCGGCTCATCTTATTAGACGGGTACAACCGGAGGCTGTTACAGATAGAGACCCCGCGAGAGACAAAAAGTTTCCTACTTCAGCGCTTCGTCGAAGGCCGCGGCCAACGTTTTCAAGCCCGCCGCCACGTCCGCGCCCAAGTGCACCCGCAACGCGCGACGGCCGCGCGCTTCAAGCACCGCCAGATCGCCCGCCGCCTGTGCGTCGATCACCACGCCAAAGCTGTACTTCTGGTCGGGAATCGCCACGTCCACCGCATGATCGGCAGTAATCTGCAAGAAAACGCCCGTGTTCGGCCCACCCTTGTAATCCTGACCGGTGGAGTGCAAAAAGCGCGGTCCGAAGCCCAGGCAGGTGGCCACGCGCTTGGCCTCGCGCACCTTGTGCCGGAAGCCCTGAATCGCCGCCTCGTGCTCCTTGAACATAGGCAAAAAAGCCACCGTGGCGAAATAGTCACCGGCCTGCAACTGACTGAGATGCGCGCGCAGCACGCCGGCCAGCGTAGTGCCAGCCTTGAGCTTGGCCGCATAGGCATCGGCGGCGTAGAGCGCGATGCCGCCATCAACCAGAAACGGAGTGCTGGCGGGCAGCTTGCCGCTCTTTTCGTACGCGGCGGTCAGCGCGCGGGTTTCCACCTTGGCCGACTCCACATCCGGCTGGTCGAAGGGGTTAATGCCCATCACCGAGCCGGCAACGGCCGTCGCCACCTCCCAGGTGAAGAACTGGCCGAAGATCTCGTAGCGATCGGCCAGCTCGATGCGAACCACCGGATGGCCGGCGGCCTCGATCGCGGCGACCTTGGCGTCCTGGCTTGCGTCGGCGGTGTTCTGCAACCGCACATAAACAAAGATGCGGTCTTTGCCGTAAAGCTCCGCGCCGCCGATCGTCTCGCGATCCACCGGCGTAATTCCCTTGCCCAGCTTGCCGGTCGACTCGGCAATCAACTGTTCGAGCCACGCACCCAGATCGTAAATCTCCGGCGAAGTAAAGATCGTAATTTTGTCGCGCCCGGCGTTGGCCGCCGCGCCCATCAGCGCGCCCAGCCGCACCGCCGGATTGTTCTCGACCGGCTCATGCGCGCTCAAAACGGCCTTGGCTGCCTCGGCCAGCAGCCGGTTCGTATCGAGGCCTGCCACCGTGGCGGCTACCACGCCGAAGTTCGACAGCGCCGAGTAGCGACCGCCGATCTGCGGATCGCCATAGAAGATTCGCCGGAAGCCATCGGTCTTGGCCACCATCTCCATCTTCGAGCCGGGATCGGTCACGGCGATAAAGTGGTCGCCGGCCTTGCCCGCGCCCACGGCCTTTTTCATTTCTTCAAAGAAATACTGCTTCAGGATGTTCGGCTCGAGCGTCGAGCCGGATTTGCTGGCCACCACGGCCAGCGTCTCAGCCAGATTCACCCGCTCGCGGGCGGCCTTCACCTGCGCCGGATCGGTCGAGTCGACGATATGTAGCACCGGGAAGCCCGGTTGCGGTCCGAAGGTCTCGGCCAGCACTTCAGGGCAGAGGCTCGATCCGCCCATGCCCAGCAGCAGCACCGACTTGAAGCCGGCGGCCTTTACGTCGGCGGCCAGCGCGGCAAATGAAGCCGCGTCTTTCTGCTGCCGCTCGACAATGTTGATCCAGCCCAGCCACCGCTCCTCGCCCGCGCTCGTCCACAGACTCGAATCCTTCTGCCAGAAACGCTCGATTTTGCGGTTAGCTTGCCAGTCGGCGACGGCCGCATCGGCGGCGCCGCGAAGATCGGAGGGAATTGCGAATCGAATACTCATGTCAATTATGATTCTGCACGATCAGCCCCGCTAGATGGCAAGGGCCTCGCGCACATTCGTTGCGCAAGACCCCCGAGTTTCTTGTTCCAGATTTTCCGTTAAGAAACGGCGACTATGCCGCTTTTCCCGGCCAATTGGGCACAATGCGGATCAGATCGAGCGTTTCTCCACCCACATTTTCGATCGCGAATTCGGGCGACGAAGCGGGAATGGCCACCACGCCGCGCGGCGGCAGCTCGACTGGATCGAAGCCCGCGCCGGCGATCCGGCCCGCCCCGGAAGCAGCAAACAGATAGGCCAGGCTGCGTTTGCCTTCGACGCCGCGCAAGCTCTCGCTCGTTCGGCGGCCATCGACCGCCAGCCGCTCGATGCGGAAATAGGCCGAATCAAGCAGCACCGAACGATCGACCAATCGCTGCGGCGCAACTTTGCCGGCCCGCGTTCTCAGCCGCGTCGCCTCAAGAGATTTTTCGATGTGCAGCTCGCGTCCCCGCCCGTAGTCGTACATCCGGTAGGTCAAATCGCAGTTCTGCTGCGTCTCGAGCAAAATCGCGCCCGGCCAGATCGCGTGCACCGTGCCGGCATCCACAAAAAGCATTTCGCCCTTGGCCACTGGCAGCACATTCAGGTAAGACTCGAGCCGTCCATCATGAATTCCCTTCTCCACCTGATCGAGTGTCGTATCGGGCTTCAACCCCAGCGCCACCTCGGCGCCCGGCTTGGCGTCAAGCGCGTACCAGCACTCCGTTTTGCCGCGCGGCGCGCCGTACTTTTGCGCCATCCGGTCATCGGGATGCACCTGCACGCTGAGCTTTTGTTGCGCGAACAGCACCTTCAACAGCAGCGGCGACTCGGCTGTCGGTACGCCCGCCCCCAGCAGCGCCTCGTGCGCTTCGGCAAAAACCTCCGCCAGCCGCTTGCCGGCGTATGGTCCGCTCGCCACCAGACAATCGTCGCCGGTCAGCCACACCTCGCCCAACGGATCGCCCACAGCCACCTTGTCATACCAGGGTCGCAGATCGCGATACCCCCAAACGCGCTCGCTAAAGCTCGGATCGATGCGAAACGGCGCTAAATTTATCTCTAAACCGCTCATAAAAATCTCTCCTTTATCTCGTCGTCATCCTCACTCTAGCAGAAGCCAGATTGCACGTGCCGACGCGGCCCGACGCGCATTTCAAAATGGAAAACCACGCGCAGGCTTCGGTGATTCAACCCTCCCGAAATGGGGCAGACCGGGGATTACAGCGGCCAAGCCGGCGGCGGCTAGCGCAAAATTTCGATTGGCACGCCGACTTTAGCGCGTGCCCAGATTTTGTCGGTGGTCCAGGCCGTGGCCTTGCGGGTATAGGCGAGGGCGAGACAGACCCGATCGCCGAGCGAAAGTTCGGGATAGAAGCGGGAGTACTCGGCAGCCATCTCCGCCTCCACTCTGCCCAGCGGGACCAGTTCCACTCCCGCGAGCAATGCATCCAACTCCTGCGCCGTCATCGACGAATTATCCCGAAAGAGCCGGGTAAGAACCTCACACCAGTTCACCGAGCTTATGGCCGCGCAAAACGCTTTGCCAGCGGCCACCTGCGCCAGTAGCACATTCACCCGCTCTCCACCCGGCTCCTTCAAAATCCAGGCCAGAACCGCCGACGAATCCAGAACGAGGTTATTTGCGGGCTTCACGGGTGGCTTCCTCATGACGTTCGGCTAGAAAATTCTCCAGAATGCCCTTGAGGCTGCCACGCTTTTTAACGATTCCGGCGCGGATGCTCTCCAAAGCCATCTCGCGACTCAAGATTTTAATGGCGCCGTTTTCGCTTGTCACCGTCAGACGCTCGCCCGGCTTCATGCCAAATTCCTTGCGGATGGACGCAGGAAGGACGATTCTGCCACTTTCGCCTAAAACTACCGTTTCTGTCATAGTTTGCCACTCCATGGATATTATGGCAGATTTTCATCTTTATGCCCATAAGGAGAAAAACGCTGCCCTCCCCGGTCCCCGAAAGCTAGGGACCGGGACCACCCGGCCCCTAGATAGACAAAATGGCGCGCAGCGAAGGTGTTCGTTGCGCGCCATTGTTTTATTGTTTAGCGTTTTTTGCGGCCGAAGGCCGCGCCCGCCTGTAGCGGCCAGCTACTCCCACTCGATGGTGCCTGGCGGCTTACTCGTAATGTCATAAACCACGCGGTTGATTCCACGCACCTCGTTGACGATGCGGCCGGAGATGCGTTTGAGCAGTTCGGCGGGCAGCTCGACCCAATCGGCGGTCATGCCGTCTTCGGAATGCACGGCGCGGATGGCGCAGGTATAAGCATAGGTGCGCTGGTCGCCCATCACGCCCACGCTCATCACCGGCAGCAGCACCGCGAAGCTCTGCCAGATTTTGTTGTAAAGCCCGGCGGCCTTGATTTCGCTAACGACGATTTCGTCGGCCGATTGCAGCAGCGCCACGCGCTCCGGCGTCACCTCGCCGAGAATGCGCACGGCCAGGCCGGGGCCGGGGAAGGGCTGGCGGCCAAGAATATCCTCCGGCATCCCCAGGTCGCGGCCGATGCGCCGGACCTCGTCTTTGAAGAGATCGCGCAGCGGTTCAATCAGCTTGAGCTTCATCCGCTCGGGCAGCCCGCCCACGTTATGGTGGCTCTTGATAGTCTGGCTCGGGCCCTTGACGCTCGACGACTCGATCACGTCGGGATAGAGCGTACCCTGCACCAGCCAGTCCACACCACCGCTCTTCTGCGCGATGCGGTTGGCCTCGTCGTCAAAAACAGCGATGAATTCGTTACCGATAATCTTTCTCTTCTTCTCGGGTTCGGTAACCCCGGCGAGTTTGCTCAAAAAGCGCTCGCTCGAGTCGACGGCCACGATATTCAATCCCAGCTTGTCGCGCAGATGCTTCTGCACGCTCTCAAACTCATTTTTGCGCAACACGCCGTTGTTGACGAAGATGCAGGTGAGCCGGTCGCCAATGGCTTTATGCACGAGCACTGCGGCCACCGAGGAATCAACGCCGCCCGACAGTCCGCAGATCACGTGCCCCGCGCCGACCTTTTCGCGGACCGAGGCCACGGTGCTTTCGATAAAGCGCGCCGGGGTCCAGTCGCCGCGCGCGTCGCAAATTTTAAGAAAGTTCGAGATCAGTTGCGGCCCGAGCGGTGTGTGGTGCACCTCGGGGTGGAACTGCACGGCCCAAATTTTTTTCTCTTCGTTGGCGATACCGGCCAGCGCATTCGAAGTGACGGCAATGCGATGGAAGCCCTGGGGCAGTTGCTCGGCCTCGTCGCCGTGGCTCATCCAAACCTGAATCGATGAGGGCAGGCCGGCAAAGAGCGGCGTCGAAGGGTCTTCAATGGTGACTTCCGCATGGCCGTACTCGCGTTTGGCGGCCGAACGAACCCGGCCGCCCATGTGATGCACGATGAAGTGCAGTCCGTAGCAGACGCCGAGCGTGGGCACGCCCAGCTCGAGCACCCGCGGGTCGGCGGCCGGCGCGTCGGCATCGTAAACCGACGAAGGTCCGCCCGAAAGAACCAGTCCGGCGGGATGATAGGCCTGAATGGCGGCGAGCGGCGCCGTACAGGGTAGCACGACGGAAAAAACGTTCTGTTCGCGGATGCGCCGCGCAATCAGCTGCGTATACTGCGAGCCGAAATCGAGAATAACGATGGTCTGAGTGTCCACACTCCAGTTTTGCAGGCGGCGGGAAGGGGTGTAAAGGCGAAAGCGGCAAAAAGCCTGCGCAAAAACCGGGCGCAAATACTGTTGCTCCTGTTCTTATCGGTGGGGTATACTGCCGGTCGATTCGAGCTACTCTGTCGCGAGCCGCTTTTTCAGGTAAGCAGGGAAGTTGCTCGCAGGGCCATTTTACGGCCGCGCGGCTTGCCGCCAGCCCCGACCCCGGCGCGAAAAGCGCGCCGCCCAAGAAGAGGTACAGCGATGTTGCCGCAGCCGCGCCTGCTCGTATTGCCCACCATTCTTTTTCTGACATTTGCAACCGCCGCCGGGGCAGAGAAAAAGCCCGTCTTCCCGGTCAAGCATCCGCCCACCTACTACGTGCCGCAGCTGTTGCCTTCGATCAGCGATGCAGCGGAAAAGATTCAGTTTCTAGCCCCGCACATTCGCTACGGCAGCTACAACGGCGCCGATCGGGTCAACGTAAGCAGCAGCGGCGTGCAGATGTTCTTTTCCGAGTCGGGGTCTACGGTTCATAACCAGTATTTCTGGACCTGGAACGGCGGCTACAACGCGCCGGTCACGAACAATTACCACTACAGCGCGAACGTCAGCCTTCTCTACGCGCAGTTGAGCTCGCTGCGCTACGCCGACGGATTCGTGTACGTTTGTACGATCAGCAATGCCTGCGAGATGCTGACGACGCCCGACATACCGCAGGACCACATGCTGATGGATGCGCTGCTGACGCTGGCGGTGGCCGGCGGCAACACGGATGTGGCCGTTGTCGACATGGCCTGGGAAACACCTTCGAACAAAGAGATGAAGAAGCTCAAGGTTGGCGACGCGCGCCGTGTGATGGCCATCGATCCGGGCACTCCGGGCGACAAGGCCGGCATCCATTCCGGCGACATTTTAACCGCCATGGAGGGCGTGCCCTATCACCAGAACATTTACGGCGAAATGGCCGCCAAATGCCTCAAGGCGCACCCCGAGGGCTGCACCGTGCATATCGATGCGCTACGCGACGGCGCGCCGATCAAGTTCGAAGTCGAGATCAAGCCGGCCTTCACGCAAGAAGCCGCGCAGCGGTTGCTGATTAACGCCGCGGCATTGGCCGCGCGCCCCGTGGCATCGCCGCAAGCCGCCGCGCCCGCGGAAGCGCCACCGGCCAGCATCAAGTTGGGCATCCGCGCCCACAACGCCAGCGACGAGGACGCCCACGCGGCCAAACTACCGGAGACCTACGGCGTGCTGGTGGAAAGCGTCGACAAGGGCGGTCTGGCCGAGAGCATGAAGATACAGGCCGGCGACATCATCGTCGAGCTGAACGGCGCCAGGGTCAGCGGCATGCAGGAGTTCAAGCAGAAGCTGCAATCGGGCGCGGTTACCACGATCACCGTTTGGCGGGCTGGCGCGGCCATCAAACTTGCGGTGCCCGAGAGCCTGTAGATTTTTCGCGGAAAGACACAAAGGCCGATCCGCTTGGATCGGCCGTCGGCGTTTGGGAACTTACTTGTAGTAATAACGTGCTTGCAGAAAGTCGATTCGATCGTCGGTCACGCAATAGACTAGCCGGTGCTCTCGCGTAATGCGCCGACTCCAACAACCGGCATATTCGTGCCGCAGCGGCTCGGGCTTGCCAATGCCTGCAAAGGGATGGGCGAGAACAGAAGGGAATCTCCAAGCGATCGAAGACCGCCACCGCCTAGCCGGTATTGCCGGCGAGATCAGTCAGAAGTTATTGGAGTCTGTGCTGGTCGAAACGCGCACGCACGACTTGTTAAGCGAGGAACATTTCACGGTGGATGGCAGGCTAATTCTGGCCTGGGCTGCGGCACGCAGCTTCAAGGAGAAGTCCGATCCTCCTAAGCCTGGCTCTGGCAGCGGGCACAAGGGCGAGGTGCTTTTGCGGGACAAGGTGCAGTCGACGACCGATGCGGATGCGCGTTTGTACAAGAAGGCCACGGCGGACAAGTCGGTACCTGCCTACCAGGGCCATGCGCTGACAGAGAACCGCAATGGGTTGGTGGTGGCGCGAGTCTTGCCGCCACGGTGGCCGAGCGCGAAAAGGCGCGGGTGTTGCTGGACCGCCCGTTGCATCAGGTGAAGTTGCGCTGGCTCAAGCGGGTGGGTTGGTTCTACCGGCTGATCATCGCAGCCTACAACTTGGTGCGTATGCGGAGACTGATCCTGCTTGAAGCGCTGGCCTGTTAGGGCCAAAGTGTGTCTGGTGACGGGTAAAACGGCCTAGAACGGCGAATTTTTCGTTGGAGAAACAGACCAAGGGGGAAATCAGGAGTTTTTCCGCAACCTGTGAAGCCCCATCGATTAATTCGCACTCGGCCTTTCGATGTAAAGGATCTGAATCTCGTAGGCCGGTCCCTTTCCTGATCGCACCTCAAGACCCATTGCTTTTAGTCCGCTTCGAACCTCCATGTCGTATGTCTCTACCGATTCTTCACCTTGAAAAGGTATGGGAAGATCGAAATCATAATGTCCCGCGATTCCTGTTTTGTTTTGATAGTGAATTCGGCTTGATGATAGTGAATGGATGAGCGCGTCCAACGTTACATTGACATAATGCCTGCGGTTATTTTCAAGAATGGCCGCCCCATTATCTTCAAGATACATAACTCGCCCTTTTAACTTATCTGTATTCGGCGTTTTTGTTGGTGTTAGTTTCGCTCCATGCTTTCCAATCACGATATTCTGATAAGCTATCTCGGTATTCTTTACGGCCGTCTCTAACTTGCACCGCTCTTGCAGAGCAGACCGCAATGCTGCCCGCAGCAGTTCGTTCTTATTTCCTTAAGACCTCCACGCAGGGATATCAGAAGGGGCCACTCGTGCATTGATCTCATATAGGTCTTGCCTTGCCCACGAAGGAAGGCCCGATATCTTCGTGACGTTTCTCGCGCCATACGCAAACTCGATCAGCGATGCAAGATTAGTGTTTCCCCTGTAGCCGACCGGAGAGGGGCCGTACAACATCATGTAGTTTCCGTAAGAGCCGGTCCCTGATTTGTCCGGCCGGATGGAAATTACCTCGAATTTGAAATTCTTGTTTGCCTGCGGATGATTTTGAAGCGGAGCCCTTTGCCCCTTGCTAGAACTCTGCGCGGCGAGCGGCATGGCTGCCCCTATCAGGACAAGGATAGGCAAGAGGATAGCGATCGCTCTGCATCTGTAGCATCCGGTTGATAATTCCATCATTCCGTATATTCCTTCCTGGCGGGTGGCCTTGATATTAGGAGGAGTTCTAACCCTTTGGGGCGCCTGCGGGCCCTCGCCTTTGATGGCTTGACATCGGAATCGAGAGAGCCTGGCATCAATTGACGAGAAAACTGGCAGTCATCCCCGGTCCCCAAAAGCTAGGGACCGGGGGCAGCATCATCTTTGGTGATTTGACATCGTCACCGGGATCGAGGACACCGGCCCGGCGAAAGATGAGAATTGATTTGAGGCGAAATTCAGGAACAGACAGGCGAGAGGGAAAAACAGATACGACTACGCCCGGCGATGCGCTACCGCATCGCCGGGCGTGAAGGGAAAAGAGCTTACTTGCCGGACTTGGCCGGGCCGGTGATGTGCGAGCCCTCGGTAACCGAGTGCGAGCCGGTGGCGCGAACAAACAAGACCACCAAACTGATCGAGGTGCACATAAAGATGACCGCCGACCAGGTGGTAAGCCGCGTGAGCACATTGGCCGCGGCGCGAGGCCCAAAGGCGGTCTGCGAACCCTGCCCGCCAAAAGCGCCGGCCAGATCGGCCGAGCGGCCCTGCTGCAGCAGAACGACGCCGATCAGGAAGAAGCACACGATGATGTGTACCGTAATTACGAAGTAAAACAGAATTTGCATTTTCTTGGGCAGCTTTCTAAGAGCCCATGACGGCCGGAACAGATTGCGCGCCGGCCCGGGCAAAGATCTTTTGGTGCGGAAGGCGGGACTTGAACCCGCATGCCTTTTGGGCACCACCCCCTCAAGATGGCGTGTCTGCCAATTTCACCACTTCCGCATTCGTACTCAAGAAGTATACCAAATGCTAGATTCAGTGGAAGGTGTGGAAGCGGGACAAAAGAGATAAGCGGCAAGATAATTGTTTCCAGCCGCTTCTTGCGCGGGTTTCCGGGCTTTTCTGCCGGTGGAAAATTTGCCGCCGGGTATACACTCATCGCAAGCATATGCGCACAGCACCTTTTGCATTCCTCGTTGTCGCCCTTCCCGCTCTGCTCTGGAGCCAGAGTTCCGTTAAACCGACTATGACCGCATCGAAAACGCAGACCGCAGCGGCGGTGCATCGCTCCGCCATCGTCATCGACACGCACGCCGACACGCCGCAACGCTTTCTCGACAGCCACTACGACCTGGCCGAGCCGCTCAAAGGCGGCGACTTCAATCTGGAGACGGCGCACAAGGGCAACCTGGGCGCGGAGTTCTTCTCGATTTGGGTCGATCCCGGCCCGAACAAGGGTCAATACGCGCGCCGCACGCTGGAGCTGATCGACGCGGTGAAGCAGCAGGTGGCCAAACACCCCGATCAGATGGAGCTGGCGACCTCGCCGGCCGATATAGAACGGGCGCACCGCGAGCACAAGCTGGCGGCGCTGATGGGCATCGAGGGCGGCCACTCGATTGAGGACTCGCTCGGGCTGCTGCGGCAGTATTACGCGCTGGGCGTGCGCTACATGACGTTGACCTGGGCCAATTCCAACAACTGGGCCGACAGTTCCGGCGACATCAACGACAAAAGCGTGGCCCACACTAAGAACGGCCTGAGTGAATTCGGCGAAGAGGTCGTCCACGAGATGAACCGGCTGGGCATGATGGTCGACATTTCTCACGTCTCTGATCGCACCTTCTATTGGACGCTGCGCATCACGCGCGCGCCGGTGATCGCCTCGCACTCCTCGGCGCGGGCGCTGTGCAATGCGCCGCGCAATATGACCGACAACATGCTGCTGGCGGTGGCGCACTCGGGCGGCCCGGAATCAAAGGGCGGCGTAGTGCAGGTGAATTTCTACTCCGGATTTTTGTCGCAGTCATATCTCGACGCGCAAAAGGCGATCGAGCCGGAGGTCAATAAACAGATCGACGAACTGAAGGCCAAAAACAAGGCCGAGGGCAAGGAAACCACGGCGGCCGAGATCGAGCAGCTTGAGCGCACGGCGGCCGACCGGATTCCGCGTCCGCCGTTGTCGATTCTGATCGACCACATCGACCACATCGCCAAGGTGGCGGGCGTCGATCATGTCGGTCTGGGCTCGGATTTCGACGGCATCGGCGGCCAGATGCCCGAAGGGATCAACTCACCCGCCGATTTGCCCAAGATCACCGCGGCCTTGATGGCGCGGGGCTACTCGGCCGAGGACTGCCGCAAGATTCTGGGCGGCAATCTGCTACGCGTCTTCCGCGAGGTGGAGCAAACCGCCAGAGAGATGCACGGCGAAGCGCAGCGACCGCGAATCGTCGAGAAGCAGCCGGCGGGGCAGTAGCAAGATTTACCGCAGTTCTTGCATTTCCGATATGGACCACTCACAATGGTCCATATCGGAGGCGGATCATGTCCACCACAACAACCAGCAAAAACTCGATCGGCGTCACCGCCTTCAAAGCGCAGTGCCTCGGCCTGATCGACGACGTAGTTCAAGGAAAAACCGATCGCATCGTTTTGCTCAAGCACAATCGCCCGGTTGCCGCAGTCGTTCCGATACGCGAAAACAAGAATAACGATTTGCCCGAGTTGTGGGGAGCGATGCGCGGAACGGTCACGATTGCACCCGGGGTCGATCTGACGGAAAGCACCGGAGAGATCTGGGAAGCGGAGCAGTAAGTGGCCGCCCCAGTTTTGCTCGACACCTGCGCGGCCATCTGGTTGATGGGCGGAGAGCCGCTTTCCAGCGCCAGCCGCATGGCCATACGCAACGCACGGCAGGCCAATGTCGGCGTCTATGTTTCGCCCTTTTCAGCCTGGGAGATCGGCACGCTGACCGCGAAAGGGAAAATTCATCTCACGCTCTCTTCTGAAGTGTGGTTTGAAACGCTGCTGAGCCAACCCGGCGTCCGTCTGGCGGCATTAACGCCGAAAATTTTGCTGGCCTCGACGACGCTTCCCGAAACGCCCCCCAACGATCCGGCGAATCGGATTATCGCCGCCACGGCACGCACGATGGGATTCACCGTCGTCACGCGCGACGGAAAGTTGCTGGAGTACGCGCGGCAAGGTCACATCCGCGCCGTCGCCTGCTGAAACAGGAAACGCGCGAAATCTCGCGCCGTATACTGACATTTCACGCACTTCCTTCAACAGGAGACTATTGATGAGCTTATTTTCACGGCGATTTGCCGCGTTACTTGCGGCTGTGTTTTTGATGGCTACGGTTTCAACCCGCGCCGAAGACGACAAGGCGGCGAAAGATAAATCCGCCGCGCCGGCCCCGGCGGCAGACTCCACGACACAGGGCACAATCGACGCCGGCGGCCAGCACATCGCCTACACGGCGGTTGCCGGAACCCTCACCGTCGGCGCCACGGACGTGCAGGACGCGCAACTCGGGCTGGACGGCAAGCCGCTCGCCGGCAGCCAACTGGCGCTGGACGAGCCCAAAGAGCCCAAGGACGCCGCACCGGTGGCGCGGATGTTCTACGTGGCCTACTTTAAGAAAGACGCCAAGGCTGAAGACCGGCCGATTACATTCCTTTATAACGGCGGTCCGGGCAGCTCGACAGTATGGCTGCACATGGGCTCGCTCGGCCCCAAGCACGTGGTCACGATGGGCGACACGCACCTGCCCGCAGCACCGTACAAGATGGTCGACAATCCATACTCGCTGCTCGATACCAGCGATCTGGTCTTCATCGACATGCCCGGCACCGGCTTTGGACGGCTGCTCGGCAAAGACACCGACAAATCCTTCTGGGGCATCGATGGCGACGCCAACGCCTTCGCGCGCTTCATCGTGCGCTTTGTCACCAAATACAACCGCTGGAACTCGCCCAAATTCATCTTCGGTGAAAGCTACGGCACCACGCGCTCGGCGGTGCTGGCCGACCTGCTCGAGAACCGGCACGACATGGATCTGAATGGCGTGATTCTGCTGTCTCAGATCTTCAACTTCACCACCGACATCGATATGCCAGACGCGAATCCCGGCGTCGATCTGCCCTATGAGATGGGACTGCCCACCTACGCCGCCACGGCCTGGTACCACAAAAAGCTGACCACGCAACCGGCGGCGCTCGAGCCGTTTTTAGCCGAGGTCGAGCAGTTCGCCATGGGCCCCTACGCGCACGCGCTGGCGCTGGGCACGGATTTGAGCGCCGAAGAAAAACAGCAGACGGCTGAAAAGCTGCATGAGTACACCGGACTACCGGTGGCCTACTGGATCAAGGCCAATCTGCGCGTGAATGGCGGCGAATTTGAAAAAACGCTGCAAGACGACGCCAATCTGACGACGGGCAGACTCGACACACGCTACTCGGGTCCGCATCTTGATCCGCTGAGCCAGTCGGCCGAGTACGATCCGCAGTCTTCAGCAATCTCGTCGGCCTACGTGTCGCTCTTCAACGACTACGTGCGCCGGGATTTGAAATACGGCGAAGGACAAACCTATATGCCCGAAATCTACGGCGAGGCGCATTGGGACTTTAAGCACCACGGCAACGATATTGGCGTGAATGTGGCCAACGATCTGGCCGAGGCGATGAAGATCAATCCGCGGCTGCGGGTAATGGTCAACGGCGGCTATTACGATTTGGCGACGCCGTTTTTCACCGCGCAGTACGAAGACAAGCACCTGCGCATTCCGCAATCGTTGGCTAAAAACATCGAGTATGACTGGTACGAGGCCGGACACATGGTCTACGTCAGCGATGATTGTCTCAAGCAGTTGCACGACCGCGTGGCGGCCTTCATCAAGAGCGCAGACAGCGCGCGGTAGAGCCTTAGCCAGGCGGCTCACTCGCCCGTGAGCCGCTTGGCGTAAAGATAAGCAGCACGGCTGCTGGCGTAAAAGCGCTCTTCCCTACCCTGGCGCAGATAACCGCTGGATTCGTAAAGAGCAATGGCGGCCAAGTTTTCCGTTTCCACATGCAGCCAGATAAAAGACGCGCCGGCAGCGGCGGCCGAAGCTGCAACGCGACGTAAAAGCTCGGCGCCCAGGCCGCGCTTGCGCCACGCGGGAGCGACTTCGATGGTATCGATATAGGCCGCCGTTTCGCCCGTCTCCTGCGTCCACTCAACAATTGCGAAGCCCGCCAAGACGCCTTCTTCTTCGGCGATCCAGGTTGCGGCGTTGGAGCTGCCGACAAGTTTGCTCATGTAGGCGCGGCTGAAGCGCAGCGGCAGCGCGAAACACGATTGCTCGACGGCGTATAGCGCGTCAAAGTCGCGGGGCTGGTAGAGGCGATAGAGCATTTTTACCATTGGTGTATAGGAATTAAAGAGCGCAGAGTTGACGCGAACACCTGTGAGCGGCAACCTTCTACCTCATTCCGCACTCTACAGAATGGGTAAAAATGCTCTAGAACATTTGGTTGAATAGGCGCTATCCCACTTCCGCCGTCCGCCGCGGCGGACGGCGGAAGTGGGGCACCCCGACGTTGACCGAAAAAATTCTCTCGATGCTCAATGCAAAAGGCCGTCCGCTTGAAGCGGACGGCCTTTTTACATGCGTGCAATGGCCGCGATTAGTCGACTTTGGATTCGAGGTCAGAGATGACATCGAAGAAGCGCTGGTCGAGCTTGCGGTTGGAAGAGATGGCATCCTTGATGGGAATGTCGGTGATGTCGGTGCCTTGCAGAACGGCAATGCGGCCCCACTTTTTGTCGTGGACCATGTCGATGGCGTGCAGGCCGTAACGCTGGCCGAGCAAACGATCGTAGGCGGTAGGAACGCCGCCGCGCTGGGTGTGGCCCAGGTTGACCGAGCGGGTCTCGAAGCCGGTCTTCTTTTCGATCAATTCAGCCAGTGCCTCGCCGATGCCGGAGAGACGGACGTGACCGAAAGAATCAACCTGCTGCGAACCGATCACTTGGCCGACCACCGGCAACTGGCAGCCTTCGGCAACAACCACCACACCGTAATGCTTGCCGTGATCGTAGTTGTACTTGAGCAGCTTGCAAACGTGATCGATGTCGATCGGCTTTTCGGGAACCAGAACGACGTGCGCGCCGCCGGCGACGCCCGAAGCGCAAGCGATCCAGCCCGCGTCGCGCCCCATCACTTCAATGACGATCACGCGATTGTGCGAATCGGCAGTGGTGTGAATGCGGCCCACGGCCTCGGTGGCGATAGAAACAGCCGTGTCGTAGCCGAAGGTGGCGTCGGTGCCACAGATGTCGTTGTCGATGGTCTTGGGCACGCCGATGGCGTCCACGCCGTTCTCGCTCAGATAGAGCGTCACCGACTGCGTGTCGTCGCCGCCCAAAGCGATGAGGGCATCAATCTTGTTGGCCTTGAGAACCTCTTGCACCTTCTCGATGCCGCCGGGAATCTTCTTCACGTTGGTGCGCGAAGAGTGCAGAATCGTTCCGCCTTTCAACTGGATGCCGTCGATGCTCTCCAGCGTCAGGGGGATAAAGTTGTTGTCGAGCACGCCGCGCCAGCCGTTCAAAAATCCGATGAACTCGTCGCCGTAGTGGTTAATGCCCTTTCTGACAGCCGCGTAGATGACCGCATTCAATCCGGGGCAATCGCCGCCGCCGGTCAATAGAGCTACTCGCATCGTGGAATCTCCTCGTTATTTACGTCCGGCCGATTGAGCCAGACTAGAAATCTTTGCGTAAAGTGTGTCCCGGAGAAGAAAAATCTCGCCGGAACGCCTTTATTAGTGTATCGCGCCGCTGTCAACGGAAATCGTGACCGGGCGCACGAAGTTGGAAGCCGGGCCGGAATAGGAAAACGAGCCGGATTGGGCGCAAGCGCGGCGAAGTGTTTCAATAAGGTATGCCTGAAAGCGGCGCATCGTTTCTGCTTCTCTTCGTCGGCCTGGTCGCCGCCGTTCTGCTGGTGCTGCTGCAGTTGACGCGACTGGGCTACCTGATCCGCGCCACGATTCCCGACCGGCCGCGGCAGCGGATGTTCATCGCCTCGGTCGCCTTTCTGATCACCTTTGTCGGCGTACGCCTTCTGGTGCATCGCATCGTCAACCACCAGGGACAGTTGCAATGGGTGATGGTGCGCGGCGTGCACATCCATCACTTGGTGTGGGGCATTCTGATTCTGCTGCTGGTCGGCTACGGTTGGCTGCTCGATCTGGGCTGGGAGAATTCGCCGCTGTCGATCTTCTTTGGCCGGCTGATGGCGGTCGGCTACGGCGTGGGCGCGGCGCTAACGCTCGACGAATTCGCGCTCTGGCTGAATCTGGACCCGGATCTCTACTGGACCAAGGAGGGACGGCTCAGCATCGACGCGGTGGTGATTTTTGGCGCGCTGCTAGGCATGGGCGCATGGGGCGCGCCGTTTTTCGCCTCTCTTAAGCGCATGTGGGGCAGGCGCGGCCGGCTCAGCTCGCCGATCCGCCGCTCGCGGTTGCTTCGTCGGCGTAGAATTCGGCGATCTCGGCCGCGTAACGTGCGTTGACGATGCGCCGCTTCAGCTTCAGCGAAGGCGTCAATTCACCGGATTCCTGCGTCCACTCGTCGGGCACCAGACGGAATCGCTTGATGGTCTGAAAGTTGGCCAGCGTCTTGTTGACCTCGCGGATCAGGCCGTCGTAAAGCGCCTGCACGCGGGCGTTAATCACCAGTTCGGCGCGAGAGGCGGCTTGAATGCCCTGCTCGCGCGCCCAGGCTTCGAGCACGGAAAAATTCGGCGCGATCAGCGCGGAAAGAAATTTGTGCCGGTCGCCGACCATCGCGGCGCAGGCAACGAATTCACTGACCGACAGCTTGGCCTCGATCGGCTGCGGCGCCACATTTTTGCCGCCGGAGGTCTTCAGCAGATCCTTCTTGCGGTCGGTGATGTGGAGATAGCCATCGTCGTCCAGATGGCCGATGTCGCCGGTTTGGAACCAACCTTCGCTATCGAAGGCCGCCGCCGTAGCATCGGGCTTGTTCCAGTAACCGGAAAAGACGGAAGGACCGCGAACCAGCAACTCGCCGTCGGCGGCGAATTTCAGTTCAAGATTGCGCATGGGCATGCCGGCCGAGCCCAGGCGGTGGTGAACTGGGTTGTTGATCGCGATCAGCGGCGCGGTTTCGGTCAACCCGTAGCCGTCCCAAAGCGGAATGCCGACCGAGGCGAACCATCTTGCCGTATCGATGCCCAGCGGCGCGCCGCCGGAAATGAAGATGCGCACCCGTCCGCCGAAGGCCTGGCGCACTTGGGAGTAGACCAGCTTCTCGGCCAGCCGCCAACAAAGCGATGCCGGCCTGTTTCCGGCATAAACGCTCTCGGCGTAGCGCACGCCCTGGCGGACCGCCCAGGCCAGCAGATATTTGGTAATCGGCGAAAGCGCGGCGCGGCGCTCGGCCTCCTGGCGAATCTTTTCGAAGACGCGGGGCACGCCGACCAGCACCGTCGGCCGGATCTGGAGCATGGTCTCGGCCAGCCAATCGAACTTGGAGCAATAGGCGATCTGCGCGCCGTAGTTATACATCACGTAATCGAGCGCACGGGCGGTGACGTGCGAGAGCGGCAAAAAAGAAATGTTGGTGTCGGTCGCGTCAAGGGAAAAACCCGCCGGCGCAAAACACTGGTTGGCGGCGATGTTGCCGTGGGTGAGCACGACGCCTTTGGAAACGCCAGTGGTGCCGGAGGTGAAAATCATGGTGGCCGGATCGGCGGGCGCAATCGAGTGAGCCCGCGCGTCAAACTGCGGGTCGCGCTCGGCGCCGCGCGCGTCGGCCGCGCCGATCAGCTCGGCCATGGCGATGGCGCCTTCGGGCGCAGGCGAATCCATTATGACGATCTGTTCCAGGCCCGCTTGCGCGCACACCGCATGCAGCTTGTCAAATAGCTTGCGGGAAGAAACGACGGCGACGCGGCAGCCGGCATCGCGAATCTGCTCGGCGAACTGCTCGCCAGTCAGCGTGTGGTAAAGCGGCACGTCGACGGCGCCGATGGCCAGCGCGGCAAAATCGGTAACCGCCCACTCCCAGCGATTTTCGCTGACGAGAGCGATGCGGTCGCCTTTTTTTACGCCCAGGCGGAGAAAGGCTTTGGCCAGAGCGCGAACGCGCTGGTAAATCTGATCGGAAGAAAGCGGCCGCCAACGGTTGGACTTATCCTGCCAGAGGACAGCGCGGGGATTAGCGGCTCCGGCAACGCGAAAAAAAAGGTCGTTGACCGTCGAAATCTGAGGGACAGGCATCATTGGATTTTGTATTGGAAACGGGGATTATCCTAACACGCGAACCAGAAAATTACGCCGGGACGGGCGAAAGAGGAAGCGATTTCAGCCTTAGACCACTTGCATATATATATTTTAGGACTTTGCGGGCGTATAGCATAGCCGCGCGCGCCTGAAGGCGGTGAGGAAAAAACGGGAAGGAAGGACGCTAGGTCCCGAAAATAATGCGAGAAGTCCGGCGAAAGCCGGACTTCTCGCGACAAACTACTGCAGAGAATAGATAGTTTTAATCACTCTTTCCGCCAAGCTATGCGGCAGCGGAGCGTAGGAGAGCGTTGAAACCTGACCTTCGCCCGACTTGACGATCCAGCTCAACATATCCTTAATGACCTTGCCCTTGGCCGGATCGGCGGCATGGGCCGGAATCAGCAGATAGGTGAAGCTGGAGATAGGGTAAGATTTCGCGCCCGGAGCGTCGGTGATCGAGATGCGATAATCGGCGGGAATTTTGAAGGTCGCCGCGGCGTCGGTGACACCTTCGATCGAGCCCTTCACCCAGTTGCCTGACCTGTTCCTCACCGCGCCGTAGTTGATGTGGTTCTGCAGAGCATAAATCAGCTCGACATAGCCGATGGCGCCGGGGAACTGGCGAACCTGCGCCGCCACGCCCTCGTTGCCCTTGCCGCCCACGCCGGTCGGCCAGTTGATGGCCGTGCCCTTGCTCGGACCGCTGGCCCACGTCGGACTGACCTTGCTCAGGTAGTCGGTAAAAATGAAGCTGGTGCCGCTGCCGTCGGAACGATGGACCACGATGATCTTCTCGCTGGGCAGACGAACGCCGGGATTGTCCTTGGCGATGCGCGGATCGTTCCAGACGGTGATCTTGGCCAGATAGATGTCGGCCAGCACGTCGGGGCTGAAACGGAGTTCGTTGACGCCAGAAACGTTGAAGATGGGCACAACGGCGCCGAGCACGGTGGGAATGTGTACCAGCTTGACCTTGGAAGAGGCCAGAGCCTGATCGGTCATGGGCATATCGGAAGCGCCAAAATCGACCAAACCGCTGGTGACCTGCTGAATGCCGCCGCCGGAACCGATCGACTGATAGTTGATCTGAACGCCATGATGCGCGGCGCTATACTCACTAAACCATTTTGAATAAATGGGATAGGGGAAGGTTGCGCCCGCCCCGGTGATCTTCTGGGCCGGAGCAGCGCTCATGGCCAAGGTGAACAATAGAACGGCTAATAACGTTTTTTTCACGTTTCTCTCCCTTGCAGTTGCCTGCCACATTTCATTGTCTAACGGCTTTGTTACGGGGAGTTGAAAATAACGGAGAAGATGAATAAAGAAGCCGGGGGCGCGAAGAGCGCAGCCGAAGTAACCTCCGTGGCCGCGCCGGCTGCGGCAGTCGGATACTCTGTAATGCAGCGTCTTATGGCCGATCCGATGCAACCCGTTACTGGCACCCAGACTTGGAAGCTCACGCTGGCCTACGACGGCACAGACTTCCAGGGTTGGCAGATACAGCCCGGTCTGCCCACCGTGCAGGGCGAGCTGCAGGCGGCGCTGAGCCGCATCGTAGACGAAAGGCCGCTGCCGCAGGGCTCGGGGCGCACCGACGCCGGCGTCCACGCTCTGGCCCAGGTAGCCAGCTTCGCTCTTCGCGCGCCGATTCCGGAAGAAAATCTTCTGCGCGCTCTCAACCGCACGCTGCCGGCATCGATCAGGATTTTAGAAGCCAGAAGAGTACGAAGCAGTTTTCATGCGCGACACTCGGCCCACGCCAAAACTTACGAGTACCGAATTTTCGGCGGCGTGCTCTGCCCGCCCTTTCTCGCCCGCTACGTCTATGCCTATCCGCGCCCGCTCGATCTGGATGCGCTCCAGGCAGCGGCCCGGTTCTTCATCGGCGAGCACGATTTTTTGAGCTTCGCTGCCACCGATCCCGACCTGGCCCATCGCACCACCGAGCCGGAACAAGACGTAACCGCGCCCACGGCGGTGCGCACGATTTTCGCCTCGGCCTGGGAACGGCAGACAGCCGAGGCCGGCCCGCTACTGGTCTACCGCGTTCGCGGCAACGGATTTCTGCATCACATGGTACGCAATCTGGTGGGCACCATGATTGACGTGGGCCGAGGCTTTATAGCGCCCGACGCGATTCCGAAAATTCTGGTCTCCCGCGACCGGTCCGCGGCCGGACCCACCGCTCCAGCCCGCGGACTGTTTCTGCACTCGGTCGAATACGATGGGACCGAATACGACCCCAAATAAAGACCAAATTCAGACCGAATAAGGTTTATATTTAGACTTGACAGGCAAACGCCGCGGAGGCCCCATGCGCTACTCGACGCAAATCAAACCCATCAGCTACGTAAAATCGCACGCCGCCGAACTGCTCGACCGCATCACCGAGGAGCGCGAGCCAATCATCATCACGCAAAACGGCGAGGCGAGAGCCGTGCTGGTTGATGTAATGAGCTATGAGCGAATGCAGGAAACCGCGGCCTTGTTGAAGGTGCTGACTCTCGCCGACAAAGAAATCGAAACCGGCGCCACGGTTTCCGCCGAAAAGGTCATGGCGGAATACGGCATGAGGAGCACACGCGCCCGATGAGCTTCGCCGTCAAATTCACGCTGGGCGCGCGCAAAGATCTCCGCGGCATCCACGAGTACATTGCGCGAAACGATTCGCCCGCAAGAGCAGACGCCGTCGCGAGAAAAATTATCGAAGAGGCGCTTTCGTTGGCGGCGCTGCCCACGCGAGGCGCGCATCCGGCGGAGTTGCTGGCCGTGGGACGGCGAGATTATCGCCAGATCTTCTTCAAGCCGTATCGCATTTTGTACACGCTTCGCGGCAGTGCAATCTACATCGCCGTCATCGCCGACGGCCGCCGCGACATGCAGTCGCTGCTTTTGCGCCGTCTGACTTCGGAATAAATTCGCCACCGCGCTTCTCTTCCCCGTCCCTGCTACTCTGTATCCGTCCATGACGATTTTGACTCCCACAACGGCTTTTTCCCGCGTCATCGCGCTGGCAGCGCAGCGACCGGTTCACGCGGCCTTCACCTGGTTGCACGCCAACCCCAAAACCATGATGGACTGGCAGCAGGAGCTGGTGGCGATACCGGCGCCGTCGCGCGCGGAACAGGCGCGAAGCGAGTGGCTGGCCGCACGCTTTGGCGAAATCGGCTTGAAGCAAATCGCCATCGACGAGGTCGGCAACGTATGCGGCATTTTGCCCGCGGCCAAGCTGCCGCCGGAAAGCACCGGACCGGTGATCGTGCTCTCGGCGCATCTCGACACGGTCTTTCCCGCCGGCACACCGCTCACGCCAAAACTCGACGGCGACCGCATCGAAACCCCCGGCGTGTGCGACAACGTAGCCGGCGTGGTGGGCATGATGGCCATTGCACGCGCGCTCGTGGAGTCCGAAGTGGAGTTGCCCGCGCCGCTGGTCGTACTGGGCAACGTCTGCGAAGAGGGTGAAGGAGATCTGCTCGGCGTACGCCACTTCTACCAGCACGGCGCGCTTGCCGGCCGCATCGCCGCGCACATTGTGCTGGACGGCGCAGGCACCGAGGAGGCTGTCACGCAGGCGCTGGGCAGCCGACGCTTCCGGGCCACGATCGCCGGTCCCGGTGGACATAGTTTTTCTGACGCCGGCACGCCCAACCCTATCGCCGCACTGGCCACGGCTCTGGCTGCACTCGTTGAAACGCCGCTGCCCACCGAACCGCGCACCACGCTTAACCTGGGCACCATTCAGGGCGGCATCAGCGTCAACTCGATTCCGGCCCAGGCCGTGGCGACCGTCGATTTCCGCTCGACGGCCGCCGAGCAACTCGATCGTCTGGAGGCCGAACTAAGCGGAAATTTGACTGAAACCGTTGAGCGTTGCAACGCCAAGTGCAAAGCCGCCGGCGCCGAGGCGCGCGGCCTGCTCTCCTTCACGATGGAAAAAATCGGCGACCGGCCGGCCGCGCGCCTGGCAGAGGACTCGACACTCTTCGCCACGCTGCAAGCCGTCGACCGGCACCTGCAGTTGCGCACCGAAGCGCGCCTGGGCTCGACCGACGCCAACATTCCGCTTTCGCTCGGCGTACAGGCGCTGTCGATGGGCGCGGGCGGCACGGGCGGCGGCGCGCACACACTTCACGAGTGGTACTGCGCCAAGAACCGCGAACTCGGGCTCAAGCGCCTGCTACTGCTCACCCTGGCCATGCTCGAGTGGGCCGCCGAGCAGTAGCTACATCGCAAGAGTAAAACGCTTCACGCGCCGATTCGTCTGACTATACTAGGAATGGCACCATCTCAACGCCGGCCCGGTGGTTTCTCGCCTTGCGAGGTCTATTTAATTCTATGAAACGGATTTTCGAATGGCTTCGCGCGCACCGTCTGCTGACGGCGTTTATTTTGTTGGCGGCCTTTTCCGCTGTCATCGTGACCGCCTCTTTTGTCCGGCACGGCGTGCGCGGATCGGCCCGGCAGGGCAACAGCGACGATGCCACGCCGCTCACGGTCGTCAATTCCAAGCTGCCCCCCAACGACTTTGTGCGCATCGCCAAGTTGGTGGGACCGGCGGTGGTGAACATCAACACTGAAACGCTGCCCAAACTTTCCAACGGTCGCGGCCGCGCCTTCCGCTTTCGCACGCAGCCCAACCAGCAAAATCAAGGCGACGACGATCAGGACAACAGCGGCCAGCAAGGCTCCGACGACTTCCAGAATTTCTTCAATCGCTTCTTCGGCGGTCAATCGCAGACGCCTGACGAAAACGACAACGGTGAGGTGCAGGAATCGCTGGGATCGGGCTTCATCGTCGATGCCAAGGGCTACATCATCACCAACGAACACGTCATCGACAAGGCCGACAAAATCTTCGTCAAGCTCTCGACCGACCCCGACACCCAGGACATGGGACGGCCGGCGCGCGTAATCGGCGCCGACAAAGCTACCGATCTGGCCGTCATCAAGATCGACACCAGCACGCCGCTGCCCACCGTCAGGATGGGCAACTCCGATATGACGCAGGTGGGCGACTGGGTCGAGGCCATCGGCAGCCCTTACGATCTGGCGCAAACAGTAACCGCCGGCATCATCTCGGCCAAAAACCGCACCATCGACTCTAGCGCTCCGGGCCAGTTCCAACACTTCATCCAAACCGACGCCGCCATTAACCCCGGCAACTCCGGCGGACCGCTCTTGAATATGAACGGCGAGGTGATCGGCGTCAACACGGCCATCTACACGCAGTCGGCCGGCTATCAGGGCATTGGCTTCGCCATGCCGTCGAACACGGTCGTCGCCGTTTATAACGCCCTGATCAGCCCCAGCCACAAGGTCACGCGCGGTTCGATCGGCATCCAGTTCAAAGAAGGACTTTCGGGCGCCGTCAATCGCGTCTACGGCTTCAAGAACGGCGTGATCGTGACCGAAGTGCAGCCGGGTGGACCGGCCGATAAATCCGGTCTCAAGTCCCGCGACATCATTACCACCATCGACGGCCGCCCGATCAAAGACGGCGACGATCTGGTCAACGACATCGCGAACCGCCGGCCGGGAGCGACCATTCGCTTAGGCTACCTGCGCGACGGCCGGCCGCTCGACACCGCGGTCACGATCGGCGACCGCGACAAAATCTTTGCCGAAACCGGCAACGCCCAGCCCAGCCTCAACCCCGGCCACGGCGGCAGCGTGAGCGAAACCAAATTGGGACTGACGGTCCAGGATCTGCCCGCAACCATGGTCGCCAAGCTACATACCTCCGGCGTCCGCATCCAGTCGGTCGTCACCGGCTCGTTTGCCGACCTGCAGGGTCTTGAGCCCGGCCTGGTCATCACCCGCGTTAACCGCCAAACGACTGGAAATAAAGCCCAGTTCGAAGCGATCGTTAGCCGGCTGAAATCCGGCGACGACGTAGTTTTCGAGGTCATCGACCCGCGCCATCCCGAGCAAGGCATCGATTACGTAGGGGGAACCCTCTAATCTTTGCAAAAACAGGAAGTAACGCTCGTAACCAGCTTTTGGGGGCATTCGTCAGGCCCTTTTGGCAGAAAAATTGACTTTTCGCTTGCTGCATTTCGATACATTTCGTTAAACTTCATTACAGACCTCACAAATCTCTATTTCAGGTGGTGGTATGGTGTTCTCATTTCGCGCAAATTTAGTCATCGCGATTTCAGCGGCCCTTTTCATGCCGCCCGCATTTGCATCCCATGTACACCGCTCGCCAACCGCCGGCCTATCGGCGCATTCTTCTCACGCAAGATCGAGCTCTTCTCGTCATGAGGAGTCGAGCCCTGCGCGTGCAAAATCGAGTTCTTCCCGTCGCGAGGAATCGCGTTCTTCTCGCGCGAAGTCTAGCTCTTCTCGTCGTGAGGAATCGAGTTCCACACGCGTAAAGTCCAGAAGCTCACGCGGAGGCGCCAAGACATTGCGCGTGAAGTCTGACACGACGCCCAGGACGCGGACGCGCGGCCAGCAGGTCATCGAGTCGGAGCGCGTGACCGAGATTCAGCAGGCGCTGATCCGCGAGCACTACATGACAGGTGAAGCCTCGGGAAGCTGGGACGCCGACACCATCTCCGCCATGCAAAAGTATCAGGCCGACCACGGCTGGCAAACCAAGCTGACGCCCGATGCACGAGCGCTGAAGACCCTCGGTCTGGGGCCGGACTACTCTGGTGCAATCAATGCGCATGGAGCGAACTTCGCTCCGCCGCCGGCCGCCGACAACATTTCTTCGTCGCGCAATCCAGGATTCGCCGCCGCCGGCGTCAATCAGTAGGCTCGGCATTTCGAAATTTTCTAGTTTTGCTTGAAGCAGAAATATGCTAGTTGGTCGCCTCGACGCTCACCGGAGGTGACGACGCGCTACGCGCGGTCAGCGCGATCAGCAATCCCGAGCCGAGAATCAGCGCTCCTCCAATCCACATCGTCAAAGCCGGCTTGTCATGCCAGACAAAATAGGAGATCAGCGCGCCGGTAACCAACTGCGTGTAGTGATACTGCGAAACCGTGCTGGCCGAAGCGTGCTTTACGGCGATGTAGAAGCTGAGCGTACCGCCTGCGCAAAAAACGCCCATCAGTGCCAAAACCACCGAAAGCTCGAGCGTAAGCGGCCGCGCATGCAGGCTGGTCAGCGCCATGCCCGCGATGGCCGTCACCACGCCCGAGCAGAAGGCGAAGCTTTCGGGCATCTCGGTGCGCGTAAGTACGCGCGACCAAACCATATTGGTTGAAAAGCATACGACGCAAACCAGGCAGCAGACGACGCCGATCAGATCGACATGCTGCTCGTGGCTCCACGGAGCGACCGCGATCACCACGCCGCAAAAGCCGATCAGCAGCGCAAGAATCTTCTTCGCGGTGAGGCGCTCCCGCAGAAAAACCGCCGATAGCACGGCGATCATCAACGGCGAAGCGAAAATCAGGATATAGAACATCGTCAACGAAAGATGGCGCAAAGCCACCACGACGCAGATATTGTTCCCCATGTCGAGCAGTGCGCGCAGCACTTGCCGCACGATCGAACGCGGCCGCAAATTGCGCAGGTTGCGGCGCACAATCGCCTGCAGCGTGATCGTCAGGGCCATGAACAGGCCCATGAAGGCGACAACCTCCTCTGGCGGCAGGGCGTGCCCGATCCACTTGATGCAACTGTCTCCCAGCACCCACAGGGTGAAGCCGGCAATGGCAAAAAAGATAGCGGCGAGTCCTGAGACGCGCGCTTTCATCGGGCTCCATTGCGACGTGCGGTGAATGAAAAGAGGAAGGAGAAGCTGAGCATGGCGTGCTTTCAGATTAGACGATCGGAGCGGAAGGCGAAAACCGCATCACCTTATCGCGCAAAGAATACGCCGGCTTCGAGGCAGCATATTCAAGCTCATAACGACAAAAATGCGACGCCGGTATTTCCAGCGCCGCATTTATTTTCACGGATAAAAACGCTTTCAGCCTTAATCCATTCCGTTCTGATGCTCGGAAAGCAGGCTCTGTTCGTCGGCGGGAACCAGCCGGACCAGCCTCTCCACGGAATAAGTGGCGGGATGCTGGATCGAGTAGTAGTGCCGGACCTGCAACTCACCGAGCAGGCCAATGGCCAGCATCTGAATGCCAGCCACGATCAGCACCGCGGCGATCACGAAGATGGGTCCGTGCAGAGGAACCAGATCCAGATGCGGATTGAAGAGCTTGATTCCCAGCAGCACCGCGGCCATGGCGCTGCCGATGAACATGCCCAGAACGCCCAAACCGCCAAAGAGGTGCAGCGGGCGGCTCATGTATTTCAGCAGAAAGCGAATCGTAATCAGGTCGAAGAATACACGGAAGGTGCGACCCAATCCGTAGTGACTTTTGCCGCGCTCGCGGTTGATGTTCTGGATGGGAATCTCGCAAATCGAAGCGCCGTACCAGCTCGCCAGCGCGGGAATAAAGCGATGCATCTCGCCGTAGAGCGGAATGTTCTGGATCAGTTCGCGACGGTAGGCCTTGAAGGTCGTGCCGAAGTCGTGAATGTTGACGCCCGATAACTTCGCCATCAACCAATTGGCGCAACGCGATGGAAAGCGACGCAGGATGAAGTTGTCGATGCGCTTTTTGCGCCAGCCGGAGACAACGTCGTACCCCTCGTCGAGCTTTTCCAAAAACGCGGGAATGTCGTTGGGATCGTGCTGCAAATCGCCGTCCATGGCGATAATGAACTCGCCCGAAGCGTGGTCGAAACCAGCGGACAAGGCCGAGGTCTGACCAAAGTTACGGCGCAGCTTAACCACCAGCACGCGGCTGTCGACGGCGGCAATCTCTTCGAGCAGTTTGTAGGTGCGGTCCGTCGATCCGTCGTCAACCAGAATCAACTCAAACGTACCGTCGACCTGCTCCATCACCTGCTTGAGACGCGCATAGAGAATTGTTACATTCTCTTCTTCATTATGAAATGGCACTACGATCGAATATTTAGCCATGTTATTTCCTTAGACGCTAGTTCTCTGCCTTATGGGTATCTGTCTCCCGCAAAAAAAATGCGACGCAATGCGAGGGAAAATGCATCAAAAAATTCATCGCGACTTAGCGCCACGCCAAACTACCGCTGCAATTCATCAAGAAGCGCCTGCATTTGGCCCGCGATATGCTGATTGCCGTCGCGAACAGCGCGCTGCATACCGGTCTTCAAGCGTTCGATGGCCTCGGCTCTTTTGCCCGCGTCGGCCAAGGTTTGCGCCGACATAAAATAACCGGGCGTATAGTCGGGATCGTTCGCCAGCAATTGATCGAACTCGGCAATCGCTTCCGCCGTACTCCCTCTGCCCGCCAACTCCATGGCCAGCCCATAGCGGGCAAAGCTGTTCTTAGGATCTAAAGTAAGAACTTCTTTGAGTCCTGCGATTTTATCCATCGTACTCGCATCCACTCCAAAGTCTTTCGCCGGTCTGCCGACAGATTTGCGATTTAGGCGGAGATTGCCGAAACTGAATCAAGGCCTTCAGTAAAATCATCAGACTGATGGCTGATGAAATGACCATTAATGTTTTAAGCCGCCTCTTGCATTATTGTATCTGGATCAGGCCGGGATAGCGAGAATTCACGAGATAAAACCAACGGAGGCTGAATGAACGAACGGCAAACACATCCAGCAACACGCACGGTGGTCAGCACGCAATCGGAAACGACCGAAATTATTTTGCCCAACGACACCAACATGCTGGGCTATCTGCTGGGCGGACGCCTGATGCACTTTATCGATCTGACGGCGGCCATGGCGGCCTATCGTCATGCGCGCACGCACGTAGTCACGGCGGCGATGGATCACATCGATTTCATTCGCCCGGTGCGTCTGGGCGATCTGGTGATTCTGAAGTCGAGCGTAAACCGCGCCTTTACCAGCTCAATGGAAGTGGGCGTGAAGGTGTGGGCCGAAGACATGCGCTCGGGCGTGGTCGAGCACGTCGCCAGCGCCTATCTGGTTTTTGTCGCCGTCGACGAACAGGGGCATGCGCGGCGGGTTCCGCAACTAATGCCGGAAACAGCCGACGAGCAGCGCCGCTATGAAGATGCGCTCCGGCGGCGCGAACATCGCGAAAGCGAAAGCGCGCGGCGCAAAGAGGCTAAGCAGGCTGTCGCACAAGCGAGGCCGTAACACCGCGGCTTGTCGCGAAGCATATTCCTCTCGCGCCACAAACAAAACCCGCAGTCGTTATCATTGCCAAAGGGAAAAGGAAAAAAATAATGGCTCATTCCAACACCGTACCCGCGCCACAGGCTTTGCCCGGCGTCGAAAAAATCATCGCCATCGGTTCCGGCAAAGGCGGCGTGGGCAAAACCACGGTCGCGGTCAACCTGGCCATTGCTCTGGCCAAGCTGGGCAAGCGCGTGGGGCTGATGGACGCCGACGTTTACGGACCGAATATTCCGCTGATGATGGGCTCGTCCGAATCGCCCAAGCTGGGGCCGAATAACACGATCGAACCCAACCTGACGCACGGCGTCAAAACCATTTCGATCGGCTATATTTCGCCCGGCGACAAACCGATGGTGATGCGCGGACCGATGCTGCACCAGATCGTGCGCCAGTTTTTGCAACAGGTGAACTGGGGCGAGTTGGATTATCTGCTGGTGGACATGCCTCCGGGCACCGGCGACGTAGCTATTTCTCTTGTGCAGACTGTACCTCTGACCGGCGCGGTCGTCGTCTCGACACCCAGCGACGTAAGCCTGGAAGACGCGCGCAAGGCGCTGGAGATGTTCGCGCAGGTTAACGTGGATGTGCTCGGCATCGTCGAAAACATGAGCAGCTTCACCTGTCCACACTGCCATCAGGAGATCGACATCTTCTCGCGCGGCGGCGCCAAGCGTACGGCCGAACGTTTTGGCATTCCGTTTTTAGGTTCGGTGGATCTGATTCCGGCGATCCGCGAAGGCGGCGACCACGGCACTCCGGTGGCGCTGGCCGGACCTAAAAGCCCGCAGGCAGCACCGTTTTTTGCCATCGCGGAAAAGCTGATGGAAGAAGCGGAGAAAGCGGCCGCGGCATCTTCCGACGTGATCGAAATCAAGTAAAAAACAATCCACCGTTACGCGCTAACCAAAAAGCGGGGCCGAAGCCCCGCTTTTTGGTTAGAAGCAATTGCGACTACCGCCAGTGGCCTTCAATCATTACCCAGCCGCCGTGTTTGTGCGCCCAATGATGCCCGACCCAATGAGCGCCAGGATGCGGCGGGCGCTCGTAATGGCCCGGCGTCCAGGCATAAGCGCCGCCATCCCAACGTTGATAGCCGGCAATCCACACGAAGCCGGGCTGCGGCGGCGGACCGGGCCGCTCGGCGACCGACGGAGGTGGCGGCGCCTGAACAAAGGCCGACGGAGGATGGCCAGGTTGACGAGAATCTGGCGGTGGCCCTTGCGCGATCAGTGCCGCAGGAGCCAAGCAAAATGCAAGCAGAAAAGCTAATGCTGTCTGTTTCATCTTGGGGAGCCTTATCCTTTCTTGGTTAAGTTGCTGAAGTAAACCTTCTGAATCGTACGGAATTCTTTTACCATTTTACAAACACGAAAACGCCGCGGGAGTTTTTCTTTTTACGCGAAAGAATGCGCGCAATTTTTCGCGCCGCGCGCTGAAGCAAACTCTTCGCCGGCGCAACGCGCAAACTATGCTTCGTCTTCCTTGGGCGCGAAGAGGTTGCCCATACGCTGAATCTGCGCGCCGACGGAGCGCAATTTTTCCTCTATGCGTTCGTAGCCGCGATCCATGTGGTAAACACGATCGACAATCGTTTCGCCTTCTGCAACCAGCGCGGCCAGCACCAGCGAAGCCGAGGCCCGCAGATCCGAACACATCACCGCCGCTGCCGAAAGCCGCGCCGGACCGCGCACGGTAGCGGTGCGGCCATCAACCTTGATGTTGGCGCCCATGCGCACCAGCTCCTGCACGTGCATGAAGCGGTTCTCGAAAATATTCTCGCGAATCTGGCTAACGCCCTCGGCCTGCGTGGCCAAAGCCATATACTGCGCCTGCATGTCGGTGGGAAATCCCGGATACTCCTCGGTGGAAATATCGGCGGCGCGCAGTCGGCCATCGACGCGGACGCGAACCGTATCGGGACCGAGAAGATCGATACGCGCGCCGGCCTCGCGCAGTTTGGCGATCACCGCGCCCAGATGAGCGGGGTTGCAATCGGCCACAATCAGATCGCCGCCGGTGATCGCGCCGGCAACCAGAAAGGTTCCCGCCTCGATGCGGTCGGGATTGATGCGATAGCGCGCGCCGTGCAGGCTGGAGACGCCGCGCACGCGAATGGTCGCGGTGCCGGCGCCCTCAATCTCGGCGCCCATGGCCGTCAATAGCGCGGCCAGGTCGGTGACCTCGGGCTCGCGAGCGCAGTTTTCCATCAGCGTTTCGCCCTCGGCCAGAACGGCGGCCATCAACAGATCTTCGGTGCCGGTGACGGTGATTTTGTCGAAGACCAGATGCGCGCCGCGCAACCGCTGAACGCGCGCTTCAAGATAGCCGTGCTCCTGCACGATCGTAGCGCCCATTTTTTCTAGGCCCTTGATGTGCAGATCGATGGGCCGCCCGCCGATGGCGCAACCGCCGGGCATAGCCACGCGCGCCATGCCAGTGCGAGCGACCAACGGCCCCAGAACCAGAGAACTGGCGCGCATGGTTTTGACGATTTCATAGCGCGCCACCGGATCGGAGAGCGCGCGGAAACGAATGGCCAGAACGCCGCCGGAGGAAACCGCTACCTCGGCCCCCATGGAGGCCAGCAGCCGGCGCTCGGTCACGATGTCGTGCACCTGGGGAATGTTTTCAAGCGCCACCTCGTCTTCGGTGAGGATGGCCGCGGCCATCAACGGCAGCGCCGAATTTTTAGCGCCGGAGACGTGCAGTGTGCCCACAAGAGGATTGCCGCCGCGAATAACGAACTTGTCCATAATGTCTAACTTCGAACCACTGATTTTTCGCTTTTGAGCTTTTCGCGAAAGCCCTCGTCCAGGCGCGCAGAAAGAGCACAGCCGCGCAGGCATAAAAAGCGTGAGGCGAACTACTCGATCATAGTGTAAATGCGACAGCGGCTCCCACCAGGAAAGCGCCAAGAGACGCAAGAACGAGCGCCGGCGACGCGTTTTACGCCTATTAATGCCCGCAATTCAAACAAATCCCACGAAAGTAATGCGTATCGCGGCAAAATATTACCTCGGTTTTTCAAGAAGTTATGCTCTCGGGGCGATGAAGAAAGATGAAGAAGAGTGAATACGGTTGGAACAGCCGGAGCCCTCATGCTGACGGACGGATACTGTTACCGATCATGGAGAACCGCGTATGATGCTCACTTTGCTCCAAGTGATCGCGATGGTGGCAGTGGCCTTCTATTTATATCAGTGGAAAATTGGAGTGCGTCGCCGGAATGCGCAGTCATGGGACGCCTTGTTAGCCCGTCTGAGATCGGACTGGGGCGCCAGCGCCATATGCAATCAGTGCTGCGCCGAGAAAAATGCACACCGTTCTCCGCGCGCAAGATGGCGGCAGATTCGCGGCGCGCATGGCCTTTGGGCGATGCATCAAAACGCCGGCGTCATGCTGGAGATGGCCAATTACGCCCTGCGCCACTGCGCAGCGGTCAATCCAGAAATTCTCTCTAGCCTGCGCAAGGATGCGATACGCATCCAGACCTGCGTTCTGAAATCGATTGCCAGAATCGCCCTCGGCGCGGTGAGCGAAAGCATTTGTATCAGCGCGCTGCGCGCAGAATCGGCCTATGCCGAAATGGTGCTGCACATGACCGCGCTGCTGAAAGACAGCGCAGAAGAAATCGTGCCGGCCTTTGCCGCCGCGATGTAAAAGAAGTATCCACAACCCGCACGATAGCCCGCAAAAGCTAATTCACTGTGGCGTTTGATGAAACCAGATTGAGCGGCTCGATAAGCGAAAAGATAAGCGCCGTACCGGGTTTCAGATCGGCCTGCGGATGACTGACAAGCAGATGAACCGTAATCAAGCCGGCGCCGATGATGCCGCCCGCCAGCGCACCACCGGGGCCGGCCAGAGCGGCTCCCGTGATCACGCCCGCGCCCACGGCGCCCGTGTACTCGATGCCATCTTTCTTGGCGCGCGAACCGGCGTTGATCGTGCTCTCTTTGCCAATGCGGACATTGGAACCGGGAGCGGCGGTGGTCTGGGCGTAGAGCTGGAAGCGCATGCCGTCGGAGAGAATCACCGTATCCGGACGCAGGCGCATGGAGCCGCGACCGCCCGCCTCACCGGAGGAAACGCCGACCACCACGCCATCGATCTCGGCGCCGGCGGGGATCAGGACTTGATCGTTCTGCACGACGTCGAAGGCCACGCGCGTATGGAAGCGATCGCCATTCCGCGAATCAGCCGTCGAAAGACGATCGAGAAGACGCACGCGAATCGTCGTTCCCGCGGCCAGCTCGCCGGGGTGCATTGGCGCCGGATGCACGATGTCGCCATCGGGATCTTCGATTGCGCGATTGTTGAGCGCGGGTTGCGCTACGACCGACTCAGGCGCGACCCGCACGATGCCGTCGTCGGCATTGTCGTCGGCGACAGCGCCGGCGGAAGGTTTGGAAGGTACGGGCTGCGCGGCCTCAATGCTTTCCGGTTGCGCCGCAATGGCCGCCGCGGGCTCAGAAGCGGGTCTGGCCGCGTAAGGCTTCGCGGCGGAGGGTTTGGAGGGCGACACGCCCGCATCATTGTTGTTGATGACGATCGAATCGTCAGGAGGTGGATTTGAAGTTCCCTGGTAGGGGTCTTGCTGGCCTGTCGACTGCGCGGCCGCAGCCGCGGCGAACAAGACCATGTAGACAAAAATCGTCCGCTTCATCCCGAGCTCCTTTTTTGAGCGCCGAACTCTCCAGCGCCTGTACTAACCCGGTCGGAGAGGGAAAGTTCCGCGCTCGCGCCCCAACTGGAGCGTGTGAGCGTATGCTAAGCCAAGATAAGCGTAGCGTGCCTGGCTAACGGTCTGGTGAACGGTGAATCGAGTGCGCGCCTCGGACGGCAAGAATCAACAAGGTAACCCTTCCGTCTGAATTTCGATCGGCGACGTGCATGTGACCACCACCACACAGCGTCTGTACGCCAGATTTGCTAGAATCAAACGGGGTTAAAGCGCGGATTGAAGCGCTTGTTGACATTTTCGCTGGACGGGGAAGTCGTTTGTGCGCGAGCAGAAGCTTTTGAACACGATTCAAAGCGCCGCCGGAGAGCTTCTTGCCGTTGATCGCCGTCCGCAACTAAATGACCGGCTGCAGCACCACATAGTGAGGAGCGATATGACTGAGATTGTTGCCATTCGTGCCCGTGAAGTTCTCGACTCGCGCGGCAATCCGACCGTTGAGGCGGATGTGATTTTGGAAAGCGGCGCACAGGGCCGCGCAATTGTGCCTTCGGGCGCTTCGACCGGCGAGCATGAGGCCGTGGAATTACGCGACGGCGACAAGAGCCATTACCTCGGCAAAGGCGTACTGCAGGCCGTCTCCAACGTGGAGACCGTGATTGCGCCGGAGCTGGAGGGCATGGATGCCGCCAACCAGCGTCTGATCGACCAAACGATGATCGCCCTTGACGGCACGCCGAACAAGGGCAAGCTGGGCGCCAACGCCATTCTGGCCGTTTCCATGGCGTGCGCGCGCGCCGTGGCCCAAACCCTCGAAGTTCCCCTTTACCGCTATCTGGGCGGCGTGAATGCCAGCGTTCTGCCTACGCCGATGCTCAACGTGCTCAACGGCGGCGCGCACGCCGACTCCAACGTCGACTTCCAGGAGTTCATGATTATGCCGGTCGGCGCCGAAAGCTTCTCCGAAGCGCTGCGCTGGGCCTCGGAAACCTTCCACACCCTCAAGAACGTGCTCAAGAAGAAGGGCTACAATACCGCCGTCGGCGACGAAGGCGGATTCGCTCCTTCGCTCAAGGAAAACAGCGAAGCCATCGAAGTGATTCTCGAAGCCATCGAGCAGGCCGGCTACAAGCCCGGCGAGCAGATCGCCATCGCCCTCGATCCGGCATCGAGCGAGTTCTACGATCCCGACAAGAAGAAGTACGTCTTCAAGAAGAGCGACAAGCGTGAGCTGTCCAGCGCAGAGATGGTCAACTTCTACGACAACTGGACCCGTCAGTATCCGATCGTTTCGATCGAAGACGGCTTGGCCGAGGACGATTGGGAGGGCTGGCGTCTGCTCACCGACAAGCTCGGCAGCCGTATTCAGCTGGTCGGCGACGATCTGTTCGTCACCAACACCAAGCGCATACAGCGCGGCATCGACGAGGGCGTCGCCAACTCGATTCTGATCAAGGTCAACCAGATCGGCACCGTGACCGAGTCGATGGAAGCCATCGCTCTGGGCGCGCGCTACGGCTACACCTCGGTCATCTCTCACCGCTCCGGTGAAAGCGAAGACACCTTCATCGCCGACCTGGCCGTGGCCTCCGGCGTGGGCCAGATCAAGACCGGATCGGTCAGCCGCACCGACCGCATCGCCAAATACAACCAGTTGCTCCGCATCGAAGAAGAGCTCGGCTCGGGCGCAACTTACTTGGGTTTGGAAAGCCTCAACTACAACGAGTAACTCTCGTTTAGCGGATCAAATAAACGAAGGGAGGGGCCAGTTCCCCTCCCTTTACTTTTTTCTCTTGCTCCGACTTTCTCTTGCTCCGTCGCGCTTCGCCCAAGGGGAAAAATCAGCTCTCGCCAAAAGACGTAACATGAAAGAGCCTGCATGACCTGCCGCTTTTTCCTCGCATCGTTTACCGTTTGACTTCTTCCTTTTGGCTTCGATGGCGGCAACGCTCGATTCGACGCCGCAAAGCTTTTATGATGGAAGCAATGTCGCGCTCGTTTTTATACCTCCTCCTTGCTATTGGTTCTACCCTCGCTTTCGCCCAAAACGCCCACGCTGTCTCCGCAATCGACCTTGAGCCGGCCAGCCAAATGGGCCAGAAACTATTCAGCAACTCCGGCACACAAGGCATGGTGCTGGTGATCGTACACGGTAACAAAGTTTTCATCGAAGGTTACGGCAGAACCTCGCTGTACTCGCGTGAAAAGCCCAACAAAAATTCCTTTCTGCGCCTCTGCTCGCTGACCAAGATCTTCACCACCGACGTGCTCGCCAAGATGGCGCTGGACCACACGGTGCGCCTGAACGATCCGCTGCAAAACTACGCGCCCAACGGCGCGCTTGTGCCGCAACGCGGCGGGCAGCCCATCACGCTGCTCCATCTGGCTACGCACACCGCGGGGCTGCATCGCGAGCTGGGCTATCCGCCCAATGGGGCGGCGCACTTTACCTATCCCGATTACGCCCTGCGTTGGAGCTGGCTGCCGCACCAGCAGTTGCGCTGGAAGCCGGGCACGATCGCCTCCTATTCAAATATCGGCTTCGATCTGCTGAGCGACGCGCTGGCCTCGGCCGCGCACAAATCCTACGCTGACCTGTTGAATGAGCGTACGCTCAGGCCGCTGAGCATGTGGGAAACGACCTTTTACCCCTCGCCCGCGCAGTGCAGCCGGCTGATGACCGCATCGATCGACGAAAGCCCCTGCACGGTAACCGCCAATACCGAGGGCAGTTCGGGGCTGTACTCGACGCCGGTCGATATGGCGCGCTGGCTCAAATATCTGCTGGGTACGGGCTATCCCGTGCAACCGCGCGAGGCGCAGGATGTGTATCTGATGCCGAATCAACTGGTGCGCATCGACGGACTCAACTACGCGGGCGATCCGAGCGGCATTGGACTCGGCTGGGTTCACGTGCTGCCGGCAAACGATCCCTCGCATCTGGTTGAAAAAACTGGAGGCGGCGCCGGCTTCCTCACCTACATTGCAATTCATCCGGCCAGCCATACCGCGCTGTTTGTGGCCGTAACGGAAAACCGCCGGCCGTCGGCGACGCATTTCAATCTTTTCCGGGCCTCGAACACGGTGTTGCTGGATCTAGTGGGCGCGCCGCGTCTTCCCGAACCGGCGGGCGCGGGAAAAGCGCACGCCAAAACACGCAGGGGTGCGAACGCGAGCAAAAGCGCGAACGCAAGTAAAGGCGCAAACGCGCGCAAGGGCGCAAACGCCAAAAGAAACGCACCTGCCGCAAGCGCAAGAACGCGGAATAAGTCCGCAAGGGTTCCGGGAAAAACAGCCAAAAAGACGGCCCCGAAACAGCGCGCGCCGTTAACCGCCAAGCCGACGAAAAAAGGCCACGCCGCCGCAAAGCCACCAGCCAAGGCGCATAGCCGCAACCGAGCCAGGCGCTAACGCATCTATAGCAGTGAAGCGGGAACAGTGAAGCGGGCGCGGGGCAGGAACGCGCTACGCGCTGTATCCTTTAATTGACAGGTTTTACACAAATGGAGTGCATCCCCAACCATGGCTAACAAACGTCCCGTTGTACTGACCATTCTCGACGGATTCGGCTACCGTCCGCAAACCGAAAACAACGCCGTTGCGCTGGCGAAAATGCCCACCTACAACAAGCTGCTGGCCGAGTATCCGCACACGCTGATCCAGGCCAGCGAGCATTTTGTCGGCCTGCCCGACGGGCAGATGGGCAACAGCGAGGTCGGCCATCTGAACATCGGCGCCGGTCGCGTTGTGCAAATGGACATTACGCGCATCGATGTGATGGTCGCCGAGAACACGCTAGGAAAAAATCCGCAGATCGCGGCCAGCTTTGCGCATGCCCGCCAGAAGGGGCGCGCGCTGCACCTAATCGGCCTGGTCTCGGACGGCGGCGTGCACTCGCAGGACACACATCTGGCGGCACTGCTGCGTGCCGCGCACGAGGCCGGACTGACAAGGGTTTTCGTTCACGCATTCCTCGACGGCCGCGACACGCCGCCCAACTCCGGCGCCGAATACGTGGCCGCGCTTGAAAAGAAGATGCGCGAATACGGCGTGGGCAAAGTGGCCACCGTCGGCGGCCGCTACTACGCCATGGACCGCGACAAGCGTTGGGAGCGCGAGAGGAAAGCCTTCGACGCGCTCGTTAAGGGCAAGTCGGAAGGCGGCACGGCCACCAGCGCCGTCAACGCCATCAAGGCCAGCTACAACGCGGGCGTGACCGACGAATTCGTTTTGCCGTTGGTGATTGTCGATGAGAAAAAGCAGCCCATCGGCCTGATCCGCGACGAAGACGCGGTCATCAACTTCAACTTCCGTGCCGACCGCGCCCGGCAGATCACCCGCGTGCTTTGCCGCGAAAGCGGAATCAACAAGCAGGGCGGCCGCGACCTCGACCAATGGGAAGCGCTCGACCAGGCGATTCCGCGCAACGAGCTGCCGAAAAACCTGCACTATACCTGCATGACGCAGTACGACGAAAAATTCGAATTGCCGATCATCAGCCCGCCGCAGCATCACGCGCACATTCTGGGCAACCAGCTGGCAGACGCCAATCTGCGCAACCTGCGCACGGCCGAGACCGAAAAATATCCGCACGTAACTTTCTTCTTTAACGGCGGAACGGAAAAGCCCTTCGCCGGCGAAGAACGCGTGATGACGCCTTCGCCCAAGGTGGCCACCTACGATCTGCAACCGGAGATGAGTTCGGTAGCCGTCGGCGACTCGATCGTGAAGGCCATCGAAGGCGACACCTTCGACGTTGTCATCTCGAACTTCGCCAATCCGGACATGGTCGGCCACACCGGCGTGCTCTCAGCCGCCATTACGGCCGTCGAAGCCGTAGACGTGCAACTGACGCGCATCTACAAGGCGATCCGCGAACGGAACGGCATCTGGCTCGTCACCGCCGACCACGGCAACTGCGAGACGATGGTCGATCCGATCACCGGCGCGCCGCACACCGCGCACACCACCAATCCGGTGCCCTTCGTCTACATTGCCGAAGAAGCTAAAAACTTCAGGCTGCGCAACGACGGCTCGCTGCGCGATATTTCGCCGACGATTCTGGCCGCGCTGAAATTGCCTCTGCCCAAGGATATGAGCGGCAGCGACATGCGCGTTCCGCTGGCGAAGTAAAACAGGCTGCACAACAACGCAAACGGGCGAAGCCATTGCGGCTTCGCCCGTTTTTGCTTGCATCGACGGCGCTGGTTTCAAGCCAGCATCTTCAACCCATGCTTCTGCACAATCTCCAGCAGCTTGAGTGCCATGCCGCTCGGCTTCTTCGCGCCAGACTCCCACTTTTCGATGGTGGATTCGCTGGTGTTCAAGTAGCGCGCAAAAACCGGCTGGCTGACGCGCTGGTTCAAGCGAATGCGCTTGATCTGCCGCGGCCTCAGCTCGGCGGGAGTCTCTAAACACGACGCGTCGAAGCTGCGCATGGTGGCTTTATCGATCGTCCCGGCGCGATACATTCCCGATACCGCGCTATGGATCGCTTCAAACGCATCGCTCTTGTATTTGCTACTGCCCCTCATCGGCATATCTCCGCCAATTCTCCCATCTGCAATTCTTTGGCAATCTCGACATCCGTCTTCTTGGCATATAGATCAGCCAAAGCGCGGAAATTTCTAAGCTCGCGGTCGCTGATATTCGGCCGATCCTTCTTCGCAAAAAGATAGGCGTACACCCAATACTGCCGCCCCTTAGCCAGAATGATCGACCGCGATCGGTTTTTATCCAGGCGCTTTTTGTAGACGCCGCCTAGATCGACAGCCAAACCTCTTATCGCCTGCAAAATGGCCGCGCAAAGCTCCCCCTCCGCAATGCCGGTCTTTCGCGCCGCGCGAGAAAACCAAGCGGTCTTGAAGACTCTTGCCGACCTTTCGGCCTCGCTGGCCATGCATTGACTGTAGCACCAGGTGCTATTGCGCACAAGCCGTTCCGGAGGCCGCCGCGCCGTGTTATGCTCCCCTCAACCGCTTTCTTCTTCACTTTATTTTCGCGAACAGAATTTCCGCGAACAGGAAGCGTGTTTTTGTCTTTTTCCGCGTTTTTCCCAAGCGCGACAAGGAAGTTGTGCCATGAGAGGCAGAGGGCGTTTTCACTGGGTGCTGCGCACGCTGGGCGCGATTTTAATTGGATGGGCCTGCTTTGCGGCGGGCTTTGTGGCCTACACCCATCTGCGGAGATCTGTCACGGCCGAAAAGCGCGGCCAATATTTGCAGCCGGCGGGCGACGCACCAGCCGCGGTCGAAACCGGCGTGCGCCAAACCTTGCGCGCGTTCGGCGACGGCTACGCCCGGCGCGATCCAAATGCCGCCGCAGCCTTCACCGACAGGCTCTTCGCGGCAAACGGCGACGCGCTGCTGCTGGGCGTCAACGGCGGCGAATGGATTCGCGGACGCCAGGCCGTAACGCAATTCATCGGCGACGACTGGCGCTACTGGGGCGATCTGAAGGTCGATTCATCCAATGCCGTTGTCTGGTCTCAGGGCGACGTGGCCTGGACGGCGACCACCGGCGCGCTACGCACGCGCGGCTCCGACCGCCCGTTGCGCTTGACTGCTGTGCTCATTCGGGAGGGTAATCAGTGGCGCTTTCGTCAGGTCGTCTTTCAGTGGGACGATCACGATCCTGAAACGCGCGATCTCTTCCGCCCTGAAAGCTATTTTCAGCTCTGGCATCGCCTAACAGGCAAACTGCTGCGCCATGACGGCCGCTGAAAAAGCCGCGGGCAAATCGAAGGACGCATAAAAGGAAAACGGCTCCCAAGCCAGCAGGCCGGGAGCCGTTCCCCAGAAACAGACGCTTTAGCGGGAGCGAAACGACCTGATCGCCTCAGGCAGCCGCGCTTCGATCAGCTTGGCACGCTCAACGGCAATGCCGCTCAGATACGAGGGCGCGGAGGTGGTCATCATCACCAGCGCCATGGCGATCAGCGAGAAGCACAGGCCCGCGATCCCTGCCGAAACCAACATGTGATACATGTCTGAAATATCCAGGCCCAACATCTTGAAGGCCACGTGCTCCAGCGGGCGAATGTGCTTTAAAACCGCCAGCGCAAAGAAGAAGAAAAGGACCGAGAGTGATGTAAGGACCGCCAGCGTCACATCAAGGCTGCGATGAAACCTCTGACGCGCGCTGCAATGAGCGCATTTAGCTAAGTGGGCTTCGTAATCCTTGCGCATCTCGGGCGAGATTCCGGAGATGTCGTATCGCCAACTTGCCAAAATCTCGCCTACGACTCGGTCGGTGCATCGGTTTCTTGCCGTAGACATAAAGACTCACCTAATTCCTGCATATTTTGCTGCCAACTTCCGTCCGGTCGAACTGGCCGAAAGCTACTTTTGTTAGACGCGTCGAAAAGCCGCTCGACGTACACAACTCGAAGCGTCCTCCAAATACAATTACGCCACGGCAAATGCTTGGCGCGTCGCACGGCTTGCCTGAATCTTTAATCTTTTCAGGCCCTTCCGTACTTACTATTGTAACTCGATTCGATTAAAAGCAAATGGAAGAAAGCGGTTCGCGTTGCCTGGCCAGTAACAGATGGTCGGTTACCAGGCTCGGCCGAGCGGAGAGCGCGCGCTCGGCCGAGACGCGAACAAGTTCAGGAAGGTTATTGTTTTCAGATATATGCCCTAAAATGATGTAGGACGCCCGCCCGTCGTATACCGTCGACAAGAACTCCGCCGTAGCATCGTTCGACAAATGCCCAACACGGGAAAGCACTCGCTGCTTGATCGACCAGGGATAGGGCCCGTCGCGCAGCATCTCCAAATCGTGGTTTGACTCAATCAAAAGCAGATTCAGCTCCCGAAGCTGCTCGCGGACGTTGGGCGGAATGTAGCCCAGATCGGTAGCATAGCCGATTCTGATGCCCTCGGCGCCCAACACAAAGCCCACCGGATCGACCGCATCGTGCGGCGTGGTGAAGGGGCTGACCGAAATGTCGCCGATGGTAAAAGGCTTGCCGGGCTGGAAGTGCTCGACGGCCGGCAGCCAGGATGGATCGGCCTTATGCGGAGCCGGCTTAACTGCCGTCTCCTGGGCCATGGCTTCCTGGGCCGCCGCCTCAACGGCCGCTAGCGTACCCTCAGCCTCGCGCTCCTCCGGATCGGCATCCTCGGCCTCGACCGCCTCTGCCTGTCGCTCTGCGGCCTGTTTACGGCCCTGCTCGCGCCATTCTGCGTAGCTCATCTTGTGGTGCGGAGTGATCCAACGCTTCCAGGCGCTGTAAGTCGCCTCGGTAAAGTAAACCGGAATACCCAGCTTGCGCGCGGTCACCGATAGCCCGCTAACGTGATCCTGATGCTCGTGGGTCACGATGATGGCGTCCAGCCGCTCGGGCTCCTCGCCCACCGCTCTCATGCGCCGGAAAAGCTCGCGGCAACTGAGGCCGGCATCGACCAGAATGCGGGTCCGTCCGCCAGAGACAACCGTGCTGTTGCCTTTGGAACCCGACGCCAGCACCGTAAAGCGAACCATGCTTCGAGAATACCGCGAGCCTGCCGGAGTTACCGCGGTGGAAATGCCGCCGGAATCTCGATCTCGACCGAAGTTCCCCGCCCCGGATTGCTGGTCACCTTGAAGCGGGCCTGCTTGCCGTAGAGGACTTCGAGTCGCTCCTGCACATTCTTCATGCCGATGCCGGCGCCCGTCCGCCGCAGCGACGAGGCTGGCCGCTCGCCCATGCCCACGCCGTCGTCGGCCACCTCAATCAGCAGCCGGTCGCCTTCCAGACGGCTGCGCAGCGTAATGGTGCCGCCGTTGATGCGCGGCTCCAGACCGTGCTTGATGCTGTTTTCGATCAGCGGCTGCAGCAGAATGCTGGGCACCGGCAGATCGAGCGTGCGCGGATCGATTTCCTTGGCCACGCGCAGCTTGTCGGCGCCAAAGCGCACCACCTCGATGTCGAGATAGTCGTCGGTAAACTTCAACTCGTCGCGCAGCGGCACGTAGGTATCGTGCTCCTTAAGCAGCGCGCGAAGAATGTTGGCCAGCTTGACGGTCATCTTGCGCGCCAGTTCCGGTTTGCTGCGCACCAGCGAGGCCACCGAGTTCAGCGTGTTGAAGAGAAAGTGCGGATTGATCTGCCGCTGCAGCGCGTCGAGCCGCGCCTCAAGCAGCAGCCGCTTCTGCTCCTCCAGCGACATCTCCAGCCGCAGCGTGTTCCAAACCTTCAGCGCGATGCCGACCACGATGGGCGCGCTCAGCCAGACCAGCGCCTGCAACCACAGCGCTCCGGCGACCAGCGCGAAGAGCCTGTGCGGAAAAGCACGCGCGATCCAGTCGCGTGCCATCTCCATGGCCGCGATCAGCACCAATAGAAAAATCTGCCGGTCGACCCGCGGCTGAATCAGGTTGCGGCGCACCCAGCGGTAAAGGCTGAGATCGATAAAAGGCGTGAATGACCAGACCTCATCCTTTTCGACAAAGCGGCCGACCGTGCCCGCGGCCAGCCCTACGATCATGTTGAAGGGCAGCGCCAAATACTCGTGATGCAAAACGGCGGGAACAGACAAAACCGCGCCGCTCAAAATCGCCCAGCCGGGCCCCACAAGCAAACCGAGCAACACTACCGTTTCGTAGGAGATGTCGGCGGCCAAAAAATTCGGCACCACCAGACGCACCCAGACGCCCAGCGTGAGCGGCACCAGAAAGAAGGCCAGCAGTTCCAAGGTCTGCGCGGGGCTGCGTTTTTCCGCGAAGAAGAGCCGGCGAAAGCCCGATGCGCGCGCCAGAATGCTGGCCACCGAGGCCACGACGCCCAGTTTGACCAACAGCGTGATGAGCAGCAGCTTATCCGTCACAGAATCAATGTATCGCGCCACGCCGCTACAGATCGAATGAGACGCCGCTCCAACGCGCAGCCAACCAGCCGATAAAATAGAAATATGGGATTGGAAAACGTGAAAAAAATCGCCGAAGCCGACTTCCCCACGCGTTGGGGCGCCTTCCGGATTCTAGGTTTCGAAGGCAAGCGCACGGCGGGGAAAAAGGGCTGCCAGCCATGCAAGACCGAGGGCCTGGTGGCTCTGGTGATGGGCGACGTGCACGCCGCGCCGCCGCTGGTGCGCATTCACTCGCAATGCCTTACCGGCGACGTTTTCGGCTCGCTGCGTTGCGACTGCCGTCTGCAACTGGAGCTGGCGCTAAAAAAAATCTCCGCTGAGGGCGCGGGCATTCTGCTTTACGAACAGCAGGAGGGTCGCGGCATCGGGCTGATGGCCAAGCTCCGCGCCTACGAATTGCAAGACCATGGCCGGGACACAGTCGAAGCCAACGAAGAGCTGGGCTACGCCGCCGACTGCCGTGGCTACGAGATGCCGGCCGCCGTGCTCAAACTGCTCAACGTTGATGCCATTCGCCTGATGACCAACAATCCCGACAAGGTGAACGCCATGGAAGCGGCTGGAATCAAGGTCGTCGAGCGCGTTTCGGCCGAAGTGCCGTCGCAAAAGACCTTCGCCGCCTATGTCCGCACCAAACAGAAAAAGATGGGGCACATCGCCGACCGGCCAGAGGATTTGCGACCGGCGTAAAGCGGGTTCTTCTCCTGCGCGGAAAATCCGGGGTTGAAACAACCGACGGCCGCTCAAGCGGAAAATTGCCGCAGGAATTGCGCCGGCGGCAAAATGGCGATTCCACGCCAGGGATCGAGGACGAGTAAATCTTGATCGCTGCTAACGAGTATGTCCGCGTGCGCCGTCATGCAGAGCGCGAGAAAGATATCGTCTTTCGCATCCCGGCAGAAACCGCGGACTTCGTCGAGCGCCTTCCCCGGTACGAAACATGGCAACGCATCCCGCCGAAGCTTATAGACAAACTCCATGCGGGAGTCGAGACGCACATACCGATCGAACTTCTTTAGCCGCAGCACTCGTTCCAGTTCTGCCAGCGTTTCCGTGGAAACATAGAGCTGATAAAACAGGATGGCAAATTGGAGAGCCTGCTCCGGAATCGACGCCGGACGACGCGCCGCGCTAACCAGCGTGCTGGTGTCGAAAACCACCCGCAAGCTCATCGCAGATCATGAACCATGCGATTGACCTCTTCATCGGTCAGGGCCGCAGCCGCCGGCGTCATGCTCTTTTTTGCCTTTTTCCGCCAGGCGTCCCAATCGGCAGCGAGTTTCCTGTGCCGCCTTTCCTGGATTTCCAGCAGGTCGTCCATATTCTCGGCGGAAACGATCAAAGCGGCAGGCCGGCCGTGACGCGTAATCACAACCGGCTCCCGCTGCACGGTATCCAGCAAGAGTCCGAACTGTTTCTGCGCCTCGGCGGAAGTTTTGGTCAGCATGGTTCCCCCCCCCTGAATCGCTCCAATTCAAGAATAGCTAAATTAGGCAATTTCCAGAGCATACTTTTCCCGGTCTGTCCGCCGCGGCGGACGGACCGGGAACACCAAAAATCAAGCAAAACTAGTTCGCGTTCTTCACCCTGACCACGGTGATTTTTTCAAAGCCCTCTTCGAATACGGGCGGCTTCAGCCTTTCGGCCATCTTGCGCATGATCTCTTCGCTGACCGAGCGATCGCGCTGGCGGTTGCGATCAAGGCAGACTTCGAGCGGCACATCGAAAAAGACCGCCTGCACCTCGTAGCCAAAGCTCTTGGCCATCTTGATCCACTGCCGGCGCTCGTGCACCGAAAGGTTAGTCGCGTCCACATAGTTCATGGGCATGCGCGCGATCAGCCGCGCCCGCAGCAGCGAGCGCAGGGTGGAAAAGACCAGTCCCTGGTAGCGCTGCTCTTCCACGTCATCGAAAAGAATGTTGCGCAAAAGGTCTGACGAGAGCGGTGTGATGCCGCGCCGGCCGAACCATGTGGTTTTGCCCGAGCCGGGCAGCCCGATGGCCAGCACCACGGTGCCTTTAGGCGCACCCTTGGGCGTGCGCTCCGACGGGCTGGGCGGACGCGTCGGGATGGGGGGCATATCCGGCTGGGTTTCGACTTCGATGCGCCCCGAACCGGCCGCTGCTGCCGGCTTCGCGCCTGTCTGCTTGGCGGGCGTCTCGTCGGGATACTGCGGGACCAACGGAGCAGGTTGATCAGAGGGAATTTCTTGACCGATTTTGCCAGTCGCTTCAGAGAGATTCGGACCGCGTTTTGAACGTCTTCTCATGTTGTCTCGTACTTCCGCCGATAAGTTATCTTTCACCCGAATACCATACTTGGCGAGGGTGCTGCAAATCGTGTGCACTCCGTCACATACAGTTCCACCGTTTCACTCTCATTCTATGGCAGGGCCTTGTGTGTGTATTGTGTGCGTAATAGAGGGGTCGCCCCATTCCGCAGTCGTCGTCCCCAGTGTTACGATGAAGGGTTTGGTAGAATCGCCTTCGGGAGTTGCTCCAGACGACGCACAGCCTCAAGTTCTGAAATCAACGGCCTCGCGAGAGGATCAAGGAGAAAATCACATATGGCAGTGAAGGTTGGAATCAATGGCTTCGGCCGCATCGGCCGCAACGTTTTTCGCGCAGCGCTTGGCAACAAAGAGATTGACTTTGTCGCCGTTAACGACTTGACCAGCCCGGCTACGCTGGCGCATCTGCTCAAGTACGACTCGATTTTGGGCAACCTGCCCAACGAGATCACCTCCGGTGAGGACTTCATCTCGGTTGATGGCAAAAAGATCAAGGTCTTCGCCGAAAAGGATCCGGCGAAGCTGAACTGGGACAGCGTAGGCGCGCAGATCGTCGTTGAGTCGACCGGTTTCTTTACCGATGCGGACAAGGCGAAGGCTCACCTGGGCAAAACCGTCAAGAAGGTCATCATCTCGGCTCCGGCCAAGAATGAAGACCTCACCATCGTGCTCGGCGTCAACCAGAACAAGTACGATCCGGCCAAGCACAACATCATCTCCAACGCCAGCTGCACCACCAACTGCCTGGCGCCTATCGTCAAGGTCATTCTGGAAACCACCGGTCTGGTCTCCGGCATCATGACGACCATCCACAGCTACACCGGCGACCAGGTCATTCTGGATCGGCCGCACAAAGACCTGCGCCGCGCCCGCGCCGCCGCTCTGTCGATGATTCCGACTTCGACCGGCGCCGCCAAGGCTCTCAAGCTGGTTATCCCCGAGACCACCGGCAAGCTGGACGGCTTCGCCATCCGCGTTCCCACACCGAACGTCTCGATCGTCGATCTGACCTTCATTCCCGAGAAGCCCACCACCGTCGAAGCTCTCAACGCTGCCTTCAAAAAGGCTTCCGAGGGCGAATTGAAGGGCATCTTGGGCTATGACGACAACCTGCTCGTTAGCTCCGACTTCAAGGGCGACTCGCGCAGCTCGATTTATGACGCGCCTTTGACCAAGATGATCGGTAACCAGATCAAGGTTCTGAGCTGGTATGACAACGAGTGGGCGTATTCCAACCGCGTTGTCGACCTGGTCGGCTTCCTGGCCAAAAAGGGCCTGTAAAAACAGTTGTTGATTCATAGTGGTCAGTGGTCCGTTCAGGCGTTACGAAATCCGGCGCTATATCTTAGAGCCGGATTTCCGCCAGAACTGGCTGCTGGCCGCTAGCTGTAGAAGCATGAAAACCGATTACTGATCACGGACAACTGATAAAGAAAGGCATCGATTCATGGCCAAACTTTCGATTCGCGACATCGATATCGCCAACAAGCGGCTCTTCATCCGCGTCGACTTCAACGTGCCACTCAGCGAAGATGGTTCGACAATCACCGACGACACGCGCATCAAGGCGACGCTGCCCACCATCCTTTATGCCATCGAGCACAACGCTAAGCTGATTCTGGCTTCGCATCTGGGCCGCCCCAAAGGCAAGGTCAACCCCAAGTATTCGCTCAAGCCCGTCGCCGCTCGTCTGAGCGAGCTGCTGGCGCAAAAGCTGGGCAAGCCGGTCGTGGTTCGCTTCGCCTCCGATTGCATCGGCTCTGAAGCCACCGAACTGGCAACTAAGCTGGCCGCCGGCGAAGTGCTGCTGCTCGAGAACCTCCGCTACCACGCCGAGGAAGAAGCCAACGACCCCGCCTTCGCCAAAAAGCTGGCGGCGCTGGCCGAGGTTTACGTCAACGACGCCTTCGGCTCCGCCCACCGCGCCCACGCCTCCACCGAAGGCATCGCGCACTTGCTCAAGCCGGCCGTCGCTGGTCTGCTGCTGGAAAAAGAAATCACCTATCTGGGCAAGGCTCTGGAATCGCCAGAAAAGCCCTTCGTCGCCATCATCGGCGGCTCGAAGATCTCTGGCAAAATCGATGTCATTCAGAATCTGCTCGACAAGGTCTCGACGCTAATCATCGTCGGCGGCCAGGTCTATACCTTCTTGCGCGCCCAGGGCATCGCTACCGGCAAGTCGCTGGTTGAAGAAGACAAGATCGAGCTGGCCAAAGAGATTCTCGCCAAAGCCAAAAAGACCGGCGTCAACCTTCTGCTGCCGGTCGACAACGTTCTGGCCGACAAATTCGACGCCGCAGCCAACACCCAGTTGTGGGATTCGAACAAGGACTTCCCCGCCGACTGGCAAGGCCTGGACATTGGCCCGAAGGCGATCGCGGCCATCGAAGATGTTCTCTCCAAAGCCAAGACCATCGTCTGGAACGGTCCGGCGGGCGTCTTCGAGTTCCCGAAGTTCGCCACGGGCACCAACGCCATCGCCAAGGCCATCGCGGCCAACAAGTCGGCAACGTCGATCATCGGCGGCGGCGACTCGGTTTCGGCCATCAACAAGAGCGGTCTGGCCAGCCAGATCACCCACATTTCGACCGGCGGCGGCGCCAGCCTCGAGTTCCTAGAAGGCAAAAAGCTGCCCGGCGTCGAAGCGCTGAACAACAAGTAGCACCTGCGGTGCGGCAGCCGCGCCTACGGCGCAAAAGCTACACTTAGCAAGCATCAAAGGCCGCATCCAGCTGTTGCTGGATGCGGCCTTTTCTCATATGCGTACATGATCGAGATATCGCGAATCTTGCTATTGCCTGGAATCTGGTTCGTCGCTGTAAGTCGAATAATCAACAGTAAGCTCCACTCCCGCAGATTTATCCCGAGCTGCAAAGAAAGCCACGAACCGCATGGCGCGCAAGCGCCGTCTGGCCCAAGCCGGTGCTCTGGAAAATACTCGGTGTCCCGTAGCACAACCGCCGATTCTCTCTGCCGGAATTCCAGTTTCAGGCTACAATCGTGGTGTGGAGATAGCGTTCGGCCCACGGAAGAGTGAATACAATCTTCGGCTGCGCGGGTTTGGCTTTGAAATGACCTCGGAATTCGATTTTGGCTCGGCTATCTACACGACCGATACGCGTAAGGACTATGGTGAAGTTCGCGTTCAGGCTCTTGGATTCATCGGAGATACGCTTTACGCGCTGGTATTTACCATGCGTGGAGACGCTCTCCGGGTTATCAGCCTAAGAAGAGCCAGCCGCAAGGAGCGAAATCGATATGAAAAGGCCAAATCCTGAGTTGATCGACGCAGAAAATCCGGAATGGACCAAGGAAGACTTCACGAATGCAGTTCCGTTTTCTGAATTGCCAGCCGAATTGCAGGCGCGGCTCTCCGAGCCAAAGCATCTTTCACCCGATGCAGACTCGGCTACCATCGAGCAGCCCGCAGCCTAAGTCGTAGCGTCCAGCGCTTTGAAGCATGCGCTTCTTCGCCAGCGCAAGCGCGCCCGCCTGGACGGCCAGTCCCCCCACAGCAGGTGGTCAGCGATAGACCTCTCGCCGGTTTCCGACCTGCAAAACCAGAACCGTCAGGACTTCACCCTGAATCGCACAGAGAATGCTGTAATCGCCCACTCTGTAGCGCCAGAGATCGCCGAGCGGTCCCTTCAGGGCTTTTCCGATCCGGCGTGGGTCTTCGCTGGGAGCAACGCGCACATCGAGGAAATCGACGATCCGCCGCGCGACGGTTTTGTCGAGCTTGCGAAGCTGTTTTTTGGCTGTTTCGGCGTACTCAATTGTCCAGGCCAAGTTCGTTCCTTACGGAAGCAGTAGAGTAGACCTTCTCCTGCCCCTTGCGGACCCGCTCCAGCACATCGGCGGCGAGGTAATACTCCTCCATGTCGGAGAGGCCGCTTTCGATGATCTGGCGAAGATAAAAGGCCTTGGTCCGCCCCGTCCTTGAGGCCAGACGATCCAATCTGCCGCTGAGTTCGGGGGAAAGCCTGACCGAGGTTGCCATGCACCCGCCTCCACTTGAATACGTGTATTCATTGTATCCCGTTTTTGTCTTCGATGACGTGGCGCAGGAGTGAGGCCACTTTTGAGTTCGCTCGTCTGATTTGGCCCACTTCGCTCATCTAAACTGGCCCACCTGTACAAGCCCGGATGTAAAGATTCGGGGATGGACAGGAGGCAAAAAGTGGAACTATTTGAAGTGATTCG
>Ga0182014_10000447_pt1 | contig 54272 bp, 45 predicted proteins | sample 612S2DmetaG_FD_120489 | JGI IMG/M metagenome (GOLD analysis project Ga0182014, IMG submission 120489) | Permafrost microbial communities from Stordalen Mire, Sweden - 612S2D metaG | ecosystem: Environmental > Terrestrial > Soil > Wetlands > Permafrost | place: Sweden: Stordalen | collected... | reverse complement strand
GTTGGACTTGCCCCAGGCGTAACCGATCTGGCCGCCGATATAGATGCCGGTCCAGGTGAAAATCGGAGCCGGCGGCACATAAACTGGCGGCGGCGCACGGGAGGGAAGATCGGCGGCGAGCGCGGATCCAGCCAGCGCGATCGCGCCGACCGAAGCCAAAAGAATGCGACGATACATAATGCTTTCTCCTTTCAAGGTGTGGAAGCTACCGCAAACTAACCTGTTTCAGGTGGTCCTCAAACAGAGTCGGGGCAAAAAGGGGCGGTCGCGGCGCGTAATTTCCGGTAGTGTGTCTTTCCCGCAACGGTTTCGATGGCGAACGGGCAAGTCCTTGGCCCAGCGGGCCGAGTTCGCATCCAATGTGGAATGCGGATCGGGTCAAAAAAAAGGCGCGACGGATCACTGTCTCGCGAACGCGGCTGGGGCGCCGAAGAGCCCGTCGAACTTGTAGCTGAAGCCGGCGCGGACGGCGTTCTCAGTCACGTGATGTGTGACGCCGCCGCCGGGAACCGCCGCGTAGGGATAGTCCGTCGTCGAGCCGAAATCGGCGTAGCGATATTCCGCGCGGACCGACCAATTGTTGAATAAGGCATATTCAAGGCCGCCGCCGATGGTCCAGCCAGCGAGCGAGCGCCCGATCGAGTTGTAGCCGAGCCAGGACTGATAGGTGTTCGTGACGCCCGCGAAAGCCGCGCCGCCGGTGACATAGAATAAGGCGCGGTCGAGCGCGAAGCCGAGGCGGGCGCGAACCGATCCCTCAACAGGAACCTGACTGCCATAGGTGACGGCTCCGAAGCCGTAGGATCTATTGACCCCGGTTCCCTCGACATCGCCCTCCAGGCCGAGGACAATCTGATTGAACTGGAAATTGTAGCCGGCGTGGGCGCCGCCGATGATGCCGTTCGACGTATAATTGACGCCGGAGAAACCGTAATAGGGGCCCCAACCATTGAGCTTTTCGCCGACCCAGGCGTAGCCGAGCTGGCCGCCAAGATAGAAGCCGGTCCAGGTAAATATCGGTGCGGGCGCGTAGCCGGCGGGGGCCTGGCCATAGGGAAGATCGGCTGCGATCGCCGGTCCGGCCAGGCCGGCCGCCGCCGCCATCGGCAGGAGCAGTCTGCGGATCATCGTCGTCTCCTTTCCGAAACCGGCGCAGCGAGCTGTCACACGGGCTTCGAACAAAATTGCGGTGAAAGCTGGTCGAGCTTTCGAGCGGCCGGCTTCAATGAGTCCGGCCGCCGCCGGAAAATGCGATTGTGCGTTTCCACTGGGTTAAGGAGATAGGGTGGAACTCTTACTAAAATGTCTCGAAATGTGCTTACCAAATTCTGTCTGCGCCGCGGCGGCGAACAAATGCGGCGTTCGCAGCCGCGAAATCGTGGCGACGGGAGGTTAAATGGATGGTTGGACGAGCGCGCGCTTTATGCGAATAAGGCGCATCCGTCAGGGAAGGGTGGCCGAGAGGTTTAAGGCAGCGGTCTTGAAAACCGCCGTGGGTGCAAGCCCACCGTGGGTTCGAATCCCACCCCTTCCGCCATTTGCTTCGTGTCCAGCCCGGAGACATGGGTGACGGAACGTACCTAAGACATGGGTGACAACCTCGGGCCGAAGGCTTTGGCGAGGGGTTGCAAGGTTTTCTGCTCAAGATTGATGAAGCCGAGATCGCAGCTCATCAGACTGACGAGCCAAATGCCGTCGTCGACCTCCACGATTTCAAGTCGCTGGCCGGCAAACGCGGGCGAGATGCTCACCCGCTTGCGATGCACCAAGCTGATTCCCTACCTGCTATATCAAATGTCTGTGACCTGAATCGTTGGCCTTTGAAAATAACGCCCGGGGCGCCTGAATGAATCCATAGGGCGTCTGTCAATAAACAAAGCCTCTTGTGCAAAGCGTCGGCGCCTGCGGCAAGCGCGTGCGGGCAGGGCGCCAGGCGTTTAGCGTCGGCGCTCGATGGCTGCGGAGATCTTGGCGACTGCGGCGGCGAGCGATCTTTGGAACACGCGCGCGGGGCGCAGGATGTTTCGGAGGCGCAGCGCGGCGAAGCTGTCGAATTTGGCGACGGCTGTTTCTGTCGACGATCATCGGGCCTATTTCAGCTGTCTCGGCAGGCGGCGCCGAAGAACGATATACACTGTATCGAAAATAGAATAAGAGCCGCTTCAGTTTCATCTAGTCGATCAGAGCTGCCCGCTTTTTCCGCCGCGTTTTTGTTAGCCGCGTGGTGTAGCGTATTCGCTATACTTGATGAGTCGCCCGCCGCGCATGCTTGCCATAGGCTCGGCGCATAGGAAGTCTCGCTCGGGCCCGGGGCGGCGGCGGGTAAATCAGGATCGCCAGCGGGTCGAGCCAATGCCAGCCGCGTAACCGGATCCGATATCGCACATGTTCAGAAGTCTTTCTTACGGGCATGGCCCCAGCGATGGCGCGCGAGCCGCCACCTCGGGCCGCGCGCCCAGCGGTCAGGATTGGGGCACGGCGGTCCTCGTCTGGTTGGCGGCCTCGTCGTTGCTGCTCGCATTTGAGTCTTATCTTCAGAACGCCCACATTGAGACCGGTAACGGTCTCTGGGGTAGCGTCGAACTCAGGCGCTGGATTGCGGATCCAAGCTGGGCGACACTCGATTTAGGCAATGCGATCTACCTCCCGGCATATGGCGTTCTATGCCGCGCGCTAACGCGACTCGGCGTCTTTCCGGACTTGCTCTGGCGCCAGATGGCCGTGCTTGACGCCTTGTTCGCCGCGTTGGGTTTGGCGGGCGTTTACCTTTTCGTCGCCGCTTGGTTGCGCGATCGGCGGGTCGGCCTCCTCGCCGTCGTGCTTTACGGCGGTTCCGGCTTTTACCTGTTGTGCTCCGTCGAGGACGAATGGGACATGCCCTCGCAGAGCTTTATCCTGCTCGCGACGCTGCTGGCCTGCGCTTGGTTCGCGCGTCCGAGCGTCCTCCGGATTGCGGTCGTCGCGATCCTTTTCAGCATTTCCTGGCTGTTCGAATGGAGATTTCTCTTCCCTGCTTTGCCGCCGATGCTCCTCGCGCTGTTCGCCGCCCCCGGGCATTTGGGCCAGCGGATCATGCGGCCAGCGTCGTTTTTAGGATTCATGTCGCTTCCGCCACTGGGGTTGGCGGCGGCTTACCTTCTGACAGGCGGCGCCACGCTCAAAGAGGCTTCTGCGTTCCTGATCCGGCTGTTCTGGGTCGGCAAGGGGACGGGTTCCGGCTGGGGCGGATTCACTGTGGCCAAGGCGCCGCTGGCGCTGGCGGGCGTTGCGGAGTCCTTCGTTGGCGCGAGGAATGTCGTCTATGGTCAGTGGATGACGAAGCCCCTCGTGGCCTTCGAGATAATCAGCGGCTTGATGATCTGTCTCGCGCTGCTTTTCGTCGCCATACGCTACGTTTGGCGGAACCGGGCTAACGATGCCGTCATCATCGCGGCCGTTTTACTCGGCGGTACGCTGGTGGCGGGGACTATCTTCAATTTCTACGCGCAGCCGCAAGATCCGCAGATGCTGATCAACGTGATGATCTGGACCGTGCCCGCCTGGGGACTGGTCGCCAAGGCTGCGCTCGGGCCGCCCGCGCCGCGCACGGACGGCCTCACTGGAATCGGACAGCCTCGGCGGCGCGGGTGGCCGCGCTCGCTGCTGATCGCGCTCGTGCTGGCGCCGGCGGCCTACAACATCTCCGTCATGGCGCAGCAGCGCGGACGGGACGCCGCGTATCTCGGCCTCGTCTCCCGGCTTGGCGAGCGTTTCGATCCACGGCGGACAGTTTTTCTGTATCAGGGCTTCGAGTATGTTTTCGCCTGGCAGTTCGCGAACTGGGATGGAAGCTGGTCTGCGCCATCGCCGCGGCCGCCGGCGCCGACGTCGCGGCCCACTTTCAAAATGATTGACGTGTCCGATATTCCGATCGTGCACCCGGAGTGGAGCGTTGACCGGCAGGTTGGCGAGTTGAAGCGCCAGATCGACGAGGCCCTCGATGGGGGTTATCAGGTCATCGCTGGCCCGGAATTACGGGAGTCGGATTCCTTGTGGGTAAATTCGTTTTTGACCGTTGCTCCCGAGGCCCTGCCTCGGGCGATGCGCCAGATGATTATGGCGAACTTCCTTCTAACGCCCGTCCACGACGACGCGCTTGCGGCGTCTCTCCATGCTTGCGAAATCGAGGGGGAATACGCGATCCTGACGCGTAGGGCGCAACCATGAGCCGGGACCAGCCCAGCCTCTCTGTCGTCGCGCCCTGCTTCGACGAGGAGGCGGCGCTGCCGGTCTTTCTGCGCCGCGTTCAAGCGGTATGCGAGCAGGTCGATCGGCGCTACGAGATTGTGCTGGTGGATGATGGCTCTCGCGACCGTAGCTGGAGCATCATAGAGGCCGCGGCCACTGCCGATCCACGCATCGTTGGCATCCGGCTGCGCCGCAATCATGGTCACCAGGTCGCGCTTTCGGCGGGCATCGCCGCCAGCGCAGGCGCGCTTGTGCTGCTGATCGACGCCGATCTGCAGGATCCGCCGGAACTGCTCCCGGCCATGATCGAGCTTATGCAGGCCGAAGCTGCGGATGTCGTGTACGGCCAGCGGCGCCGGCGCGCCGGAGAAACGTTGTTCAAGCGCGCTTCGGCCAGCCTATTCTATCGGATGATTGGCTGGCTCTCCGACGTGGAGATTCCGCGCGATACGGGAGATTTCCGTCTGATCAGCCGGTTCGTGGCCGACCTGATCCGCGACATGCCGGAGCATCATCGTTTCATCCGTGGCATGATTGCCTGGACCGGGGGGCGGCAAGTTCCGTTTCTCTACGACCGGATGGAGCGGCAGGCGGGAACCACCAAATACCCATTTTGGCGCATGCTGCGCTTCGCCGCCGACGCCGTCACTGGCTTCTCGCGCCGCCCGCTTCAGGTTGCGACCGGGCTTGGCGTCGCGGCCACGCTGTCGAGCTTTCTTCTTGGCGTGTATTCGGTCGTAGGATGGCTGTTGGGCGCCAATATTCCCGGCTGGACGAGCCTGATGAGCGTGATCGGATTTTTCAGCGCACTTCAGTTCTTCATGCTTGGGGTTCTTGGAGAGTATGTCGGCCGCCTGTACGAGGAAAGCCGGGGTCGGCCGCTGTTCCTTCAATCCGCTCGAGTCGGCCGTGGTCTGCTCCAGGCCGAACATGGCCTTCCCAGCCAACCTTTCGAAACGATGAGCCGCCGGGAATGAAGCAATCTGAATTCGACCAGCATGCGGAGACCTATTCTGATCAACATGCCAAAAACATCGCCGTGTCCGGCGAGAACCCGGAGTTCTTCGCGGAATACAAGGTCGCCGACGCGAAGCGTCTGACCCGCGAATCGCAGGTCCATCGAATTCTCGATTTTGGCTCCGGAATTGGGAACTCGATCGCGTATTTTCGCAAACACTTTGATGGCGGCGAATTATTTTGCGCCGATCCGTCACGGCGATCGCTGGCTATCGCGGCGGAGAGGTTTCCCGGTCTTGAACGCTATGTCGGGATCGCCGAAGGCGCCCGTCTTGACCTGCCCGACGGCTATTTCGATCTCTGCTTTTCAGCCTGCGTTTTTCACCATATCGCGCATGAGCAGCATCGGTTCTGGCTCGAGGAATTGCGGCGCGTTACGCGGCCAGGCGGCATGCTTGTCATCTTCGAGCATAATCCGCTGAACCCATTGACGGTCCATGCGGTGAACGCGTGTCCGTTCGACGCCAACGCGCGTCTCCTGACAGCGCGTAAGCTTGCCGCAGCGATGCGGTTGGCCGGGTGGGAGCCGCCCAAGTGCGAGTATCGGATTTTCTTCCCCCGCCTGTTGGCGTCGCTCCGACCGTTGGAACGCTGCTTGAAGAAGGTTCCCCTGGGCGCGCAATACAGCCTGTCGGCGCGCCGCGCGACGCACGGATGATTCCACAGTTTTTGAAGTTCGCGGCGATTGGGGCCATCAACACGCTTGTCGGATTGGCCGTCATCGCCGCTGCAATGTATTTTTTCGATCTCAACCCGATCGCCGCCAATGCGATGGGATATATCGTCGGAATCGCCGTAAGTTTCGCGCTGAACGGCAAGTTGACATTCCGTCAGCCCGCCTTGTCGGCGCGCATGTTCACGCGTTTCGTCGTCGTCAGCGTCATCGCATATGTCGTAAATCTCGCAGTGGTGTGGGTTTGGCTGGATCGCGACAAATACGCGGCTCAAGTCTTGGGTGCGGCGGTCTATGTGCTGATCAGCTTCTTTGGGTCGCGCATGTTGGTTTTTCGGTCGTGAAGCCGGTCGCTCCGGCGCCGCTGTTCCGATCCGCTGGAGCAAACGCCGGCGGCCGGAGTTACATTCAATCGGGAAATGCGCTGCGCCAGGAAGCGAGTTGGCGCGCCATTGGCCGCTCTCCCAAACTCTATTTTGGCTCCGCCGCGGTGGATGCGCCGTCCTTCGATTTTGCGCCCGATTTCGTCGACAGAAGAAACACCGGGTTCGCCTGGCGCTCGAGATATTCCGCAAAGGCGCGGCCGACGCCGGGAATCTGCAATCGCATCGACATGCTGCGCTTTTTGGTCTTCTTGATGACCGATGCGGGATTGAAAAACTCGCGGGCGTTCTTCGCCGAAAGGACGAAGGGCGGCTGGCCCTCGCGCGCCAGAAGATAGGACATCACCAGCCCCCCCGTCCGGTGATTGCCCTCGATGAACAATTGCGGGTCGCTGAGCAGCCGGATGAACACGCCAGTCGCGCGACGCCAGACGCTTTTGCCGCGGTGCAGCTCATACCAGGTCATGATGTCGCGAATGCCGCCGCCGGGCTCCTCGTAAAAGCGGCTCTCGGTCGCTTCCACGAGCCTGTGGTGGCGGGCGCGCACGCCGGGGTCGACTCCGCAGAGAACGACGGCGTTCAGATCGAGCCAATGATGAAGCTGGCCCATCGCGAAGATATCGACGCCGTCCAGAATGAGGCGATTGACCAGAGCATAGCCCTCGATCATATTTTCGATAACTTCGTCGTCAAGCGGGTCGCGTCGGTCAAACAGTTCTTTGTTGATTTGCGGAAACTTGCGTTGAAGCTCGCGAAGCGAGGCTTCGATCGCGGGAAGATTGAGCATCGGCAGTCAACGCCTTCCCGCTTCGAGTTGCGCTTGATCCGCGGGATCGCGCCTTTTCCAAAAGCTGCGACAGTTGCGGGCGAAACGACAATAGCGGGGGCCTGACCCGCGTTCCGCTTGATCTGGCTTATAGCCATAATGCAGTCTGAAGAACAGCTATATATCTAAAGTAGAAGCATGTTCCAGAGGCGCCGTTCCGCCGGCGCGGATGCAGACCCGAAAAGGTTCGAGCGATTGGGCGATCAGCTGAACTCGCCGCGGATATATTCCTTTGTCAGTTTCGCCTGCGGCGCGTCGAAGATCTGGTCGGTCTGGCCGATCTCGACGAGATGGCCGGTGCGTCCGCCGCCGGAAATGTCGACCGAGAAAAACGCTGTCACGTCCGCGACGCGGCGCGCCTGCTGCATATTATGGGTGACGAGCGCGATCGTGTAGTCATGCTTGAGCTCAAGCATGAGCTCCTCGATGCGCCGCGTCGCGATCGGGTCCAGCGCGGAGCAGGGCTCGTCCATGAGCAGAACTGTCGGCTCGGTCGCCACGGCGCGGGCGATGCAGAGGCGCTGCTGCTGGCCGCCCGAAAGGGAAAGGCCGCTCGCCTTCAGCTTGTCCTTGACTTCGTCCCAGAGAGCGGCGCGCTTCAGCGCATGTTCGACTCTCGCTTCGACGTCGCCCTTGAAGCGGTTCAGCTTCAGGCCGAAGGCGACATTGTCGAAAATGCTCATCGAGAAGGGATTCGGCTGTTGGAACACCATGCCGATGTAGCGCCGCACGACGACCGGATCGACGTCCTTGGCGTAAATGTCCTGGCCCAGAAAATTGACCTTGCCTTCGAGGCGGAAGCCTTTGACGAGATCGTTCATGCGGTTGAGGCTGCGCAACACGGTGCTCTTGCCGCAGCCGGACGGCCCGATGAAGCCCGTGATCTTACCTTTTTCGACAGGAACCGCGCTATCCCGAACGGCGAGAAAATTGCCGTAATAAATTTTGTCGACTTTACAGTCGATTGCGACGTCCAGCGCGACGGGCGTCGATCGTTCGAGTGAAGCTGCGGCGGGCATTGAATTCTCCCTAGACCTGCGGACGGCCGATGAAGCGACTGAGTATATTGAATGTTAGCACGATTAGCACGAGCACCAATGACGCAGCCCAGGCGAGCTCGATCTGGTTGTCGAATGGCATGCTCGAAAAATTATAGATCAGGATCGACAGCGAAGCGGTCGGTTCCCGGATGCTTCGCAGCCAGTAATTGCTGAAGAGAGCCGTGAACAGCAATGGCGCGGATTCGCCTGCGACGCGCGCCACCGCGAGGATGATGCCGGTGACGATGCTGGGGAGCGCCGTCGGCAGCGTCACGCTCCAGACGACCTGCGCATTGGTGCAGCCCATTCCAATGGCGGCGTCCTTCATGCGCTGCGGCACCATGCGCATGGCGCCTTCAGCGGTCAGGGTGACGGTCGGCAGCATGAGGACGGCGAGCGCGATGCCGCCAGCGAGCGCGGAATAGGAGCCCATCAGGAGCACCACCGCGGCATAGACGAAGACACCGGCGAGGATCGAGGGAAATCCGGTCAGGACCTTGGACAGGAAGCGCGCTGTCGCCGCTATTCTGCTCTCCGGGCGGAATTCGGCCAGATAGACTGCGGCGAGCAGGGCGATCGGGATGCTGATCGCGGACGCGATTGCGACGGTGACAAGCGTGCCCTGGATCGCATTGCCGATGCCGCCGCCGATTTCGAAACCCGCCGGCGGCAAGTCGGTGAACAGCTCCAGACTGAGCCGCGCGCCGCCCTTCACCACCAGCATATAGAGAACCGAAAAGAGCGGTACGGCTCCAAGACCAGCGATCAGCCAAGCGCCGCAGGTCAGGAGGACATTCGCCAGAGCCCGCGCCTCAACGGGGTTGTACCGCAGGTCATACGTCTTTCGCGGCCCGTTCGGGGCCAGGCCGGTTAAGCCGCTTGCTTCTGTCGCTTGCGTCATCACGCCTTCGCTATCTTGCGGGAGGTCCAAAGGAGGATCATCGTTCCAAGCACGTTAACGACCAGCGTGATCGCCAGCAACACCAGCGCGGCATACATCAAAGCCTGACGTTCGATCTGACTGGCCTCGGGGAAATTCGAGGCGAGCAAAGAGGCGAGCGTATTCGCAGGCGAGAAGAGCGAGAGCGATATCTGGTTGGAGTTGCCGATCAACATGGCGAGGGCCATCGTTTCGCCGAGCGCCCGGCCGAAGCCAAGGACAAGCGCGCTGAAGATGCCGCCGGACGCCGTCGGGACGATCACTTTGAGAATAGCTTCCCAGCGCGTCGTCCCCATGCCGTAGGCGGCTTCTTTGATTTTGTAGGGGACAAGGCCGATGGCGTCCTGGGAGATCGCAGCTACAGTTGGAAGCACCATGATCGCCAGCACGATGACGGCTGGCAGCATGCCCGGGCCGCTGAGCGACGTGCCGAAAAACGGAATGAAGCCCAGGTGGTCATGGAGCCAGTCAGCGCCCGGACGAAGAAAAGGAATGACGACGAAAATGCCCCAGAGGCCGAAAACGACGCTCGGAATTGCGGCCAGCATCTCGATCAGCGTCCGGAAGGCGACGGCGACATGGGGCGGCAGAAAATCCTGCGTGAGGAAGATCGCGATGGTTATGCCGATGAAGCCGCCGATCAGCAGGGCGAGGAGCGAGCTGTAAAGGGTGCCCCAGATCTGCGGCAGGATGCCGAAGGAATGGCCCTGCACGTCCCAATGGGTGTTGACGAGAAAGGCCGCCCCGTTTTTGCTGATGGCCGGCAGCGCTTGGCCCCCGATTTCCCACACGATATAGGCGACCAGCGCGATAATCGCGAAGGCGCCGGCGGCGGCGGCGGCAAAAAAAGCGCGGTCGACCAGATACGCCGCAGCCGATGGCGGCTGCGACGCGGATTTTGTATCGGACAAGACAAACGAGACCACAGACGACCTCTTGCGTGTTTCGCGCCGCTTCGCGCTTGAACCAATGATGCGCGATGGCGCGGCGACGGCCTACTGAATCTTGGCCGAGGCCGCTTTTACCTTTTCGATGACTTTGGGCGGAAGCGGGATATAGCCCATGCTATCAGCGATCTTCTGACCGTCCGTCAAGCCGTACTCTACCAGTTGGCGAAGAAATTCAGCCTTCTTGGCGTCCTGCTTCTGGTAAAAAAGCTGCCAGGTGAAGGAAGCGATCGGATAGGCGCCCGGATCGGTCGGATCGTCGACCCAAACGATCAGATCGGCCGGAAACTCCGCGCCCGCGAGCGCAAGCGCCCCGCCTTCGCCGCCGGCGGCGACATATTTCCCGGACTTGTTCTGTAAAAGAGCAACGTCGGCCTTGGTCAGTTTGGCGTAGCCCCACTCGATATAGCCGATGGCGCCGGGCGTCTGCTTGATGGTGGCGGTCACGCCGTCGTTTTTCGGAGCGGCGACGATCTTGTCGCTCGCCGGCCAGTTGACGGTCGTGCCCTGGCCAACCTTCTCCTTGAACTCAGGGCTCACCGCCGCGAGGTTTTTGGTGAAGACGAAGGTCGTGCCGCTAGCATCCGAGCGACGGACCACCGTGATCGGCAAATCGGGGAGCTTGATTCCGGGGTTCGCGGCGGCGATGCGCGGGTCGTTCCAGCGCGTGATCTTGCCGAGGAAGATATCGGGATAGACGTCGCGCGGCAGTTTCAGGTCTTTCGGCTTGTCCGGCAGGTTATAGGCGAGCACGATCTCGCCGGCGGTCATCGGCAGCAGCACCACGCCTCTTTCGACCTTGGCGATCTGCTCGGGCGTCATCGCGGCGTCGCTGGCGGCGAAATCCACCGTGTTGTTGATGAGGTCCTGGATGCCTGCGCCGCTGCCCTTGGCCTGGTAGTCCACTGTCACGCCAGGCGTTTTCTGGCTGAAGGCTTTGAACCAGGTCGAATAGAGCGGAAACGGAAAGCTGGCGCCCGAGCCGACAAGGCGTAAATCGTCGGCGTTCGCCCGCGACATCTGCGTGGCCAGGGCGACCACGGCCGCCATCACAAGAGTCAAGTTGCGCTTCATCGCTATGCTTTCATGTCTTGAGAAGTGCTGATGATAGTTCGTATTTAATCTTGATCTCACAAGCTTTGTGAGCCTGTTTCGGAGGTCTCGACTACAAACCGGCTGCAAGCGACACAAACTGAAAAGAATCACGTCCGGATGCGCACGCCAGCCATCGCTTTTTTGTATTTTACCTAGACGCCGAATGTAGCTGCTGAAGACAGCATGGGTTGGGTCGTCGCGGTGGTGCGGCCCATCCACGGCGCGCAACCTAAGCAGGCAAGGTGACAATGGGATGACATTCTGCGTGGCGCGCGCGTTTCTCGGCGCGTGGTTGCATACGCTCGTCAATCTATGGATACTACAGAGGAAGTGCTAAGTGGCGCGCTGACAAGCGCCTCCTGACGGTTCTGCGGCGCGGAAAAAACGCAAAAGGGCGGCCCACGCCGCTCGTGCAAGCGTGTTCGCGGGCCGCCCTTTTATCGAGTTTTCTAGCGCGAGCGGAAGCGCTGCGTGGTCGAGATGCGCCGTAGGGCGGCGACCAGCGCGTCGATATCGTCGCGGGTATTGTAGAGCGCGAGCGAGGGCCGCACCGTCGTCTCGAGGCCGAAGCGGCGCAGGATGGGCTGCGCGCAATGGTGGCCGGAACGCACCGCGATGCCTTCGCGGTCGAGCGCCGCGCCGACGTCTTCGCTGCGGCATCCGTCGAGGACGAGCGAGATCACGCCGGCCTTTTCATCCGCATTGCCGATGATGCGAAGGCCGGGGATGCTGTTTAACCCTTCTGTCGCATAGATCAGCAGTTCATGTTCATAGGCGGCGATATTGGCCATGCCGATCGTATCGAGATAATCAAAGGCGGCGCCAAGGCCGACGGCGTCGGCGATATTGCCGGTGCCCGCCTCAAATCGGCCGGGCGGGCCGTGATAGACCGTCTTCTCGAAGGTGACGTCGACAATCATATTGCCGCCGCCCTGCCATGGCGGCATGGCCTCAAGCACCTCTGGCTTGCCATAAACGACGCCGATGCCGGTCGGGCCGAACACCTTGTGGCCGGAAAAGACGAAGAAGTCGCATCCCAGCGCCTGCACGTCGATTGGCATGTGCGAGACGGCCTGCGCGCCGTCGGCGACGACGCAGGCGCCGAGACGATGCGCCATCTCGATCATGTCCTTGGCCGGCGTCACCGTGCCGATGGCGTTGGCGACCAGCGTGAAGGAGACGATCCGCGTGCGGCGGCTCAGCAGCTTCTCATATTCGTCGAGCCGGACCTGGCCCTTGTCGTCGACGGGCGCGACCTTGAGGATGGCCCCGGTCTCCGCGCAAAGCATCTGCCACGGCACGATATTGGCGTGATGTTCGAGCCAGGTGATGAGGATCTCATCGCCCTTTTTGACGTTGCGGCGGCCCCAGGCCTGGGCGATGAGATTGATGCCCTCGGTCGTTCCGCGCACGAAGACGATCTCGTTCGCGGAGGAGGCGTTGATGAAGCGCCGGCTCTTTTCGCGGGCGGCCTCATAGGCGTCGGTGGCGCGGGCGGCCAAGGCGTGCGCCGCGCGGTGAATGTTCGAATTCTCGTTCTCGTAAAAGGCGGAAAGCCGGTCGATCACGGCCTGCGGCTTTTGCGTCGTCGCGGCATTGTCGAGCCAGATCAGCGGACGCCCGTGCACGTGCTGGCGCAGGATTGGAAAGTCGCGCTTGATCGAAGCGGCGTCGAAAGGACGCACGCCGACGCCGATGGTCGGGCCGAGTTCGGGCCGCACTTCATGGGCGACCGGATAGATGGTGTGAATGCCGGTCGGCGTCGCCTCGGCGACGGGCGAGGCGGGGACCGTCGGGGCCGGGGCGCCGTCGCCGAGAAAATAGAAGGCTTCGGCAGGGAGCGCCGGGGCGGAGGGCGCAAATGACGTAGCGGAGCCGAGATTTAACGGCGCCGGCGGTGTCGGCGCGCCGGAAGGGGTCGGAAGCCCGGCGAAATCTGGAATAGCGGGCGTATTGGGAAACGACGGCGCGGCAGGCGCAGGCGGAGCCGATGGTGCGCCCGGACGCGGCGCGACGGGCTGAGCCTGGCTGGCTTTGCCGCCAGGCGCGTTGAGCCCGTCCAGAAAATAGAAACCTTCGCCGGGAACCGCCGCGTCGGCGGGGGAATAGCCGGAGCCGCCATGGGAAGCTGACGTCAGCGACGTCGTGTCGCCGAGCGTCGAAGGCAGGGCGGCGAAATCAGCTTCGCTCGGGGCGCCGGCGGGCGATTGACCGCCGTAGCCGGATGGAATCGTCGCCGGCGCGGCGGCGCCCGATGCCGCCGGGGCTCCCGGCGATCCGAACGAGGACGGCGGCGACGCGGCGAAGACCGTCGAGGCGGCGGTCGGAAGCGAGACCGCCGGAATTCCGGCCGGCTGCCCGGTCGAGGGGAAGCCCGGCGAAGACGCAAAGGCTGGCGACACCGGCGCATAGGGCGGCGCTCCGGTTTGCGCCGCCGCATGGGACGGGATAACCGAGACGAGGCTCGGATCGGTATGCAGGGCGGAGGTTGGCGTCGCAACGGGCGCCGCCGCGGCTGGATCCAGCGTCGCGGGTGAATTGGGTTCTCGAGCCGCCGCAGCGGGCGGGCCGATCGGCTCGACCGCTGCGCCGGGCAATGCCTTGAAAAGGGCGTTGGCCAGCTGGGCGATCACGGCGGGATCAGGGGCCGACGGAGCCGTGCCGCCCCATTGCGGGGACGGCGTGGCCGGGACCGGCGCGGCCGCCGCTGCGGCGTGGGGCTCAAGCATAGACATGATAGCGGTCCACCTCCACGTTTTCGAGCACGCCGAGCGCGTCCGGGGTGAGGATGGCGGATGAGCAATAGAGCGAGATCAGATAGGAGGCGATCGCCTTGCGGTTGATGCCCATGAAGCGGACCGAGAGGCTCGGCGCGACTTCGCCCGGAACGCCCGGCTGGAACAGGCCGACGACGCCCTGCTTGCGCTCGCCCGTGCGGAGCAGCAGAATCTTGGTCTTGCCCTCGGTGAAGCCCAGCTTGTCGCTGGGGACCAGCGGCAGTCCGCGCCAGGTCAGGAATGGCGTGCCGAACAGATTGACGGTTGGCGGCGGAACGCCGCGCCGCGTGCATTCGCGGCCGAAAGCGGCGATGGCGAGCGGATTGGCGAGAAAGAAGGCCGGCTCTTTCCAGACCCTCGCGATCAGATCGTCGAGATCGTCCGGCGTCGGCGCGCCATTGCGGGTCGAGATCACCTGCGAGGGAGCGGCGTTCGGAATGAGGCCATATTCCGGATTGTTGATGAGCTCGCTTTCCTGCTTTTCTTTGACCTTTTCGATCAAAAGCCGCAGCTGCTCCTGGATCTGGTCATAGGGCTGGTTGTAGAGATCGGTCACCCGCGACTGGACGTCGAGGATGGTGGTCACCGCGTTGAGGAAGTATTCGCGCGGGTGCGCATCGTAATCGACGAAGGTTTCGGGCAGATCCGTGTCGCGTTCGCGGCTCGGGCTGCACTCGACGTCGCCCTCGCCCTCGGTGTCCTTGACCCGGTTCAGACGATAGATGCCGGCCTCGACGGGAACCCAGGGGAGGAACGAAACCAGCCAGCGCGGCGTGATTCCAGACCATTGCGCGCGCGTTTTGGTGGCGTTGGCGAGCTGGCGGGCCGCCGGCTCGCTGAGAGTCCTGCGGACCTCGACTTCATCTGCCATTCGGAAATTCTCCTTCTTTCGGCGGGTCGAACCCTTAGGTTCACGCTGGGGCAGCCTATAGCACCGCCTCTGGAGAATGTTTTTCTTTATTTAATCGTTACTACCAGATTTTCAGTCTACTAATCCTATCTGCTTTGTTCAACATAGAGAATTGAGGTAAAATCCACATGAACTATATTTGAAGCCTTCGATAACGCCCTCCGCGATTAAAGCGCCCTCCGTCGGAAGGGATCATCGGGTCGATTCAGAACTCGTTTCACATTCAAAAGCTTGAGAATATTTTTGTCGATCAGACTGATTCAATCTGATCGAGACATGCTCCAGGCGCGCAATCGCAGTCTGGTCATGGTTACGCATATTCAGAATGCATTTGCCGCGGCGAAATTGCGTTATGTCAGATCAATATCGGGGCGCGGCGACCGCTAATCCGCGCGGCCTCGAATTATCAATGCGATAAAGGCGGCGCAGCGTCCTGAATTCCGGGAGCGCCGCCGCGCGCGCTATCGTCCCTTTAGCGGAAGGCGACTTTCAGGATCTCATAGCTTTTGCCGCCGCCCGGCGTGTTCACCTCGACGGAATCGCCGACCTTTTTGCCGATCAGCGCGCGCGCCGTCGGCGAGGTGATCGAGACGCGTCCCGATTTCACGTCGGCCTCGTTTTCGCCGACGATCTGATAGGTCTTTTCTTCCTCGGTGTCCTCGTCGACGAGGGTCACCGTGGCGCCGAACATGATGGTGCCGCCGGAGAGTTTCGAAATGTCGATCACCTCGGCGCGCGACAGCTTGTCCTCAAGCTCGGCGATGCGGCCTTCATTCAGCGACTGGGCCTCCTTGGCGGAGTGATATTCGGCGTTCTCGGACAGATCTCCATGCGAGCGCGCTTCCGCAATCGCTTGAATGATGCGCGGACGCTCGACCTGCTGCCGCCGCTTCAACTCGTCTTCGAGCGCGGAATGCCCCGCCGCCGTCATGGGAAACTTGTCCATCGCGATTCTCTTTCACATCCTCTTCGTACAACACTGACGTCGTCGCCCAAGGCGAAACATCCTCTCAGGTCCGGGAATGGCCGGCTTCGTCCGCCTGCGCCTACAGGACAGCGCCGGGATCCAGCGTTTCACCGCCGTGAACCCGTTAGCCGACTAAGAGACACCTTCACGCGAGCCGCCGCAAGGGCTTCGTCGCATAAAGGCGGGGACGCGGCGCCGGCGCAATGTAAAATGCTTACATTCCCAGTTAGAATACTTGCGCGTCCTCGGCTGAGATCCAGCGCTTCCAGCCATGAATCCAGCGCTTCCAGCGGAGAACCAGCGCCTCTCGGCCGTCCGCAGGGGCCGCGAGCCGGGCGCCGTCACGATGAAGAAAGCGCGAGCGGACGAAAAAGCGACGCCCGCGCCAACTCCGCCTCACCCGAAATAATCCTGCAGCGCGCGCACTTCGAGATCGCCGGCGAGATAGGCCTTGATCCCTTCGGAGGCGGCGATCGCGCCCGCGAGCGTCGTGTAATAGGGCACCTTGTGCAGCAGCGCCGCGCGCCGCAGCGAACGCGAATCGGCGAGAGCCTGCTTGCCTTCGGTCGTATTCAGCACAAGCTGGATGCCGCCGTTCTTGATGGCGTCGACGACATGCGGGCGACCTTCGGACACTTTGTTGATCCGCCGCGCCGGCACGCCTTCGCCGGCGAGATAGCGCGCCGTGCCGCCGGTGCCGAAAATCTGGAAGCCGAGGCCGGCGAGCAGCTTCGCGGTGGCGAGGACGCGCGGTTTGTCGACGTCGCGCACCGAGACGAAAACGCTGCCCGAGGTCGGCACTTTGGTGCCGCCGCCAAGCTGACTCTTGGCGAAGGCGATTGCAAAGGAGCGGTCGAGGCCCATGACTTCGCCGGTCGAGCGCATTTCCGGCCCGAGCACGGTGTCGACGCCGGGGAAGCGGGCGAAGGGAAACACCGATTCCTTGACCCCGACATGATCGAAGCGGGCGGCCTTGAGGCCAAAGCTCGCGAGGCTTTCGCCGGCCATCACGCGCGCCGCGATCTTCGCGATCGGCTGGCCGATCACCTTGGCGACGAAAGGCACCGTCCGCGCCGCGCGCGGATTGACCTCAAGCACATAGATCTCGCCGTCCTTCAGCGCATATTGCACATTCATCAGGCCGCCGACGCCAAGCGAAAGGGCGAGTTCGCGGGTCTGGCGCTCGAGTTCGGCGATCATGTCGGGCGAGAGCGAGCGCGGCGGCAGCGAGCAGGCGCTGTCGCCCGAATGAATGCCGGCCTCCTCGATATGCTCCATGATGCCGCAGACGAAGACATCGACGCCATCGCACAGCGCATCGACGTCGACCTCGACCGCGTCGGAGAGATAGCGGTCGAACAGAAGCGGGTTTTTGCCGAGCACCGTATTGATCTGGCCGGTCTTGTCGTTTGGATAGCGCGCCTTGACGTCGGACGGCACGAGGCCGGGCAGGGTGCCGAGCAGATAATCGTCGAAGGCGCCATTGTCGTGGATGATCGCCATCGCCCGCCCGCCCAGCACATAGGAGGGGCGCACGACCAGCGGCAGGCCGAGCTCGGCGGCGACGAGGCGCGATTGCTCCACCGAATAGGCGATGCCGTTCAAGGGCTGTTTCAGACCGATCCGGTCGAGCAGCCGCTTGAAGCGGTCGCGATCCTCGGCGAGATCAATCGAATCGACCGAGGTGCCGAGGATCGGAATATTGGCCTTTTGCAGCGCGTCGGCGAGTTTCAGCGGCGTCTGTCCGCCAAACTGCACAATGACGCCCCGGAGCTTGCCGTTCTCCTGCTCCCTGACGAGGATTTCGAGCACGTCTTCCGGCGTCAGCGGCTCGAAATAGAGCCGGTCCGACGTGTCATAATCGGTTGAGACCGTTTCCGGGTTGCAGTTCACCATGATCGTCTCGAACCCGGCGTCGCGCAGGGCGAACGAGGCATGGCAGCAGCAATAGTCGAATTCGATGCCCTGGCCGATGCGGTTCGGGCCGCCGCCGAGAATGACGATCTTGTCGCGATCGGAGGGCCGCGCCTCGTCGGCCGGCGCGCCCGCGAAGGGCGGCGCATAGGTCGAATACATATAGGCCGTCGGCGAGGCGAATTCGGCCGCGCAGGTGTCGATCCGCTTGAACACAGGATGGACGTTCAGCGCCAGACGCAGCGCCGTCACGTCGGGGCGGGGGACGCCGGCGAGGGCGGCGAGACGCGCATCCGAGAAGCCGGCCGCCTTCAGCATGCGCAGATTGGCGGCGTCGCCCGGCAGGCCATGCGCGCGAACGAGCGCTTCAAGGTCGAGAATCTCCCGCAGCCGCTCGATGAACCAGAGATCGATCATGCAGGCGTCATGGATCTCTTTCGGCGTCATGCCGTAGCGCAGCGCCTGCGCCACGACGAGCAGCCGGTCGGGCGTCGGCCGCCCGAGCGCGGCGCGCAGCGCATTCATGTCGTCGCCGAGGCCAAGGCCCTCGATCTCGATTTCGTCGAGGCCTGTCAGCCCCGTATCGAGCGAACGCAGCGCTTTTTGCAGGCTTTCCGCGAAGGTCCGGCCGATCGCCATGGTTTCGCCGACCGATTTCATGGCCGTCGTCAGGATATTGTCGGCGCCGGGAAATTTCTCGAAGGCGAAGCGCGGAATCTTGGTTACGACATAGTCGATGCTGGGCTCGAAAGAGGCCGGCGTCGCGCCGCCCGTGATGTCATTGGCGATCTCGTCCAGCGTGAAGCCGACGGCGAGCTTCGCCGCGACCTTGGCGATTGGAAAGCCGGTCGCCTTGGAGGCCAGCGCCGAGGAACGCGAGACGCGCGGATTCATCTCGATGACGATCATCCGCCCGTCGGCCGGATTGACCGCGAACTGCACGTTGGAGCCGCCGGTTTCGACGCCGATCTCGCGCAGCACCGCGAGCGCGGCGTCGCGCATGATCTGATATTCTTTGTCGGTGAGCGTCAGGGCAGGCGCGACGGTGATCGAATCCCCCGTATGGACGCCCATCGGATCGATGTTCTCGATCGAGCAGATGATGATGCAATTGTCCGCCTTGTCGCGGACGACCTCCATCTCATATTCTTTCCAGCCGAGCACGCTTTCCTCGACCAGCACTTCGCTCGTCGGCGAAGCATCAATTCCACGTTCAATAATGTCGATGAATTCGGCTTTGTTATAAGCGATGCCGCCGCCGGTTCCGCCCATGGTGAAGGAGGGGCGGATGATGGCGGGCAGGCCGATGTCTTCGAGGATCTCCAGCGCCTGGCTGAGAGTCTTGACCTGATGCGAGCGCGGCGTCTCAAGCCCGATGCGGGTCATCGCCTCGCGAAACAACTCGCGGTCCTCGGCCATGTCGATCGCCTCGGCGCTGGCGCCGATCATCTCGACCTCGAACTCGTCGAGGACGCCCATTTTCTTCAGGGAGAGAGCGCAGTTCAACGCCGTCTGGCCGCCCATGGTCGGCAGCAGCGCGAAGCCGCCCGGAATGGCGCGGCGCTCGCGGGCGATGATCTTGGCGACGACTTCCGGCGTGATCGGCTCGATATAGGTGCGGTCGGCCATGTCCGGATCGGTCATGATCGTCGCCGGATTGGAGTTGACGAGGACGATCCGGTAGCCTTCCGCGCGCAGCGCCTTGCAGGCCTGGGTGCCGGAATAATCGAATTCGCAGGCCTGCCCGATGATGATCGGTCCCGCGCCGATGATCATGATCGTCGAGATATCGGTCCGCTTCGGCATAAAATCTCTTTCCCCGTCGCGGCGGGCGTTTGGCGTTTCTGGGCGCGCGAAATCATCGCGCTAATCCGTCGAGCCAGCGTTCGCGCCGCCATGACTCAAAATCAGACTGTTTCGGGTCTTGCCGACTGGCCGCGAGCGAAGCCGGGCGCTGTCGCGCGGATTGGAGGACGTTCCTGATTGTGACGGAAGTCTCTAAACGAGAAATGCGCCGCTGTGAACCCGGGGGGATCTGACGGACGCTTGGCGGAAGCGGCGCCGGGCTCTCAGGACGCGCTGGGCGCTCAGGGCGCGCTCGCCATTCAGGACGCGCTGGCGTTCGGCGGCGCGAAGGCGTTGCCGACAATTTCGCCGAAGGGGCCGCGGTGAGACGACGCGGTTCGGGGCGCGTGCGTCGCCGCCGCCAGCGGCAGGCGGGGCAGAACCAGTTCGGCGAAGCGATAGGCTTCTTCGAGATGCGGATAGCCCGACAGGATGAATGTATCGATCCCGGCGTCGATATATTCGCGCATGCGCTGCGCCACCGTGTCGGGGTCGCCGACAAGCGCCGTGCCGGCGCCGCCGCGCACGAGGCCGACGCCGGCCCAGAGATTCGGGCTGATCTCAAGCTGGTCGCGGCGGCCCTGATGCAGGGCCGACATTCTCTGCTGTCCGACGGAATCCATGCGCGCGAAGGATTTCTGCGCCGCCGCGATGGTCGCATCGTCGACGTGGGAAATCAGGCTCTCGGCCGCGGCCCAGGCCTCCGCCGCCGTCTCGCGGACGATGACATGCAGGCGTATGCCGTAGCTTAAAGTTCGGCCGAACGCGGCGGCGCGCGCCCGCATCTCCGCGATCTTTTCGGCGACGAGGGCGGGCGGCTCGCCCCATGTCAGATATTTCTGCACGGTTTTCGCGGCGATCGTCTGGCCCACTGGCGAGGAACCGCCGAAATAGAGCGGCGGACCGCCCGGCTGAACGGGCGGAAACAGCAATTGGCTGTCCTCTACATGCAGATGCGCGCCCTTGAAGGTGACCGTCTCGCCCGCGAGCAGGCGCGTATAAATATGTAGGAACTCGTCCGTGACGGCGTAGCGCTCGTCGTGACCGAGGAAAATGCCGTCGCCCTTGTTCTCGACCGGATCGCCGCCGGTGACGACATTGATGAGCAGGCGCCCGTCGAGGATGCGGTCGAGGGTCGCGGTCATCCGCGCGGCGACGGCCGGCGATTGCAGGCCGGGCCGGACGGCGACGAGGAAGCGCAGGCGCCGCGTCAGGGCGGCGAGGGCGGAGGCGATGATCCAGGAATCCTCGCAGGACCGGCCGGTTGGCAGCAGCACGCCGAAATAGCCGAGTTCATCCGCCGCCTGCGCGATCTGGGCGAGATAGCGCAGCGAAACGTCGCGCGCGCCGAGCGAGGTGCCGAGATAGCGGCCATCGCCATGCGTCGGCAGGAACCAGAGGACATTCGCGGTTTTGTCGCGCGCAGCGTCCAGGATGTCGGTCATGCAAGGCTCTTTCTCGTTTCGTCGTTGGCGCGGCCGGGCGAGGTCGGCGAAAGCCGCCACGGCGAAAACAATATCAAATCAATGATCTTAATGAAATGACCTGTCAAACGATGCGCCTTGGGGGGCGGGCGGATCATCGAGGGGTTTTCGGGGGCGCAAGAGCAAACTTGCAATCCGCATTCAAATGCGTTGTATTCGTTTTAGCCTATAATTTATATAGACTGAAGCGATGTGAAATGAGCGAACCCAAAATTCTCGACGCGATCGACAAGCGCATCCTGCGCATCATCCAGAAGGACGCTTCTCTCTCCATCAATGAGATCGCGTCCCGCGTCGGCCTGTCGCAGACGCCCTGCTGGAAGCGGCTGCAGCGTCTTGAGGCCGCTGGCGTGATCAAGCGCCGCATCGCCTTGCTCGATCCGATGAAGCTCGGTCTCGGCATCACCGTTTTCGTGACGATCGAGGTCGGCGATCATTCGGCCGTGGCTCAGAAGCGCTTCGCCATCGAACTCGCCGCGATGGAGGAGGTCATGGATTTCTACCGCATGGCCGGCGAAGTGGATTATCTCCTGCGCATCGTCGTCCCGGACACGGCGGCCTTCGATGATTTCTACAAGCGTCTGATCGAGATCATGCCGCTGAAAAAAGTGACATCGCGTTTCGCGCTGGAGAACATCAAGTCCGAAACCGCCTTTCCGATCGCGGGCTGATGCGGTCATCGCCTGCCGGCTTCCTTCTTCCGCGCGCGTTTGCGATGATCAAAGACGCGGGCTTTTTCGCGGCCGGGTCCAGGGGCGAATCAGGCCGGCGCGAATCAATGCGCAATGCGTTAGAGCGGGGAGCCGCCATGCAATCGAACCTGCGCGCCAGCGCCTCGCTTCCCGTTATCGATCTCGCCGGACTGGACGCTGGATCCGGCGAGCGGACGCGCTTGCTGGCTGAGCTTCGCCGGACGGCCCGGGACGTTGGGTTTTTCTACCTGACCGGGCACGGAATTGCGCCGGCGCAGAATGACGGCCTGCTCGCTGTCGCGCGGCGTTTCTTCGCTCTGCCCGACGCCGAGAAGCAGGCCGTGGAGATGATCCACTCGCCGCATTTCCGCGGCTATACGCGCGCCGGCCGGGAGTTGACGCGCGGGCGCCCGGACTGGCGCGAGCAATTCGACATCGGCGCCGAGCGCGAATGCGGCTGGCGCGCCGGCGATCCGGCCTGGATGCGCCTGCAGGGCCCCAATCAATGGCCGCAGGCGTTGCCGCAGCTGCGGCCGATCCTGCTCGCCTGGCAGGCCGCCATGACCGAAGTCGGCGTCAAACTGCTGCGCGCTTTCGCCGAAGCGCTGGGCCAGAGCCCGGATGTCTTCGAGCCGATCTACCGCGGCGCGCCGAATCAGCACATCAAGATCATTCGCTATCCGGGACGCGAGGACGATTCGGGCGTCGCGGCGAGCGGGCAGGGCGTCGGCCCGCATAAGGACAGCGGCTTCCTCTCCTTCATTCTTCAGGACGGCGTCGGCGGCCTCGAAGTCGAGACGGAGGATCGCGCCTGGATCGCGGCGACGCCGCGCGCGGGCGCATTCGTCGTCAATGTCGGCGAGTTGCTGGAACTCGCCTCGAATGGATATTTGCGCGCCACCGTCCATCGCGTGGTCGCGCCCCCGCCGGGGCGCGAGCGGCTGTCGGCGGCCTTCTTTCTTGGCGCGAGCCACGAGGCGACGACGCCGCTCCTCGACCTGCCGGCGGAATTCGCGGCCGAGGCGAAAGGGCCGGCGAGCGATCCCGACAATCCGCTGCTCCAGCACGCGGGCGCGAATTATCTCAAAGGCCGGTTGCGCTCGCATCCGGACGTGGCGCAGCGCCACTATGGCGAAATCTGATTCGCCGCAGGCGCGTCAGTCTGCGGGCGCGGGCGCCCTGAAATCAGGCAGATCCGGGAATGCAGGGCGCCGCGCGTTCGTCGCGGCGGCGCATTCGTCAGGGCCGGCCGAACATCAGCTCAAATCCGGCTCAATTAGAGGCCAATATTGACGGATGGCGGAATTATCGTCCATTTCTGGGGCTCAAAGGATCAGCCATGAACGAAGCCCCCGTGCCGGAAAGCTTTCGACCTCAGGCGGGGCAGGCGCCGTCGCCGGGCGTCACGCTGCCGCTGGTCAGCGTCATCATCGTCAATTTCAATTACGGCCGCTTCCTTGACGCGGCCGTCGATTCGGTCCTGGGCCAGACCTATCCCAATGTCGAATGCGTCATCGTCGACAACGCCTCGACCGACGAAAGCCCCGCCGTTTTGCGGGGAATTGAAGCGCGACATCCGCGGGCGAGGATCATCCGGCGGGCGGCCAATGACGGACAGACTCCGGCCGCCCTTGACGGATTGGCCGCCTCAAACGGCCCTTACGTCATTTTTGTCGACGCCGACGACCTGCTGCTTCCGCAGGCCGTCGAGACTCACATTTATGTGCATCTGTCGCTGCGAATCCATGTTGGCTTCACCTCGGGCGACATGCTTCAGGTCGTCGCTGGCGATCAGGTCGTGCTTGGTTCCGAATCCGCGTTCAACCGGGTCATTCGCTCCGGCCGGGGCGCCAAGGCCAATAGCGTGCGCCCCTATCGTCACGCGGCCGACGAGTCCCGCGGCTTTTCCTGGCCCTCTGAAAACTTCGATCGCACGGTGCTCGACCGGATTAAATTCGTCGAGCCGATGACAAGCGAATGGGTCTGGTCGCCGACGTCGGGCAATTGCTTTCGCCGCGATGCGCTCGATCTCTTCGCCGACAATGCGGCGCTGCGCGGCCTGCGCACCGGAACCGACCTTTTTTTCTGCATTGGCGTCAACGCCGTCAGCGGCAGCGTCCTGATCGACGAGGCGCTCGCCGTTTACCGCCTCCATGGCGGCAATATCTTTTCGAAGCGCCCGCAACTGGAGAATGTGCTCCCCTATCAGCCGGGGGGCTCGGGCGACAGCAACGCGCAGGCGATGGCCATATTGATCGACCATATGTTCGATCGCGCCGCATTCTTCATGGAGCGCGGCTGGAACGCTTTCGATTATACGCGGCTGCTGCGGCGGCTCGATTGCGCCGACCCGGACGCCGGTCCTTCGAGTCCGCGCTGGTCCTCCCGCTCGCGGCTGGCGAATTTGCTCATCGCGCATTTTTCCGTCATCGCGCCCATTCTTGGCGGACGGCAGGCGGTCGTCCTTATGTTTCTGAGCGGCGTGCCCCTGACGCGCATCCTGTCCGCCGGCAGAAAGCGCGCGAAGGCCGGTTGAACCTCGACGCGCGTCGCAACTTGCGACGGCTTGGCCAAAAAGGACGAAACCCTCGCGCCAGCCCTGAACAGGATTCTAAAAAGCCGACTCTACCGGTAAAGTGCTGCGAATCGGCGGCGATCGGCCTCGATCGGGATCGTTTCGGAGACTGCCATGGAGGAGCGCTTGCAAGAGCCGGACAAGCGGGGCCGGAAGCCGCCGTCGCGGCGGCGCTTCGGTCTCGCGCTTTGTTTTGTCTTCGCCCTGTCGCTGGCGGCGAGCCTAACATTTTTCCGGCCGGGCGGAAATGAACGCGACGCCTCTGGTCCTCCGGCCCCGCGACGCGACGCCGAGACGGCCGGACTTGCGCTCATCGCCGGCCTCGCCCTTTTTTCAACGCTGACCGCGCTTGGCTACCTGTCGGCCCGCCGGCGATGGACGCGCCGGGAGAACGAGCGCGCCGCCGAGGTCGCCGCCCTCCTGCGCCGCCTCGATCGCGCGGAACTTCTGTCCGCCATGGAATCGCAAATCGTCATCATCTGGCGCGGTCCCGGCGTCGAGCCGGACATCGCCGGCGATCCCGGCCTGCTCGCTGCGATGCCCGCGGCCGGTGGCCCGGCCGCCTTCGACGCATGGGTCGAGCCGGACAAGGCGCAGCTGCTCGCCGAGTTCGTCGACAGGCTGAGGGCCAGGGGCGAGGCGTTTCGCTGCCCGGTCGCGAGCCTTAACGGCCGGCGTCTTGACGTCGAAGGCCGTCCCGTCGCCGGCTACGCGGTGGTGAGGATCAAGGATGTCGGCGCCGATCGCATTGAGACCGCCCGCCTGCTGGAGCTGCAGTCGCGTACGAGCGCTGAATTGCGGTCCCTGTGGGCGATGCTCGATGCGGTTCCCGACCCGGTGTGGATGCGCGACGAGGAGGGACGCCTCATCCGGGTCAACCCGGCCTACGCGCGCGCTGTCGAGGCGAAGGATCCGGCGGACGCCGTCGCGCGCGGCGTCGAACTGCTGGACCGCCAGGCGCGCGACCTGAGCGCGCAAGCGCGGGCGGCCAGCTCGCTTTGGCGCGGGCGCGCGCCCGCGATCGTCGTCGGCGAACGCCGCATCTTCGACATCATCGATGCGACAGCCGGCGCGGCTTCGGTCGGCATGGCTGCGGACATATCCACAATCGAGTCGGCGCGCGATGCGCTGGCGCGCGAAATGAAGGCGCATGCGAGCACGCTCGACCAGCTTTCGACCGCGGTGGTCATTTTCGATCGCGCAAAGCGCCTGGTCTTTCACAACGCGGCCTATCGCCAGCTTTGGGGCCTCGACCCCGTCTGGCTCGAACAAAAGCCATCCGATTCCGAGATTCTCGACCGGCTGCGGGCGGCGCGCCTGCTTCCCGAACAGGCCGATTTCCGCGCCTGGCAGGCGAGCCTCTTCGCCGCCTATCAGTCGCTGGAGACGGAGGAACAGGCCTGGTATCTGCCCGACGGGCGCACGCTGCGCATCGTCGTCAATCCGAATCCGCAGGGGGGCGTCACCTATCTGTTCGACGATGTGACCGAGCGGTTCCATCTCCAGTCGCAATTCAACGCCGCCATTCGCGTGCAGAGCGAGACTCTCGACACGCTGAAGGAAGGCGTCGCGGTGTTCGGCAGCGACGGACGCCTCAAACTGTTCAACCCGGCCTTCGCCGAGCTTTGGGCGCTGCGGCCCGAACAGCTGGACGATCAGCCGCATATCGATCGCGTGGCTGATCTTTGCGCGCCGCTTTTCGGGGCGCCCTCGGACTGGGACCAGTTGCGCGCCGTCGTCGCCGGCCTGCCGGATCACAGGCTGGGTCTCGAAAGCCGCCTCGCACGGCGCGACGGGTCGGTGCTCGACTGCGCCGCGGCCCCGCTGCCGGACGGCGCGACTCTGCTGACCTTCATCGACGCCACGGCGGGCGTCAGCGTCGAGCGCGCGCTCACCGAACGAAATCAGGCACTGATCGAAGCAGAGCGATTGCGCAATGATTTCGTTCACCACGTGTCTTATGAATTGCGCTCGCCGCTGACCAATATCATCGGCTTCATCCAGTTGCTTGGCGACCCCCTTGTCGGTCCGCTCAACGAGAAGCAGCTCGAATATGCGGGCTACGTGACGAAATCCTCGTCCGCGCTTCTCGCCATCATCAACGACATTCTCGATCTGGCCTCGATCGACGCCGACGCCATGGAACTGTCGCTGGAGGAGATCGACATCGCCGAAACCATGCGGGCCGCGGCCGAAGGCGTGCAGGATCGGCTGGCGGATTCCAATCTCGCCCTTCGCGTCATCCCGATGGACGGCGTCGGCGCCTTCGTCGCCGACGGCAAGCGCATCCGGCAGATTTTGTTCAATCTGCTCGCCAATGCTATTGGCTTCTCATCGCCCGGCCAGACGATTGATCTCGCCGCGCTGCGGCGGGGCGACGAGATCGTGTTCAAGGTGAGCGACCAGGGACGGGGCATTCCGCCCGATGTCATCGAGCATATTTTCGACCGCTTCAAAACGCACACCGCCGGATCGCGCCATCGCGGCGTCGGCCTTGGCCTTTCGATCGTCCGATCCTTCGTCGAATTGCATGGCGGCCGCATTCTGATCCAGTCCGCGCCATCGGAAGGGACAACGGTGACTTGCATCTTTCCAGCCGGTGGCGCCAAGCTGGAATCCGACGAGAGTGGATGGGAGCGCAAACGCAATGGGGCTTGAGGCTGCGCTGGCGACCGGCGCCGGCACGATCTGGCCGCGTCGCCTCGATGACGAGGCCGCGACGCAGGAACTCGCCGCCGAGATCGCAGAACTCGTCGGCCCCGGCGATCTCGTCACCTTGTCCGGAGGATTGGGCGCCGGCAAAACAACCTTCGCGCGCGCATTGATCCGCCGCCTGACGGGGGACGCCGATCTTGAAGTTCCGAGCCCGACCTTTCTCCTCATGCAATCCTACGAGAGCGAGACCGCCCCGATCGTGCATGCCGATTTTTATCGCATCGAAAAGCCCGGCGATCTCGTCGAACTCGGCTGGGATGAGGCCATCGAAGGCGCGATCGCCCTCGTCGAATGGCCGGAGCGCGGCGGCGACCAGCTCGGCGCCGACCGCCTCGACATCAGCTTCGCCCTGGAGCCTGACGGCGCCGCGCGCACGGCGACGGTGACCGGATTCGGCGCCTTCGCCGGCCGACTGGCCAGATCGAAGGCCATTCAGGAGCTTCTGGAGCCGACGAGCTGGCGCGACGCAAAGCGTCAATTCATGCAGGGCGACGCGTCGACGAGATCGTTCGAACGGCTGGTCAGGGACGATGGCTCCAGCGCCGTGCTGATGATCGCGCCGCAGCAGCCTGACGGACCGCCGATCCGCTTCGGCAAGCCTTATAGCGCGATCGCCCGCCTCGCCGAGGGGCTCAAGGCTTATGTCGCGATCGACCGCGGTTTGCGGGCGCAGGGGTTCTCCGCGCCGGAAATTTACGCTGTCGATCTTGCCGCTGGCGTCATCCTGCTTGAGGATCTCGGCTCCGAGCCGGTTACGGTCGACGGCGCGGTCGACCTCGATCGCTACGGTTTCGCGGCGGCCGCGCTCGCGAGGCTGCATGGATCGGTGCTCCCCGATATTCTGCCGGTCGACGACAATGAGACCTATCGCATTCCCGCCTATGACCTCGATGCGCTGTCGATCGAGGTGGAGCTGCTGCTCGACTGGTACGCGGCCCATCGCGTCCGCGCCCAGCTCTCCTCCGGCGCCAAGGCGACTTTCGTCGCCCTGTGGCGTAAAGTCCTGACGGAGGGACTGACCGCGGAAACGACATGGACGCTGCGCGACTATCATTCGCCGAATCTGATCTGGCTGCCGCGGCGCGATGGAATAGCGAAGATCGGCATGGTCGATTTTCAGGATTGCGTGCTGGGCCATCCCGCCTATGACGTCGTCTCGCTGCTGCAGGACGCGCGCGTCGACGTTCCAGACGCCGTTGAGCTGAAGCTGCTCGGCCATTATGCGCGGCTGCGGCGCGAATCGGACAAGTGTTTCGACATGGGCGACTTTGCGCGCGCCTACGCGATTCTGGGCGCGCAAAGGGCGACCAAGATCCTCGGCATTTTCGCCCGCCTCGATGCGCGGGACCACAAGCCGCACTATCTCGCCCATCTGCCCCGGGTGGAAAAATATCTCGTCAAGGGTCTGGGCCACCCGGTTCTGGCCGAGCTCAAGATCTGGTATGAGACCAATCTGCCCCAGCTCTTCGAGACCGCCTGAGCGGATTGCAACAGGATCCTGATGTCCGACTTCGCGCCTACCACAGCGATGGTCTTCGCCGCAGGGCTTGGCGCGCGCATGCGGCCCTTGACCAACACCGTTCCGAAGCCGCTGATCAAGGTCGCGGGGACGCCGATGATCGACTATATGCTCGATCGCTTCGTGCGCGCCGGGACGCGGACCGCCATCGTCAACGTGCATCATCTCGCCGATCAGATCGAGGCGCATCTTTCGGCCCGCAAAGACATCGAAATTCTGTTCTCCGACGAGCGGGATGAACTGCTCGACCAGGGCGGCGGCATCGCCAGGGCGCTGCCGCTTCTGGGGCCCGAGCCGTTCTTCATCTGCAATACGGACGCCTTCTGGCTTGAGGGACCGCGCCAGAATCTGCTGCGCCTCGCCGAGGCCTGGGATCCGGCGCGGATGGATGTTTTGCTGCTCGTCGCCGCCACGACGGCGAGCGTCGGCGTCGACTGGCCCGGCGACTTCCTGATGGCGGCTGACGGACGCCTCACGCGGCGCGCGGAACGCGAAGTCGCGCCATTCGTCTATGCCGGCGTCGGCATCGTGAAACCGCAGCTTTTCGCCGCCGAAACGCGCAGGGTTTTTCCGTTGGCGCCCTTCTTTTACGAAGCGGCGAGCAAGGGCCGTCTCTACGGACAAAGGCTCGACGGCCTCTGGCTGCACGTCGGCGCGCCGCAGGTCATCGCCGAAGCGGAGTGGATGATCGCCAGGAGCATCCTCTAGATTCGGCGCGATTTTGTTCTCTTATTGTTCTTGCCGGGCTGCGCATTGTCGGTTAAGCTGCGCCAAGGCTGAAGAATGAGTTCACTCCATGGTCGTCAGGGTTGCGACAGTCGCGTTTGAAGGCATTGAGGCCCGGCCCGTCGACGTGCAGGTGCAGATCGCCAATGGCAATGTGGTGTTCACCATCGTCGGCCTCGGCGACAAGGCGGTGGCCGAATCGCGCGAGCGCGTGCGCGCGGCGCTGAACGCCTCGGGTCTGGCCATGCCGGCCAAGCGCATCACGGTCAATCTGGCGCCCGCCGATCTGCCCAAGGAGGGCAGCCATTACGATCTGCCGATCGCGCTCGGAATCATGGCCGCCATTGGCGCCATCGCCCCGGACGCGCTGCAGAATTACACGGTTCTCGGCGAACTCGCTCTCGACGGGACGATCACGGCGGTGGCGGGCGCCCTGCCGGCGGCGATCGCGGCCAACGCGCGGGGACATGGCCTCATCTGCCCGCGCGAAAGCGGACCCGAGGCCGCCTGGGCGGGCGGCGATCTCGACGTGCTCGCCCCGGTCTCGCTCATCCAGCTCGTCAATCATTTCAAGGGCACGCAGGTGATGGCGCCGCCGCGTCCGGCGATGCGCAAGGCGGCCGGGGCGCTGCCCGATCTTCGCGACGTCAAGGGTCAGGAGAGCGCCAAGCGCGCCCTCGAAATCGCCGCGGCGGGCGGCCATAATCTGCTTTTCAACGGACCGCCCGGCGCGGGCAAATCCATGCTCGCGGCGCGGCTTCCCTCAATTCTGCCGCCGCTCACGCCGCGCGAATTGCTCGAGGTCTCGCTCGTTCACTCGATCGCGGGCGATCTCGCCGGCGGCGCCCTGACCGACCGGCGCCCGTTTCGCGCGCCGCATCATTCGGCCTCGATGGCGGCCCTGGTCGGCGGCGGCACGCGGGCGCGGCCGGGCGAGATCTCGCTCGCACATCATGGCGTCCTTTTTCTCGACGAACTGCCGGAATTCCAGCCTCAGGTTCTGGACAGTCTGCGCCAGCCGATCGAGACCGGCGAGGTCGCCATCGCCCGCGCCAATCACCGCATCGTCTATCCGGCGCGGTTTCAGCTCGTCGCCGCGATGAATCCGTGCCGCTGCGGTCATGCGAGCGATCCGGGCTTCGCCTGCAATCGCCAGCCCAACGCGCGCTGCGTCGCGCAATATCAATCGCGGATTTCGGGTCCCTTGCTCGACCGCATCGATTTACATGTCGAGGCGCCGGCGGTGGCCGCCGCCGACCTGATGCTGCCGCCGCCCTCGGAAGGCTCCGCCGAGGTCGCCGAGCGCGTCGCAGCGGCGCGGGCGATTCAGGTGCGCCGCTACGCCGAACTCGGTCTCGCGGGGATCGGATCAAACGCCGCCGCCCCCGCCGCCGTGATCGAAACGGTCGCGCATCCGGACGCCGGGGGGCTCGCTTTAATTCAGGAGGCCTCGGACCGCCTGCGTCTGTCGGCGCGCGGTTTTCACCGCATCTTGAAGCTGGCGCGCACCATCGCCGATCTCGATGGCGCGACGATCGTCGAGTGCCTTCATCTGGCGGAAGCTCTATCCTACCGAATCGATGCGGTCCGCCAATTGCGCGCGGCCTGAACAATGCGTCATCGGGCCGGTCTGTCCCAGAGAGACTGGCTCCGCGCGCGATTTGCGCAGCGGACATAATTCCTGGATAGGCTTCATGATGTTCGGGCGGCGATATGCGCGCCGGTCAACAAGGCGGCTGGAAAAATGACGGCGACTGAAAACTGTGAGGTCGGGAACGGCGCATCCGCTGCGGCTGGACTGGCCGCGGCGCGCGTCGGCGCCGCGCGGTACCGCGAATGGATCGCCGCAAAAGCGCTTCCACTCTGGTCGACGGCCGGCTTCGACGCGGGGCGGGGAATGTTTCAGGAGCGGCTCGACTGGACTGGCGCGCCGCAAGAGTCCGTCCCGCGCCGCGCGATGGTCCAATGTCGGCAGATCTATGTTTTCGCCCATGCCGCGCTGCTTGGCTGGTTCCCCGAGGGCGGACGTCTCGCCGAGATCGCGATGGACTCGCTTCTCGCCAAATTTTGCGAGGACTGCGATCCTTCAAACGGGTTCGCCTTTTCGGTCAGCGCCGATGGGGGGGTTGTTTCTTCCGTCCGCGACGCCTATGCGCATGCGTTCGTGCTGTTCGCAATCGCCTGGCTCCATCGCCTGAACGGCGACCCGCGCCTGATCGATCACGCCGACCGGATCATCGGCTTCGTCGACGGACAGCTTCGCGATTCCCTTCATGGCGGACTCTATGACGCCGCGCCGATCACGGATCGGAGCAAGCGGCAAAACCCGTTGATGCACCTGCTCGAGGCCTATATCGCGCTTGAGGCTGCGGCGCCCGGGCGAGGCTATATCGAGCGCGCGAAAAAGCTCGTGGAGATCTTCAAGACGCGTCTTTTTCTCGCCGATCCCGGCGTGCTTCTCGAATATTTCGCGGAGGACTGGAGCGCCCATCCTGATCCGCTGAAACGCCGGATTTTCGAACCCGGCCACCATTTCGAATGGGTCTGGCTCCTGCGCGAATATGAAAACCTGACCGGCGAGGATTTGAGCGTCTGGGTCCTGCAACTCGATCGCATCGCCCGTCAAACCGGCCTCGCGGCGAATGGCCTGATCTTCGACGAGGTCGGAACCGACTTGCGCGCGTTGAAGCGCTCGCACCGAATCTGGCCGCATACGGAGGGCGCCAAGGCGGCTGTCGCAAGGCTCCATGCGGGGGATGCCGCGGCGCCGCAATTCGCCGCGGCGATGATCGACGCGCTCACCGAAAATTTCCTCGACAAGCCGTTCGCAGGCGGCTGGATCGACCAGATCGGCGCGGATGGCGCGCCGCTTGTCGATTATGCGCCGGCGAGTTCCCTCTATCATCTGTTTCTGGCGGCGGCGGAAACGTCGCGCGCCTTTCCGGCGGCGTCCGACATCTCGACGTGAAATGAGAGCGCGGGTTGGCTTTTGGTCAGGGAAAGGGGCGGGCGCTCGCTCGCCATCGTTTTGCTTCGGCGCCCTTTTCAAGGTAAAACGCGCCCGTGTTATCGCTCGGCTTTCGCTTACCCGTCATTCTCCTTCCGGCGCGCTTCGGCAGGCCCGGCGCGCGCTGCTTGCGGATTGGATCCTTGAATGCTTCCTGTTCTTGATCGCTTCGCGGACTGCCGCGTCGCGGTGATCGGCGACTTGATTCTGGATTGCTATTTGCACGGCGCCGTCAGCCGCATTTCGCCGGAGGCGCCGGTTCCCGTCGTTCGCTCGATATCGGAAGAAATCGTCCCCGGCGGCGCGGCCAATGTCGCGGCCAACATCGCGACGCTCGGCGGACTCGTCGATATTGTCGGCCCCACCGGACAGGACAGCGCGCGGGACAGCCTGATCGAGCGCCTTCATTCGCTTGGCGCGGTCGATACATCTGGGCTCATCGCGGTCGCGGGACGTCCGACGACCCGCAAGCTGCGCGTGCTCGGCGCCCGGCAGCAGATCGTGCGCGTCGATGAGGAAGACACCTCCCCCTTCGAGAGCGACGTCGAGGACCGCCTGCTCGAAGCGGCGATCAGGGCGGTGGATCGCGCCGACGTCGTCATTCTGTCCGATTACGGCAAGGGCGCGCTCTCGATCCGAGTCTTGCGGGAGGTCATCGCCCACTGCAACGCATCCCAAAAGAAGGTGCTGGTCGACCCCAAGCGGCTCGATCTCGCGGCCTATCGCGGCGCGACGATCCTGACGCCGAACCGCAAGGAGCTGACGGCCGCGACAAGGCTTCCCTGTGAAAGCGATGGAGAGGCGCTGGTCGCCGCCGCCGCCGCGCAGGACGCATGCAGCGCGAATATCCTGCTGACCCGGTCGGAAAAGGGCATGTCCTATTTTCCGCTCTCGGGCGCCCCGATCCATCTCGCCACCGTGGCGCAGGACGTGTTCGATGTGTCCGGCGCGGGCGATACGGTGATCGCGGTTCTCGCGATCGCGCTCGGCGCGGGTCTATCGATCCTCGAATCCATGAAGCTCTCCAATCACGCCGCCGGCATCGTGGTCGCGAAAGTTGGCACGGCCTGCGTCACGCGGGACGAGCTTTGCGCCTCTCTGGCGTCCGAACTCGCATCGGCTTCGGTCAATGACGGCCGCCATATCAGCCGCGAGCAGGCGATCGCCCAGCGTTGGGCCTGGGCCGCGGAAAAACTGACCGTCGGTTTCGCCAATGGCTGTTTCGATCTTTTGCATCCGGGCCACGTCTCTCTCATCAAGCAGGCCGCCGCCACCTGCGACAGGCTCATCATGGCGCTGAATTCGGACGCCTCCGTGAGTCGCCTCAAAGGGCCGAGCCGTCCGATTCAGAACGAAGAATCCCGCGCCGCCGTGATGGGCGCCATCAAGGGCGTGTCCGCCGTGGTGATTTTCGACGAGGACACGCCGCTTGATCTCATCAAGGCGCTGCAGCCGGATATTTTGATCAAGGGCGCCGATTACACGGAAGACAAGGTCGTCGGCGCCGAGATCGTCCGCGCGCGCGGCGGCCGGGTGGTGCTGGCGGATCTGGCGGCGGGGCAATCGACGTCGAATCTGGTCGCCAAAGCCGAAGCGGGACAATGAGCGGGCCAAGCCGCTCGCGCGCCTCAGCCTTTTCGCTCGATGGCGGCGCGCGCGCGCGCGACAAGTGAGGCCATAGGCTGGGAAGCGTCGAGGCGCAGCCAGTCCATCGGCCCGACAAGCTCTTGCGCCTGGGCCGCGGCGATCTCGGGGCCCGCGTCGGATGCGTCATTGCGGCGCTGCGAAACCCGCGCCATTCGGATCGCGGTTGGCGCTTCAAGCCAAAGCCCGGTGAAATCGGCGCCGGCGCGCGCCGCGACATCCGCGCCTGCGCGTTCTTCGGGCTTTCGATGGGCGGCGTCGACGATGACGCTTTGGCCTGCCGCCAGCGCGCGCGCCGAGAGGTCGCGCAGGCGCTGGTAGGTCTCCGCCGAGACTTCCGGCCGATAGGCCTCGTCGGGCAGGCGCTGAAGCTCGGTAAGATGGTTGAGCCGCTTGCGCTCGACGTCGCTGCGAAGGTGGAGTGCGCCGGGCGCCTGGCCGACCGCGGGCGCCAGCGCGCGCGCCAGCGATGTTTTCCCGGTCCCGGAAAGCCCACCGATCGCGGCGAGATGGAGCGGGCCCGGCGCTAGGAAAGCGCAGGATTCGTCGAAATAGCGCCGCGCCGCCGCGATCGTCGCAGCCGTTTTCGAGGCCTCAAGATTTGTGACATTGGCGCGGATCGCCGCGCGCAGGCCAAGAAACAGCGGCAGCGCTGCGAGCCCCTCGATCTGCGCCTCAAACCCGTCGAAGGCCGAAAGATAGCGGTTCATCAGACCGTTGGCCTCGGCTTTGAGGCCCCGCGTCCAAAGGTCCATCAAAAGAAAGGCGAGATCATAAAGAATGTCGCAGATCGCGAAGCTTTCATCGAATTCGAGCGCGTCGAACAGGGTCGGCGTCGGGCCGATCATGACGATATTGCGCAAATGAAGATCGCCATGGCAGCGGCGGACCCAGCCTTCGGCCTCGCGACGCGACAGGAGAGGGCGCGCCGCCTCGAAGGCGCGCAGCATCGCGTCTTTGAGCTTTGCGGCGGCGGCGGGCGGAAAAACGTCCGGCGCCCGCTCCAGGCCCGTCACGATTTCTTCAATCCGCTTCGCAAGCGCGGCCGTGGCGTTCCTGTCGCGCAGGATCGGCGCCGCGCGATGCGATGCGACGACGACCCCGGCGAGCTTTTCCATGATGGCCGCATCGAGTTCGCCGCGCGCCGCGAGACGGTCCAGCGTGCGCGCCTCATCGAAGCGGCGCAAATGCACCGCCCACTCGACTATTTCGTCGCCAATACCAAGTGTTAACGCCATATCTTTACGTGAAATGGGAACGACGCCGAGATAGAGGTCCGGCGCATTGGCCCTGTTCACCGCGAGTTCGTTTTCGCATGCGCGGCGGCGTTTCTCGAGGGTTGAGAAATCCATGAAGGAAAAATGCACTGCCCGCTTGACCTTGTAGACATCCGCGCCGGCGAGGAAGACCGCGGCGCCATGCGTGTCGATGCGGGCCACGGGCTCATTGATCCGGTGCGTCGCCGGATCGCCGAGAAAGGCGAAGACCGCGGATTGATCGGCGGCCTGGTTCTGGTCTGCGCTTTTCATGGCGGATGCTTTCATTCGGGCGCGGCGCTCGAAACGGCGCGGGGCGGGATCTCGATCGGCGCGCCAGGATCATCACGCGCTTTCGGCTTGCCGCAGCGGGCCGGGCTTGTTACTCGAAAGGCGAGCTTGGCGCGAGTGACGCTATCGGCCCTTCCAAAAACGCGAAAGATTGAAGTTCAGCCATGGCTCTCCCGCGCCGTCCCGCCGATTCGTCCGAAATTAACGTCCAGGGCGCCAAGTTTCTCATTGTCGAGGCGCGGTTTTACGACGTCATCGGCGCGATGCTTCTCGAAGGCGCGGCGGCGGCTTTGGAGAAGGCCGGCGCGGCCCACCATCTCGTCAGCGTTCCGGGGGCCCTCGAAATCCCGATCGCCATGGAAATTGCGCTCGATCACGCGCAGAAATCGGGGCGGCCCTATGCCGGCGCCGTCGCGCTTGGCTGCGTCATCCGGGGCGAGACTTACCATTTCGAGATCGTTTCCGGCGAGAGCGCGCGGGCTTTGATGCAAATTGGTCTGACCCATCGCCTCGCCCTTGGCAATGGCGTCCTGACCGTCGATAGCGAAGCGCAGGCTTTGGCCCGCGCCGATCAAAGCAAAGGCGACAAGGGCGGCGACGCGGCGCGCGCGGCGCTCGCGCTTTATCTGCTGAAACAAGATATTGGAGCGCTCCGATGATGAAGGCCGAAGGGCGCTCCGCCGCCCGCCTCGCGGCGGTGCAGGCGCTCTACCAGATGGAGGTCTCCGAAAAGGGGCTGAACGAAACCTGCGCGGAGTTCGAATCCTTCTGGATCGGCAATGAAATCGAGGGCGAACGCTATAAAGCGGCGGAAATCGCATTTTTTCGCGATATTCTGACCGGCGTGCTCGCCGACCAGGGTCCGATCGATCGCTCGATCGACCAGACGCTGGTCGAGGGCTGGCCGCTCGCGCGGGTCGACGCGGTTCTTCGCGCCATTTTGCGGGCGGGGGCCTATGAATTGAAGAAGCGCGCCGACATTCCCGCACGCGTATCGATCAAGGAATATGTCGACGTCGCGGGCGCTTTCTTTGATCGCGAGGAGTCCGGCATGGTCAATGCGGTTCTGGACGGGCTGGCGCGGCGCTATCGCGCCAGCGAGTTCGAGCCGCGCATCTGACGGCGCGAAAACTGATCGATTATTGAGAAGAGAGCGGGATTTGAGGCGAAAAACCGGATTCTGCTTTTTCGCATCCCGCTCGATACGCCTGTGGGCTGAATCAGAGTGAAGCATCCGGCTCCTCTCTCCGAAGACGCTTTGATCGAAACTTTTTTCGCGCCCCTTGCGGGCGAAGGGGGGCTTCGGCTTCGCGACGACGCGGCTCTGTTGCGGCCACCGCCCGGATGCGAAATCGTCCTCACCAAGGATCTGCTGGTCGCCGGGGTCCATTTTTTCAACGACGATTCGCCAGCCGCCATCGCCCGCAAGGCTCTGCGCGTAAATCTGTCCGATCTTGCCGCCAAGGCGGCCGAACCCCTGGGATTTCTCCTCGGCCTCGCGCTGCCGGCGGAGTGGACGGCGGAATGGCTCAAATCCTTCGCCGCCGGACTTGGCGAGGATGCGGCGAACTACCACTGCCCGCTTCTCGGCGGCGATACTGTGCGGACGCCGGGGCCTTTGACGATTTCCATCACGGCGGTCGGCGCGGTCGAGGCGCATAAAATGGTCCCGCGCGACGGGGTCAAGGCCGGCGATCGGATCTATGTCACCGGAACCATCGGCGACGCCGCGCTCGGCCTCAAACTGCGCCTGGGCGCCAGCGCGGATCAGGACTGGATCGGCGCCTTGAGCGAGGCGGACGCGCGCTTTCTGCAGGGCCGCTATCTCCTGCCGCAGCCGCGACTCGTCCTTCGCGACGCGCTGAAAGCCTTCGCCAATGCCGCCATGGACGTTTCCGATGGCCTCGCCGGCGATCTTGGCAAGATGCTGCGCCTCGCCGGCATGAGTGCGACGATCGAGGTCGCCGACATCCCCTTGTCCGGAGCCGCACGGCGCGCCCTGAAAGCGGCGCCCCGCCTCATCGAGGCGATCTGTGCGGGCGGCGATGATTACGAGCTCCTGTGCGCTGTTTCGCCGGCGAAGGCGGCTTCATTCGAGGCCGCGGCCGCCGCGACGGGAATTGGCGTCAGCCGGCTCGGGGCGGCTTCAGCCGGGGAAGGGGCTCCCGCCTTCGTCGACGCCGGCGGCGAGGCGATTCATTTCGCCAGAACCTCGTTTCAGCATTTTTGAGCAGGATCATTGATCCGGTTGCGATCGAGGCCCAAAGGCTGCCCCTGAGCGGCGCAGGTTTGCACATGGACCCTGATCGGCGCGATTGCGCAATTTCGGCCTTTCTGCAAATGTCGCGCACCCGGCGCGAGCAACGTCTCTTCAAAGCCGCAACAAAACATCAAGGTGGAAACCGATGATCGCCATAGTGATCCTGGCGGGGCTCTTATCAATTGTTTACGGCGTCAGGACGTCGTCGGAACTGCTGGCCGCAAGTCCCGGCTCGGCGCGGATGCAGGAGATCGCAGGCGCCATCGCGGAAGGCGCGCAGGCCTATCTCAAGCGCCAATATCTGACCATCGCCATCGTCGGCGCCGTCATCTTCTTCGGATTCTGGTATTTTCTGGCGCCCTCGATCGCCTTTGGCTTCCTGCTTGGCGCCGTCCTTTCGGGCGCGGCCGGGTTTGTCGGCATGAATGTCTCGGTGCGCGCCAATGTGCGGACGGCCGAGGCCGCGTCGAAATCTCTCGCCGCCGGACTCGATATTTCCTTCAAGGCTGGCGCCGTCACGGGAATGCTCGTCGCCGGCCTCGCGCTGCTCGGCGTCGCCGGCTATTTCTACGTGCTGACAGGACCGCTCGGTTACGCGCCGAACAGCCGGCAGACGGTCGATGCGCTGGTCGCGCTCGGCTTTGGCGCCTCCCTGATCTCGATCTTCGCGCGGCTTGGCGGCGGCATCTTCACCAAGGGGGCTGACGTCGGCGCCGATCTCGTCGGCAAGGTCGAGGCCGGCATTCCCGAGGATGATCCGCGCAACCCGGCGACCATCGCCGATAATGTCGGCGACAATGTCGGCGATTGCGCCGGTATGGCGGCCGATCTGTTCGAGACCTACGCCGTCACGGTCGTCGCCACCATGGTTCTCGCAGCGATATTTTTCGTCGGCCAGCCCGTGCTTTACAACGCCATGCTGTATCCGCTGGCGATCTGCGCGACTTGCATCGTCACGTCCATCGCTGGCACCTACTTCGTCAAGCTCGGCCCGGACCAGTCGATCATGGGGGCGCTTTACAAGGGCCTCATCGCCGCCGGGCTTCTCTCCATCGTCGGGCTGGCGCTCGCCACCACCGCGACGGTCGGCTGGGGAACGATCGGAACCGCCAGCGGGACGCCGATTTCCGGCGCGCATCTTTTCCTCTGCGGAATCATCGGGCTGATCGTCACCGGCTTCATCGTCGTCATCACCGAATATTACACCGGCACGGGCAAGCGCCCGGTGGTTTCGATCGCGCAGGCCTCGGTGACGGGACACGGCACCAACGTCATTCAGGGGCTCGCGGTCTCGCTCGAATCGACGGCGGCGCCGGCCCTCGTCATCATCGCCGGCATTCTGGCGACGAGCCAGCTTGCCGGCCTCTTCGGCATCGCCATCGCGGTGACGACGATGCTCGGCATCGCCGGCATGATCGTCGCGCTCGACGCCTTCGGGCCGGTGACCGACAATGCCGGCGGTATCGCGGAAATGGCCGGTCTGCCGAAAGAGGTCCGCCGCGTGACGGACGCGCTCGACGCCGTCGGCAATACGACGAAGGCGGTGACCAAGGGCTATGCGATCGGCTCGGCGGGCCTTGGCGCGCTGGTGCTGTTTAGCGCCTACAGCCATGATCTCACCTATTTCGCCGCCAATCCGGACCAGTTCCCTTACTTCAAGGGGATTGGTGCGGTCTCTTTCGACATATCCAACCCTTACGTCGTCGCCGGGCTGATTTTCGGGGGAATGATTCCCTATCTCTTCGGCGGCATCGCGATGACCGCCGTCGGGCGGGCGGCCGGCGCCGTCGTCGAGGAGGTGCGCCGCCAGTTCAAGGAGAAACCCGGCATCATGGCCGGGACGGAGCGGCCCGATTACGGCCGCGCGGTCGACATGCTGACCAAAGCCGCGATCAGGGAGATGATCATCCCCTCGCTTCTGCCGGTGCTTGCGCCGATCGTCGTCTATTATGGCGTGCTCTTGATCTCCGGCTCGAAGGCGTCGGCCTTCGCGGCGCTCGGCGCGTCCCTGCTTGGGGTCATCGTCAACGGACTTTTCGTCGCCATCTCGATGACGTCGGGCGGTGGCGCATGGGACAACGCCAAAAAGAGCTTCGAGGATGGCTTCACCGACAAGGACGGCGTGAAGCATTTCAAGGGCGGGGAGGCGCATAAGGCGTCGGTCACCGGCGACACGGTCGGCGACCCTTACAAGGATACGGCTGGTCCGGCGGTCAATCCGGCGATCAAGATCACCAATATCGTCGCGCTTCTGCTGCTCGCCGCGCTGGCGCATTGAGGAGATTTCGGCGTCGCCGCGCTTGCGGCGACGTCCGGCGTTCAGGCTCGATCCCCGTCACGCCCACGCCGATTTTCGACCGAATGCGTCATGCGGTCGAAGAGACCCCGCCGAGACCCGGATCCGCGCGCGCATTCTCGTCGCCCAGACTGGTTCAATCTGAGCGGAATGCTGATCGGAATGCGCCTTAGAAGCGCAGGAGGTTGACGAACATTCCCTTGAGGAAGGTCGATTCGGCGCCGGCGGTCGGCGTCGTGCGCGAGACGAAATCGAACACCTTGCCGTCCTGTACGCCATAGTTCGCGACGCGCTCGACTTTCTTGTTTTTGTCGAAATAGATGGCGAAGACGCGCTGGTCGACCAGTTTCGGCTGCTGGAACGCAATGTCCCGGTTGGTGACCTGGGTGACGTAATACCAGGCGTCTCCGCCGACCGTCGACGTCGTCGTCGGCGTGCCGAGAAGCGTCAGGATCTGCTCCGCCGAGGAGCCGACCTTGACCTGATCGAGCGTGCGGGGATCGCCCTGATAGCCGTGCACGACCTGCCCGTCATAGCCAAGGCATCCGCCGAGCGCGAGAGGAAGCCCGACGGCGAGTCCGAGTGAAAGCGTGGCTTTCAGCGCGAAGCTTGCGCGGATCGAGCCGCGGCCGGACGCCGAACCCGTCTTGCCGCCCGCACGGGGAGCGATGCCGAACAACATGCCTGAGGTCTCCGCCAAAACTGTGTAACGCGATTGAAAGCCGGCCATTGGTTGCATTTGCGGCGAGGCTGAGCGATGCGTAACTTCCGGCCATGTCAAAAGCAAGGTCGCGCTCTCACCGCGAACCGGCGCGTTCGCCCAGCCCAATTAGGCTCGATAGAGTTAAATGGACGTGAATTTCAAAGGTAAATTTCACGGGCCGAAGTTTAACGAGGCAAATTCGGAAATTCGTAAAATGCTTGCCTGGCTCTTCCGCGGCTCCGCCAACCGTCAATTGGTCGACCGCCTGCATGGCGAAATCGTGGCGGCCGCGCGCGATCCCGCGCTTTTTGCGGATTATGGGATCGCCGATACGTTCGAAGGGCGCTTCGAGGCGATGACGCTGCATGCGACGCTCGTTCTGCGTCAGCTCAAAGCGATGGCGCCGCCGGCGCCGGACCTCGCTCAGGATCTTGCCGATGCGGTGTTTCTCCATTTTGAGGCGACATTGCGCCAGATGGGCGTCGGCGATCCCTCCGTTCCGAAGCGAATGAAGACCCTCGCCGAGGCTTTCCTCGGCCGCGGCGCCGCCTATGATGAAGCCTTGCGGGCCGGTGGGCCGGCGCTCGCGGCCGCGCTGGCGCGCAATGTTTATGCGGGCCGCGCGGACGCGGCGCGTCTCGCGCGCTTCGTCGAAGCGGCGCGCGCCGCCCTCGCCGGAGCTTCGTTCGAAGCCTTCGCCGAGGGGCCGGTTCCCTTTCCAACGCCCGCGTCGATTGCCTGACGCCGGGGTGAGTTTTTGTTTAGACGCTTTTTTCTAGCGCGAACCGCTATCTGCTTCGCTCGAATATGCTCCAGGAGGCTTTTGCGATGATATCGAAGGGCGACCAGAGGCCCCACAAAGCGCGGCGCGCCGCCGACGGGGAGCGTTTGCCGGCGAGGGGGACGAGCGCAATCTCGTGCATTGTCGAAGTTCATGAGGTGCCCGAGGGCGGACTTCAGGTCGCCGTGCGGGCGACCGAGGCCGAGCGCGCGGCCCTTGCAAAAAGCGCCGGCCTCATCGCGGTCGAATCGCTCGAGGCGGATCTCGATATCGCCAAACAGGGCGAGGCGAAGTTTGCGGTCTCGGGCACGATGAGAGCGCGGATCACGCAGACCTGCGTCGTCAGTCTCGATCCCTTCGAGAGCGAGGTCGAGGCCGAGGTCGCCGCGGATTATGTGGTCAAGGCAGCGCGGAGCGTCCCGCGACGGGGCAGGGCGGCTCCGGTGGCGGAGCCTGAGGAAGATGTCGCGCAATCCTTCGCGGCGCAGCTCGACGCGCCGGACCTGATCGTCGACGGACGCATCGACCTTGGCGCTCTGGTGGAGGAATTCCTTGTTCTCAGCCTCGACCCCTATCCTCGCAAGCCGGGCGTTCGCTTTGAGGGAGCGGAATTTTCAGACAGCGAAGATAAGCCCGATTCGCCCTTCGCGGCGCTAAGGCAGCTCAAGGAAGGCGATTGAGGGGCGCGGCGGCGCCACGCCAACGCCAAAAATTCATCCGCGTCGGGGTCGCCACTACCACGCTCGGCCATTATCCTATATTTGAACGGCGGCCAGCGCCAATTCGACCCTCTGACCCGCATCGTTCCGATCCCGGATAACCGCTTCCCCCTGGCGCCGGTTTGTCCGCCGACAACCGCCAAAAATGGTGACATTTCAAGCTCTTGTCAAACAATCCTTTCGTCTGCCGCGAAGGTGGCGCCGCGGCGCGCATGAACCGAGTTGCGAACCTTATGAAGAAGCCTGTGCGAATAGCGCTCGACGCCATGGGCGGCGATTTTGGGCCGGAAGTGGTGCTTCCGGGCGCGGCCCGCGCGCTCGAGCGGGGCGCTGACATTGCTTTTTCCCTGTTCGGCGATGAGAAGCGCATTCGCCCCTACCTTGAGGCGAACCCGAAGCTCGCCGCCGCCTCGACCTTGCACCATACCGACGTCGCCGTTCGGATGGACGACAAGCCAAGCCAGGCGCTGCGCTCCGGCCGCCGCAATTCCTCGATGTGGCTCGCCATCGAGGCGGTCAAAAAAAATCAGGCCGACATCGCGGTTTCAGCCGGCAATACGGGCGCGCTGATGGCGATGGCCAAAACATGCCTGCACACAATTCCGCATGTCGATAGGCCGGCGATCGCGGCGATCTGGCCGACCGTGCGGGGCAGGACGATCGTCCTCGACGTCGGCGCCTCGATCGGCGCGGACGCGCGTCATCTCGTCAATCTCGCCATCATGGGCGCCGCGATGGCGCGAATCGTCCTCGATGTCGATCGTCCGACCGTCGGTCTTCTGAACATCGGCTCGGAAGAAATGAAGGGCATCGAGGAAGTCAAGAAAGCCTCGCGTCTCTTGCGCGAATCCGCTCCGCCGAACCTCGAATATGTCGGATTCGTTGAAGGCGGCGACATTGGCAAGGGTACGGTCGACGTCGTCGTCACCGAGGGTTTTGCCGGCAATATCGCCCTGAAAACAGCCGAAGGCACCGCCAATCAGATGGCGCAATATCTGCGCGAGGCGCTGAGCCGCGATCTGATGTCGAAACTCGGCTATCTTCTCGCACGGAAGGGTTTCGCCGCCCTGAAGGAGAAAATGGATCCGCGCAACGTCAATGGCGGCGTGTTCCTCGGCCTCGATGGCGTCGTGATCAAGAGCCATGGTCACTCCGATGCTTTTGGAACCGCCGTGGCGATTGAAATCGCCTACAGGATCGCACGCCACGAGCTTCTGGGCCGGATCCGCGACGCCATCGCACTCTCCTACGAAGCCGTTCCTGCGCCCACAAAGCTTGGCGCGCTCGGCGAAACGGCGGTCGCGCCGTCGCAGTCGTGACTGACTTCCGAATGGATGAAATTTTGACAGATGCAGCGCCACGCAAGCTCCGCTCCGTTGTCGTCGGGCTGGGCTCCTATCTTCCCAAACGGATCGTCAGCAACGCGGACCTCGAAAAAATCCTCGACACGACCGACGAGTGGATCGTCCAGCGCACCGGGATCCGGCAGCGGCACATCGCCGCCGAGGATGAGCCGACCTCGAAGCTTGGCCTTTACGCCGCGCGGGCCGCTCTCGACGACGCTGGTCTGACGGCGGCCGACATCGATCTCGTGATCGTCGCCACCTCAACCCCCGATTACACCTTCCCGGCCGTGGCGACGCAGATTCAGGCGGCCCTCGGCATGCACCATGGCGCCGCCTTCGATCTGCAGGCTGTCTGCTCGGGTTTTGTCTTCGCGCTCGCGACCGCCGACAAATTCCTGCTGTCAGGCTCGCACAAGCGCGCCCTCGTGATCGGCGCAGAGACGTTTTCCCGGTTGCTCGACTGGAATGACCGGGCCACCTGCGTGCTCTTTGGCGACGGCGCCGCGGCGGTCGTGCTAGAGGCCCAGCCCGGCGCTGGCGGCTCGGGCGATCGCGGCGTGCTGACCTCGCATTTGCGCTCGGACGGACGTCATCGGGAAAAGCTCTATGTTGACGGCGGTCCATCGACGACGAAAACCACGGGCGTGCTGCGCATGGCCGGCCGGGAAGTGTTCCGTCACGCGGTGGGAATGGTCGCCGACGTCGTGAACGACGCTTTTGCCGCCACCGGCACGAGCGCCGCCGACCTCGACTGGTTCGTGCCGCATCAGGCCAATCGCCGGATCATTGATGCCTCGGCGGAGAAGCTTGGCATCGACAAGCGCAAGGTGGTCGTGACTGTCGACATGCACGGCAACACGTCCGCCGCCTCGGTTCCGCTCGCTCTTTCCGTTGCGCGCGACGACGGCCGCATCAAGCGGGGCGACCTCGTGATGATCGAGGCCATGGGCGGCGGCTTCACCTGGGCTTCGGCGCTCATTCGCTGGTAGCCGCTCTGCGGCGACGCATACCTTGATTTGAAACGTGATTTGCTTCAAAGTTTTACTTGCTGTCGCTTTGGTGCGGATCATGAGTCGACGGATTTCTGACCGGAAGGCTGGACTCCCGGCTTTCCTCGGTTACACTTCGCGCGGATCATTGGATCGACAGTTTGGTTTGGCCGGGGTTCCGGGCTCGGCGTGGTCGCTCGCCTTTGGTCGCTTGGCGCATTTCGCCTGGAAAATCGAGACTGAATGAATGACGAAGTTTTCAACCATATCCGCTGCGGGAGAGCTTGGAGAAACGCCTGCGGAACGAGTGGTTGACGCGTTGGCCAATCTCGACGCCCGGACCATCACGCGGGTCGATCTCGCCGAATCGGTCTATCGCTGCGTCGGCCTGTCCCGGAAGGAGTCCGCGGCCCTGGTTCAGATGGTTCTGAACGAATTGGCGGATGCTCTGGCCAAAGGCGAAACCGTCAAATTATCGTCGTTTGGATCTTTCATCGTCCGCTCCAAATCCGAGCGGATCGGGCGCAATCCGAAAACCGGGATCGAAGTTCCGATCACGCAGCGCCGCGTTCTCGTGTTCAAACCATCGAGCGTCCTCAAGGCGCGCGTCAATGGGCGGATCGCCGCCGAGGATGACGCCTGAACGGGCGGCGCGTCATGGCGGCGCAAGGGATTGGCGGCGCAAGGGATTGGCGATTGGCGTCCGCCTGAATGAAATCGCCGATCGGCGTCGTGATCGCGCCCGCGGCCTGGAATCCGAAGCGAAATGGACAAGAGCGCCGACGCTTTTCGAACAATCAGCGAAGTCGCAGAAGAGCTTGATCTTCCCCAGCATGTGCTGCGGTTCTGGGAAACGCGATTCCCCCAGATCAAACCGCTGAAGCGCGCCGGAGGGCGCCGCTTCTATCGGCCGCATGACGTCGATATCCTGCGCGCGATCAGGCGGCTCCTCTATGGCGAAGGCTACACGATCAAGGGCGTGCAACGAATCCTGAGGGAGCAGGGGGCCCGCGCCGTGCTCGCGCCGGGGTTCGCGACCGACCTTTCAGGGGCCGAGGCCGGTCCCGGATTGGCGCCCGAGGCCGCGCCGGGCGCCCTCGCCGAAGACAGGCCCGCGGGCTGGACGCATGATCTTTTCGCCGAACCATCCTCCCCGCCTGGCGACCAGAATTTCGAGAACGAGAGGCGCGATGCGCTGGCCGGCCGCGGAACGGTCGGCGATGACGGGCTGCGGCCTGGTGAAGCCGCGCGGGACGCCGCGGCGGCGCGCGCGGAGATGATCCGGCGGCTGCGGGAGATCCTTAGCGAACTTGAGGCGTGCGAGCGCATGCTGGCGACTGGCCGCCGCCAAAAAGGGGTCTAGAGCATATTCCGTTTTGTTTTTTTAATTTGGCGCATTTTTCCGGCGCGAATCGGTATCCGTTTCTCTCAAAAATGATCGAAGGCGGGATCAGGAAAGACGAGATACGGCTTTCGCGCTCCAAATAATTGGAATCGATTGCGATGATCCCGGGATCGTCGGTCAAGGAGCGTTGCGCCGGCGGAATCCTTTATCTATAAGGAGCCGCAGTCGGAGTGTAGCGCAGCCCGGTTAGCGCACTAGTCTGGGGGACTAGGGGTCGTGGGTTCGAATCCCGCCACTCCGACCAATCAACCGCAAGCGCGGCGGGGCGCACATCCGGGGCGGCCCCATCTTCCCGGCAGTTCGCCGCTCAACCCTCATTCCCTGCGAAATGCAGCGAAAAGCCTCAATCGGCTCGCGGTCGGCGCGCAGCTTGTTCGCGGGCGCATCCGGGTCTGCGCGCCGGAGCGCCATGCCGCCCGGCATCCTAAGCTTCGATCTCCGGCGCGGCGTTGCTCCCAAACCTTCCGCGCCATGATATGGTTAATTTCCACCGCCGCTTGTGAGACCATGTATCGCGCCCGCAATCGCCGCCTCCGCGGCTGCAGCAGAAGGCTCGACCCGCCGCAATGACCACCGAGGAAAACCGGACATTCGACGAAGAACCGGCCGAGCGGCTCGGTACGCTGCTTACGACCCCACACCTGGCCGACGCGCTCGAAAGCGAGCAGTTCCGCCGCTTTCTTGATCATGTTCCGATCGCCCTCGTCGTCGCCGCGATGCAGGGCGAGGAACGTATTGTTTATGCAAATCCGGAATACGAGAAGCTCTCGGGCCAAAGCTTCTGCGAGATCGAAGGACGCCCCTGGAGCGCCTTGCTGGGCAGCGAGGTCGGCAATGATGCGGACCGGCTGCTTGGCGGCGCCATCGTTGAAGCCAGGGACAAGGTCGGCTCCTTCGCCATTGAGCGCGAAGGCGCTGAGACGGTCGTCATCGACGCCTATTCCAACATCATCGAGGATGACGACGGAAATGAGATTTTCAGGCTGGCGGCGCTGGTTTGCATCCGCGCCTGTGCGGAGGATCCGCACACCGAGCTTGAACGCCAGTTGCGAGAAAAAGACACGGCTCTTCAGGAGATCCAGCACCGCGTCAGAAACAATTTGCAGATGATCACCGCGTTGATCCGTCTTGAGGCGCGGGCTGCGAGGGCCGGCGAGGAACGCGGCCGTTTCGATCGGATCGCCGGCCGCATCGAATCTCTCCAGCTGCTGTATAATTCGCTAGGCCAGACCAGCCTTGTCCAGGAGGTCGACCTTGGCGCTTATCTCAGCCAGATCGCCTCGGCCGTGATGCGCACGCACGCCAACGAAGGCGTGCGTCTCAACCTCAAGGCAGACGCCTATCCCGTTTCCGTCAACGTGGCCATGCCGACCGGCCTCGTCGTCAACGAGCTTCTCACCAACGCGTTGAAACACGCGTTTCAGGGCCGGGACGCCGGGACAATCTCGTTGCAAAGCCTCGTCGATAGCGCGGGCTGCCGCGTCGTGATCTCCGACGACGGCATTGGCCTGCCGGAAGGAACGGATTGGCCGCAGCCCGGAAAGCTCAGCGCGTTGATCGTTCAGTCGCTGCGTGAAAACGCCAAGGCTCGGGTGATCGTCGAATCGAACCCGGGCCAGGGAATGCGCGCCACGATCGTCTTCACACGGGCCGCCGCAGCGCCAGAGCCGCCGCCGCAGGACAACGCAGAAACGTGAAGCGGATCGCCGCCGCGGCGATCCGCTGCCGGCCAATCATTCGGCGGGCGCCGGCTCCGCCGTGACTGCCGCCTGAGCCGCCGCCGCTTCCATATCGCCTTCGATGCCGCGCAGCGTTTCCGGCGCGCGCGCCTTGAGGACAAAGAACCAGACCACGCCGAGCAGCAAATAGGCCGCGAACCCGTAGGGAAGCAAGTTGTAGGGGAAGGCGGGGACCGGATAGAGGCTGCCGGCAAGCGCGAGAACCATCAAGGCGGCGCCAAGGCCGCCTGTAATCGCGGCGCCAGTCGTCAGTTCGCCGGTTTTCCTGAGGTAGACTGGCGCTGCGACCGAAACCAGAAAATAGACGACGATGAAACCGAACGAAGCGATCGTGCCGTACCAGCCGAAGGTGTCGATCTCCGAATTTCCGCTGAGCAGTGCGACGGCGACGAAATTGATGATCGCGCCGATTGTAACCGCGACGTGAGGGGTCTTGAACTTGCCGTGGACGAGGCCCACCGAGCTGTGGAGGATCTGGTAGCGGCCGAGCGAGAACAGCGTGCGGCCGAAAGCGTTGATCGAGGCGAGCGCGCAGGCGAAGCTGCTGATCGCCGCGCCGAAATAGACGAGGGCGATGATCAAGGGGTTCTGGCCGGCGAGGATGTCGCCGAGCGGCGCGCCGCTGGCGCCGAGCTTGGTCGCGTCGTCGGCGAAGCCCTGCGTGATGACATAGGTCGTGAACACGAAGAATATGCCGGCCGATATCGCCGTTAGAATGATCGCCTTCGGAATCGCGCGCTCCGGATTGCGCGCTTCCTTACCGAGCGAGGCGGCGCTTTCGAAACCGACGTAGGAGAAAATGGCGAAGACGATCGCCTGCAGCGACTTGCCGAAATCAGCGCCTTCGAGCTTGAGCTGCCGGACGTCGGGCGCGAAGCCGTAATGCGCGAGGGCGGCGATGCTGACGGCGATGATGATGGCGACCGAAACGGCCTCGAGGCTGAGGCCGACGCGCGCCGACATGCGGATGTCGCGGAAAGCCAGCCAGAGCGCCAGCCCCGATACGGCGAGATAGATGACGAGGGTCGGCGGCGAGGCCGCAATCTGCAAGGTCGAGATCAGCGTCTTGATGAAGATGGAGGTTGCGACGGTCAGCGCCATCGCGGTGAAGAGATAGGCCGCCAGCAGGGACCAGCCGGCGAGCAGCCCGTAGGCGGGCCCGAGCGACCGCGAAACGTAAACGAAGAACGAGCCGGCGGCCGGGATGCGTTTGGCGAGCTTGCCGACATTGAGGCCGACGATCAGCAGCGCGATCGTCGCGGCGACATAGACGAGCCACGAGGCGGTCCCGGCCATTCCCGCGACGACGGCGACGGCGAGTGCAGGGGTGAGGGTCGGCGAGACGTTGGCGACGGATTGGCCAAGCGTCTCAATAAATGAGAGACTATCTTTTCGCAGTTCGGACATATGGAACGCTCCTCGCGGCATTTTCTCACCAGTGAAGAAATGTTCGTAGCAATTCATATGCCATGGTTATTTGCGTCGTGATATGAATTAAAGTTGCCTCCTGAGAATTTGTTGAGGCTCTCTTTCCAGCCCAGGCGGCGCCGCAATCTTGGCTTTGGCGCCCAAAAAACAGCGTCCTTCCGCCGCGGGCGGCTTGAGCCGATCAGGCGGCGGGAATGATTTTGAAGGCGCTTTTCAAAAAGGCGGCGCCATTCCTTGTTTTTGTTTTTGCGAAAGCATAGGTTCTGCGCTCTGGCGCTGCGCCTCGCGCCTGTACGATAGAACAAAGGGTTCCTCGCCATGGGCGGTTTTTCGATCTGGCATTGGCTTATCGTTGGAGCCGTCGTCATGCTCATTTTCGGCGGCAAGGGCAAAATCTCGGATGTCATGGGCGATGTCGCCAAAGGCATTAAGTCCTTCAAGAAGGGGCTTGCCGAGGACGACGAAAAGCCCGAGGCGCAGCGCTCCGCCGAATCGCCTCGCGGCATCGACCATCAGATCGCGGTCGATCCCGCCAAGGTTTCGGACACGCGCAAGGCCGGCTGAGGCGCAAAGCCCAGCTGCGTGGCGCCAAGGGTCAGTGACGCCGAGGGACTCGTCGCAGCGCGCATAGTCGAGTAGAAGTCCCGCATGTTCGATTTCGACGCTGGCAAGCTCATCTTGATCGGGATCGTGGCGCTGATCGTGATCGGCCCGAAGGATTTGCCGCGCGTGCTGCGCGAACTTGGCCGCGCGGTCGCCAAAATGCGGCGCATGGCGAGCGAATTTCAGGGCCAGTTCATGGAAGCCGTGCGCGAAGCCGACCTGGCCAACGTCAAGGACGAGGTCGCAAAACTCAGCGAGAGTGCGAAATTCGACGTGGGCTTCAATCCTGTGGCGGATATCAGGAACGAGATGAAATCCGCGCTCGAGAGCGCCTCGCCAGCCGCGGCCTTGAGCGCCGCCAACGTCGAACCCGCCGCCGCCGCTTTGGCGAAAGCGCAAGGGGCGACTCTTGACGGCGCGGAGGCCGTCGCCGGCGCCGCCTTGGCGGACGAGCAGCCGAGCCAAAGCCTTGACCATGCGGCGGGCAAGGACATCGATTCCGAAATGCAGGCGCTGGCCGACGCCCTCAAGGCCGAGATCGGGGCCGCGCCAAAAGGCGAGGCGGCGCATGCCCCGGGCCGCATCGCGACGCTGCATGACAATGTTTGAATGCTCTCGGCTTGATCGCCCTCGTCGGCGCCGCGCCCGCGCGCCTCGACTGACCCGTTGCGCGCCATCGCAGTGCCTGCAATGACCGACGCCGAAATCGAGGCGAGCAAAGCGCCTTTGCTGGACCATCTGATCGAGCTGCGCGCGCGGCTGATCAAGGCGCTCGCCGCCTTTCTGGCGATGTTCGTCCTTTGCTTCTTTTTCGCCAAGGACATCTACAATGTTCTGCTTGTGCCTTTCGAACATGTCGCCGGCCCCGACGCGCGGCTGATCTACACCGCGCCGCAGGAATATTTCTTCACCCAGATCCGGGTCGCGATTTTCGCCGCTGCGGCGCTCTCCTGTCCGGTGGTGTTCTCGCAGATCTACGCCTTTGTCGCCCCGGGGCTCTACCGGCACGAGCGCCGCGCCTTCGCGCCCTATCTCGTTGCGACGCCGATCTTTTTCGCGGCTGGCGCATTGCTCGTCTATTTCGTCGTGATGCCGAATCTTTTGCATTTCTTCATCGGCATGCAGCAGGCCAAGGAGCCGGGGCGCCCCCAGATCGAGCTTTTGCCGCGCGTCAGCGAATATCTTTCGCTGATCATGACCTTGATCTTCGCTTTTGGAGTGACATTTCAATTGCCGGTGGTTCTGACCCTTCTCGGCCAGGTCGGGATCATTGATTCGGCCTTTCTGCGCGACAAGCGGCGCTACGCCATCGTGCTGGTTTTCATCATCTCCGCGGTGCTGACGCCGCCCGACATTTTTTCGATGCTCGCGCTTGCGGCGCCCGCGCTGCTTCTCTACGAGGCTTCCATTCTGGCCGTCGGGGTGATCGAGAAGAAGCGCGCGGCCGCCAGTTCCGCCGGATCTACGTAAGTTTCACGGAGGGACGCGACTCGGAGCCCTCGCGCTGAGACGGGTCTGAAAGACCCGTCTCAAAGCACGAGGACGCCTCGGGAGTCCTGCCAAACGCATCCTTCGTGACGCAGGCTTCGCCTGCTCCTCAGGGCGATGGCGTCACTGAACTGGAAGAGCATTCATGTACGATATCAAATGGATTCGCGATAATCCGGATGTTTTCGATGAAGGCCGGCGGAGGCGGAGCCTTGACCCGTTGGCGGAAAAGCTGCTCGCGCTGGATGACGTGCGCCGCGCGGCGATCGCCAAATCGCAGGCCGCGCAGGAGCGCCGCAACGCCGCCTCGAAAGAAATCGGTCAGGCCATGGCGGCCAAGGACTCCGGCCGCGCCGAGGCCCTGAAGGCAGAGGTGGCCGAGCTGAAGGGCGGGCTTGCCGGGTTCGAGGCCGAGGAGCGCGAGGCCAGCGCTGCGCTCGACAAGGCGCTGTCTGAAATCCCCAATCTGCCGCTGGCGGATGTTCCTTTCGGCAAGGATGAAAACGACAATCCAGAGCATCACGCTTTCGGCGAAAAGCCCGAATTTGCGTTCAGGCCGAAAGAGCATTTCGAGCTTGGCGAGGCTCTGGGCCTGATGGATTTCGAGACCGCGACAAAGCTTTCGGGCGCGCGCTTCGTGGTCAACAAGGGGCCGCTGGCGCGTCTGGAGCGGGCGCTCGGCCAGTTCATGCTGGATCTCCATACGGGCGAGCACGGCTATACGGAGGTCAACCCGCCGATCCTCGTGAAGGACGACGCGATGTTCGGCACCGCGCAACTTCCGAAGTTCGAGGAAGACCAGTTTTTGGCCACGACGACTGGCGAGTTTGGCGAGGCTTTCAGCGAGGCCCTTAGCGAGTCCGACAAGGGAGACGGGCAGGGGGATTTTCCGCTGCGGATGGGAGAGCTTATGCGCGAGAAGCGCCATTGGCTCATCCCCACCGCCGAAGTCCCTCTGACAAATCTCGTCCGCGAATCGATTCTCGACGAAAAAGAGCTTCCGATTCGCGTGACCGCCTGCACGCCCTGTTTCCGCGCCGAGGCGGGGTCGGCCGGACGCGACACGCGCGGCATGATTCGCCAGCACCAGTTCACCAAGGTGGAGCTGGTCTCGATCACGACGCCGGAGGCCTCGCTCGCCGAGCATGAGCGCATGCTTGGCTGTGCGGAGGAAGTGCTGAAGCGCCTGGGGCTGGCCTATCGTGTGGTCACGCTCTGCACCGGCGACATGGGATTCGCCTCGCAGAAGACCTATGACATCGAGGTCTGGCTGCCGGGGCAGGACCGCTATCGCGAGATTTCATCAGTCTCCGTCTGCGGCGATTTCCAGGCGCGCCGCATGAACGCGCGCTATCGCCCCGACGGAGCGAAAAACACGCGATTCGTGCATACGCTGAATGGCTCGGGCGTCGCCGTGGGCCGCGCGCTCGTCGCGGTGCTGGAAAACTACCAGAATGAGGACGGTTCGATCACGGTCCCCGAGGTTCTGCTGCCCTATATGGGCGGTATAAAGCGCATCGAGAAAACGCGTTGATGACGCGAAGATGAATTTCCTTCCAAAAGGGGTTGACGCAGTAGTCCGACCTCACTAAGTTCCGCCCACCTCAGGCAGGCAGTAGGTTTTTGAAGTTTCGGGGCGACTCGTCCTGAACCCATTGAAACCTAAACGCTGTCGGATCAAGCGACTGCAATGTCATAATAAGATTCAAGGGCAGGCGCCTTCCGGGCCGCCTTGGATCGTCGAGAGGCACGACCGCGGCTTGCCGTGGTCCTCTGCGTGAACCCAGCGCCGAAAGCCCTTTGTGGCTATTGGCGCTGATTTTTTCGCGTTTTTGCACGCCAGGGGGCGCGCGAACTCCGGCGAGATCGCGTTCAGGCGGGAGCATTTACGCTCCGGCCCATAATTGTTTGGAAAGACGAAGCATGCCGACGATCAGTCAGTTGATCCGCAAGCCGCGGCAGGAAAAGACCTATCGCGAGAAGGCCCGCCATCTCGGCGCCTGCCCGCAGAAGCGCGGCGTCTGCACGCGCGTCTACACGACGACGCCGAAGAAGCCGAACTCGGCGTTGCGCAAAGTCGCCAAGGTGCGCCTGACCAATGGCTTTGAAGTCATCGGTTACATTCCGGGCGAGGGCCATAATCTGCAGGAGCATTCGGTGGTGATGATCCGCGGCGGCCGCGTCAAGGATCTGCCCGGCGTGCGCTATCACATCCTGCGCGGCGTGCTCGACACGCAGGGCGTCAAGAACCGCAAGCAGCGCCGCTCGAAATATGGCGCCAAGCGGCCGAAGTAAGCGGCCCGACGGGACGCAAGAGTCGGCCATCCTGGCCATTTATGAATTGATGTTGGACGGAGCCTAAGACATGTCTCGCCGCCACAGCGCCGAAAAGCGGGAAGTCATCCCGGACGCGAAATTCGGGGATGTCATTCTCACGAAGTTCATGAACTCGATCATGTACGACGGCAAGAAGTCGGTCGCCGAGACGATCGTCTATGACGCCTTCGACATCATCGAGCAGAAGACCCGCGCCGAGCCGCTCGTCGTCTTCAAGCAGGCGCTCGAGAATGTCGCGCCGGCGATCGAGGTTCGTTCGCGCCGCGTCGGCGGCGCCACCTATCAGGTTCCGGTCGAGGTCCGCATGGAGCGCCGTCAGGCGCTGGCCATTCGCTGGATCATCACGGCCGCGCGCGGACGTAATGACAAGACCATGGTCGATCGTCTGTCCGCCGAACTGATGGACGCCGCCAACAACCGCGGCAACGCGGTGAAGAAGCGCGAAGACACGCACCGGATGGCGGAAGCCAACCGCGCGTTCTCGCATTATCGCTGGTAGGAATTTTTGAGCGTTTCGCGCTTGAAGGGATCGTATTATGTCGCGCAGCCATAAAATCGAGGACTACCGGAACTTCGGCATCATGGCCCACATTGATGCGGGCAAGACGACGACGACCGAACGCATCCTCTATTACACCGGCAAGAGTCATAAGATCGGCGAAGTCCACGACGGCGCCGCGACCATGGACTGGATGGAGCAGGAGCAGG
>Ga0182014_10000446_pt1 | contig 54384 bp, 51 predicted proteins | sample 612S2DmetaG_FD_120489 | JGI IMG/M metagenome (GOLD analysis project Ga0182014, IMG submission 120489) | Permafrost microbial communities from Stordalen Mire, Sweden - 612S2D metaG | ecosystem: Environmental > Terrestrial > Soil > Wetlands > Permafrost | place: Sweden: Stordalen | collected... | reverse complement strand
TTCTTTTGGTAGGACTTGTGGTTTTTTGGTGTCTCTTCCTCTGGGCTAAGTTGAAAAGACCAAGGAAGAGTTATGATACACTGCCCCGCCGGCTTTCCTTCGTTCTTGGTCTCTGTTGCCTTGTCGCGTGGAAGATCACTGGCGAGGATTTCTGGGGAGTCTGGGGAAGACTCGCCATCGCATCCATAGTCGTGAGCTGTGTGTATGGAGCTGTCTATAGAGTTATTGATCGGCGGCGAGACTTTGAGACATAGAGCATCGGCATCGCCGCCGCAGTGCTACACTGAATTTCGATGTCTGCACCGATCTTCAAACGAATCCTGCTAAAACTCTCCGGCGAAGCCCTGGCCGCCGATCAAGGCTTCGGCGTCGATACAAAACGCATTCATGAAATCGCGGCTGAACTTGCCGATGTGCACACTCTTGACATCCAGATGGCCATCGTCGTGGGCGGCGGTAATTTTTTTCGCGGGGTTGCCGACCAGGCCAAGGACATGGATCGCGTTTCCGCCGATCACATGGGGATGCTGGCCACCGTCATCAACGCGCTGGCGCTGCAGGACGCGCTCGAAAAGCAGAACGTCTTCACCCGCGTGCAGACGGCCATTGAGATGAACCAGGTGGCCGAGCCCTTCATACGGCGCCGCGCCATCCGGCATCTTGAAAAAGGACGCGTCGTCATTTTTGCCGGCGGCACCGGCAATCCGTATTTCTCGACCGACACAGCCGCCTCGCTGCGCGCCATGGAAATCAAAGCCGATGCGATCCTCAAGGCAACCAAGGTGGACGGCATCTACGACGCCGATCCGATGAAGGTGAAGGACGCCAAGAAGTTCGCGACCCTCACCTACATGGACGTTCTCAGGCTGGGGCTGAAGGTGATGGATTCGACTGCCATCTCGTTGTGCAAGGACAACGATCTGCCGATCATCGTTTTCAATTTGAATCAGCGCGGCAATATTCGGCGAGTAGTGCTCGGCGAAAAAATCGGCTCTCTGGTCAGCGCGTAAAGGCCGTTAGCTCCTGGCTTTTGGCCATTAGCTAAAAGCCAAAAGCTAACAGCCAAAAGCGGTTTATAATTCACGGTTCTGCTATCGCTATGTTTGGGAGCTGACAGAGATGGCTCATCCTGCCCTGAAAGAAGTCTACGCAACCCTCAAGACACGCATGGAAAAAGCGGTGGAAGACTTCCGCCGCGAAATGGCCGCTACGCGCACCGGGAGAGCGAACGTTCACATGCTCGACACGGTTTCAGTCGATTACTACGGATCGCAGATGCCGCTCAACCAGATCGCGCAGATTCACGCGCCCGAGCCGCAAATGATCACGGTGCAGCCGTTCGATGCGTCGCAGCTTGGGGTAATCGAAAAAGCCATTCGCAGCGCTGATCTCGGCCTCAATCCGATGAACGACGGGAAACTTGTGCGCGTGCCCGTGCCCGCGCTCACTGAAGAGCGGCGCAAGGATATGGTCAAGCATCTGCACCGGATCCTCGAAGAGCACCGCACGGCCGTGCGCAACATCCGCCGCGAAGGCAACGACGCGATCAAGAAGACGCTGAAAGACAAAAAGATTGCTGAGGACGACGAGAAACGCGCGCTTGACGAAATCCAGAAGCTCACCGACGACGAAATAAAAAAAATGGAAGAGATGAGCAAAGCCAAGGAAAAAGAAGTGCTGGAGTTCAAGTAGTTGCGGCTTTTCACTTCGCCCGTACCCACCCTGGCCAAGGATTCAGACAATGCGCTTTTGTGTTCTTGCCGTGACCATAGCTTTCGCTTCAGTAACCATCTCGGGACAAATTGCCATGCCGAAAAAGGTTCATCAAGAGGGATTTTCGATCGTTGGTATTGAGGCGCGGACTTCGAACGCCCGGGAAATGAAAGGCGAGGGCGTGATTCCTAAGCAATGGCAGGACTGGCAGGAGCGCTTTGTGAGCCGCGTAGAGCAACCGGAGGTGAATCGAGCCGACCCGAACCTCTACGCCGTCTACACCGATTATGATTCGGACCGGAACGGCGAGTATTCGTTCGTGATCGGGGTCAGGGTCAACGCTGGCACTAAGGTGCCGCCTGGCATGGTTTTGAAGAAGATTCCTGCTGGAGACTATGCCCTGATCACCAGCGAGAAAGGTCCGGCCGGCAAGGTGGTGGTGGGAGCTTGGCAAAAAGTTTGGGCGCTTGAAGACAAAGCGCAGCTGGGCGGGACGCGCGCTTATAAAGCGGACTTCGAAGTTTATGACAGCCGCAGTGCCGATCCCCAGAATTCACAGGTCGATCTCTACATCGGCTTGAAATAGCTGTCCGCGCCTGCATGAAGTGCATTCGGCGGCAACTTCGAATTCATCACCGCCAGTCGCGGTTTCACCCGAGATACTCACGAACGCCGACTATTCCGCCGTTCGGTTCACCCAACGGCATTTGTCCGGTCATCCCTCCAGTTCATTCCTTGCAGTCATAACCCAGGCTGTTGCTGCTCTTTGCTCTGGCGGAAAATTCGTTGTGTTGAGGGCGGGAAGCTCTTATGATGCACGGGTCAGCGCTGCAAACGAAAAATCCTGGCTTAGATCGCGACTGATATATCCGGCATGCGCCCCGGTGATCGTCTAGGCGAATGACCATCGTCTGGTGGAAAGGATTATGGAATGAATCTTACGGCCATTGATTGGGTCATCATGTTTTTGTATTTTGCCTTTGTTTTGGGCATTGGCGTCTTCCTGAAGCGGTATATGAAGACGAGCACGGACTTCTTCCTTGCCGGGCGTTCGCTGCCGGCCTGGGTTTGCGGCATCGCGTTCATGGCGGCGAATCTGGGCGCGGTGGAAGTGATCGGGATGGGAGCATCGGGCGCGAAATACGGAATTGCCACCAGCCATTTCTACTGGATCGGTGCGATTCCGGCCATGGTGTTCATCGGCTTATTCATGATGCCTTTTTACTACGGCTCGCGCGCCCGGTCCGTGCCGGAATTTCTGCGGCTGCGGTTCGATGAAAAGACGCGGGGCTTCAACGCCATCTTGTTCGCGGTGATGACGATTCTCTCGTCGGGCATTTCGATGTACGCCATGGCGAAGCTGATCCAGGTGCTCCATATCCTGGACCTCCCGCTGGCCAAGATGGGCCTGCCGATGTCCTGGTCCTTCCACCTGAGCGTTTTCATCTCCGCTCTGATCGTGCTGGGTTATGTTTTTCTGGGAGGACTGACGAGCGCGATTTACAACGAAGTCCTTCAGTTTTTCCTGATCGTGGCGGGATTTTTGCCGCTTGTGTATCTGGGATTGAAAAACGTGGGCGGCTGGAGTGGTTTGAAGACGCAACTGCCGTCCGCGTTCACACATTCCTGGCAGGGCATGACGAACGCGCAAAACAATCCACTCGGCGTCGAGTGGTTCGGACTGGTCATGGGCCTCGGATTTACTCTCTCGTTCGGCTATTGGTGCACGAATTTCCTGGTTGTGCAGCGCGCCATGGCCGCGGGCTCGATGCTCGATGCGCGCCGCACGCCTCTGATCGCGGCTGTACCGAAGATGTTCTTTCCAGCCCTTGTGATTTTGCCCGGAATGATCGCGCTGGCAGTGCCCGCTCAGCAGGCGGTCACGATCAATGGCGTGGTCCACATGCAGACCGTAAACAACGGAGGGAGAGGGCTGATCCCACAAAAGATCGATGTGGCGACTGGCAAGCCAGCCGTCGACCGTAATGGAAAGCCTGTCCTTGACTATGACCTTGCGATCCCGAACATGCTGCTGCACTACTTTCCCACGGGACTCCTGGGGCTCGGCCTCACCGCGCTTCTGGCCAGCTTTATGTCTGGGATGGCCGGGAATGTGACGGCTTTCAACACTGTCTGGACCTACGACATCTATCAGTCGTACATACACAAAGGCGCTTCGGATAAGCACTACTTGCACATGGGACAATTCGCCACTGTCTTTGGGGTTCTGTTCTCAATCGGCGCGGCCTATGCGGCGACGCGCTACAACAACCTGATGGACTTCCTGCAATTAGTGTTCGCCTTTGTGAATGCGCCCTTGTTTGCCACCTTCCTACTGGGCATGTTCTGGAAGCGGACGACGGGCCACGGGGCGTTCAGCGGGCTGGTTTCCGGCACTGCGGTCGCGCTCCTGCATCACGGATCGACGCTGGCGCGCGGGGACTTGCCGGGAATTAAGGGCGGCTTTATCGCTGTGCTTCATGAATACCCGAGCGAAATGGCGCAAAACTTCTGGACGGCAATTTGGGCCTTTTCCGCTTGTTTCGTGATCACAGTTGCGGTCACGCTCATCACCAAGCCTCGTGAGGAAAAGGAACTCGTCGGGCTGGTTTACTCGCTGACGGAGAGGCCGAGCGAAGAGCACCTGCGGTGGTACCAGCGGCCTGCGTATCTCGGCGGACTCGTGCTTGTCCTTGCCGTGGTACTGAATATTATCTTCAAGTAGACGGGAGACGCGCGATGAATTTGGATATTCGTTATCCGATAGGATGGATGTTCAGTCTGTTTGGTGTGATCCTGGCACTGTTCGGTCTGCTTGGCGATAAGCAAATCTATGCCCGCTCGCTCGGCATCAACATCAATTTCGATGCGGGCGTGGGATTGTTCGTCTTTGGCATCCTGATGCTGCTGCTAGCCTGGCGCGGATCCGCTAAGGCAAAAGCGGGGCCGCAGACAGCCGCCAAGAACTGAGGACTGCGCGTTCACAATCCGCACTAAGACCTCCTCTTTGGCCGCTGTCGAGGGGATCTCTCTGCCGCTAATGAGGATTGGGATCGCGAGGACTGGCGGAGAGGGAGGGATTCGAACCCCCGATACCCTTTCAGGTATGCCGGTTTTCAAGACCGGTGCCATCAACCACTCGGCCACCTCTCCGGCTCACTACAGTTTTACTACAATCTCAATCTTACGGCAGCAGCCGCGCGAAATCGTGGGTGCGGGATTTGCGCGCTGCTCCTCGCGCTGGCGAAAGGCATCGATCGCCGGATTGCCAGCCGGACGCATGACCATTTTCCCCAAAGGTAATCGATTACTCTTGGGGGTAATCGTGTTATTCTGCAACTCGCGATAGTATGATCACTGGTTAATGGCGGTCCTGCGAATGGAGGCCAATGCCGGCAAATGTTAGTACGGGAACTCAAGTGAAGACGTCCACGAACACGCCACAGACATCTTATCTAGGGCCGCTGGCCATTCTAACCACGCTGTTCTTCATGTGGGGCTCGCTCACGTCGCTGAACGACGTGCTGATCCCCTATGCGCAACATGTCTTCAACCTAAATCTTGCCAAGAGCATGCTGATTCAGACCGCTTTCTTCTTGGCCTACTTTGTCTTTTCGATTCCATCGGCCAAAATCATCGACTGGCTCGGATACAAGCGAGCGATCGTCGTGGGATTGTTGACAATGGTGGTTGCGTGTCTTGGGTTCTATCCTGCCGCGAAAATCCCCTCGTTTCCATTTTTTCTGGCGGCGCTGATTGTGTTGGCGACAGGGATTACGATTCTTCAGGTCGCGGCGAACCCCTATGTTGCGGTGCTAGGCAGGCCGCAGACTGCGTCCAGTCGTCTCAATCTCACGCAGGCCTTCAATTCCCTTGGCACGGCTGTCTTCCCCTGGGTCGGGGCTCGCGTGATTCTCGGAACGACGACCACCGCAATCGCGCAGAGCACTTCTCAGCAAGCCACTGCCATTATCCGACTCTATGTGTATTTCTTTGCGGTGGCATTGTTCTTGCTGGCGATCGGCTTTGGCTTGTCGCACCTTCCCAAGATCGAGTCCGCCGAACACCGCATCGGCGAAAAAGTAAACGACTCTCTTTGGAAACACCCGAATCTTGTCTTCGGGGCAATTGGGATCGTCGTATACGTCGGCGGGGAAGTTGCGATTGGGAGTTCCATTGCCAATTACTTAGCCCTACCTAACATTGGTGGATTCGCGTCGGCCATCGCCGACCCAGCTACTCGCTACCATGCCGCCTTGGGGGAGGCGGCCAGATACATATCTGTTTATTGGCTGGGCGCCATGATTGGGAGGTTTGCCGGAGCGGCGCTTTTGCAGAAAGTCAAGCCAGGCAAACTGCTGGCGCTGTGCGCGGTGATCGCCGCGCTACTAGTTAGTGTTTCGGTTCTGACCAGCGGCCATGTGGCCATGTGGTCGATCCTGGCGGTGGGGTTGTTTAACTCCGTGATGTTTCCTTGCATTTTCACCATGGGGATCGCGGAACTTGGACCGCTCACCGGAGACGGCTCCGGCATTTTGAACATGGCGATTGTGGGTGGCGCTATCATTCCATGGCTGGTCGGCAAAGCTGGGGACATCATCAATCGCGCTTATTACCCGGCCATGGTGCAAGGCGAGACGAGTTGGGGCCAGGGCATTCACTACGCGCTTATCATGGCCACGATTTGCTATCTCTACATTCTGTTCTTCGCCGTAAGCGGATCGAAACCGAACAGTGAGCGCTACGCCAAGGCGTAGCCACGTCGAATTAGTCAGGGCGGTGTCGCGCCGGGTGCCGGGAATTTCGATCGAACTGGACGTGAAAGGCAACAAATGTCCTCAGTTACAGTACGCGGTGATCTGGTAATCGGAGTCGATGTCGGCGGCACCAAGGTTGCTGCAGGTCTGGTAGACGCGAGCGGGGAGATCTTATGCCAAACCCGCAATCCCATGGCTTCGAGTGGCTCCGCAGCCGACGGCCTGGCCGCGGTGGCCCAGGCAATTGATGCCGCGTCCGGCTACGGGGTGAGTGCAGCGGGCGCGCACAATTTGATCCGCGGAATCGGAATCTGCTCTCCCGGGCCGCTCGACCCGAAGGCGGGAGTCATCGTCAATCCTCCCAACCTCCCGTGCTGGCGCAATTTTCCGCTGGCGGCGGAGGTCGCGCAAATCTATCGCGTGCGCGTCAAAGTCGATAACGACGCCAATGCCGCCGGACTTGCCGAGACGTTGTGGGGATCGGGACGCGGCTATCGCTACGTGTTTTACGCCACCATCGGCACTGGAATCGGCACCGGAATTGTGTTGGACGGGCAGATCTATCATGGCCGCACCGGCGCGGCCGGCGAGGGCGGGCACGTGAGCATCGATTACAACGGACCGCGCTGCGCCTGTGGCAAACCCGGCTGCATCGAAGTTCTCGCCGCCGGCCCGGCGATCGCGCGCAGAGCGCAAGCCAAGCTCGCAGATGGCCGGCCCTCCAGCCTGCTCGATTTGGCCGGAGGAAAGATTGAGGACGTTACCAGCGAAATGGTCGGCCAAGCCGCTTTGGCGGGAGACGCGACCGCCAGCGAAGTCCTGCACGAGACGGTGGAACTGTTGTCGCTCTGGTTCGGCAACATCGTTGACCTGCTCGAACCGGACGTCATGATAGTGGGTGGTGGTGTGGCGTCCATGCTCAAGCCGTTTTTTGGGGAAATCCACGATCGGTTGCCCGCTTGCTGCGAGAACCAGCGCTGCAAGGAGATTCCCCTGGTATCGGCCCGTTACGGAAAAGACTCCGGGATTGCCGGCGGCGCGGCGATCTGCTTCGATGCCGCAAAAAGCGACGGTCGCACCGAGCCAGCCGTTGGTCGCTCTGAAGTCCCATTGTCAAAGTAAGACGAGCCGGCGCCTTTATCGCCTTCCAAATCGCGATCGTCGCAGTACGCACCCTGTCCTGTGTTTTCCCGAGATCCGGAAAGCGGCCGCGAGGGCGTGACACGCGCTCGCGAAGCGGCTATAAAGTATTCATTTGAGGAGAGACACCATGAAGCGCACAGCACTGATTCTCTTGGCGGCAATTTTCATGTTGGGCTCGGTGACTTGGTCACTGGATCAGCAGTCGTTGGTCAAGACCCTGGCCAGCACTCTGGCCAGCACGCCGCCGATGGGATGGAACAGTTGGAACAAGTTCGGCTGCAACGTCGGCGAGGATCTGATCCGGCAAACCGCCGACGCGATGGTCGCTTCGGGCATGAAGGATGCAGGCTACCAATACGTGGTTATCGACGACTGCTGGCAGGTGGAGCGCGACAGCAATGGCAACATCGTGATCGATGCCAAACGCTTTCCGTCGGGCATGAAAGCGCTCGCCGATTATGTACACGCGAAGGGTCTGAAGTTTGGAATCTACTCTGACGCGGGCACCAAGACTTGTGCGGGCCGTCCGGGCAGCCGGGGATACGAGTTTCAGGACGCGCGGCAGTACGCGGCCTGGGGTGTAGATTATCTGAAGTTCGACTGGTGCAGCACGTCGACTCAGGATGCGCGCTCGTCTTACGAGCTCATGCGCGCCGCGCTGGACGCGTCTGGCCGTCCGATCGTCTTCAGCATTTGCGAATGGGGCAGCAATAAGCCGTGGCTCTGGGGCAAGGGTGTCGGCAATCTCTGGCGCACTACCGGCGACATCAGTGACAAGTGGCAGGACCATAAGAAGTGGCCAGATGGCAGTTGTTGCTCCAATGGCATGGTCGATATCCTGGATCAGCAGGTTGGTCTTGAGTCCTATGCCGGGCCGGGGCACTGGAATGATCCCGACATGCTCGAAGTCGGCAATGGCGGAATGACAACCGCCGAATACCGCGCTCACTTCAGTCTCTGGGCGATTCTGGCTGCTCCGCTGATCGCGGGCAACGATCTGCGCGACATGAAGCCGGAGATTCGCGAAATTCTCACGCACAAGGAAGTGATTGCCGTCGACCAGGATCCCGCCGGCAACGAGGGAGGCAGGGTGCGCAAGAACGGAGACCTGGAAGTGTGGTCGAAGGTGTTGCAGGATGGGAGCCGCGCCGTAGTGCTGTTCAACCGCGGAACTGCGGATGCGGAGATTGGCGTGTCATGGGAAGAGTTGGGATATCCCGCGCACTTGAGCGCCAAGGTTCGCGACCTCTGGCAGGCGAAGGATCTCGGAGAACACCAAGGGACGTTTTCGGCCACCGTGGCGCCGCACTCGGTAGTGATGGTGACGGTGACGCCGTAGAGGACCGGTCGTTCGTCGTTGGTCGTTCGGTAAGCTGGAATCTGTCAACGGCGCGCGAACGGCCAACGACGAACGACTAACGACGATCCGCTATTTCGTTCCGTTCGGATACACCAGTATCTTGCTCGCTTCGCCCGTCTTCAAGCGGGCCATGGCTTTGGAGAAATCTTTCATCGGGATGCGGTCGGTGATTACGGGGTGAAGATCGAGCCGTCCGCTCTTGAGCAGCGCAGTCATCTGATACCAGGTCTGGTACATGCGGCGTCCATTGATGCCTTGAACGGTGAGCCCTTTGAAGATGATGTCTTCGGAGAAGTTGAGCGGGATCGGTTTTGAAGTAAGACCGAGTAAAGAAATGCGTCCGCCGCGGCGCACGATGTCGAAAGCGGTGCGGATGGCGTCGGGATGGCCGGCCATTTCGAGCACCACATCCACACCCAAGCCTCCAGTTTTTTCGGCGACGATCGCCCGCACATCTTCCTTGGACGGATCAAGCGCGTAGTCGGCGTTCATACGAGTCGCAAGTTTGCGCCGGTGTTCATTGACTTCGATGGCGAAAATAGTGGTTGCGCCGACCGCTCGCGCTACCGCGATCGCGAATAAGCCGATGGGGCCGCAACCGGTGATGGCTACCGTTTTTGCGGCGATTTCTCCGGCCAGCACGGTGTGCACGGCGTTACCCAGCGGATCGAGGATGGAGGCGTACTCCTGCGGAATCGCCGGATCGAGTTTCCAGATATTCGATTCGGGAATGACGACATACTCGGCGAAAGCTCCGTCGGAGTCGACACCAATGATCTTGACGTGCTGACAGATGTGGGCTTCGCCGGTGCGGCACTGCAGGCACTTGCCGCAAGCCACGTGCATTTCAGCGGATACGAAATCGCCTTCCTTCACGCTGGTGACTTCATCGCCGAACGCGACCACCTCGCCGCAGAACTCGTGACCGGGAATCAGCGGCGGATGAATGCGTCCCTGAGCCCAGCGGTCCCATTCGTAAATGTGGAGATCGGTGCCACAGATGGAGGCGACTTTGACTTTGACGAGGACGTCGGTACGTCCGTAGCCGGGAATTTTGACTTCGCGGATTTCCGCGCCCGGCGCGGCTTCCGGCTTGACCACTGCCAGCATCGTGCCAGACATGCTGCTGGGCATGGAAGCCCCCTTCTATGAGTGCGGGATTAGAAAGCGCAAACGGTTTATTCTACACCGCGATTCGACAAACCGCCGACTGGGCGGCGTCGCAGGCGACGCGGAATCCATAGTCCGCGTACTTGAACTGCGGAGGAATGCTGGAGCGAGCCGCACAGCGCGAGATCTTGACGTGGTGGCGCCAGGAGCCTCCGCGAGAAGCTCGCCGGTCGCCGGTTTCAGGGCCGAGCGGATTGCGCTCGGGCGACACTGCATAATAGCCGGGCGCGTACCAGTCGCTGCACCACTCGTGCACGTTGTCGCACATGTTGTAGAGGCCGTACGCGTTTGGCGCGGCGCGGCCTACAGGCTCGGGGCCGGTGTTCCAATAATTAGCGCAACGATCGGCGTAGCCGGGCAGCGATTGCGGAAGCGTGTCGCCCCACGGGAACAGCGCGCCCTCGTGACCTCCGCGAGCCGCGCGCTCCCACTCGGCTTCAGTGGGCAAGCGAAACTTCTCACCGGTCGTTATTCCAGCGATCGTTATTCCGCCGATCTTCATTCCGCCGATCTTTGCGCTGAGCCACTCGCAGTAGCCGATTGCTTCGTGCCACGACACTCCGATAACCGGCTGCGCGGGATGGTTGAACGCGGGATCGCTCCAGAACGGTGGCGCCAGGGATAGAGACGAAGTGTCGCGCAGGAAGCGCCCATAGTCGTCGTTGGTGACCTGGCACGCGGCGAGCAGGAACTCGTCAACCCAGACGCGATGCACCGGCTTTTCGCTGTCCTGTCCGCTGTCGCAGCCCATAGGGAACCATCCTGCAGGAATGCGGACGAGCGCGGGAACGTAATCCTGTGCTTGCGCTTGAGATCGTAAGAGCAATTCTGCCGCGGGATCCATAGTGTCAAAGCGCCCGCAGCGCGCGGACGACGTCTTCGATTCTATTCTCCTGAAATAAGCGGATACCGGCGACGCCGGCCGCTCCCGCGTTCAGACACGACGCGGCGTTTTCTATGGTGACACCGCCGAGAGCGAGGACAGGGATATGCGCCTGGCAGGCTTCCTGCAAGGCGGCGAGGCCGGTGGGCTGTGTCGCCGGAGCGCTTATTTTTTCGAACACGGGAGCAAAGACGGCGAAGTCAGCGCCCTGCTCCTGGGCGTGGCAAACATCGGCGGGTTTGTGGCAGGAGATTCCGATGCACGGCTTTTCGCGGGCGGGGGCGCACGCGCCACATAAGGCCCAGATGCGGCGGACTTCCACAGGCCAGATGTCGTCGGAGCGCAAATGGACGCCATCGGCTCCCGCAGCCAGCGCGACGTCCGTTCGAGAGTTAATCAAAAGCCGCGTCGATAATGAATTCTCGCGCACCGCCGCGACCACTTCCTGCGCCAACGCTTCCAACTCCCGCGTGCCCAGATCTTTTTCGCGGAGCTGGACGTAGTCGACGCCGGCACTTGCGGCATCACTGACTTTGGCAAGCAGCGCGCGGCGGCGGTCAGACTCGTCGCCGCGAAACTGGCTTCGGTCGGTAATGTAATAGAGCAGACAGCGGTCAGGCATCAGGTTTCAGCGTACTACGAGAGCGCGCTCATTTCTTGCCGACGCTGGCGGGCGGAGCGGACGGCGTGGGTGTCGAACTCTCCGCGCTTTGCTGCACAACGGTGAACAACTTCAGATTCTCAGCCTTCCAGCGCATCGCGTCGTAAATGCGGTTGCGTCCGCTGGGGTGATCGAAAAAGATCCACTCCTCGATGGGACCGGGATTCATCTTGCGGTATTCGCCAAGATGGATTGCGCCCTGGGCAAAGCCATCGGGCTGGCGGCTCGTGTTCAGTCCGTACATGTCGGCCTCGTGTTCCTGGGTGCGAATGAGGGTGTTGAAGACAGGAGTGGTGACGAAACCGAAAATGGCGACCAGCAGCAGCACGAGCGGAAGAACAGCCGTGTCGCCCACGCCCAGAATCTGCCACTTCTCGCCCCAGCGCTGGAGCGTCCAGTCGAGTGACCAGCGCAGGTAGACAAAAGCCAGCACGATCACGATCGAGAAAGACATGATGAGCTTATAGACGTGGTTCATGACGTAGTGCCCCATCTCGTGCCCCATGACCGCCTGAATTTCTTCCGGCGACCCGCGCCGCAAAAGGTTGTCATTGAGGGTGATGCGCATTGTGTTGGCAAAGCCGCTGACGTTGGCGCTCATCCGCGTCGTCTGCCGCGAGGCATCGATTTCGTACACATCTTTCGCGGGAATCCCGTTGGCTCGCGCCAGGCTCAGAATGGGGTCGACAATCTTCGGATTGTCGAGGCGCGTGACTTTATTGAAAATGGGAACTATGTAGACCGGCGAGATCAGCACGGTGAAGATCAGGAACACGATGGTTACGGCCGCTCCCCAGATCCACCAGGTTCGCGGAAGCCGGCGAACGACGCCGAAGAGCAGCATCGCCAACAGGCCGCCCAGCACCGCGTTCACGGCAAGCTCCTTCATCTGATCGCCCATCCAGGGACCGAAGGTTTGCGTGGCGAGTCCGTATTTGTGTTCGCGGAAATAATCTTCGTAAATGGTGCCGGGAAAGAGCAGGATGCTGGTGAGTATGAGGTATTGCAACCAGTACACGAACGTGTGCACGGGCTTGAAGCGAGTGACGCGTTCCGACAGATCCCGCATGCGAGCGGACCACCGCAAATTCAGCAACAGCAGCGCAACTACAACGCCGTAGAGAAAATCCCAAAGAATCATCCAGTAGCCGCCCTCGAAATAGGCGTCGGAACGGGCCGTCTTGTCGGGAGGAATCTGCGCGAGGTAAGCATTGGTGGCCGCAGTAGCATCGAAGTGCGGCGAGGCCTGTGCCTCCGCCGGAACCTGGATCACGGATGGCATCTCATTGGCGGATGGCGGTTGAGCAAGCGCGGAAGTTGCGAGAAAAGTCGCGCCGAAGAAAATCGCACAACACAGTGCTGTTGCAAAGCCTGTTCGCAAGGTCATCTTGTTTGTCTCCGGAAACACTTACCCGCAGAAGTGTATACGGAGTTAGGGCACGGAGGGTTCAATTTTCCTTGTGGAGACGGCGCTTGCCCAGTCTTCCACTGTTGATATGCGGCAAGCCGCGCATCTGCCGGGCCGGCGCCCCGCTGTCAGTTAGCTACGGCCGCGTCTTGGCGATTTCGGGAACGGCCGCCTCGCCGGTGCGCTTGCTTGGTTGCTGGCCGAGATGGTGCTTGGTCAATCCCTCTTTCAGGAACTCGAAGCTCTCTTCCGGCGAATCGCACATCTTGAACAGTTCGAGGTCCGATCGCGCAATCGTGCCGGCGTCTACCATGGCATCGAAATTGACGATCTTCTTCCAGTAATCGCTGCCATAGATGACGATGACAATTTTCTTGGCCAGTTTCTCTGTCTGGGCGAGAGTTACGATTTCAAAGAATTCGTCGAGCGTGCCAAAGCCCCCGGGAAAAATCACCAGCGCCTTGGCTAGGTACGCGAACCAGAACTTGCGCATGAAAAAGTAATGGAACTCGAAGTTGAGCGAAGGCGTGATGTAGGCGTTCGGATTCTGCTCGAAGGGCAGGTTGATATTGAGGCCGATGGTCTTTCCTCCCGCTTCGTGAGCCCCGAGATTTGCCGCTTCCATGATGCCCGGGCCGCCCCCGGTGGTGACGACGAAGCGGTGGCGTTTGGCGGGGATCTGGGTGGACCATTCGGTCAGCAGGCGGGCCAGCCGGCGCGCGTCCTCGTAGTAGCGAGCCATGTCGACCGCGGCCTCGGCGCGCTTCATATCCTGGGCCTGCTGCACATCGGAAAGCTGAGCCCCGTTGGCGCGGACTTCGCTCAGACGGTTCGCGGCGAGGTCGTGGCTGTGGATGCGGGCGGAGCCGAAGAAGACGACCGTGTCCTGGATCTGCTCCCGGCGGAAGCGCGAGAGCGGCTCGCTGTACTCGGACAGCAGCCGCAGAATTCTGCCGTCAGGACTGTTGAGAAACGGTTCATTCTGATAAGCAAGCGGAGCCGGCTTGGTTTTTTGATCAGTCATAAGTTCGTCGTTAGTCGTTAGTCGCTAGTCGCTAGTCGTTGGTCGTTTCTCTTTCAGAAATTGCCAGCACCAATTGCGCAGCGCAAAGAACCTTTGCTCGCCGCCCCGGTTCGCCAACGACGAACGACCATCGACCAACGACTGCCCTTCATTCCTCTTCCCGATATTGAATCGCCTCCGAAAACCCGATCCACACGTTGAGCACGCCTAAGCCCGTCGCCACACCGCGCGCGAAGCCGCTGGCGACCACGGCGCGAAGCATGGGATACGGCAGCAGCAGAGGGTTGTCGGACCACTCGGGACGCCAGGGCAGAATCATGAGCATCACCCCAAGCGTCGCGCACAAAAACACGAACAGAAGCACTCCGATGCGGCGAAGCCACACCCGGGCAACCGAAGGCGCGCGCCCGGAATTGGAAACCGGCACTGGCGCGGGAACCAGCGGAACTGCTGTTCCCGGCGGAGACTCGAGTTCTCCGACACGGCTGGAATCATTGGCAAAAGGTAGCTTGGGATCGGAAATCATTGCACGCGTCGTTGTGGATAAGGCCGTGGGGCGGACGCGAAATCGTTCCGCATTCCCAGCGCAGGTTCCGAACCCACTTCGTGCATTCTACGACTTCAGAGCCTGAATGCGCTCGGCCACGTCGCGATAATCGATATTCGAACCGTACACACTGGTGAAATGACGCAGCGCCGAGGGCTTGTCCATGGCGCTTTCGCAGGCCGACCCCAGCTCATAGTTGATGGCTAGACGCGATTCTTCGTCGAGCCCAGGAATGCTAAGCGCCTTTTCATACCAGCGGATCGCGGCGTCGGGAACTCCTTTATCGAGGAAGCACTGGGCCAGCCAGGTGTAAGTCTGGACGGGCTGCGAAAACGCTTTGCCATGATCGATCGCATTGCAGACCTTCTGCAACTCGGCAATGGCTTCGTCTAGAAGACCCATTTCGCGGAAGGCAACGCCCAGGCTGTAATGCGTTTCCGGATCGTCATCGCCCGCAGCCACTTCTTCTTCGAGTTCCTGTTTCAATTCGCCGAACATCTCCGAAAGATCGACACTTCCGGAAGGATGCATGGCCTGGGCCCCGGCTCCCAAGGGACGCACGGGGGCATGGCTGTAGCTCATGGCAGGAGCAGTTGCGGCAGCGGTTGCGGCGCCTCCGGCCGATGCTGCCACGGCGGGCGTGGTCACCGGGGCAACCGGAATTTCGACGTGGGCAACGGGCTGGGGCTCAGGTTCCGGCTCGGGAGTTGTGGCTGCGGCGGGCACCGGTGCCGCAGCGCGCTTCGGTGCCTTCGCTCCCGGCCAACCCGGTAACTTTATGCTATCGGGCGGCTGAGCTGCGGGCAGCTCGACGGCGGGCGGCTCCGCCTGCGGGAACGCATCGCCCAGCGAAGCTTCCAGATCCGCGACCAACGCGGTCAGTTCGGCTGCCTCCGCGTGCACGGGTTGGGCGTGAACCGGCTCGGAGTGTACCGGTTCGGCATAATGGGGCTCGGTGTATGCCGGTTCCGCCTCGATTTCCGCCGGAGCCTCGTCATGGACTTCATCGTCGGTCTCGTGCTGGTAGCCGGACATCAGACCGGGCGAGGTGGCGATCTCGGACCCGTGCTGGGTTTCCATTTCAACTTCGAAATCCGCAGGCTCGTCGGCGTTGATCTCGTCGGCGTTGATCTCGGTAATTTCCGATTCGGGCTCGGCGGGCGGCTGGGCGCTGGATTCGATGGCAGCGCGCAACGGATCGAGAATGCGGGCATCGCTGGTCAAGGTCTCGAGTTTCTCGATCCCGGCGCGGGCCTGGTCCGTCATGAAGTGGTCGAGATAGAAGCGAACTTCTTCCACCGTCTCGGCGATCTCAGGATTGCTGGAGGCATCGGCATCCGTATCGGCTTCGTTTACGACGGTGTCCGGGAGTTCCGCGGCTGCAGCGGGCTCGTCGACAGAAAGCGAATGCTCCCACTCGGAGGAGAGGTCGGAAGAAGGATCGTGCCCGTCCGCAGACGAGTGCCCGACGTGTTCCTGGACGGCGAATTCCGGATGCGAAACCGGGGCAATTTCATCCTCGGAAGGCGCGGTTGCGGCCATTGGCCAGGGCGCGGGCGAAGCCGCGGGTGGATCGACAACCGGCAAAGCGATAGCGTGTGAAACGATCCCCGATGAAGCAGTCGCCGGTGCGGTGACCGGCAAGGGAGCGGCTTCCGCCGTCTGCTCGTAGCGCGCGGCCAATTCTCCGTAGCGCACGGCTTCATCCGGATAACCCGCATCGTGGTACACGCTTTCCAGGGTGCGGCAGCAGACAGCGGCCTCGGTAAAACGCTGGAAGCGCGTATGCAGCGCCACCAGGCGCTGGTTCAGGCGCGCATCGCGCGGCGCATGTGGCAGAGCGCCCAGCAGCGGTACGATCGCCTTGTCTGGAAGATTGTAGGAAAGGAACAGGTCCGCATCGGTGACCGCGGAACGCAGTGCGATCGCCACGTGGTCGGGATAAGGCTGATCAATGACCGGAGCGGTCGCTTCCAACTCCTCCACGATGACCGCGCCTTCCTCGGCGGTGATCCCGCTGGCGGGTGCCGCGCCGTCCATGAGCACCACCACCTGCTGGTAGTTCTGCATGTGCATCTGGTTCTGGGGCTCGGTGGTGGCCAGCATCTGGTACAAATCGCGCGCCCGGGCCAGGTTCCCGTCTTTGACCGAAGAGTGCGCCAGAAGTTCGCTGACTTCGTTGACGTGTGTGCTCTCGCCGGCTTTGTTCAGCAACAGCAACAACTCGTCCAGTGCGCCCGAATCGTCGCGCACATGGGTGATCATGGCATGCAGACTGCTCAGCAACTTGGTCGAATCCGTCGCCAGCAGGCGATCGGCATGACGAGTGTAAACGTCGAGTGCCTCGTGATAATGGCCGAGGCGCGCGCAACCCTCCGCCTGCAGAAACAGCCCCTCGGAATCGTTGTGCACGGTGAGCAGTTTCTCGGCAATCGGGGCAGCCTTGGTCAGGTTCCCAACTTGCAGGTACGCCTTCAGCAGGTCGCGCAGCCCTTCGGGATGAGAATCGAGGTCGGCCGCTTTCTCCAGGTACTCGATGGCGTGCTTCGGATCGTCGCTCTCGACTGCGGCCTTCCCGCGCAGCAGCAGAACGTAACTGTTGCCCGGATCGAGGGTCAGCATCCGCTTTAGAATGTCTTCGGCGGCGGCCAGGTTACCCCGCGAGCGCAACGATTCCGCCGCCGCGCTGAAAATCTCCCACGCTTCTTTTTTCTTTCCCAGCCGGACATAGACCTCGGCCAGCTTCACCCGCATGGGCACATTTTCCGGGTCCATTTCGAGGACCTTCTGGAAAAGCCGCACCGCCTGTTCCAGGTCGCCATTCTTCATGAAGTCTTCGGCGACTTGCAGGTACTGGGCGCGAGCGTCGTTGAACAGGCCCTGCTGGGTATAGAGCTCCGCCAGTTTCAAAGATGCATCCATGCTGGGCTGCAGCTTGGTGATCTTCTTGTACATGGCGATGCCCTTGACTGTGAAGCCCTGCGCGGCATAGGCATCGCCCACGGTTTTGAAGCACTCGATGGCTTTGGGCGTGTCGCCCAGGCGCGCGTAAAGATCGCCGATGGTGTTGTTGACGGTAAGATCCTTGGCATCGTTCTTCAGGACCTTGTCGTACTCAGCAATGGCGTTCTGCAGCTTGCCCTGCTGGACAAACTTCTCCGCGGCGCTGAGAACCTTCTGTTTGTTAAAGCCAAAACCAAACGCCATAGGGGTACGGACTCCAGCCTGTTTCCCGTCGAACGCCCGCGCTTTTCCGCTAGCGTTACCGAACGGGCCCGAACTTCGCCGGGAGATTCCCAGACGAAACCCCGCAAACCTGGTAAACCTGGATCGCGGCGTAAGGTAATTGTAAGGCCGGGTACCCGCAGGCCAATGGTTACCGACGATTACTGGGGGTTACCGAAAGGGAGTGTACGTCCGGTTCCGGAAAAAATGGGTTCCCGGCGTCCAGAATGGGAGCAAAGACGGTCCTAACCACGCGGAGCCGGGGCTCGATGTAACTGGCGGCTGGCCCAGCCTTCCCGCACTCCCGCCAGAAACTTCTCCTTGTCCTTCCGCATCAGCCGGACCAGCGCCTGATTGCCGGTCTCTTCGTGCCCGGCTGCCCAGAGCACCATCTCGGTGAGGACCGGCGCCAGATCGATTCCTTTCTTGGTCAGCAAGTAAATCAGCTTTCGTCCATCCGCAGGGTCCGCTTCCGCGCGGATGATCCCGTAGGCCACTAGCTTCCGCAAGCGATCGGCCAATATATTTGTCGCGATCCCCTCATAACACTCCATGAATTCCTTGTAGGTCCGGAACCCGCGCAGCATCATGTCGCGGATGATCAACAACGACCAGCGATCGCCCAGCATCTCCACCGAGGCGTTCAGTGGACACTCTGACCGCCGCTCTGGACTCGGCTTCTTCCCGGCCATTTCTTTAGGCTAAATTTATTACTTGCATTATGCAAGTGAAATTTGCTAATTTCTCCCAAGCCAATCTGAATCCACTCGGTACGGGGCGCCGAGCACGCGGGTAAACGATACTATGACGGTTCGATTCGACCTCTTGAAGGCATGCGCTGTTTTTCTCTTGGCTGGCTGTAGCAGCGTTTTCGGTCAGTCGCGGACCCAACCGGAGTTTAGTCCGGCGGTGGCCAGCCTGGGGGAAGGGTTCATCTCCGGCAAGGCAAACGTAAACGGAACGACGCTTCACTACGTTCGGGGCGGGAGCGGACCGGCCGTGATTCTGCTTCACGGGTTTCCGCAGGACTGGTATGAGTTCCACCAGATCATGCCACGTTTAGCCAAGAAGTTTACCGTCGTGGCGGTTGATCTCCGTGGGATAGGCGGCTCGGAAGCAACCGCGGGAGGCTACGACGCGGCCAACATGGCAGAAGACATTCACCAGTTAACGGAGCAGTTGCAACTAAAGCCTGTTTATGTCGTCGGTCACGATCTTGGCGGGATGGTGGCCTATGCCTTCGTTCGCCGTTATCCGCAAGCCACACGCGGGGCGATGATTCTCGATGTGCCGCTCCCTGGAATTGAGGGCTGGGACGACATTCAAGGCCATCCCGCCATGTGGCACGTCCGGTTCATGCAGGTCCCGGGCCTCCCGGAGAAACTTGTCGCCGGCCGGCAGGCCGACTACTTCGGCTACTTCTTCAACTTTGGCAAATTCACACCGGGCGACGCGGCCCATTTCGTGAAGGCTTACGCCACCCCTGTGCAGCTTCACGCAGTCTTTGAAATGTTCCGCGCGTTTCCTGCCAATGCACAATTCAATGCCGCGCAACACGGGCCCAATGAGGTGCCGCTGTTCCTGGCTGCCGGAGACGGGTCACCGTTTGCACAATTGGTTCCCAAGATGGCAGAGGGTCTCCGCGCCAACGGATGCGCTCATGTCGAGACCGGGTTGATCCGGGGCGCCGTGCACTACGTGGTCGAGGATCAGCCAGAGGCAGTGGCCGATCTCATCGAGCGCTATGCGACGTTATGAAGGTGGCTAACCGCTACGGGAGAACTATATGCAAGAAATCAAATCTGCGGAGAAATCAATGAGGCGAAAGATAGTCGGGACGATCGCTTTAGGGAGTTTCGCGGTGGCTGTCGCGCTGGCCGTGGCGTGGCCGGCGCAAGCACAGAATGCCAAAGAACCCTATCCGAGCATGGCCCCGCTTGACCAATACTTGATGGAGCGAAAGGCCGAGATAGCGCTAGCGCGGAGCGCTGCTCCGGATTCCATCACGCAGGATGCAGAGGTCATGGTCCTCGGACGAAATGGTTACGAAACCGCAGTCAAAGGCAAGAACGGTTTCGTGTGCCTGGTGTGGCGGTCATGGACCGCCGGAACCGACGATCCCGAATTTTGGAATCCCAAACTGCGGGCTCCGATCTGTTTTAACACGCTGGCTGCGCGATCCGAAGTTCCGCAAACGATCAAGAAGACCAAAGTGATATTGGCTACGCGATCCAAAGACCAGATGGCCGAGGCCATTAAAGCCGCTTTCGAGAGGAAGGAATTGCCGACGCCGGAAACTGGCGCTATGTGCTACATGATGTCAAAGCAACAGTACTTGAGCGACCGTGGCGGGAACTGGCACCCCCACCTGATGTTTTTCCTTCCACTCACAGACCCTGCAAGTTGGGGCGCAGGGATGCCGGGCTCCCCGGTTATGGGAGTTAAGGACACTCCGGATCAGCTAACGCTGTTTCTGATACCGGTCGGTCACTGGTCGGACGGGACGGCTGCTGCCACGGATGTGCACTGAGGTTCGATCCAGGCGGGCAATGAAGATCAGTACAACAGGAGGAAAACATCATGCAAAAAATCACTCCGTTCTTGTGGTACGACAGCAAGGCCGAAGAGGCGGCAAACTTCTATGTTTCCATTTTCAAGAACTCGAAAATCCTGAACATCGCTCGTTGCGGCGACGCTGGGCCGGGACCAAAAGGATCGGTGATGATGGTGACTTTCCAGCTCGAAGAGCAAAAATTCATGGCGCTGAACGGAGGACCGCACTATACTTTTTCTCCCGCCATATCGTTCTTTGTCGACTGCGAGACGCAGGCAGAAGTAGATGAGTTGTGGGAGAGGCTCTCGTCCGGGGGAAGCGAACTGCAATGCGCGTGGCTGAAAGACAAATTTGGCGTATCGTGGCAGATCGTCCCCAGGGCTTTGATCGAACTGATGCAGGACAAAGACCCGGTGAAATCGCAAAGGGTTTTCAAAGCCATGCTGCAAATGACCAAGATTGACATTGAGGGTTTGAAACGAGCTTATCGGGGTGAATGAAGTAAAAGACTGGGGTGAATGAAACAAAATAAGGAGTGCAGCATGAGCCAGGTACGAGTTCTCGTCGGCACCCGCAAAGGCGCGTTCGTTCTGACGTCGGACGGCAAGCGCGAACAGTGGGAAGTCAGCGGCCCGCACTTTGCGGGCTGGGAGATCTATCACCTCAAGGGATCGCCCGTCGATCCGAATCGGCTGTATGCGTCGCAGTCGAGCGGATGGTTCGGGCAGATCATTCAACGCTCGGACGACGGCGGCAAAACCTGGCGACAGCCCGGAACGCCGCACGGGGAGCCACCCGCTCCAGGTCCCCCGAAGGCAGCCAGCAACAAGTTCGTCTACGACGCGTCTGCGGAGACCGGCAAGCCGCTTACCACGCATCAGTGGTACGACGGCAACCAGCATCCCTGGGAGTTTAAACGGGTGTGGCATCTGGAGCCGTCGGTCACCGATCCCGACGCGGTCTACGCTGGAGTCGAAGACGCCGCCTTATTCCGCTCGACCGATGGGGGAGAGAACTGGCAGGAACTCTCCGGGCTACGCGGCCACGGCACCGGTCCTAAATGGCAGCCGGGCGCGGGCGGCATGTGTCTGCACACCATCATTCTCGATCCCAGCAACCCAGATCGAATCTTTGTCGCGATTTCGGCGGCGGGCGCATTTCGCACCGACGACGGCGGCAAGACGTGGAAACCGATCAACAAAGGACTTTATTCCCAGTACATTCCCGATCCGAGGGCCGAGGTCGGACATTGCGTTCACCACGTCGCCATGCACCGGGCGCGTCCGAATGTGCTCTTCATGCAGAAACACTGGGACGTCATGCGCAGCGACAACGCCGGCGATTCATGGCAGGAAGTCAGCGGCAACCTGCCGACCGACTTCGGCTTCGTGATCGACGTGCACGCGCACGAACCGGAGACCATCTATGTCGTTCCTATCAAGAGCGACTCGGAGCACTTTGTTCCGGATGGCAAACTGCGCGTGTTCCGCAGCCGCACCGGCGGAAACGAATGGGAGGCGCTCACCAAAGGCCTGCCACAGCAAGACTGCTATGTCAACGTACTGCGCGACGCCATGGCCGTCGATGCACTCGATAAGTGTGGTGTGTATTTTGGCACGACCGGCGGGCAAGTGTACGCGTCAGCCGATGCCGGGGATAGCTGGGCTCCCATTGTTCGCGACCTTCCGGCCGTGCTTTCGGTCGAGGTGCAGACGCTGGGATGAAATATGCACCGGGATTGTTCTCCGTATAATATGTGGCCATGCTCACTAGGCTCTATATCGACAACTTCCGCTGCTTTGTGAATTTCGAATATCGGCCGGAGAAGAAGCAGTTGCTGCTTGGGTCGAATGGCAGCGGCAAGTCGTCGTCGCTGGAAGCAATTCGTTGTGTCAAGTCGTTCATAGCGGGAGAAGAGAGTCCTTTTACGCAATCGACACGCACACGCTGGCAGGACAGACCTCTCCAGGTAATCGAAGTCGGTGCCCTTCTAGATCGCAAAGAATACCTATATCGAGTCGAGATCCGGTTCGATTCCGAGACGAGACAGCCGTCGGTGAATCTGGAGAGCTTGAAGGTTTCCGGTACGACGTCATTTGAGAGGGCGAACGGAGAGCTTCGCTTTTTCTCTGATTCCGGTGCCCAAGGAACAGCCAAGCCGCCGGATAGTACAAGATCGGCTTTATATCTCTCGCGGCTAAGTAATCCGCATGTAGGTCGTTTCATGCAGTGGCTGGATTCGGTTCATTGCTTTCAAATCGACGCCTATTTCGACGAAATGGACACCCCTGCCGACAGTGGGGAGAGTCAACCCGATTTTGAGTTGGGGAATTTTCCTGGCTGGTATCGATACCTTCTTCAAACTCATCCTGCTGAAAACGTGAATTTTCTTACGGCTGTAAAGGAGGCTTTGGACAGCTTCCAGGAATTGAGGTTCTACTCGAGTGGAAGTGGGAGTGCGGAACGCCTTCGAGCGGTTTTCAGGGCGCCGACGAGTGAACTCGTCAACTATTCCCTTGCCGAGCTTTCCGACGGACAGCGCTGTCTAATTGGCTTATATGCAATCCTTCATTTCGCGATTATGAGGGGGCATACGGTGTTCATTGACGAACCCGACAACTTCATCTCGTTGCGAGAGATACAGCCATGGCTCCTCGCTGCGGAGGAAGCTGTTGAAGATCATCAAGGTCAGCTTATTTTAATTTCTCATCACCCCGAGATTCTGAACCAATGGGCCTTGAGATATGGACTGCGCTTTTTCCGTGAGGACAATGGGCACGTTCGGACGGAGAAATTCAGGGCCGACCCCAACGGCGGCCTGCAACCCTCGGAACTGATTGCTAGGGGGTGGGAGGATGCCTAGACCATCGTTTGTAGTCGTTATCGTCGAGGACGAACGACAGAAAATGCTTGTCTATCGTTACCTGCGGAAGAATGGCTTGTCCCCGCGTCAAATTAGACCTATGACATCACCGTCTGGCCATGGCAGCGCCGAACAATGGGTTCGCTCAACGTATAGCGACGAAGTAAAGGCACATCGCATTCGCTGCGCGGGAGCGACAGCCGCTCTAATCGTGATGATCGATGCCGATGCACATTCAGTTCAGGGAAGATTAGCGCACCTGGGTCAAGTGCTCGCTGAAAGCGGAATACGACCCATCGATAATAATGAGCAAGTTGTGCAGTTGGTTCCCAAGCGCAATGTGGAGACATGGATTCTCTGTCTTAATGAGCAAGCAGTGGACGAGGCAATCGATTACAAGGGAAGAAGAGATGACTGGAACGAGATGATTCCCCAAGCATCCGTGACGCTATTTCAGTGGACTCGGCCGAATACCGTCCTACCAAACCATTGCATTGACTCGCTGCGCAGGGGAGTGAGCGAACTGAACCGGCTCGCACTCTGAAAGCTTCGTCAGCAAAATCGATCTTGAATTACTGATGGTCAACCGGACTGACATGATCCGAATCATTCTTCCACAACATCTCGGAACGCTGGCGCAAGTTCGCGGTGATGTGGAACTCGAAGTCGAGGGCCCAGTCACGCAGCGCTCGGTGCTTGACGCGCTTGAGGCCCGCTATCCGATGCTGCGCGGGACGATCCGCGATCAAGTCACGCAGCAGCGGCGGGCATTCCTGCGCTTCTTCGCCTGTGAGGAGGATCTGTCTCATGAGTCACCGGATGCCCCGCTGCCCGAGGCGGTCTCGTCCGGGGCGGAGCCTTTCATTGTCATAGGAGCCATTGCCGGCGGGTAGAGCGAAGCCGGAGTTGCAGCGACTACCGGCAGCTGCCGAGCTGCGCTCGGCTTGGACAGCCGAGGGCGGCTGTTCCTACGCAACCTTGGACCCTTCGACTTCGCTCAGGACAGGCTCGCAAGGGGGCCCGTCCCCACACGATCGGACCTCTACTTCCCTCGCTTCTCCATGGCCACGAACTCGCGCGTCTCGTGCCCGATCCACACCTGGCGGGGGCGCGCGATCTTTTGTTCGGGGTCGGTCAGCAATTCCTGCCATTGCGCCAGCCAGCCGACGGTGCGCGGAATCGCGAAGAGCACGGTGAACATTTCGGGCTTGAAGCCCATCGCCTGGTACATGATGCCGGAGTAGAAATCCACGTTGGGATAGAGCTTGCGCTGCACGAAGTAATCGTCTTCGAGCGCGATGCGCTCCAGTTCGAGAGCAATCTCAAGCCTGGCGTTGTGTCCGGTAACTTCGAACACCTGGTCAGCGGCCCACTTGATGATCTTGGCCCGCGGATCGTAGTTCTTGTAGACACGGTGCCCGAAACCCATCAGCTTGCCCTTGCCTTCCTTGATCTTCTTCATGTAGGCAGGAACGTTGTCCTTGGAACCGATCTCGTCGAGCATGCGCAGCACTTCTTCGTTCGCTCCGCCGTGCAGGGGGCCGGAAAGAGCGGCGGCGGCCGAGGCGATGGCCAGGTAGGGGTCGGGGTGGGAGCTGCCGACGGCGCGCATGGCGTTCGTGCTGCAGTTCTGCTCGTGGTCGGCGTGCAGAACAAAGAGAATGTCGAGCGCCCGCGCGATCACGGGATTCGCTGCATACTTCGGCTCGACAATCTTCCACAGCATATTCATGAAATTTTCGGGATAGGTGAGCTCGTTGTCCGGATAGACGTAGGGGAACCCGACATTGTGGCGATACGACATGGCCGCGATCGATGGCATCTTGCCGATCAGACGCTTGATCTGCAGCAGGCGATTGGCGGGGTCGTGCACGTTCTTGGCATCCGGATATACCGTCGACAACGCCGCCACCGTGCTCACCAGCATCGCCATCGGGTGCGCGTTGTAGCGGAAGCCTTCCATGAACTTCTTCGTCGTTTCATGGAGCATGGTGTGATGCGTGATCTCGTACACCCAATTCTTCAGTTCACTCGCGGTGGGCAATTCGCCGAACAGAAGCAGGTAGGCAACTTCGAGATAGGTGCAGTGTTCGGCGAGAACCTCGATGGGATAACCGCGGTAGCGCAGGATTCCCCGATCGCCGTCAATGTAAGTGATCGCGCTCCGGCAGGAAGCAGTATTCACGAAGGCGGGATCATAGGTCATCAAACCAAAATCTTCGGGACCAGTCTTGATCTGGCGCAGATCCATCGCGCGGATGGTTCCGTTCTCGACGGGAAGGGTATAACTCTGCCCGGTACGATTGTCGGTGATGGTCAAGGTATCTTGCGGCATGGGGGCTCCTGCGTTTGCGATTCCATGCTATCAGCAGCGGCGCGGATTGCGGCGGCCGCTAACTTTTTTGAACTATTGGCAACTGTGAGCGCGGTCATGTACAACTGACGAACGGTTTGGGAAGCGTACCGCCTCAGCCGTGCCACCCATACTCTGTAAAGACGGGGCTCCCATGACTTGGATTCGTACCATTCCGTTCTCCGAAGCTGACGACGAACTGCGGCAGGCAATGGAAGGGCAGAAGCCGCTTTATCCGCAGGAGTATGCCCTCCCCGTCCATCCTGCTGAAGGCGGCGGTTCCTCGATCGTAGCCTCGCACTCGCTGATTCCGCAGGCGCTTTACCATGCCTTCTCGACCTTCGGCGCGCTGATGTCCCCCGACCTGCCGCTGCAGCGGCGTCAGCACGAGATGATCGCCACCATGGTCTCGGTAACCAACCGGTGCGTGTATTGAATCGAGTCCCACGCAGAGTTTCTGCGTCGCGTCACTTTGGATAAGGAACTGGTCGAAGCCTTGGAGCGCGACTACACCACCGCGCCCATCACGCCGCAGGAGCGCGTCATGGTCGACTACGTTGTGAAGCTCACCAAAGACGCCACCAAGGTCTGGAAAGACGATCACGAGAAATTGCGGGCCGCGGGTTTCGACGATCAAGCCATCCTGCAGATCACGCTGATTGCGTCCTGGTTCAACTACATCAACCGCGTGGCCGACGCACTGGGCGTAGGGCGGGAACCGTAATTCGGAAAGGTGGAGACGTTGCGGCGTCTGCCCCCCTCACTCGTTGGCCACCCGCCGATGCGGCTTCACCGCCAGGCAGCGCGCGAAGATGGCGGACACCTGCGGAATCTCCTCTTCATTCAGCCGGATCGCGCTGCCCAGTTTCTTCAATGCCGCATTCAAGGCGGCGGGCTGCGCATGGGTCAGTTCCGAGAGCTGCTGCCACTCCCGCGCCACCGGAATGCGCTCGTCGGTTTCGGCGTCTTCGCAAAACTGATCGGCCGCTTCCGGGGGAGTTCCGTACTCATCGGCGACATCCTCGTGGAAGTAGCCCCGCAAGAACGTATGCAGCGCGGGAAAATTGGCAACGGTGATTTCCAGTTTCGAGTTCATCAGCGGCACTCCGGATAAGAAGTCAAAACGTAGTAATCGTTGGGCCCGGCATATTTCAGAACAACCAGCGCGTGCGCGCACGGACGCGACTGGCTCTCGCCGCGGTTGATGGTGCGGCCAATCGGAGCCGGGCTGTCGTAATCGAGCACCAGGTTCGGATGTCCACCCGAGCGGCCGAGCCAGCGCTCGATTCGCTCCTGCGACGATGCGATCGCCGCGCCCACCGCATGTTCAGCGGCCGCGCGGTCGGTATAGGTCGACGCGCCGGTGATGCGAGGTTCTCGCTCGAGACGCTCGCGCAGTTGATCGTCGGTTTGTCCCACATGCTTGCGCAGAATGTGGCCACCAGCGGCTTCGTCCCGGCTGAGGTCGCGCACGGGAAGATCCGTCACGCGCATCTCCATCCGTCCACCCGCGGAAGACGCTGTCGAACTCGTATTCGTGGCGGCGGGCGGCTGACACGCGATCAGGCCACACATCGCCAGCGCGACAGCCAGACGAACTATGCCGCTACGAGCTGGGAAAAATCTTGCCATCCTGCCCCAAACTACGACCCGAGCACCAGTCATTCCCGTGCAGTTTCTATTCTGCAACAGTTCTGACCTGTAAAGTTGTGGGAATTGTGCTACTAAACAGGGTATGCGGGCAAGTCTATTGGATTCCCTGGACGATTTCGAGCGCTGCAGTGGCGACTGCGCCTACGTGTTTCCGCGAGGATACCGGCACGAGCGTTGGAGCTACCAGCGCGTCGCCGGCGTGGCGTATCAGTTTGCCCGCGAACTCGAGGCGCGCCACATCGCCAAGGGCGACGCGGTTCTGTTGTGGAGTTCGAACTGTGCCGAGTGGGTGTCGGCGTTCCTGGGATGCGCGCTTTGCGGGGTGGTTGCCGTTCCCATCGACGATGCCGCCAGCCCCGGTTTTGCGCGCCGCATCAGCGCGCAGGTGCGCACCAGGCTGGTGTTGTGTCCGCGCGAACGGGCTCAGCTCTTCGAGAAGGTCGAGGACATCGGCGCGGAGAAGATCGCAACCATCGACCCCGCCGATCTGTGCGCTGTAGTTGCGGAGCATCGAGCCGAACGCTTTCGTCCCGCGCAGATTCAGCCCTCCGACCCACTCGAAATCGTCTTCACCTCCGGCACCACGGCCGAGCCCAAGGGAGTCGTGCTCACCCACGCCAACGTGGTCGGCAACCTCGTCCCCATCGAAACCGAAATTAGAAAATATCTGAAGTACGAGCGACTCGTACATCCAATTCGGTTTCTGAACCTGCTGCCGCTGAGCCACGTCTTCGGCCAATTCCTCGGAATTTTTCTTCCCCCCCTGCTGGGGGGCACCGTCGTTTTCGAAAACACATTCAACCCCACCGAAGTCATGGGGACGATTCGTCGGGAGCGCGTCTCGGTGCTGGTGGCCGTCCCGCGCATGATCGAGTCGCTGAAGCAGAAGATCGAACGCGATCTGGAAGATGCCGGCGCCCGTGAGAGCTTTGCCGCCCGTTACGCCGCCGCCAAGAGCCAGCACTTTCTGTGCCGCTGGTGGACTTTCCGAGACTTGCGCCGCCGGTTCGGATGGAAGTTCTGGGCCATCATCAGCGGCGGCGCCGCCCTCGATCGAGAGACCGAGGAATTCTGGCATCGCCTGGGATACGCCGTGGTCCAGGGCTACGGCTTGACCGAAACCACTTCGCTGATCAGTCTGAACCATCCGTTCCACACCAGCCGCGGCTCCATCGGCAAGGTTCTGCCAGGACGCGAAATCACGCTGGCCGACGACGGTGAGATTCTCGTTCGTGGCAGCGGCGTTGCCAGCGGCTATTGGAATGGCCACGAACTGCAGCCCGTCGCTGCGGAAGGAGGCTGGTATCGCACCGGCGATCTGGGCGCGCTCGACGAGCAGAGCAATCTCTTTTTCAAGGGCCGCAAAAAAGAGGTGATCGTCACGCCCGCGGGCATGAATATTTATCCCGAGGACCTCGAAGCGGCATTGCGAGCTCAGAAGGAGGTTCGGGATTGCGTTGTCGTCGGCTTGGAGCGCGGCGGAAATGCCGAGCCCTGTTCCGTGCTGATTCTGCGGGATCGCGACGCGGACGCATCGAGCGTTGTCGCGCAGGACATCGCCGTGCAGGACATCGTCGCGCGCGCCAACCAAGCACTGGCCGAATATCAGCGCATGCGCACTTGGTTTGTCTGGCCCGACGAAGATTTCCCCCGCAGTTCCACGCAGAAACCGCGACGCAACGCGATCCGCGATGCGGTCGAGGCCAGCCTCCGAGGACAAGCGCAAGTGAACGGCGCCGGCCCGCTCGCGGAACTGCTGGCGCGAATCACCGGCCGCCCTGCGCAGAATTTGACGCCGGATGCGAACCTCGAAAGCGGCTTGGGGTTAAGCTCCCTCGAACGGGTCGAACTGCTGAGCGCCCTCGAAGATCGCTATCAGGTCGACCTGAGCGAAACAAAATTCGCGAATGCAGCCACCGTCGGCGATCTGGAAAAACTGTTGCAGAGTGAACGAGGCGCTCGCTCCACGCCTAATAATTCCGAATCACACTCTCCTTTTCACTATCCACATTGGACACTGCGCTGGCCGACGACGTGGCTGCGCCTGGCGTCGCACTATTTGCTGGCACGTCCGGCGGTGTTTCTTCTGGGATGGCCTCGCGTGACGGGCCTTGAAAACCTGCGCGGCATCCGCGGACCGCTGCTGGTCGTATCCAACCACATTGCCGATGTCGATGTGGGCTTTATCCAGTTCGCGCTGCCCGCGCGAATCCGCCACAAACTGGCAACCGCAACCCGCGGCGAGGCGCTGGAAGTGTTGCGCTCGCCGGGTTCGGATCGCCGGTGGTTCCTCCGCATCTACGACCGCTTGCGGTGGACGCTCGCCGTCGCCCTGCTGAACCTGTTTCCGCTGCCGCGCCAGTCCGGCTTCCGCAAGAGCTTTGCCTATGCCGGAGAGGCCATCGATCGCGGCTACAGCGTGCTGGTGTTCCCGGAGGGGAAGCACACCGAAGACGGCAAGCTCTGCCAGTTCCGCACCGGAATCGGCCTGCTCGCCAACAATCTGCGCATTCCAATTCTTCCGATGCGGATTGATGGCTTGTTTGCCATCAAGCAGGCCGGGAAAAAGCTCGCCGCGCCGGGAAAGATTCAAGTGCTCATCGGCAAGCCCGTGCAGTTTGCGCCAGAAACCGACCCCGAGGAAATTGCGCGCGCCTTGCAGAAGGCGGTTGAGAGCCTGTGAGGCGTCTCTATTCTTGCCTGTCCGATGACTAAGCCGCTCCGCGATTTCAACACCGCTGAGCCCCTGCGGACAAAACCGCGTCAGCAGGAAGAATCACCCCAGAAATACAAAAGGCCGGGCGATTGGGCCCGGCGCTTCGTACTGAGAAACTGTCGATCGCTGAGTTGAGCTAGATCAGTTTCCCATTAACCTCGTTTCAACTGTGGCGCAAAATCTCTCAATCATCCAGCAAGAATACTCACATTACCAGCGCAAGCCCTTCCAGTTCACGCTCCAGCACAGGCAGCGAACAGCCGGCCATTTCCACCCGCCCGGCGGCGTCGATAGCAGCGGTCTGTGAAACGCCATAGCCGCGCCCCGCCAGGAAAACCTGCAGCAGTTCCGCTGCTTCGCGGGAATCCACCATGCCACCCTGAATCAGGTCGTTTCGCAGGGCGCATAGCTCGGTCACCGTAAATCGCTCTTTCATCGCCATTCGCACCTTCGACCCCCCTGCCGTTGCCCATGTTAGATTCATCGGCAATCTATTTTGTTACATGCAATCGAATTGCCGTAACTTTGGTACCCCGCCAGATACGCTTTCCCGGCCCCACAATCTCTTAGAACCCAAGACTCTACAAAAGGTTGCGAGGATATCATCGGCGGGCAAGCGAAAGACATAACAACGGCGACCGTCGTCAGACTGACACTAAATGTCGTTTCGAGACACGAGGGAACCGAACTTTGTCGGATACTTGGCTTGGCTAACCGCTTCAGGCAGCGTCAATCCTGGCGGCATCCACCAGCATGATGGGGATGTCATCCTGAATGGGGTATACACGGCGGCATTCGCCGCATTTCAGACTTTCCCCGTTCGCAGTCAGGGTCACCGCCTTCTTGCAAACCGGGCAGACCAGCAGGTCAAGCAGATCCTGAGAAATCATGGCGGCTTTAGTGTAGCGCAAGTGAAAGCGCGGCGGAGTGTTTGTCCATTTCTCGGAAATTGCACATCCACTGCAATCGCGATGCGATAGAATCGCCTTTCAATTCACTGCACGCAGCCGCGAGGTGGGATGGCAGCCAGGATTCTCGACGGAACCAAAATAGCCGGAGAAATCCGCGCGGAAGTCGCTGCCCAGGCGAAAACGCTGGCCTTATCGGGCGTGCGTCCCGGGCTAGCCGTGGTGCTGGTCGGGCACAACCCCGCGTCGGAGGTCTACGTTCGTGGCAAGGTGAAGAGCTGCGAGGAAGTTGGTCTCTACAGCGAGCAACACACGCCCGCCGAAAGCGCAACCACCGAAGAACTGCTGGCGCTGATCGCCAGCCTGAACCGCCGCGACGAAATCGACGGCATCCTGGTGCAGTTGCCGCTGCCTGCGCACGTCGATGCCAAGAAAATTCTGCTGGCGGTCGATCCCGCCAAGGACGTGGACGGATTTCATCCCATGAACGTGGGCTACCTGTCCACGCAGCGTCCGGGCCTGGTGCCGTGCACGCCAGCGGGCGTCATGCAAATCTTGCAACGCAGCCAGATTCCGGTTGCCGGGCAGGAAGCCGTGGTTGTCGGACGCAGCGACATTGTCGGCAAGCCCGTCGCCATGCTGCTGCTCAATCAGAACGCCACCGTTACCGTTTGCCACTCGAAGACGCGCGATCTGCCCGGAGTTTGCCGCCGCGCCGACATCCTGGTGGCCGCGATTGGCCGCGCCGGCATGGTGACCCGCGACTACGTGAAGCCCGGAGCTACGGTGATCGACGTCGGCATCAATAGGATCACTGACCGAAAAGAATTCGACCGCTTCTTTTCTAGGAACGAGGGCTGCAACACGGCTGGAAACAAAAAGCGCGAAGAAACGTTTTTGGCCAAAGGCTCAACCCTGGTGGGCGATGTTCACCCTGAGGTGGCCGAAATCGCCGGAGCAATCACGCCGGTTCCCGGAGGCGTAGGCCCGCTGACCATCGCCATGCTGATGGCTAACACGGTAAAAGCTGCCGTGCTGCGCCGCGGATTAAGGCATCTCGAGTTGACCCAGGTTTAGGTCGAACAGCGAACAACGAACAGCGGCCGTTCTTCGCGAATGACCAGCGACCAACGACCAGCGACGAATTTCACCGTGAGCATCCCTTGCTAAAACTCGGCCTCACCGGCGGCATCGCGAGCGGCAAATCCGTCGTCGGCGAGATGTTTGTCAAACTCGGAGCGCACCTGATCCAGGCCGATGCCGTCGCGCACTGGTTAATGGATCCCGGCCGCCCTGTCTATGAGGAAGTGGTCCGCCGCTTCGGCCGCGAAATCCTGAATCCCGACGGAACCATCAATCGTCCCCGGCTGGCCGAAGCCGCGTTCGGCGCCCCCGGCGGCGCGGCCCCACGGGTCAAGGAACTCAACGAAATTGTCCATCCCGCCGTAATCGCGCATGAAAACGAGTGGATGGAAGAAATCGGCCGGCGCGATCCGAACGCCATCGCTATCGTCGAAGCGGCCCTGATCCTCGAATCGGGCACGGCCAGCCGCTTTGACCGTCTAATCGTCGTGACCTGCGATCCCGAACAACGCGTTCTGCGTTTCGCCCGCCGCCTCGGAATTTCCGAAGACGCGGCCCGCGCCGAAGTGACTCGCCGCATGGTGGCGCAGATCCCCGACGAAGAAAAAATCAAAGCCGCCGATTTTGTGATCGACAACTCTGGATCGCTCGATTCAACCTCGCAACAGGTGCAGAGTGTTTTTTCCGCGCTGCGCTCGGGAGATAAAACTCTTTAATTAGTTCGCTCTGCGGCTCGGCATGAATATCCATTGCAACACCGAACTCACCAGGCTCAGCACGACGGCGCCGATCAGCGCTGGGACGAAGCTTCGCACCTGGAATCCGCTCACGAACGCCGACGCTAGCTCCAGCATGAGGGCGTTGATCACGAACCAGAACAGGCCGAGCGTGAGAATCGTTAGCGGGAAGGTAATGATCTTGAGCAGCAGGCCGAGGGTTGCATTGATCAGGCCGATGACCAGCGCCGCGATCAGCGCCGCCACCGGACCGCTTACGCTGATGCCCGGTACTACGTGGGCAACGATCCATACCGCTACAGCGCTTAGAAGCCAATGGAGCAGAAGACGCACGATAATCCTCCTTCATAGTGACTGACAAAGGCACGATCGACCAAGTGACGATCGACCAAGTAATGATTGGACACTATACAACGTGAAAGCGCCTCAGAAAACTGGGGTCAGAACATAATGCCATCGAAAACCAATGCCGCGCGACTGCTCGACCAGATGGGGATTCATTACGAACTGCGCGAGTACGAGGTCGATCCCGACGACCTCGCCGCGGAAACGGTTGCCGCCAAGATCGGTCTGCCGCCAGAGCAGGTTTTCAAGACGCTAGTCGCGCGTCCCGAACGCAGCACGGACCGCGGCGGAATTGTAATGGCCGTGATTCCCGGAGATCAGGAACTGAACCTGAAAGCGCTGGCGGCCGCCGCGGGAGAAAGAAAAATTCAGCTCGTTCCGGTAAAAGAACTGCAAGCGCTCACCGGCTACATTCGCGGCGGAGTGACCGCGCTCGCCGCCAAGCGCGACTTTCCCGTCTACGTGGATGAAACCATCGAACTGTTCGACGTAGTTTCCATCTCGGCGGGCGTTCGCGGATTGCAGATTCTGATCGTGCCCGCCGACTATCTGCACGCGACCAAAGGAACGATTGCGGCGCTCGCAGAACCTAAGAAGAGTATCTAGTGCCGTCACCGCGCGGTGAGCACAGTGGAGCGACGGGCGTCTCGCCCGTCCAGCGGCTCCGCGGTCCGGCATCCGGTGGCGAACGCCCGGCTCTCCACTCGCACGCGGTTGCGGCACCGGCATTAGACTGATTAAGCTTCTACTACCGATTCGAGGAAACTTATGCCTACTGCCACGCGCACTAATCCGCTTTCATTTCTTACCGATCAACTCGACGAACTCAAGGCCAAGGGCACGCACTTCAAGCTGCGAGTATTGGATGACGAGCAGGCACCGGTCTGCACCTTCGACGGCAAGCGCGTCATCAATCTCGCCTCGAACAATTACCTCGGCTTCACGACGCATCCCAAACTGCGCGAAGCGGCGCTCGAAGCCACGCGCAAGTATGGCGTCGGATCGGGCGCGGTGCGCACCATTGCGGGCACCATGAAGATTCACATGGAGCTGGAGGAGAAGATCGCGCGCTTCAAGAACGTCGAAGCCTGTGTTGTTTTCCAGTCCGGATTCACGGCGAACGCGGGAACGGTTTCTTCCTTTCTTGGCAAAGACGACTTCATCATCTCCGACGAACTGAATCACGCTTCGATCATCGATGGCTGCCGTCTTTCGCGGGCGAAGATTCTCGTCTTCCGACACAAAGATGTCGCCCACGCCGAAGAGCAGCTCGCCAGCGTGAAGAATCAGCCGGGCAAGAAGCTGCTGATTTCCGATGGCGTGTTCTCGATGGACGGCGACATCAGCCCGCTGCCCGGCCTGTGCGAAGCGGCCGAGAAATACGGCGCGATCATGATGGTCGACGACGCGCACGCTTCCGGCGTGCTCGGCCGCAACGGACGCGGCACCATCGATCATTTTAAGATGCACGGGCGCGTCGACATTCAGGTCGGAACTTTGTCGAAGGCGATCGGCGCTCTTGGTGGCTACGTCTGCGGCACGCGCGATTTGATCGATTTTCTTTATCATCGCGCCCGGCCGTTTCTGTTTTCGACTTCTCACCCGCCGTCGGTCGCAGCCACCTGCATCGCGGCGTTCGACGTTCTCGAAACCGAGCCGCAGTGGATGGAGCAGCTCTGGGCCAACACACGCTTCTGGAAAAAAGAACTCGGCCTGCTCGGCTTCAACATTGGAGGCCAGAACACTCCCGCCAGCGAAACGCCGATCACGCCCATCATCATTGGCGATGGACGCCTGACCATGGATTTTTCCCGCGAGCTGTTTAAGGAAGGCGTGCTCGGGACCGGCATCGCCTTCCCCACCGTCCCCGAAGGCAAGGCGCGGGTGCGCACCATCATGACGGCCACGCACACCAAAGAAGAATTGGAACAGGCGCTCGAAGTGCTGCAGCGCGTGGGGAAGAAAATGGGAATTCTCGGATAAGGTCGTGTGGGGACGCCCGGCTCTCCCACCGCCGCATCGTGCGAGCCGCCAGTGTTACTTACTTATGCTGGCTGACGGAAAGCACATTTCCGTCGGGGTCTTTGAACCAGGCCACTTTGTCACCGGTGGGCGCGGTCCAAATTCCCAGTTCTTTATCCTGCACGAATGGGTATTTTTCGAAGGCGACCCCTCGCTTCTGAAGCCAGGCGACGACTTCCGCGATATTGGGAACCTCCCAGCCGAGCACGGTGTAAGGCGCGGGAGTAAAATCTTGCGCCTTGGCAACACGGATCATGGTTTCGCCGGCTCTCACGACCAGGGCAAACATATCATCGCTGACGAACTCAAACCCCAGTTTTCCTTCATAGAAGCTTCTTGCTTTCGCGGAGTCTTTGGTGGGGACGAAGCCAATGATCTTACTGGAAGCCAGCATCTGCAGCCCCTCGAGTTTCTTGTCCCGGAAGGATACCACTTGCAGCCAAGGAAAGAACAACGCTCGTCCCCCTGCTCGCTGCTATCTAACGTTTGTCCCACCGGGGAGTCATTCCTCGAATTGCAGCTCCCGCAAAAAATGGGCTCGTTCTAGAATAGGCGCAACATGCGCGCGATTTTTCAGTGGAACGTGGGCGCTCGAGTCCTGGAGTTGGGACGCCGCACTCTGATCATGGGTGTTGTGAATGTGACTCCCGACTCCTTTTCCGATGGGGGACTGCACATCGACGCCGAGAAGGCCGTGGTCTACGCCGAGCGGTTATTGGACGAAGGCGCGACCATCATCGATGTCGGTGGGGAGTCGACGCGGCCCGGAGCGTTGGCGGTGTCCGAAGAAGAAGAACGCCGGCGGGTGCTGCCAGTGGTCCGCGACTTGAAGCGGCGGCGCCCGAATGCAGTCGTAAGCATCGATACCTACAAGGCGAGCGTGGCGCGGGCGGCGGTGGAGTTCGGCGCCGAGGTGGTGAACGATGTGAGTGGGTTCCGCTGGGATGCGAAGATGCCGAAAACGCTGGCGGAACTCAAAGTGGGAGCGGTGCTGATGCACACGCGCGGGCGGCCGGAGGAGTGGCGCTCACTGCCGCCGATTGGCGATCCGGTGCTGATCGTGAAGCGGGATTTGCTGCAATGGGCCGAACGCGCGACCCTAGCGGGGATCAAGCGCGATCGCCTGGTGCTGGATCCGGGGTTTGGGTTCGGGAAGCGTTTCGAGGAGAATTATCCGCTGCTGGCGCACTTCCACGAGTTGCAGAAGATGGGATTTCCGCTGCTGGCAGGGGTGTCGCGCAAGTCATTTATCGGGCGCACGCTGGCGCGCGATGGCAAGGACGCGCCGACCGCCGAGCGGCTCTACGGGACGCTGGCTGCGGAAGCCGTGTTGATCTTGAAAGGTGCGCACATCATCCGGACGCACGATGTGCGCTTTGCCGTGGAAGCGGCTCGAGTGGCCGACGCCATTGTCGCGAGTGGCGGATAGAGGAAAGAAAGGTAATGCTCTTTCAGCCTCAGGCGCGAGCCGTCTCGCCGAGAGGAGCGGTGACTTTGATCACGGGCAGCCGGATTTCAAATGCGGCGCCGCCTTCGGGGCGGTTGTAGCAGGTGATTTGTCCCCTGTGGTCCTGGATTACGCCGTAGGTGGCGCTGAGTCCCAGACCGGTGCCTTTGCCGACCGGCTTGGTGGTGTAAAAAGGATCGAAGACGCGCTCGGGATCGCGCAGGCCGGGGCCGGAGTCGGCGAACTGTACGACCACTTCGTTGCCCTCGCGCCAGAGCGAGACCTGGAGACGCCCGCCGCCGATTTCCTGCAATGCATCCACCGCGTTCTCGACGATCTGAAGAAAGGCCTGCAGGAGCTGGTTGGCGTTGCCGAGGACGCGAGGCAACGGATCTTCGCTTTCGACAGTCAAGCTGATCGTCTTGCGTTCGAGTTTGAATCCTTCCATTTGCACCGCGCGCTGCAATAGAGGCTTCAGCTCGAGAGGACTTTTTTCTCCCGGAGTCTGTTGGGCAAAGCTGAGCAGATCGCCGACGAGTTCGCGAGTGCGCCGCGCCTGCTGGCCGATTTTCTGCGCGTTGGAGAGTTGCTCGCGGCTCAGGTTGCTGCTGGCGGCCATCCGTTCGGAACTGCTCAGGATGGCCGCGAGCGGGTACTCCAGTTCGCCGGCGGCCAGCGCGATCAGTTCTCCGAGCGAAGCCAGCTTGGCTTGTTGGATTACTCGTCCCTGCAGCCGCTGCAGGTTGTCAAAGCTTTTGCGCGAATGATTGAGCAGGTGCAGAAGCCTCTGGTCCAGCAGATGCTGTTTGAGGAAAACGAAAAAGGCCAGCACGGCAACGCCGCCCATGGTCATCGCAAAGCGGACGTGGCGCAGATAAGGCTGGTCGTGGCTCAGGAACAGCGCCCAATATCCCATGAGGGGCAGAGAGAACAGGGCAAGTTTCGCAAGGTGGGGCGCAATCGGGCGGCTGGCGCGGGTGCACGAAGGCATCATCTCAGTGTCCCGGAGACAATGCCGCCCGGCGATGGGGACCCACAGGAACCAAAGCACAGCGATGAGGACCGGGAGATCGTGGATTCCACCCGTCTTGTAGGTGCCGTGCATGACGGCCGCATGCATGGCTTCGGCAGCGAATGTGTAGAGAACGCTGGCGATAAAAATGTTGCGATAGAGTTCGCGCCATGGCCCTGCAGTGGTGAAGAATGCCGATGCCGACACGGCAATCAGAATCGCTCCCTCGATGAAATACAGAAAATCCCAGCGCAGGTTATACACCGGGATATTGATGGCCAGGTACTCCTCGGGAAAAACGAAGAAGGCGTAGACCACAAGCCACCACACCAGCAGGATGAGGACGTTCAGCGTGCTCGGCAACACCCCCTCGCGCTCATCCGCCTGATGGGGGCGGATGGACACCGCCGCCATGATGGGCACGATGTGCAGGAATAACACGATGTCTCCCTGAAAAGGGTGGGGCAGCGGCTTGCGAACCAGCACCTCAAACCACGTCCAGCAGGCCGCGTTGGAACCCCACATGGCCATGCCCGCAGCCATAAGACTCCAGAACAGCCGTGTATGCCCGCGGCTATCGAGGGCGTTTCTGGTGGAGAGGATGAACGCCGCCGTGATCGCCAGCAGTGGGACCAGGTCCCCCATGGCCACGCGAAAGAAGGCGTTGGGAAACACTACGGGCGCCAGAAGAAAGGCCAGCAGTAGACAGGCTCCGCCGAGGAGCGCCGAGATTTGGAGTCGAGGCACCGCTTTGCATCATATGCCGTTCGCGACCAGATGTTTAGATCTCAGACTGATGACCAGAGGTTACCTTGGTAATCTCCAGAGTGAGGCACGAGGAAGAGAGTTGTGCTTCCTTCACTTTGCAGGGAGCGCAATTCTTCCAAAGGCCGGTTGCTTGTTCTCGTTCGACAACTGCGCTACGCGTATTCCCGGCAAAGGAAAAGGGGAGATTCGCTCTCCCCTTGCTCCCATCAAATTGTTGCGTTCTCTACTGTTGATCGTCCAGTTCCACCGTGTCGCCCGCGTGCACATCTTCCAGCGCGAAGACAACCATGGCCGACGATGAGGTCGGAGTTACGTTCAGAACCACCACTTCGCCCACGGCTCGCCGCGGCAGATCGCGCACATGAATGTTTGGCCCTTTGGTTTTCTGGAAGCGATCGGCTTCAAAAGTTGGCGGCCGCACCTGCGTGTCTTCCGAAGTCTGGGCTTCGAAGGAAAGCGATTCCACCGGATCTTTCAAGGTGGATTCGTAGGAACGCACCACGCGGAAGTAGTCTCCCACCTTCACGCCCTGGTTTGAACCCATGTTCATATAAAGCTTCATGCCGGTGCCGAGTTCGCTGTCGAAATCTTTACCGAGCACGATCCGTCCGGTCAGCTTGCCATTCGCCGGCGCGAACCGGTCGAAATGCCCCGGCACGTGAAACGCAACCGGCGGTCTTTCCACGAAAGGCACGACGACGTCGCCCGGGTTGATGGGATCACAACTGAGTTCCACCTGGGCGATGGCGCTGTGGCTGCGCGTATCAACAACCCGCACCCGCCCAATTTCCCCGTACGGACGGCCGGCGGCAGCCAGTACTTTCCTCTGCCCCGGATAGATTTCATACTCGTTAACGTCGCGTATTTCACGAACGACCGAATAAAGTTGTCCCGCCTGGTAGCCGCTCCCCGCCAGGTAGACCAGTTCCCCGATTTCGAACTTGGTTGCTGTCGGTGTCTCCAGGCCCCCGTTCACGTAGTTCGCGTCGGGAATCCGGTCTTTGGTGATAAATCCGGCGCAATAAATGTCGGCTGCGGTTGGCGTCTGGAAACGCACGAATGGCACGTTTACCGCCGTATGGACGATGCCGTCGGCATCGGGCGTCACCGCAGTCGTCGACTGCTGGGGCGCCGCGAAGGTCGCCGTCATCATCAGTAGCAATAACAGTCCTGTTTTCTTCATGTTATCTCCAACTCCCAACCGCTTCGGGGGTTCCCGGCTATCTTTCTCGGAAGACAAGGGTTACAGCCGAAAAGTAACAAGCGCTTAGGGAAGGGTCAAGGTTACGAGGGTGTTTATCCCTCTTGCTCCCAAAGTGCTTTTCGGAGCCATTTGGCAACCTTAATGTTGCATCTGCGCTTGCAGCACTGTAATATCGCGCCGACGTTGAAAACAAATGGCCTTGGCTTTTTCTTCCATTGTCGCGCCCCGTTTCCTGCCTATGCGCTTGCCTAGGGTCTGCCTTGCCCTCAGCGGCGACTCTGCCGAAGACATGCTCGCGATCGCTGAGTCCATGGCCCGGGACAATCCCTTCATCGAGTTCCGTTTGGATTACCTGAAGCAGCCTCTGGCCGCGCTCCCCAATATCCATCGTTTTCTTGAGACCCATCAGTATGTCACCGCCATTGCTACTTGCCGCCGCGCCGACAATGGCGGCAAGTTCAAAGGATCGCTGGCTTCGCAATTGGATGTCCTCGCCAAGGCCCACGCCGCCGGTTGTCAGATTCTCGATCTGGAAGTTCAGAGCGCGCTGAAAGCGAAGCCCGAAGCGGTTGCCCGCCTGCGCAGCCGCGCCGGACTCATCGTCTCCTTCCACGATTTCCACGCCACCCGCAAGCTCGATGAGACGCTGGAGAAAATGCTGAAGATCCCGGCCGACTTCTACAAAGTTGTCACCACCGCCACCACGCTCTCCGACAACGCTGCCATGATGAAGTTTCTGCAAACCCAGAGCGACAAGCACGCGCTCATCGGGTTGTGCATGGGAGAGCAAGGCATCATCAGCCGAGTGCTGGGCGTGCGCGCCGGCAGCGTTTTCACCTTTGGCGCGGTGAACGCGGATCTCAAAACCGCGCCCGGGCAGGTCAGCGCGCGCGATCTGCGCAGTATCTACCGCATCGAGCAAGTCGACGCCGCCACTCGCATCTATGGCGTCGCTGGCGATCCGATCGAGCATTCCCTGTCTCCCGTCATCATGAACACGGCACTGCGGCGCGAGAACGTGAACGGCGTTTATCTTCCTCTCCACGCTAAAACGCTCAAGGATCTGATCCACTGTGTGCGCGAGATTCCGCTCCACGGTCTCAGCATCACCATGCCCTACAAGCAGGCCATCCTCCCCTATCTCGACAACACCGACGCGCACACCGCCAAGATCGGCGCCTGCAACACTGTCGTTCGCGGCCAGGAAGGCAAGCTTTACGGTTTCAACACCGATATCGCCGGCGTACTTCGTCCCCTCGAACAGCGTCTCTCCATCGAGAACGCGAAAGTTCTTGTGCTCGGCGCCGGGGGCGCGGCCCGCGCCGCGGTGTTCGGCCTCAAAGAGCGCGGCGCTGAGGTCTGGATCCTGAATCGCACTGCCGTCAAAGCTCAGAAGCTCGCCCGCCAGGCCAAGGCGCGTACCATCAAACGCGCCGACCTGCGCAAGATCGCCTTCGACATCATCGTCAACGCCACTCCCGTTGGCATGGGCAACACACGCGACTGCCCGCTTAAAGATCAGGAGATTCAAGCCCGTGTCGTCTTCGATATGGTGTACGACCCGGTCGAGACCCACCTACTGCAAGTGGCGCGCGCCAAGGGAATTGCCGTCATCCCCGGAGTCGAAATGTTCGTGCAGCAAGCTGCCCGCCAGTTTGAAATCTGGACCGGCAAACCCGCTCCCGCGGGCGATATGCTGCGCGCGGTCACCATCGCTTTGCAAGATCGTGCCGCTGCCCAAAAGCAGCAGAAATCCTGAAGCCTCTCGATAATTTCTGCTCGCTGAAGGCCGGCTCTTGGATTTGCTGGCACGCAGAATCAACGACCCGAATGTGACCGTCGGCGACATTGGCGCAAATGGGCGACTCGCACCGGAGCTGCCACCGAGTCGTGGAACAGTCACTTTTCTCGCAATTTTGGCGCCGACCCCGACGACTGACTTTGCAACCGGCCGTCGGACGCTCTCGTAGCATATTGAGACGAGATCGGCGATGCAGTCATTGCAAGAAAGGTTGCAAATAACACGGACCGGAAGTAATATGGCCTTGGACGCGGCATTTCGCGTTCACCTTGTCCAAACAAATCAAAACTTCCTGGTAGAAACGCAGCCCTAGCCTTAAACGAAATCTAAAGGGGTGCCCAAGACCCCGGTGCAATTCGGAGAGAATGCATGTCGTGGTACGCGTACTGCCTCACGGAACATCAAACCCTCGCCAACGGTGTTCGCGCCCGCCGTCCTTTCGTTCTAGATGGAATTCAGGGTGTGAACTCCGCTCCCGTTATGAGCTACCCCAGCGGAGAGTTCGCGGTGATCGTCAGCGAATATGACCGCGCAACCTCCAAACTCGACGAAAAGTCCGTCCTCGAGCATGCCCGCGTTGTCAGCCAGAGCTTCCGCACCGCGACCGTCTTACCCTTCCGCTTTGGGACGATCTTCGACACCGAAGACGCCATCCGTCAAGCGGTTCGCTCCAACCGCCGCACTTTCTGTGAAAGCGTGGCCCGGCTCCGTGGCAAGTCCGAAATGCGCATCAAGCTGATGGTCCGCGACGGTTCTCTGCGCGGCGCCATGGAAGAGATTGTCTTGCCCGATACCGTCGGCCGCGAGTACCTCACCAAGCTCCGCGAGAAGGCGTCCCGCGAGCGCGAACGTCAGACCAAGGCCCGCGCCCTCTCCGTCCAGGTGCATAAGCTTTTTAATCCCCTCGAGGAAGAAGTCAGTTGCAAGAAAGTCGATGCCGACGGCATGTTGCTCGATATCGCGCACCTCATCGACACCAAGTCGATCGAAAAATATCAGAACCGTTACAACACGGCTGCTAAGCAACTCAAGAATTGTGAACTGATCGTGACGGGTCCCTGGCCGCCCTACCATTTCCTGCCTGGTAAGGTGCGCACGGTCGCCGGCGACAGCTAGAAACCTGTGGTGATCTATCGCAAGCCCCCTTTCGAGGGGGCTTTTCTTTTGTGTGGGGACGGGGCGAAGCCCCATCAGCGCTGACTTAAGGCTTTATGGTCATGCAGGTTGCCACAATTCGATCGGATTTCCCTCAGGGGTCCTGCAGGCGGGCAAACCGTCCGACGTTGGGATAAGACTCCGGGTCAACCTTAATCTCTATCCCTGCAGTTCGCAGCTGGGCTGCCATTTTGTCGAGAACACGGACTCGAAAGTTCACCATCCAGACCTTGTTGGCATCCCCGAAATATTTGGTCGTCTCAGGAAAAGGAGTGAAAGCCGTGGGGCCTGCCTCTTGCTCCCAAACGGGATCCCCTTCCTTCGATGGTGTGAGCGAGACTCCCAGGTGCTGCTGGTACCAACTCCCCAACGCTTTCGGATCGTGCGCTCGGAAGAATAGGCCTCCGATTCCCGTCACTTTTTCCATTTCCGCTCCTGTAGCGACCCCATTCCTAACCACTGCCCCCGCAGCGGGAGGAGAGGTCATTGGCTGTGTGCCCGTCTGCGCCGCTGTGCCTAGTCGGTCCCGGCTCAAGATGAAGCTCGACCCAAAAGCAAAGGAGAGGGTTCGTAGCAGTTGGCGTCGGTGAAAACGCATCCTACCCACCTTCGGAGACTAGCGCGACCCGATCTACGATACCTGCGCAAATGAGATTCTGGCAAGCGTGAAGATGAGGTTCTGAATGAGTGGTCGGCCAACCGGAAGCTTCCACACTGCTTCTGCCCGGAATTCCCGCCAATGTGCAGCATTGTGCATCCAGTATCACAACGCCTTGTGACCAGGTTCCGACCCCTGCGCCTCGGAGATTCACCCTAAAATTCTGATTTGGAACAGGTTCCCAAAATGGGACTCGCCCTCACACACACTTACCCCCTTTGGTGCCGCAAATGCTCATTCCCATTTCACTGAAGAGGTGGCCTCCGTTGGAAACTTCACTCTCGATGTTCTAGGCATCTCAACGTGTCCGTTCCTATCCCGGAGCGGCGTCAAACTAGTCTCCTCAGATTCCCGCCACTTTCGCCTCTTTGAAAAAGGTGGCCCCGAAAGGGGCCGCTTTTTTTGTTTCGCCCGCTCCTGTACACTCGCGGTTTCCAATGAATTTCAAAAAAGTCATCTCCCTAATCATTCTCCTCCTGTCGCTGCTTGCCATCTTTGGCCAAGAACCGCTGCACGCCCAAAAGCCTCTCGGCGCGTCCGACGATCTCCTGCTCGCAACCATGGAGAAGGAACTGCATCGCGGCCAGTCCGAGCTTGCCAAGCAGGATCCCGCGCCCTACTTCACCAGCTACAACGTGACCGACGGTGAGTCGCTGGTCGTCCTCAGCGCCCAGGGTGGCATCCTCACCTCGACTCATGCCCGTCACCGCGCTGCCGACGTCAGCATGCGCATCGGAGCCCCCGCGCTCGATAACACTCACGACCAGGAACGCTACTCCGGCATTTCTTCCGGCCAGCTTCCGCAGCGGGACGACGCCGACGCCATCGCCCGCGTCCTCTGGCGCCTGACCTACGAGCAGTACCGCAAGGCCCGCCAAGCCTACACCAACGTAAAGACCAAGACTGCCGTCCGCGCCAAGGACGAGGACGACTCGCCCGACTTCTCGCAGGAGAAGCCCTCAACTTACATCGAGAAGACTCCGTCGCCTGCGTTTCCCGAGCAAAAAGCATGGGAGGATCTGGCCCGCCGCTATTCCGCTTCCTTCCGCCAGTATCCGCAGGTCGAAGAGTCGCTGGTTTTTCTCTACGCCGAGCGGAGCCACAGTTATTTGGTCTCGACCGAAGGTACGAAGATCATCACCGCCGACGCCATCTTTCGCGTCATGATCCAGGCGGAAACCCGCGCCGACGACGGCATGCAACTGATGCGCGTTGAGACCTTCCAGTTTTCCGATCCGGCAAAAGTCCCCTCCGAAGCGGAAGTGGCAGCGAGCGTGAAGAAGATGGCCACCGACTTGAGCGCGTTGCGAGCCGCGCCGCTCGCCGAGCCTTATAGTGGTCCCGCGTTGCTGTCTGGCCGGGCCGCCGCCGTTTTCTTTCATGAAGTGCTCGGCCATCGCGTCGAAGGACAGCGCCAGAGGGGTCGCGACGAAGGCCAGACTTTCACCAAGAAGGTCAACGAAAAAATCATGCCCGAGTTCCTCAGCGTCACCGACGATCCCACGCTGCACACTCTCGCTGGCACGGAGCTGTCGGGCTTTTATCGCTTCGATGACGAAGGTATTCCCGCCGAGCGCGTCGAGGTGGTCAAGGACGGCATCCTGAAGAATTTTCTGATGGGACGATTGCCCGTGAAGAATTTCGGCAACTCGAACGGGCACGGCCGCGCCCAATCTGGATTGATGCCGGTTGGCCGCCAGGGCAATCTCATCGTGACTTCGTCGAAGACAATTCCCGACGCTCAACTGCGCTCCCGCTTCATCGAAGAAATCAAGAAGCAGGGAAAGCCCTACGGTCTCTACTTCGAAGACATCCAGGGCGGATTCACTCTGACCACGCGCGATCTGCCGCAAGCGTTTCAGGTGTTGCCCGTCATGGTGTGGCGCGTTTACGCGGATGGGCGTCCGGATGAACTTGTCCGCGGCGTCGATATCGTTGGCACTCCGCTCACCGTCTTGACCGAGATTGCCGCCACCGGAGACACCACCAGCGTCTTCAACGGCATTTGCGGAGCCGAATCCGGCAGCGTTGCCGTATCCGCCGCCGCTCCGGCCATGCTGTTTTCGGAAATGGAAGTCCAGAAACGAAAGTACGGCGACACCCGTCCTCCGATTCTTCCGCCTCCGCCCGGCGCAACCGACGAGAAGGGAGGCAAACAATGACCCGCCACAAGATGATTGAAGACGCCTTCCCTCAGCGGCAAGAGCGGCGTTCACGACAATTCCGCAATCGCAGCGCTGAAGCGCTGCGCCACCCAAAATCAATATTCGCCGTGCTTGCGTGTGCGATCCTCTGTGCCCTCTCGACCTCCGCTCGCGCCGCCGATCCGGCATCCGGCGATGTCGTCCTCCGCGCTCTTCGCGAAGAAATGGACCGCTCCAAAGCGCAGCTAAAAATGGACGGCGTGCAAGCGCCGTATTACATCGAATACCGCGTCACCGAACTCGACCAGTTCGACGCGAGCGCAGTTTTCGGCGCCCTGCGCAACCAGCAACACGATCACGCCCGCCTGTTGCGCGTCGTAGTTCGCGTCGGCGACTACAAGCAGGATAGCTTCTTCGGCACCGGAGAAGGCACCATCGACCTGGTTTCATCCGACGACGATGTCTTCGCCATCCGTCACCGCATCTGGCTTGCCACCGATCGCGCTTACAAGGCAGCCACCGAAGCGCTCTCCGCCAAGCAAGCGGCCCTGAAGCAATTGAAAGTGGATGAGCCGGTCGACGATTTCGCGAAAGCCTCACCCGTTGAATCCGTCGAGCCGCTCGCCCATTTTGCTTCGACTGACTTCACACCCTGGACTCATCTTCTCGAAGAGGCTTCCGCGCAATATCGCACCGACAAGGAACTGGAGACGTTCGAATCCGCGCTGCGTTTCAGCGCCCAGAACCGTTACTTCCTGAACTCTGAGGGTACGGTCGCCCGCTCGGGTAAAACACGCTTCGTCATCTCCATCGCGGGATCGACTCAGGCTGCCGACGGCATGTTGCTGCAACGCTCACACGCCGACCAGGGCAACGATCTCAAGCAACTGCCCACCCGCGAACAATTCCTGAAGACCACGGCCCGTATCCTCGAAACGCTGAGGTTGTTGCGTGACGCCCCGGTCGTCGACGAGGAATATCGCGGCCCGGTCCTGTTTTCGAACGACGCTGCCGCTACCGTTGTCACCGAACTCATTGAGCCGAATCTTCTCGGCCGTAAGCCGCAACTCGGCGAGAACGCCCGCACCACGGGAAAGTGGTCCAGCAGTTATAAGTCCCGCGTGCTGCCCGATTTCATCAATGTGTTCGACGACCCGACGATTTCCACCATTTCCGGCCAGCCGCTGTTCGGCAACTACACGCTCGACGACGAAGGCGTGAAAGCCCAGCGCGTCTCGCTCATCGAGAAAGGACAGCTCGTCTCCTACCTCATCGGACGCCAACCGATTCGCGACTTTCCCGCTTCGAATGGTCATGGACGCGCCGCGGCCGCCGCCGCGCCTGCTCCGGACCCCGGCAATCTTATTTTGCAATCGACCGATCCCCAGCTCGACGCCGGCCTCAAAGCAAAATTGATTGAACTCTGCAAACAGCGCGACCTGCCCTACGGGCTCTACGTGGAAACTATGGGCCCAAGCCTCGAACCCAGGCTCCTCTATCGCATATGGACCAAAGACGCGCATGAAGAACTCGTGCGCGGCGGCGTCTTCGGAGATCTCGACGTGCGCTCCCTGCGCGGCGATCTCATCTCCGCCGGAACCACGCCCGCGATAGAAAACCGCCCCGAGCCAGTCTGGTTCAGCGTCGCCAGCCCCGCGCTTTTGTTCGACGAACTGCAGGTCAAGCGGTCGCAAGCCGTCAAGCAGAAACTCCCCGAGTACCCCGCGCCCGCGCTCGGAGCAGCCGCGAACCAACCATGACCGGCGGCGGGGGAATCTCCGGCGGCAGAGAATTTCCAGCCGCGGGAGCGGCGGAACAGGAAAGCCCGGCACGTAAGGGCCGGGAAGGCAAAGTGGACTAATCAAGTCCCGCTAGGGACGGCACGACAGAGACTCCGCAGGGACGACTGAGGGCCGCACACCATACCAGATCGAGAAATGTTTTAGGAATGAGAATCTCCGCCATGAAAATACCCAACGTAAAAACCCTGGCTCCGATCTGCGCCTTCCTGCTCTCCGCCACTTTCGCCGTCTGGTCCCAGACTCCGCCGCCCAAGCCGCCGGCCGCTCCGCCCACTTTCTCCGAGGAACTGCGCGACCAGTTGCAGGCGCTGCGCGATGCCGCTCTCACCAGCGACTACGCCTGGCATCAGCTCGAGCACCTGACCGAGAACATCGGCCCTCGCCCTGCCGGATCGCCGCAAGCGCAGGCCGCTGCCGAATATGTCGCCGCCGAGATGCGCAAACTCGGCCTCGATGTTCACTTGGAGCCGGCGCAAGTCACCCACTGGATTCGCGGTGAGGAAAAAGCCCAACTCATCGAATATCCCGGCCAGGCGCCGGAAACAACGCAGCGCATCGTTCTCGCCACCATCAGTGGCAGCTCCGCCACTCCCGCCGAAGGCATTACCGCGGACGTCGTCGTGGTCCACAGCTTCGACGAACTCACCGCCCTCGGCCGTGAAAAAGTTGCCGGCAAAATTGTTCTCTTCGACGTTCCCTACGACGAGCGCAAGGCTCTCGCGGGCATGGCATTCGAAGCTTACGGCGAAGCTGTTGTCTATCGCGGCCGCGGCGCCAAAGCAGCCGCAGAACTGGGCGCCGCCGCCTCGCTCATCCGTTCCGTTGGAGGAGCCGACTATCGCCTGCCGCACACCGGTTACAGTACGCCCGCCGGAATTCCAGCTGCCGCTCTCGCCGCGGAAGATGCCGACCTGGTCGAGCACCTCGCCGCCCAGGGACGAGTCCGCATGCACCTCACGCTTACTCCGCAGAGCCTGCCCGATGCCACCGGCTACAACGTCGTCGCCGACCTCAAAGGCAGCGAGCATCCCGAGCAGATCGTCATCGTCTCCGGGCATCTCGATTCCTGGGACCTCGGCCGCGGCGCCATCGACGACGGCGCCGGCGTAGTCATCTCGATGGCCACCGCCGAACTTCTCCAGCGCTTGCACATACGCCCGCGCCGCACCCTGCGCGTCATCGCGTGGATGGACGAGGAAAATGGCGGCGGCGGAAACAAGGCCTATGCCAGAACTCACGCCGCGGAATTTCCCAACCACATCGGCGCCATCGAGAGCGACTCAGGAGCCGGCCATCCCCTCGGCTTCCACGTGAAGATGTCGCCCGCTGCCATCGCCGCCTTACAGCCGCTGCGCGACATCCTGCGCCCCGTCGGCGCGACGGTCTTTCGCTCCACTGAATCCAGTCCCGGTTCCGACATCGAGCCCCTGGTGGAAGCCGGCGTCCCCGGCATCGGCATCATCCAGGACGGCCGCAAATACTTCGACTATCACCACACCGCCGCCGATACGCTCGACAAAGTCGATCCACGGGATCTGCGCGAGAACGCCGCCGCCATGGCTGTCATTGGCTACGCCATCGCCAGCATGACTGATCCGCTGCCACGATAGCGGCCCCCGCCGCCGCGTCTTGCCGCGTCTTGCGTTTGACCGATTTCCACAGCGCACGATAGACTGGATGAGTTTGCCTGTACTTGCGGACCCGTTCTGGGGCCGCGCCGCGTTTCCGGTCAGAAGCCGCAGCGGGAAAACAGCAAGCACAAGATTGTATTTTGCCGAGCTGCGGACGGGGCCAAGCCCCGCCCCTGCACGAGCATAAGGAGAGTTTATGTACGCGGTGATCCGCGCAGGTGGAAAGCAGTATCGCGTAGCCCCGGGCGACGTGATTCGAGTCGAGACGCAGGACGACAAGGAAGGCAAGGTCGAGTTCGGCGACGTGCTGGCGGTTTCGGCGGAGGCGGGCAGCGTTGTGCCCGCGGGGTCGGGAGCGCTCGTCACCGGCGAGGTGGTTGAGCAGGGACGCGGCGACAAGATCCTGGTCTTCCACTACAAGCGCAAGAAGCAATACAAGAAGCTGCGTGGACATCGGCAGGACTATACCGCAGTCCGCATCACCGAGATCGCTTTCGATGGGCAGTCGTTCAAAGCGCCTGAGCTTCCGAAGAAAGAGAAGAAGGTGAAGAAGGCGCACGAGGAAGGCGAAGAAGTGAAGACTTCGGCGCGGCCCGGGAAAAAGGCGAAGAAGCACGTAGCTCACGCCCACGCAAAGAAATCGGCGCCGAAAAAAAAGGCAGCGGCAAAGAAGAAAAAGGAGTAGAAGAGGTCCTTCGACTCCGCCGAGCCGATCGCTTCGTTCTTGGCGCGGCTCCGCTGATGACATCTGTACTGAATTGGAATTTACTGGCAACTGGCCACTGAGAATCGGGAACTGATTTATGGCGCATAAAAAAGGACAAGGCACTTCACGAAACGGGCGCGACTCGAACGCGCAGCGGCTTGGCTTTAAAGCTTTCGGCGGACAACTGGTGCCCGGCGGCACCATCATCGTCCGCCAGCGCGGCACGCGGGTGAAGCCCGGACTGAACGTTGGACGCGGCAAGGACGACACTCTCTTCGCCAAGATCACGGGGCGCATCAAGTTCATCGACAAGGGGTCGATGGGGAAATTTGTGATGGTCGAGCCCGAGGCGATCGAAGCGAAGTAAGGGTTTGAAGACAAGAGCGGGCCGGGGCAGAGCCCCGGCGCCACACAGGCCACAGCATCAGCCTCGGCTTCGCGTCGAGGCTTTTTCGTTTTGGCGAGGCCGCGGAGCTTCGCTCCGCTGGGCGGCCGAGGGCGGCCGTCACTACGTAAGTTTTGCCGGCGGTAGCTTTTCGCGGGCGAGGGCGCCCGCGCCACACAGTCATAGCTGGACTGCACACCATGTTTATCGATGAAGCCAAAATTCGAGTGAAGGCTGGAGACGGTGGCAACGGCTGCATGGCCTTCCGGCGGGAGAAGTTCATTCCGCGCGGCGGGCCTTCGGGAGGCGATGGAGGCCGGGGCGGCGACATCTGGATGGAGTCGAGCGAGCGCCACAATACCCTGGTGCATTTCCGTTTCAATCCTGAATACACCGCCCAGCGTGGACGGCACGGCGAGGGCTCGAAGAAAACTGGCCGCGATGGCGAAGGGATTGTCCTGAAAGTGCCGGTGGGGACGATCGTTTTCGACGAGGATACGGGCGAGAAGGTTCACGATTTTTCGCGCGCCGATGAACGCGTCGTGATCGCGCGCGGAGGACGCGGAGGACGCGGCAACGCTCAGTTTGCCACTTCGACGCACCAGGCGCCGCGCGAGCACGAAGAAGGACGTCCAGGCGAAGAGCGCAACTTCCGCCTGGAGTTGAAGTTGCTCGCCGACGTGGGCCTCGTGGGATATCCGAATGTGGGCAAATCGACGCTGATCTCGCGCATCTCAGCGGCGCGGCCGAAGATTGCGGATTATCCCTTCACCACGCTCGAACCGAATCTTGGTGTTGTGCTGGCGGGCGACAAAGGCAAAGAACAGAGTTTCGTCGTCGCCGACATTCCCGGTTTGATCGAAGGCGCGCACGCCGGATCGGGCCTCGGAACGCAATTCCTGCGGCACATCGAGCGCACGCGCTTGCTGGTTCATATGGTGGATGTCTCCGACAGCAGCGGGCGGCCCGACGTGGTGAAGGACGTCGACGTGATCCGGGGCGAGTTGGCGAGTTTCGGGGCGGGGCTGGAAAAGAAGCCGACGCTGATGGTGGCGTCGAAGATCGACGTGGCGAATCCCGAGAAGCTCAAGAAACTGAAGCAGTGGGCTACGCGCAAGAAGCTGAAGCTATATCCGATTTCGGCGGTGACCGGCGAGGGCATCGAGAAGCTGAAGTTCGCGATGGCGGAGGAAGTGGAGAAAGTTCGAAAGGCGCTAGCTGGAGCGCAAGAGGACGAGGCGAGGGTCTCTCGCTCCGGCGCTTAAGAAATCGGGATGGAACGGGTGAGCTGCGAGCACCCAGGTTAGCGCCCAAAAGACGGGCGCGAACCTGGGGCACCTTGCTCTCGCTCCAGCGCGCTTGTATTGGCCTCCGGCGGTTCCGTTGGCGCTCCTCTGGCCGGGCGAGGACGCCCGGCGCTCCACCGTATTCACCTATTTACTAGTCAGTAACTGGTACCCCCCCTCGCCCCTATCTAATGGAATCATTGGGTTGGCGGGAATTTTCTGCTTCGGTCTTTGAATCTAAAGGACTTATATTTAAAATATTCTGGAATAAGGACTTAGGGGCAGCCGTCAGCTTTCATCCGTCAGTCATCAGTAGAACCTGGGTGCCGACCGGCTGAGACAAGGACTCCAAGACGGCAAAGGGAAAGGGTGCGGGAGTGGATCCGCACCCTTTTCTTATCTCTAATTTTATTATAGCAATTTCGACCTACCTAGACCGCCAAGTTTCCCAACTTTATTTTCCCATCCGATGCGGGCACTTACGGGGAAAATCGTGAAAACGGGGGCTTGACAAGAATTCACAAAATCGAGGTTGTGATGCTGGCCCACTCATTCGCAACCGCGTTCCGGTCCAGAAAGCAGCGCTCTAGAGGGAACAGACTGGACTTAGCGGGCCTGGCCGCCCAGAATCACTCGATCCAGCCGGTCGGCTTAAGGAAGAGCGGACAATATTTTCACAATGTGATGACAAACTCCTGACAACTGGGCCGTTGAGTTTAGCTACGCTCATGGGTGACAACTAGATTTGTCCCAGGAGAGAAGAGATGCGCGCCACAGGAAGATTTGCAGTTTTTATGATGTTAGCAACAATCTGGTTGTGTGCCGCAGCGGCGCCAAGTGCCGCGCAACAGTACACGGTGACCGATCTCGGAACACTGCCCGGTAACAGCGTTTCCAAAGCCTCGGCTCTTAACGATGCGGGAGAGGCGGCAGGTGTTTCTGAAACTCCCACTGCTGCGATCGCAACGATGTTCAGTGGCGGAAAGGCGACGAGTATCAGCACACTTGGAAGCAGTGTTTCACTTGCAAACGCCATCAACGGCTCCGGGGAGATTGCTGGTTGGAACTCCTATGACTCCAGTCCCGACTTTGATCCCCAGGCGTTTATTTACAGCAACGGCAGCATGAAGAACATCAATTCGCCATCCCTGTTCCCTTCCGGCACCGAGGCCTATGGAATAAATGACGCCGGCGAAGTGGTCGGGACCGGGTATCTCAGCCCTTCGAACTTCCATGCGTTTCTGTACAGCGGCGGCAGAATGAAAGACATCGGGCCCCCCGGAAGCTTTCAGGCAAGCGCCGTCGCCATTAACAACCCTGGCCAAATCATCGGCAGCTATTACCTGACAGCAGGAGGAGGAGGGGAATTCCTCTATTCCAACGGAAAGATAACCACACTTCCCGTACCCGCTGGCTCTGATGGCGTTAGCGCCTTCGCCATCAATGACAATGGCGAGATCGCGGGCACAATTTACTTCACTTCGGGAGTTCCACCCCATGCGGCCAGTTATAGAAATGGAGTCTGGACCGATTTGGGCGCTATCACAGGCGCTGTTGCGAGCAATGCGTTGGGAATTAACATCTCCGGCCAGATCGTGGGCACGGCAATCTTTCCCTCAACCTACAAGCCTTTCAGGGCGGGCAAGCACGTTCCCTTCATCTCCACTGCCAGTGGGTTGGTCAATCTCAATACCCTGATTCCCTCGGGGACTGGCTTCACCCTTACGGACGCGGTCGACATCAACGAATCTGGTCTGATTCTCTGCGACGCGACCAATGCAAGCGGCAATGAGCACGCCGTGCTGCTCAGCCCGAAATGACCAGGTGATACCACCAAACCGAATAGGGAGAAAAAAATGTTTACCATGAGAAAATCTGGAATTTCTATGCTGTTGGCGACGCTCTGGCTGTGTGCCTCAGCGTCTCCAATCGCGGCACAAACTTTCACAACGCTGGTGAACTTTGACGGGACGGACGGGGGCAACTCCACCGCAGGTCTGACTCGGGCCACGGACGGGAACTTCTACGGAACAACGAGCACGGGCGGGGCAAACAGCGCCGGCACAATCTTCAGGATCAGCCCGAGCGGCGCACTGACCACGATTTATAGCTTTTGCCCGCAGGCCGGTTGCCCGGACGGCGCCTATCCAAAGGGGGCCTTGCTCCAGGCCAGCGATGGAAACTTGTACGGGACAACATACGGGCTTGGGTTCAGCAACAACACTGGCACGATTTTCAAGATTGCCCTAAGCGGCACGTTGACCACGCTGCACAGCTTCAGCAGCACTGGTACTGGTGGCCAATACCCCTTGGCGGGGTTGATCCAGGGCAAGGATGGAAACCTTTACGGAACAACCTCCCGCGGCAGCGCCAATATATGCACTATACGGCCAACTTATAACGTACATTGCGGAACGATCTTTAAAATCACTACAAGCGGTACGCTGACGACGCTAGCCAGCTTCGACCAGGCGCATGGCTTCTCGCCATCGTCACCACTGGTCCAAGGCACGGACGGGAATTTCTACGGGACAACGCCGATGGGCGGGGCCAACTATCCGGGATTTGGCACGGTCTTCGAAGTCACCCCAACCGGCACGCTCACCGTGCTGCATAGCTTCGACGCCACAGACGGTGAAAAGTCCTTAGCGGCGCTGGTCCAGGGCAGCGATGGGAACTTTTACGGGACAACAAGCTTTGGCGGGGGCAACCCCAACTTTGGTGGCACGGTCTTCAAGATCACTCCAACGGGCACGCTGACCACGCTGCACAGCTTCGGCAGCGGGGACAGCACCGGAGCCAGCGCGGCCCTGATCCAGGCCACGGATGGAAACTTCTACGGGACAACAAGCGGGTTCGGGGTGAGCAACACGGGCACGGTTTTCAAGATCACCCCAAGCGGTACGCTGACTACGCTGCACACCTTCGACGGTGCGGACGGTGAATTGCCCTACTCGACGCTGGTCGAGGGCAGCAACGGCGATCTTTACGGGACGACGAAGTATGGGGCCAGCAGCGCGTGCAGCGAGGGGTGTGGCACGATCTTCAGCCTTTCTGTAGGTCTACACTAGCTCCGCCTACCGTACTGTCTTCAAGGTGGTCGCTAGTTCGAAATTGCGACCACCGCTGCGCCCGAACGGTGAGGTTTCCGGGGATTTCTTCCACGCGTTATTGCTTCCAGGTTTTTTTGCGGGCCTTGAACCTCTTCTGAGTGTTAATGGCCCGACGCCCGCAGGAGCCTCCGGCATAAACCTTTGGGC
>Ga0182014_10000445_pt1 | contig 54398 bp, 47 predicted proteins | sample 612S2DmetaG_FD_120489 | JGI IMG/M metagenome (GOLD analysis project Ga0182014, IMG submission 120489) | Permafrost microbial communities from Stordalen Mire, Sweden - 612S2D metaG | ecosystem: Environmental > Terrestrial > Soil > Wetlands > Permafrost | place: Sweden: Stordalen | collected... | reverse complement strand
CCCCGGGCGACAGCACGTTTACCCGGATGCCGGTGCCCTTCAGGTCCACCGCCCAGGTCCGCGCGAGGTTGCGCACTGCCGCCTTGCTCGCGCTGTAGGCGCTCATTGCCGGGGCGCCCGTGGTGCCGGCGATCGAGCCGGTCAGGATGATCGAACCGCCCTTGCCCATCAGCGGCAGCGCCTTCTGGACCGTGAAGATCGTACCCTTCACATTGGTGTCGAAGATTTCGTCAATGTGCTCGGCGGTGATCTTGCCGAGCGCAAGCTGGCTTCCCACCCCGGCATTGGCGAAGACGATGTCGAGGGTTCCGCGCTCGGCCTTCACTGCCGCGTAGAGCCGGTCGAGGTCGGCCAGATCGGAGACCGAGCCTTTCACCGCGCGGGCATTGGGCCCGAGGTCGGCCACAGCGGCGTCAAGCGCTTCCTGCCGGCGGCCGAAGATGAACACGAAGGCGCCCTCCTCGATGAAACGCTTTGCTGCGGCGAGGCCGATGCCGCTAGCGCCGCCGGTGATGACTGCAACTTTTCCTTCAAGCTTTCCCATAATTACTCCTTTGGTCGATGTGTAGCATTCAAGATGTCTGGCCTTCATCTCAATTCAGTACAGTAGAGTAGATTCCTTTGGCAGTGGACGAGAACTGCTCGGGAGTCCTAATCTTTTGTCTATTCGTCCGAAAAGAGGGAGGCTAAGTTGGACCCGATAACAGACATCTTCAGAACGATGCACGTAACCGCTTTCGGTCAGCACAGGCTCGAAGCCACAGCCCCGTGGGGCGTAGAACAGGAAAAGCAGACCGAAGAAAAAGTCACGCCTTCCGACAAAGAGATGGCCCCCACAGATTTGGCGCACTTCGCCATGCTTTCGCGCGGCAACTGCTGGCTGAGTGTGGAAGGGATTCCAGAGCCGATTCCCCTCACCGGTGGTAATTGTTTTTTGCTGGCCCGGGGGACTTCGATTGTTTTGCGCGACAGCCTGCGAACACGTCCGAAGTGGAGTTTCCGCGAGATCGGGGCCAAGGCCGACAGCAATGTCGCTCATTATGGAGGTGGTGGCGCGCCGACGACAATCATCTGTGGGTCCTTCAGTTTCGATCGCGCCAGCCTGAAGCCGATCACGCAGTTATTGCCAAGCTTCATTCTGATGAAGGCCGAGCAGGCACGCACGCTTGCTCTTCACAACACGATTCAGGCGCTGGCATTAGAAATGGCAGAACAGGCACCGGGATCTGAAGTAGTCGCGACTCGGCTGGCCGAGGTCCTATTTATCCAGGTACTCCGGGCGCATATCGCGTCGGGACCGGAACGCAACAAAGGATGGCTTCGCGCTGTTTTCGATCCTCAAATTGGCACTGCCCTGAGGGCCATTCACGATAGAGTGAATACACCCTGGACAGTCGAATCTCTGGCCGAAGCGGCAGGCATGTCTCGCTCCGCATTCGCAGCGCGTTTTAAAGAGCTACTCGGACAAACACCGCTGGAATACGTAACCGAGTGGCGGATGCAGAAGGCGATGCAGTTACTCGAACAGCGTGACAAAAAGCTCATAGACGTCGCCCGGTCGGTCGGTTACGAGTCCGACGCTGCGTTCAGTAAGGCCTTCAAGCGAGTTGTCGGGGCCAACCCTGGTGAATACCTCAAACGTGGTTTTCAAGGCCACAGTAATGCCGGAACGGCGGCAGATTTGTGAAGCGGAGGATGCATAGGTCACCTGAAACGCGCTCTGCTCTAGCAAAACGCTGGCCATGGCTGCAGGGTCTGGGGCTATGCCAAATCGCCAATGCGCTCGTCAACGGCAGATCAGTACCGAATGTCGCCATAGCGCCATCAATTCTTTGGCCAACGAGAGGCTTTTCAGCACCCTCTTGAACACCCTCAATTGCATTAGAGAATTTTCAGCGATAGCAGAAGGATGCTCGGCGATATTTCGCGGACGCTATGCCGCGAGCATTCGATAACGATTTACGACGGAAGTTCTTGGCAGCTTATGCGGCTGGTAAAGGCACGCAGGCACACGTGACAACATGGGGCACGCCACCATCGACGTGACCCAGAATGTCTACAACAAGACATGGTGGGAGGAGCGCGCTGCCACCGTCAGCTTGGCCGCAGCGAGTGTCTGGAAAGAGTTCCAGCCGGCCGCCAGTTTGAACGAAAGCTCCGCCCGCGTCAATGTAAACCATGGCGCGTAAACCCTTCGGCTCCTGGCCGGTTTTTCAGTTATGTAAGCAATTGAAAATAAATGGTCGGGGAGAGAGGATTTGAACCTCCGACCCCCTGGTCCCGAACCAGGTGCTCTACCAGGCTGAGCCACTCCCCGATCCATTGCACGCCAAAAACATACGCCTTGCAGCATCGGGATTCAATCTTTGCTGCAAACGGAATGACGGGCTAAAACCCGTGCATTCTACTGTTTTGGCGCGGCGTGGAAGGCGGCGGGCCCGAGGCCCTTCGCACCCTCAACAGCGCTTCTTCATTCTATCGCAAGTGCGCACTTTTCGCATTGCCCGTTAGAGAATGTAGCGCGACAGGTCATTATCTTTAACCACCGCGGCAACCATCTGCTTAACGTAATCGTCGCCAATCACGAAGACCTTCTCCGGACCGGAGGTGGTGGTGCGCTCCGCATAAGGCAAAGGCGCGCTAGACTCGCTCTTGATGGCCTCGGCCAACGCGGCGGCGGCCTTCTCGTCGGGGGCGCGGCGAACCACGTCGGGAGCCAGGAAGCTGACGTCTTCAAGTACACGCTCCATGATCGTGTGCAGCCGGCGCGCGCCAATATTTTCGGTCTGCTCGTTGACCTTGAAGGCGAACTCGGCCATCTCGCGCAGCGCTTCGGGCGTAAACTCCAGGCGCACGCCCTCGGTTTCGAGCAGTGCCGAATATTGTTTGGTGAGCGAAGCCTTGGGCTCGGTGAGGATGCGCAGAAAATCGTCGACGGTGAGCGATTGCAGCTCGACGCGAATCGGAAAGCGGCCTTGCAGTTCGGGAATCAGGTCGCTGGGCTTGGAAACGTGAAAAGCGCCGGCGGCGATGAACAGGATGTGGTCGGTGCGCACCATGCCGTAGCGCGTGTTGATGGTGGTGCCTTCAACGATGGGCAGAATGTCGCGCTGCACGCCCTCGCGCGAAACGTCGGGGCCATGGCCGCCTTCGCGACCGGCGATTTTGTCGATCTCGTCGAGAAAAACAATGCCGTTGGACTCGACCCGCTCTACGGCGGCGCGAGTCACCGTATCCATATCGATCAGCCGGCCCTCTTCTTCTTCAACCAGATAGTCGAAGGCGTCGGCCACGCGCATTTTTTTCTTTTTGGAGCCGCCACCGAAGATGTTCGGCAGCATATCCTTCAGGTTCATCTCCATCTCTTCAATGTTCTGGTTAGAGATGATGCCGAACTGCGGCAAGTTGCGCTCGCGGGCGTCGATCTCGACCATGCGCTCGTCGAGCTTGCCCTCGCGGAACTGCTGACGCATTTTTTCTCGCGAACGCTGATGGCTGTCGGCGCCGGGCAAGGTGAGCTGGCCGTCCTGGCCCTTGGGCGCGGACGGCGGCGGGGGCAGCAGCACATCCAGCAGCCGCTCCTCGGCGTTCATCTCGGCGCGGTCTTCCACCTCTTCCAGCCGCTCCTCACGCACCATGTCGATGGCGACCTCGACCAGATCGCGGATCATCGACTCGACGTCGCGGCCCACGTAGCCGACCTCGGTGAACTTCGAGGCCTCCACTTTAAGAAACGGCGAGTTGGTGAGTTTGGCCAGCCGGCGGGCGATCTCGGTTTTGCCCACGCCGGTGGGGCCGATCATGATGATGTTTTTAGGCATGATGTCGTCGGCCACTTCGGGCGGCAGCTTTTGCCGGCGCTGACGGTTGCGCAGCGCAATGGCGACGGCGCGCTTGGCGGCCTTCTGGCCGACTACGTGCTTGTCCAGTTCGGTGACGATTTCGCGCGGCGTCAGCTCGTCGAGCGAGATGTCTTGTTCTTCGGCGGATGCGGGTAAATAAATGGCCATGGGCAATTGCCGCGGAATCGTTCCGCTAGCCTTTCAACTCCTCAAAGGTGACGTGGTCGTTGGTGTAGATGCAAATCTGGCCGGCGATCTTCATGGCTTTTTCGGCAATCTCGCGAGCGCTCAGCTCGGTGTTCTCAAGCAGCGCGCGCGCGGCCGAAGCGGCAAAGTTGCCGCCCGAGCCGATGGCGGCGATCGGTTCGTCGGGATCGATTACATCGCCCGAGCCGGAGATCAAATAGGTCTGGTTCTGGTCGGCGACCACCAGCAGCGCCTCCAGATTGCGCAGCATCTTGTCGGTGCGCCAGTCCTTGGCCAGCTCGACGGCGGCCCGGTTCAAATTGCCGGCAAACTGCTCCAGCTTGGTGGCGAAACGGTCAAAGAGCGTGAAGGCGTCGGCCGTCGAGCCGGCAAATCCAGTGAGGATCTTGTCCTGATAGATCCGGCGGATCTTATGCGCCGAGTGCTTCAGCACGGTATCGCCCATCGTCACCTGGCCATCGGCGGCCATGACCACCACGCCGTTGCGACGCACGCAAATCACGGTGGTGGAGTGGAAATCGGAACGCCCTTTCATTTTGAACCTCTCGTCCAGAAGCATGAAAAATTGTTGGGAAATTCTCCCCCGGCAGGGCGAAATTCCGCGCATGATGCAACCTAGAGTATAGGGCATTGGCGCGGCGACGGCCTTGCGGCCGGGCACGGTAATCCGAAGGGTTACGCATTACGGCAACCTTAGTTGAGCCACGCGCGCATCGCCTGCGTTATCCTCAATTCAGAAGATTGGGACTCTCTCTCTCTCGAATGACCCTCCTTGGCAATAACGCATGGGAATTAGCTGCCTGGCTGGCTGTCGCCATCGCCGTCACGGCTCTCGCCTTCTGGCTAGTGCTGCGCAAACGGCCCACGGCAGAAGAGCTGGAGCGCATACGCCGGCAGTTTCTGGTGCAATCGGGCCGTCTGGTCGATGGCATGTTGCTCGACCTCTACGAGGTTCCGGCCGAAGAAGACAAATCGCTGACGATGCTATTGTTCAACTACCAGATCTCCGGCGTTGACTACGAGTGCTCGCAGGACGTAACGACCATCTGCAACCTCTTCAACCCCCAAGAGATCCGGATCGGCTTTCCCTGCAACGTGCGCTACCAGCCGGGCAATCCGCAAAACAGCATCGTGGTGGCCGAGGGCTGGTCGGGGCTGCGCGAGCGGCTGCCGCAGTTGCCCTCCTACGACGATCCCAACCCCATCGACACCAGCCACCGGCGTCCCCGCCATCGCTAGAGCCGTTTCACCGATGGTTTAGCAGAAATTCGTGCGCCCCATTCGAGCCGCGTTACGGTTGGCGCGTATACCCTACCCCGGTTAGACTATTGCCATGCACATCCATGCGGCGTCTCGGGGCCAAAGCGTTAACCATCGAACGGCGCTGGTGCTGCGCTTCTCGCTGGCGGCCACGCTCGTCTATGTCGCGGTCACATTCATTGCCGGCCTGCGCGCCCACTCGCTGGCGCTGCTCTCCGAGGCCGGGCACAACCTCTCCGATGCGCTGGCGCTGCTGCTGAGCCTGGTCGCCGTCTACTTCCAATCCCGCCCCACCGACCATGCGCGCACCTTCGGCTACCAGCGCGCCGGCGTGATCGCGGCCTTTGTCAACGCCGCCACGCTCGTTGTTATCTCTTTGTGGATCGCCTTTACCGCTCTGCACCGGCTCTATGCTCCGGTGGCCGTTCAACCCCGTCTGATGATGATTGTGGCCGCCGCCGGCGTGGCCATGAACGGCGCCATCGCTTTGCTGCTGTGGGGCGTAGCTCACGACGTGAATCTGCGCAGCACCTTTCTGCACATGGCCGGAGACACGCTTTCCACCGCCGCCGTCATCGTCGGCGGCCTCGCCATTCTGCTCACCGGCCGCAACTGGATCGATCCGGTTCTTTCGCTGCTGATCGCCGCCTTCATCCTCTGGTCCAGCATCGGCATCGTGCTTGAGACGCTGAACATTCTGCTTGAAGGCGCGCCGCGCGGCCTTTCTTGCAGCCAGATTCGCGCCGCCATGGAGGCCGTCGAAGGCGTCATCGACGTCCACGATCTGCACGTCTGGAGCCTCGGCTCCCGCTCCCGCGCCCTGGCCTGCCACGTCACCATCGCCGACATTCCGCCCTCGGCCAGCGCCGCCATTCTCACCCGGCTCAACAAGATGCTCCGCAAGCAATTCAAGATCAGCCACACCACCATCCAGTTTGAAAACACCGATTGCGGCACCCTCGATGGCTGCGTCGCCCCGCCCGAAGAGCTCGACGACGAACACGAGCATAACCACGATCACGCGCATTAAGTTGCACCGGTCGGCCGCGCCGCCATCTGCGAGAATTTGATCGACAGTACAGATAAAATTCTGGGGGAGAGTTGCAACTTTGATCCGTCGCCGCCTGTTCCTCGCCATTCTTTGCTCCGTCCTCGTTCCCTTCACTGCCCGGCCCGCGGCGCAGGCGCAACAAGCCGCGTCGGCCCCGCTCGAATCGCTGGCCGGCGAATACGCGAGCGCCGCCGAGCCTGACACGCCGCTTAATTTTCACGTTGATGACGGCCGTCTCGTCTACGACAGCGAGCGCCGCCTGCCCATCGCGCTTGAGGCCGTCGCGCCCACGCTCTTCAAGGTTCATGGCTCCAAATCGACCGTCCGCTTCTCGCTCGACGCCGACGGCCGCCCGGTAAGCGTCACGCTCTCCTTCGACTCGGGAACCGTCTACAAACGCATCGGCCCGGCCGTCCATCGCGTCTTTCACGATTACCAGCGCAGCGAAGCGATGATCCCTATGCGCGACGGCGTCAAGCTGCACGTTGTCATCCTCAAGCCGACCGACATCGCCGCGCCGCTGCCGATTCTGCTTGAGCGCACGCCCTACGGCGCGGGCAGCTACAATCAGGCCATCGTTTATGCCTCGCGTCCTGATCTGGCTCGCGACGGTTACATCTTCGTCGTCGAAGATATTCGCGGCCGCTACAAAAGCGAAGGCGAATTCATCATGATGCATCCGCTGGCCGACCATCGCGATCCCAAAGCCACCGACGAAAGCACCGACGCCTACGACACCGTGGATTGGCTGGTAAAAAATCTGCCCGGCAACAACAGCCGCGTGGGCGTGCTGGGAACCAGCTACGACGGATTTTTGTCCATGATGGCCGGCATCGATCCTCATCCCGCCGTCAAGGCCGTCTCGCCGCAAGCGCCGATGATCGACGTCTGGCGCGGCGACGATTTCTTCCACAACGGAGCCTTCCGCCAAAGCTACGGCTACGACTACGTGCTCGGCCTGGAATCGAGCAAGGAAGATACCGAGGTCAGCTACGGCAAAGACGCCGGCGGCAAGCCCGTCGATGGCTTCGACTACTTTCTCCATCGCGGCAGCTTCGCCGAAGATGTCAACCAATCCGGCGCCAAACTGTTGCCCACCTGGCAGCTCTTTCTCGATCATCCGGCCTACGATTCAGTCTGGAACGCGCGCGGCGTCGAAAATCATCTGGAGAAGGTCGCCGTGCCCACGCTCAGCGTCGGCGGCACGTATGACCAGGAAGACATGTACGGGCCACAGGAGGAATACGCGCAACTCGAGCCGCACGATGCGCGTGGAGAAAACTTTCTCGTTCTCGGTCCTTGGCGGCACGGCTCGTGGAATTCGTCATCGCGGCGTCTGGGCAACATCGAATACGGCGAGCCCATCGGCACGGAGTTTCGCCAGCGGATCGAAGCCAGATTTTTCGCGCATTATTTAAAAGACGAGCCCGGCTTCGATCTCGAAGATACGGCCAGCTTCCAGACCGGCTCAAACACCTGGAAGCGCTACGCGCACTTTCCGCCGGCAGAGGCGCGCACCGCGCGACTCCATATCGACAGCGCCGGCCAGCTCGGCTGGAAGGCCGACTCGAAACCGGCAACCACGTCGTACCTCAGCGATCCCGCCAGCCCGGTTCCCTATCGCCATCGCCCGATTCAACCCACCTACGGCCAGGGTTCCGAGTGGCGCACCTGGCTCACTGAAGATCAGCGCTTCGTAGCCGATCGCAAAGACGTGGCGATCTGGAAGCTGCCCGTTCTTAAAAATGATCTGACGATCACAGGCTCGGTCGTCGCCGACATCTTCGCCTCCACCACCGGCTCGGACGCCGATCTGGTCGTTAAACTCATCGACCAGTATCCCTACGACGATTCCGACCCGAAGATGCGCGGCTATCAACTGATGACCAACGCGGAAATCTTTCGCGGCCGCTATCTTTCGGGCTTCGACCGTCCCGCGCCGATTGCTCCGGGCGCAATTCGCGAATACAAATTTTCGCTGCACGATGTCGATCACGTCTTCAAGGCCGGACACACGGTCATGGTCGAAATTCAGAGCAGTTGGTTTCCGCTCTATGACCGCAATCCGCAAACCTTTGTGCCCAACATCATGAAGGCCACGCCCGCCGACTACAAGCCGGCGACGATCACTATCCACTCCGGCCCCGGCCACGATTCGGCACTCGAGCTTCCGGTGATCGAGCCCTAACGCTGGCCGCACCAATAGTTTTTGAAAGGCCGCAAGTTTACTTGTGCCCTAAAAAAATTCACACGGCAAGCAACGTCGCATCGTCCGGGGTGCGCTTGCGCACTTGGGGCAACAGAACCCGTACAAAACTCTCGCTCGCAAGAGCGACTCAAATGCGCCTACCACACTTCCAGCTTGAAATTCCGGTACTGGCGGATCAGCTCGAAGTCAGCGCGGTTTGAGGTAATGAGCCGCGCCCCGTACGCCCGCGCCGTCAGCGCAATCAACACGTCGAAGTGCAGATCGCGCAGCTTTTTCGCCTTGAAGCCGTGATCGCGATGCATCCTCCCCAAAAGCTGCCCCGATTCCAACCAGTTGCTGGCGGTTGGCGTCAGAATGGGATGGGCGTTTGCAATCTCACGAACGACTTTCTGTTCCACTGCTTCAGTGGTTCCCCGCCAAAGCTCGGCGAGTACAACGGAAGCATTTCTAACCGTCACATCGAGATCGGCGATTCGCCGGGCATGGCAATTCGTGCGCAGATGGTCGATCAGAACCGAGGTGTCGAATACCGCAAACTCACTCATCGCTTCCCGCGAACTTGAGTTTTCCGCCATATTCCTTCATCAGCCTCTTGAACCGTTTTAGGCCGATGGCTTCCTTGAGCGCCACATGAACCGCCTCGGTGCGGGATTTGACCCCCAGTACGCGAACCGCCTCATCGGCCAGCTTCGTGTCCAATCGGATTGAGGTCAGAGTCGTAGGCATGGCCATTCCCTCCGTATATACAAATTGTCTTCTGAATATATACAAGCGTCAAATCTGTTTCCCTGGAACTGCCCCATCCTACCCCAGCCGGCTGGCCTTCACCTTCAATGAAGCAAAGTCCACCGTGCCCAGCCCGCGCGCGGCGGCCATCGTCAGGTAAGGCATCTGCTCCGGCTCCAGATTCCAATAGGCCTTGGCCACGTAGGCGTCAATCGCCACCGGATCGGTGCCGGCAACCAGCGTTTTCTTCGTCGCCACATCTTCCAGATTGCCGCCCGTCGGCCCGTTGCGCAGCAGAACGCGATAGCAATCGATCAGCGTGAGCGTGGGCAGCATAAAGCTGGCCAGATCGACCAGGCTCTGGTGAATCTGCTGGTGCAGCCGGTTGCGCTCGCCGCCCAGAATGCCGTACCAGTTCTTCATGCCCAACGTAGCGCCGGTCAGCGCGTGGTGCTTGGCGATGGGCAGATTGATGATCTTGTCGGCTTCAAGAAAAGGCGTGAAAACCGGCCAGCTTTTCAGCACCACACCGCCCAGTTCCACCTCGCGGAAGCGATCCGGATCGGGCAGCACCACTTCAGCTCCTGCCGCCTGCGCCGCCGCTTGAATTCCCGAGCGGTGAAAGCAGCGGTTCGCCTCATTGCAACTGACGTCGGTGACGATGACGCGTTTGGCTCCGGCCTGCCAGCACTGGCGCACGACTTCGGCCACCAGATCGGGATTGGTGTTGGCCGCCTGCTCCGGCGTGCGGTCCCAGGCGATATTCGGCTTGAGTACGACCACATCCTTCCGGCTGATGAAGCGGCCGATGCCGCCCAGATCGGCAAGCGCCTGCCGCACCAGCTCGCGCGGCTCGGCATTTTGCGCCACCACCATCTGCGGCCACTCGGCGCTGGCCGCCACGCGATGGTCGCGCCGCGCCTGCTGCTCGGCTTGGTTGGGCACAGGGCGCTGGCTGCGCTCGCTCAACCAGATGCCCGCGCCCGCGATGCCGGCGGCCACGCCTCCCAGACGCAAAAATTCGAGCATCGCCTCGCGTCGCGTCATCCCCGCCGCGCGCGGCTCTTCATTCTTGCCGGATTGCTTTTCTTCGCCAGCCATCGCGACTCTCCTCGTTAGGCTTCCACCAGATGAATGCGGCTTGGATCGCAAGTGCCCAGCCGGTGCGCGGCGTCGGCCGCCGTCGCAATGTAGTTGGGCGCGTGTCCGACGGCCTCAAGCGAAGGCATCTTTACCGCCGCGCGCTGGCGATCGAGCATCTGCCAGGCGGTATAGTCCAAAGCCACGCGATCCGAGCCGACAACCAGTGCATTGGGGTACCAGAGCCGCTCGGGATGGAAGCCCGGCCCGCCGTCGTAGACCGACGAAATGGCGTCGCCGATAGTAAAGCGCACCTTATCGCGCACCACCGGAATGCAGTTCAGATCGGCCACGCCGGGGTTACAGCGGTTGGCATGCAGATCGGAGGGCCGCTCCACCACGCCATACATATTCTTCATGGCAAAGGTCACGCCCGCCATTCCGTGGTCTTTGAGGATCGGCATGTTGATTACCATCGCGCACTCGCGCGTCAAAATCTTCGCCAGCTTGACGTGCGCCGCGCCCCATGACGAAGGCTCGTCCTCGTAGCCGGCGACGTCGTTGCCAAAGCAGCGCATGCGGCTCGAATCGGTATTCACCGTCATGCCGCAAGCCGCCAAATCGCGCGCGCCGCGATCCCAAACCAGAATGTTGCCGGGCTTGACGCCGACCTGTTGCAGCCGCTCGGCCACGGCCAAAATCAGCACCGCGTGCGTTGAAATGCCGCGCCCGCCCAATCCATTCACCTTCAGGCCGATGACGCCGCCCGCTAAAACCTTAGGTGGAATCACGCTCTTCCACGCCGCGGCCGGCTTATCGTGTCCCGTATAAGCAGCCATGGCCTTGTCCAGCAGATTCAGCACGCGCTGTTCGTCGGGCTGCGTGCCGGCGCCGTGCAGCGAGGCGTCGCGCGCCACCACCACCTTCGACTTGCCCGCTTGCGACGCGGCAGCCAACGCCAAATCCTCGGCCGCCCCCAGCAGTACCGCGCTAGCAGCAGCTTCCTTCAAAAACTCTCTGCGGCTTTTCATCGTTTTCCGCCTCTCTCCGCGCCTGCTTTCGCAAGCACGCTGCTAAAGTTTCGCTTCCACGCCGTGCGCCAGCGCAATCAGCGCCTCCTGCGTTCCCGGCGCGGCATCGTAGGCCACCACGCGCACCAAGTACGGTCCCTTGCGAAAACTCACGCTCTGCGCATAAGCAATTCCCGCATCGCCCAGCGACAGGCTTTTCGCGTCGCCGGTCTGTCCCGTCTCTAAAATCTGTCGCGCTCCGGCCGCGCCGCCCATCGTGTACACATCGACGGTCGCCTCGATCTTGCCCTGGAACTTATAGTCCGCCGTCGATGTCGAAACCACGCCGGCCTTAATGTACTGCTCGGCCTCGCCGTCGATGTACTGCCAAAGATCCTTGGCCGCGAAGGTGCGCGTATCGCCTGCCTTCTCCCACCCGGCCACGGCATTGGTCGCCGGAAAAGGATTGGCGGCTTTCTTCTTGCATCCCGCGCCCGCAACCACGGCCGCAATCATGCACGCCATCGCGACCATCTTCCAACTTCTCGCACCCAAGATACTCAACGCTGTCTCCTTCTACTTACGGGTTAACAAAATCTGGCTTGACGGAGAACGGCTCTCTCCGATGCTGGTTACATAAATCGCCGGCCGCTCTTGCAGCGGACAGGCGTACTCGCATGCGCCGCAACCCACGCAGCGGCTAGCGTCGACGCGCGGCTGTTTCAGCGTTTTCGTATTGCCCTCCGCATCGGTCACCTGCGTTTCTTCAAGATAGATCGCCTTGGGCGAAACCGGACACCACTCTTCGCAGACAATGCATTCGGTCGCCATCGCCCAGGGCAGGCAGCGGCCGCGATCGTAAAACGCCGTGCCCAGCCGCACCGGCTGCTGCTTCTCTGTCGCGCCGGCCATCCAGCCTTTTTCCTGCGGTGTTAGCTGCCAGATCGCGCCCGTGGGACAAACCTGCGAGCATTGCGTGCAGCTTGGCTCGCAGTAGCCGATGCGCGGCATGAGCGTCGGCGTCCACAATCCCTCAATGCCCGCCTCGCTCAGCGTCGGCTGCAGCGCGTTATTCGGGCAGCCCTTCATGCACTCGCCGCAACGGATGCAGCGCGAAAGAAAATCCGGCTCGTCGAGCGAGCCCGGCGGACGCAGCAGCCGCTCGTGCCGGCTTTTGCCCAACCCCGTGTTGGCGCGCAACAGCGGCACCGCGGCCACGCCCGCCACCAGCCCCGCGAGCGCTTTCCTCCGCCCCACGTTGGGCGAAGCAACCTCCTGCTCTTTGCGGAAGAAGCGAAACTCGAGCGCATGTTCCGGGCAACTGCCCAAGCAGTTGCCGCACATCAGGCATTCGGATTTATGCCACAACGCGCCGCCCACCGGATCGTCGCCCCCCTGGCAATTCAACAGGCAGCGATTGCATCCGGTGCAGCGCTCGCTATCTTTGTGCAGTCCGAAGATGCTCCAGCGCGAAACCGCGCCCAGCAGCGCGCCCAGCGGGCAGATCGCGCGGCACCACAATCGAGTTACGCGCAGGCTGGCAAAAAGAATCGCGATGAACAGGAGCCCAAGGACAAGCCCTTGCGTAAAATGCGGCTGGCGCAGCGAGAGTACCGTGTGATGCAGAACTGTCAGCAGCGTCGTGCTCGCCGCCCGCACCACCACAATATGGCTATGCTCAAGCGGCGTTAGCGCTGCGTTGGCCGCGACATTTACCGCCGGCAGAATCGACAACCCAAACGATCGCACCAGCAAACTGAAAGGATCGAGCCAGCCGATTGCCGCCGAGCCAAAAGCGGCGGCCACCAACCCCGCAATCAGCACGGCGTATTTGCCTCGCTGCCAAAGTTTGTAGCGATTCGATTCGATCCGCTGCTTGCCCCGCTTGGCCTCCGAAGGCATTTTGCCCACGAGCTGTTGCAGCGTGCCCATCGGGCAGATCCAGCCGCAGAAGAAGCGCCCCAGAAAAAGCGTGGGCAGCAGAATCACCAGGCTCCACAGCAGGCCGCGATAGAGCGCATGGCTGGCCAAAACATTGGCCACGGCCACCAGCGGGTCCCACTCGAAGAACCACTGCACCGGCGCGCGCAAACGAATTTCAGTCGCGCCGCCAGGAAAAAGACTGATCGAAGTAAATAGAAGCAGAACAAAAAAGAGCAGCAGAAAAAAGATCTGCGAGCACCTGCGCCATCGCTGCCATCGGGAACCGGCCAAGGACTCCTCCACTCACCGTGCGGGCATAAGACGTGCTTATTTATATCGACGTACAAGAGCATCATCTGGACTCGGCGCCGATCAAACAGTGATCCGCGTCACGCACCGAGAGAAAGCCGCGACGGCGGCAAGCCGCCCGCGCAAACTTGCAGATGCCAATTTACATATGGTTAATCAGCGACGCGATGCAGGCCGCGCCGAATCCGTTATCTATATTGACCACCGAAACATTGGGCGCGCAGGTGTTCAACATGCCGAGCAGCGCCGCCACGCCTCCGAGCGATGCGCCATAGCCGACGCTGGTCGGCACGGCGATCACCGGCGCATTCACCATTCCGCCCACCACCGTTGGCAGCGCGCCTTCCATCCCGGCGCAAACCACCAGCACGCGCGCTGTTTGCAACGTTTGCTGCTGCGCCAGCAGCCGATGAATGCCGGCCACGCCCACGTCGGCCACCAACTCCACTTCGTTGCCCATCAGCCGCGCCGTCACCGCGGCCTCTTCGGCCACCGGCAAGTCGCTGGTTCCGGCGCAAACCACCGCCATGAGGCCCTTGCCAGCCTCCGGCTCGGTTTGCCGCAACGTAATGGCGCGCGCCATTTCGTGATACTCGGCGCGCGGCGTCTGCTCAAGCACCGCCGCAAAAGCCTCGCGCGAAGCCCGCGTCGCCAGCACGTTTCCGCCAGCCTTGGCCATGCGCGCAAAAATCGTCGCCACCTGCTCCGGCGTTTTGCCGCCGGCGAAAATCGTCTCGGGCATGCCGGTGCGCAGCGCGCGATGATGATCGATTTTGGCGAAGCCCAAATCCTCGAAGGGCAGCGTACGCAGCCGCTCCAGCGCATCGGCGGCGCTCGTCTTTCCCGCCGACACCTCGTTCAACAACGCTTCTATTTGCGCGCGATCCATCAGCTTTCCCTCTTTGTCTGCCGCTCCGCGTAGGCGCGCATTGCCGCCTGCATCACCTGTTTGAGCGGCACGCCGCGCTCGCGGGCAATGGCGCGGCAATCCTCAAACTCCGGCGATGCGTTGGCCGTTTCGCCCGAAGGCCAGCGCGCAATCTTAATCTGTACTTTGCCCCAGCCGGTTTCCACTTCGGCAAACTCGCGGCCCAGCGCCAGCTTGTTTTCAATCCGCCAGCGCAACCCGATCGTCGTCGTTTCGCGCAGCAGCAGATCGCGCAGCTCGGCCAGTTTATCGGGACTGGCGAGCACGGTCATCTGCACGCCCGAGCGGCCTTTCTTCATCTGCACCGCCGTGCGATACACATCCCACGCGCCGGCTTCGAGCAGCAGTTCGCTCACGTAAGCCAGCAACTGCGGCGTCGAATCGTCGATCACCGCCTCAATCACGGCGATCGGCTCAGCCTCGGCGAAACGCTCTTCAGCCTGGCCCACAATCAGCCGCAACAGATTCGGCTCGCCTGGCGTTTCGCGTCCGCCGGCGCCGTAGCCGCGCGCCGCAATGCGCATCGCCGGCAGTGTGCCATAACTCGCATCCAACATGCGCAGCACCGCCGCGCCGGTCGGCGTCACCCGCTCCATCGGCGATCCGGCAGAATAAACCGGAGCCGAACCCAGCAGCGCCAGCGTCGCCGGCGCGGGCACAGGCAGCGTGCCATGCTGGCAAACCACCGTGCCGCTGCCCACATTCAAAGGCGATGCCATCCAGCGATCCACGCCCAGCGCTTCGCATCCGGCCGCGGTGCAAACCAGATCCACGATCGTATCCACCGCGCCCACCTCGTGGAAGTGAACCTTCTCCACATCAATCGAATGGATCGCGGCCTCGGCCTCGCCCAACAATTGGAAGGCCCGCGAGGCGCGCGCCTTCACTCCATCTTTAAGCGGCGCGGCAGCAATGATCGAAAGAATCGTAGACAGCGACCGATGCGGCGCGTGCTCGTGATGATGCTCGGCCTCATGCGCATCGTGCTGATGTTCATGCGCACTCTGTTCCCTGTTTTCTGTTATGACATCGACTTTCACCGCCGCCAATCCGCCGCGGCTGACACGATGCATCTCCAGCCGCGCGCCAACGCCGAGCGCGGCCGCCGTTTCGGCAAGCAGCTCAAAAGGCACGCCCGCATCGACGAGCGCGCCCAGCAGCATGTCGCCGCTAATCCCGGAAAAGCATTCCAGATAACCGATTCGCATTGCCTGTGATTGTAACGTGCGCCAGGCGGACGCGGCGACAGATCAGCGGCTCCGCGCACAACAACGCGCGGCTAGGAACTTTCCCGGCCGCGCGAAATCAACTCTATAGGAAAAGCCTGTGCGCTAATTCTCGCTTGGCTTTTCGATGTGATCCACAACCAAATTAATTCCTTCCGTCTTACCCGGCTTCAGTTCTATTCCGAGATGGTCGATCGGCCAGTTGTTGATCGGGTGCTCTCTATCCTCGGCGCCCTCGGCCGGCCCGAGCAGAACAAAATCGTATCGGCCTGAAAGATTTGTCAGGTTATGTACGGGAAGCTCAATGCCGCCCAAAAAACCGGCCAGATCGTCCATTGTTGCGTAGTTGAAGTGCCATTCCGTACGGCCATCGTTACGAGGATTGTGCACCATCATTCCGCCGCTAGCTAGCTTTATGCCGCCTGCGGGTAAATTCGTCGCGTTAAAAACAGTCGCCTTAAGTTTTGCGCCTTTTTTCGCGACCACCAGATTGTAAATTGGCTTTTCTGTTTTCTGCTCGTGGAGCACAAGCTTAAAACGATCTTCAAGCAAATTTCGCAGCGCCGACTTGAGCAACGGGCACTCGACACCCTGATTTTGCCACGCGGTCAAGTCCTCATCGGCCACGCGCGCATTGATCGCATACCTGTTCATTGCCCAATCCGGCAGTTTCTGGATCTCCACGGCGCTGCCGTGACCTATCGTAACTCTGGGCTTTTCATTGGAGTATGCAATCTTGATGTAATCGTGAACGCTCAGCTTGGAATCGAATCCGTTGGGCGTCGGACCGATCTTAAACGCAAAGTGCGTTTCATTAACGGGGCGAATGGAAGCGACCGCAAATCGAATTTCCCGATTCGCGGCAGCGCCGTTCTTTGTCGTAGATGGTTGAAGGCTCTGGCTGCCCTGCGCCACAACAGGCAGCGCGCAAAACACTAGCCCGAACACCACGCCCAGCATCTTTAAAATAAAATTCCGCTCTATTCTCCTGTCTCTATTTGCCATCGTGCAACCGGCCCTTTCTTTTACGCACAGGAGGATACCACTCTACGCGTCACTCCGCTGGAGCACTTCGACCGGCAGCACTGCATTCATCGAACCCGAGCGAAAACCGGCGCAATCGAGGGCGACAAATTTAAAGCCCACCGCCTTCAGCGCCTTGGCGATCGCGTCCATCATTTCCATGGTCAACGCGCGCGGCAGCTCATCGCGGGCAATTTCCACCCGCGCCAGCTCGCCGTGATGGCGCACGCGCAACTCGCGAAAGCCCAACTGCCGCAGGCTCTCTTCGCCTCGCTCCACCTGCTCTAAAATTTCGCGCGTCACCGTGCGGCCGTACTCAACGCGCGAGGCCAGGCACGGCGCCGCCGGGCGATCCCACACCGAGTAGCCCGCCGCGCGAGCCAGCGCGCGCACTTCGCTTTTCGTCAACCCGACTTCGGCCAGCGGCGCCAGCACCTCATGCCGCGCGGCCGCCCGTTGGCCGGGACGATAGTCGCCGCGATCGTCGGCGTTCATGCCGAAGGCGATCTTTTCAAAACCCAGCTTGGCCCCCAGCGCTTCCATCGCGCCGAAGAGCTCGTCTTTGCAATAAAAGCAGCGATTGGCGTCATTGCGCGCGTACTCGGGCCGCTCCAATTCCTCGGTGGTAATCACCCTCAGCGGCATTCCCTGCGACTGCGCAAACTCTTGCGCCTGCTCCATATCGCGCCGCGCCAGCGAAGGCGAATCGGCCAGCACCGCCAGCATTCGCTCTTCCAACACGCGATACGCTACCGCGGCCAGAAAGGCCGAATCCACGCCGCCCGAATAAGCCACCATCAGGCTGCCCAACTCGCGAAGCCGCGCTTCAAGCGCGCTCAGCTTGGCCGCCGTTCCGGCCTCCAAAACTTTTGTTTGTGCGCTCGCCGCCATGCATCAATTATATAGTCGTGAGATTTCCCTCCCCCGCGCCATCGCGCGCGGTTTGACTGCCCCGCTCGCGGGCAATAGCTTGGTAAAGAGCGGACCCGCGCCGGACCCGCGCCTTTCGCGCAAGGAGGTTGGATGCGAAATTTCCCTTTTCACCGGCCGTGGACCGGTTTTTTTTGCGCGCTGCCGATGCTGGCCGCGCTCAGCGCCGCGTCGGCACAGTATCTGAGAAGTCAAGATCTGAAAAGTTTTGCGCAGCGAACCACCGTTAAAATTCTTCCCAACGGCCTCACGCTCATTCTTTGCGAGCGACATGAAGCGCCGGTCTTCAGCTACACCACCTATATTGATGCCGGCGACGTGAACGATCCCTCGGGCCAAAGCGGTCTGGCGCACATGTTCGAGCACCTGGCCTTCAAGGGAACCAGCCAGATTGGAACCACAGACTACTCCGCCGAAAAAATCGCGCTCGCGAAAGTTGAAGCCGCCAACGCGGCCTACCAAGCCGAAGCGTTAAAGCCCGTCGGCCGCGACGAAAAAAAACTTGCCGCGCTCAAACAAGTCTTTCTCGCCGCGCAAACCGAGGCGCAAAAATTCGTCGTCCCCAACCAGTTCACCGAAGTGGCTGAAGAAAACGGCGCCAGCGGATTGAACGCCGAAACCACTCTCGACGAAACCGAATACTACTGGTCAATGCCGGAAAATCGCCTCGAGCTCTGGGCCTGGATGGAATCGGGCCGGCTGGCCGACGCGGTGCCGCGCGAGTTCTACAAAGAGCGCGATGTGGTCTTCGAGGAGCGCCGCACGCGCGTCGATTCGGAGCCCACCGGCCGGCTGATCGAGCAGTTCATCGCCACCGCCTACGTGGCGCACCCCTACGGCCGCAGCTCCATCGGCTGGCCCAGCGAGGTAAGCCAGATCAACGCCACCGAGGCCATGGACTTCCACAAAAAGTTTTACGCCGGCGGCAACATCGTCGTAGCCATCGTGGGCGACGTGGACGCGAAAACCGCGCTGCCCATGCTTGAAAAATATTTCGGTCGCGTGCCCGCCGGGCCCAAGCCGGAAGAAATGACCACCGTCGAGCCCTCACAGTTCGCCGAAAAGTCCGTCGTCATCCGCGAACAGACGCAGCCCTTTTATATCGAGGGCTACCATCGCCCCGGCTTCCGCGATGCCGACGACGCGGTCTACGACGCCATTGCCGACATCATGTCGAACGGCCGCGTCTCGCGCCTCTATCGCAGCCTGGTTGAGCAGCAACAGATCGCCGCCGAGGCGCAGGGCTTCAGTCCCTTCCCCGGCGCGAAGTACCCCGGCCTCTTCGCCTTCTACGCCCTTCCACTGCCCGGCCACACGCCGGCCGAAATGCGCAAGGCGATTCACAAAGAGATTGATAAGTTGAAGACCGCCGACGTGAGCGATGCGGAACTCAAGATGTTCAAGACGCGCGCCCGCGCCGATCTGCTGCGCGGTCTGGCCGACAATCAGGGGCTGGCCAATTCGCTGGCCGAATACCAAACCCGCTACGGCGACTGGCGCGAACTCTTTCTCTCGCTCGACCGCGTCGACAAGGTCACCAAGGCCGACATTCGCCGCGTGGCCAATCAGGTCTTCGTCGCCTCCAACCGCACCACCGCGGAAATCGACACCGATGCGCCCGCCGCAAACGCCAAGCAAACCGCGAACGCCAAACAAAATGGGGGCGCGCAATAATGGACAGTCATCCGTTGAAACCGCGACCAATCGGCAATTCCACTATCGAAGCACGCATTCCTCTCGCCAGCCGCTCTGTGTCAGGGCACGACTTTAGTCGTGCCGAAACTGCCCCAAAACCGGCGTGGGCTTTAGCCCCGGATACATCGCAAAAAAACGCGATTTCGCCGCACCATCCATCGCAAAAAAAATTCCTTTTCGCCGCCGCCCTCCTCGCGCTCTTCGCCGCGCCGGCATTCTCTTTCGCGCAGCAGGCCAAGCCATGGGAGCAGATTCCCATTCCCGCGCTGCACGCCTTTCATCCGCAGCAACCCCGGCGCATCGAACTAAAAAACGGCATCGTAATCTTCTTACAACAAGATCACGAGCTGCCCTTCGTCTCCGGTTCTGTTCTGATTCCCGGCGGTGAGCGCGAGGTTGCCGCCGCCAAGGCTGGCCTCATTGATCTTTACAGCCTTGCCTGGCGTACCAGCGGAACAGCAAAGCTCGACGGCGACGCACTCGACGATCTGCTCGAAGCCAAAGCCGCGCACATCGAAACCGCCGGTGATGAAGATTCCACCGCGCTCTCTTGGGATTCGCTCACCACCGACGCCGATCAGGTCTTCTCGCTCGCCATGGATCTGCTCTTTCATCCCAAATTCAGCGAAGAGAAACTCGCGCTCTCCCGCCAGCAGGAAGCCTCGGACATCGTACGTCGCAACGACAATGAAGACGAGATCGCCGGCCGCGAGGCCTCCAAGCTCGTCTACGGCGCAGACAGCCCTTACACGCACCAGCCCGAGCTGGCCACCATCGCCGCGGTTTCCGTCGCCGACCTCGCCGCCTGGCACGCGCACACGCTCAAAGGCAAACTCATCATCGGCATCAGCGGCGACTTTGATGCCGCCGCCGTGGAAGCCAAGCTCCGCGCGCTCTTCGAGCCGCTGCCCGCCATCACGCCCGCCGCGCCGCGCCACGATCACTTCGCTGAAACCAACCCCCGCCTCTACTTCATCGACAAGCCGGACGTAAACCAATCCAGTGTGCAGATTGTCGGCCTCGGCATTGAACGCCGCAATCCCGACGCGCCCACCCTCGCGGTGATGAATGAGATTCTCGGCGGCGGCTTCGGCAGCCGGCTCTTTCAAAAAATTCGCACCCAGATGGCGCTGGCCTACGCTGTCGACGGCGGCTTTGGAATGGATTATGACCACCCCGGCGCATTCGCCGTCGAAGTACAGACCAAATCGCCCTCCACCGTCGACGCCACCAAAGCGGCCCAGGCCGAAATCGCCCGCCTCGTCTCCACTCCTTTCACCGAAGAAGAACTCCGCCGCGCCAAAAACAATCTGCTGAACTCCTTCCTCTTCCGCTACGACAGCAAAGACAAAATCCTGGCCGGGCGCGAGCGGCTGGAATTCTACGGCTACCCGGCCGACTATCTCGAGAGCTACCGCGCGGCGTTGGAAAAAGTGACGCTGGCCGACCTTGACGCCGCGGCGAAAAAATACGTTCATCCCGACCAGCTCGCCGTTCTCGTCGTGGGCCACGGCGAAGAAATCAAGCCCGGCCTCGACGCCCTCGGCATGGGTCCGGCCAAGCCCATCGATATTTCCATTCCGCATCCACCAAGCCACAAAGCGGCCCTACCCGGCCGCAAAGCGGTCGCCACAAAAAAATAATTTCGTAAACGCCGGTCGCATCCGGCAGAAGAAGGCCTCATGAAAGTCGAAGCTAAAAACCTACCCACCAACGCCGCCGAACTCGCGGCCCTCGACGCCGCCCGCCGCGCCGCCGCCGAACGGCTCATCGCCTCGGGCGTGCTGATCGAGAGGCCCGAAAGCTGCCTCATCGATCCTGAAGTTGAAGTCGCCCCCGGCGCGCTGATCGAGCCCTACGTCCAACTGCTCGGCCGCACGCGCATCGGCCCCGGCTGCCGCATCCGTTCCTTCTCCGTTATTGAAAACTGCACCCTGGCCGCCAACGTTCTCGTCCGCAACCACAGCATTCTTGAAGATTCCGTTCTGGCCGACGGCGCACAGATCGGTCCCTTTTCCCGCTTGCGTCCGGGCAGTGAAATCGGCGAGCAGGCCCGCGTCGGCAACTTTGTCGAAATCAAAAAATCGCATCTCGGTCGTGGCGTTAAGGCCAGCCACCTCACCTATCTTGGCGACACCGAGGTCGGCGAAGGCACCAACATCGGCGCCGGCACCATCACCTGCAATTACGACGGAGTTCACAAGCACGCCACACGCATCGGCAAAAACGCCTTTGTCGGCAGCGATTCCACCCTCGTCGCTCCGGTCGTCGTCGGCGACGGCGCGTTCATCGGCGCCGGCTCCTGCATCACCAAAGAGGTTCCCGCCGACGCGCTGGCCGTGGCCCGTAGCCGCCAGATCGTCAAAGAAGGCTGGGCTGCTGCCCGCCGTGCGGCAAAATAAGTCATCCATGTCCGCCGCTGGCACGCTACTCTGCCGGCGGCGGGTAACGCCGAAGATTCATCGCAACAATCTGCAACATTCGGGTCATTGAGACTTGACCACAAAGATGATAGCCTCTGCTCAGAAAAAATAAGATACCGGCCCGCCGTCTCCCGAGACTTTACGGTTGCGCTCGGATAAAAGTGTTGCTTGACTTTCATGTGGCTTTTGTTGCTGGCACGTTGTTTTACAGATGAAAGCAAGTTGGTGCGCGCCTGGAGCATTCCAAAGCGTACAAAATTTGGCCTTGTCAGATTTAAGCAACGCCCGGTCTGTTGCCGATGAAAATATTCGTCGGAGGCCGGTGTGGCAGTGGTAAAAAATATACGCATCCAGCGCGAAGCCGGGCAAAAAAATAAGCTCTCGAGAGTGCCCCAATGGATCGTCTCTCGCGGGCGTTGGCAATATAAGACACGGACGGAGGCTGCTGTTTGGCGCTGAAATCTGAAGTCGCGATTACCCCAGATCGAGCAAAAAATGCCTCCCAGCGCAACGGTGCGGGCATACGCAAACCCGCGCGCATCCTTGTCGTCGACGATGAGCTTTCCGTCCGCACGATGATCGCCGCCGTTCTTGAGCGCCAAGGCTACACCGTGGAGTTGGCCAGCGGAGGACGCGAAGCCCTCGAAACGCTGGAGATGAACAACTTCAATCTGGTGCTGACCGACATCGTGATGCAAGACATCAGCGGCATTGCGCTGCTCGATCGCATCCATGTGCTGCAGCCTAACCTGCCCGTCGTCCTGGTCACGGCCGTCCACGACATTAACGTCGCCATTGACGCCATGCGCCGCGGCGCCTATGACTATCTGCTCAAGCCTTTTGAAAACTCTCTGCTGGCCAGCACCGTCGAGCGCGCGCTCAGCCATCGCCAAGCCGTCGAAGAAACGGAAAATTATCACCAAAGCCTCGAAGAGATGGTCCGCGCCAGAACCGAAATGCTGCGCCTGGCCATGAAGGATCTCGAACACTCCTACGACATCACGCTCGAGGCGCTGGGCGATGCGCTCGATCTGAAGGATTCCGAGACCGAAGGCCACTCCAAGCGCGTCACCGCCTACGCCATCGCTCTGGCCCGCGCCATGGGCATTCCCCCCGAAGAGATCAAGACCATCGCCCGCGGCGCTTTTCTCCACGACATCGGCAAAATGGCGATTCCCGACGACATTCTGCGCAAACCCGGCAAGCTCACCCTCGATGAAGCCGAAAAGATGCGCGAACACTGCGCGCGCGGTTACCAGATGCTGCGCAAAATTCCCTTCCTCACCGGCGCGGCAGAAATTGTCTTCTGCCATCAGGAACATTTCGATGGCAGCGGCTACCCGCGCGGCATGAAAGGCCGCGAAATCCCCATCGGCGCACGCATCTTCGCCGTCGCCGATACCCTCGACGCCATCACCAGCGACCGCCCCTACCGCAAATCTCGCACCTTCGATGCCGCCCGCGAAGAGATTCTGCGCTGTTCCGGAGAGCAATTTGATCCGGCCGTCGTCGAAGTCTTCCTCAAAATCCCCAACGAGCTTTGGCAGGAACTCCGCGACGAAATCAGCGGCCAGGACAAACGCTTTTCCTCCCTTGATATACCGCCGCAGGCCGCCGGCGTATCACAGATAGCCAATTAAAGCGCCCTGGAAGAGGTAGCAACCACCTTAAGTACCGCAGTTGTAGATTCCAGTTTGCGGAGCAAGCGCGGATTGCGGAGGGAGCAGGGGCTTCACAGGCTGCGGAAAGAATAAGCCTTGATTGGGCCTTCAGGCCCGGACTTTTGCCAGCCGCAAATTCCGCTTCCCCTTTTGCAGATAATTTCTCCCTCCGGGCGCAACATAAACGTAGCGCCTTGTCTGTGCAGCCTCTCAAAAATCGCTTTCGGGCGAAAAAAAATCTAAAACCTGCTCCAAAAACAGTGCAAAAACGCCTACAAAAAAATGGATTGTTAACGAAATCAACAGTTTAAGCGTTTACTAAATAGACAATAAAATCCGCAAATCGGAGAAATGTACGTAGATCACGAATAAAGTTTACCAAATAGACAACAAGCGCAAGAAGGCCTCCCGAGCCCAACTTTCACCGCTATTGGAATTTGGATTTACTGCCTTTTTGCACAAAACGGACTACTTTTCCACAAAGATACGCCATCGCATATCCCCCCAGTGGGCTATGCAAGTTTGTATCTCGCCTGATCGCTCTGGTTATAAATCGTTGTAATCCATCCACGGCTTACATATTAAGTCAATAGTATTCAAAAAGTTAAATAACAATTCCTCATCTGCCGTCTCACAAAAATCCACCAGCTAGAGGCGCTGGCTACGCTACGTGATTCTGTGAATGTCATGCCAGAAATACTAAAAGATAAATTTTAATTTTTGTATTTGCTTTTTCCTCAATCTATGCTATCGTGTATTTATTCCGGTTGTGGAGGTGCTCCTTAAATTCCTCCAGGCCGGGAGAAGTTTGCGTCACTGGCCTCCCGGCACGAACAGCTAGACCGTTCGTGCCGTCTTTTTTTCTCCGGATTCTCTTCCTGTCACATCGCACATCCTTGGCAATCCTCCAAGATCATTCTTCTTCTCTACGCCAACAGCTATTCTGCTTGACGCCCTTGTTGCCTTATCATGGAGAGGAGATCGCCATGAAGCATTCCATCCTAACCCGCGGCCTGCTCGGCTTGGGCGTATGCGCGCTCACCGCCGCCAGTTACGCGCAGTGGTCGAATCCGGCCAACGATATTCCCGCCTATCACCCCTCGGCGCCGCTCAATCTCCATGCACTGCCGCCGATCCTCTCCGGCAAACAGTTGTCGGGACCGGCCTTCCGCTATCCCTGGCAGGTTCACGCCTACCAGTTGGCGATCAAGGTTAGCAGCGTCATCTATCAGGTGCCCTGCAACTGCCGCTGCGACCGTGCACTGGGCCACACCAGCCTGCGCAGCTGCTATGAGACGACGCACTCGACCGAATGCTCCACCTGCGCCAAAGAGGGCTTTTACACCTACCAGAAAACCAGGCAGGGATGGACGCCCGCGCAGATTCGCGCCGGAGTCGCCCGCCATGAATACGAAGCCATCGACCTCGACAAACAGTAGATAGCATCGCTTAATCCCAATTCAGCGTAGAATAAGAAGATGCAACACGAGCCGCTTGGCTCCGCGTTTGCACCCGCTGGCTCTTCTTTATCATCTAAAAAAGAGCCGCACAGTGGGGGCGTCACGGTTTCGACGGGATCGATTGCGGCAAGGGAGACATGTCGGGGTGTGGGCACCCGTAATCGCCTGCAAAAACAAAGTTGCCAACGAAGAACTGGCACTTGCTGCTTAATTAATTAAGTAGCCGTTCGCCGCGGTTTTGCCTGTGGGCCGTGAACGAACGTCATTTAGCAGGCTGGCTGAAGCGGCTCGGTCCGGGCGGCGGAAGCGAGATCAATCGGACTAGTTTGCGGCGCATCTTGTCCGTTCTTAAGCGTCGTAAGCGAAACTAATTGAATCGGACACAGCATGGACTCTCCCGGCTGACAGCGATTTCGGACGCGGGTTCGACTCCCGCCGCCTCCACCAACATTAACTATATTAGTTTCATAAACATCCAAAAACACTAGATTTCCGCGTACGATACGCGTACGATAGCTCCATCATGTTGACGCTCTATCGCCGCCATCTGAAGCGCTGCTCGAAAAAAGACGACCGCTACTGGAAACGGTGCTCTTGCCCCATGTGGGTTGAAGGTACGGTCAACGGCACCTATATCCGCCACAGCCTGCAAACCGCGAGTTGGGAGCGGGCACAAGGACTTGCGCTGGAAATCGAGTCCGCAGACGATCCCAAGGCGCCACCTGCGAAAAAAGAAGAGGCCATTACCATACAGCAGGCTGTTGACGAATACCTGGAAGATGCCAAAGCCCGCGACCTGGCGGAGTCAACGCTCGCAAAACTGGATACCATCTTCAGGAAGCAGCTCTTGGGCTGGGCAAGGTCCGAAGGATATACCCTGCTGAGAGAATTGGACCTGCGCGCGGTTCAAGCGCTTCGCACCACATGGAAGGATGGCGGACTGGCAAAGAAGAAAAAGCAGGAGCGCCTCACGGGGTTTTTCTGGTTCTGCATTCGTGCCGGATGGATTGCGACCAGTCCTACACACAATCTCAAGCCAATTACCGTCCATCAGAAGCCAACGGACTACTTCTCGCGCGAAGAATACACGAAGATTATCGAGGCCACCTACCGACTTGATGGCGGGATGGAGCGTGCCTACGACATCGAAAAACGAGGTGAGCGCATACGCGCATTGACGGAACTGATGCGTTGGAGCGGCCTGCGAATCCGAGATGCGGTTACGCTCGAAAAGACACGGCTTCTGCCAAACGACGACCTTTTCCTCTATCAGGCAAAGACTGGTGTACCGGTGTACGTTCCGCTTCCTCACCACGTCGCCGAGAGACTTCGCAACATCCCCCCTGGTCCCAAGCCGAATCCTCGTTACTTTTTCTGGAGTGGGAATGGCGATCCGAAATCGGCGGTGGCAGATTGGCAGCGTAGCTTCCGAAGATTGTTTGAAATTGCCAAACTGGAAGCGGCTGACGGAACGGCGAAGAGATGTTTTCCGCACATGTTCCGCGATACGTTTGCTGTCGAGAATCTATTGGCGGGAGTTCCAATCGACCAGGTTTCGCTTTTGCTTGGTCATAAAAGCGTGAAGATCACGGAAAAGCACTACTCGCCGTTCGTAAAGGCAAGGCAGGAGCAATTGACGGCGAGCGTTCGGAAAGCATGGGAAGAGATAAAGCCCGAAACAACAGGACCTCAACCTGACCACCCCACGACGGAAGCTCTCTCATCACACTCAGCCGGCCCGACGCTGGTGTACTCGAATCAGCACGCTCTCAGGAATGCGTAAATTGCAGTATCCACGTTTACGGGAAGTTTCGGGCGTTCCCCATCGTAGGACACCGCTCTCTTCAGCAAAGAGCCTGCGGACTGATTTCTCGCTCATTCCCCAAAGCTCTGCGACTTCCGGCACTGAATAGTGTCGTTCTAATGCGATGGACTGCAACGTCTCTCGCTCCGGTGGCTTTCTATCAAATGAAATCACTCTCATAAGCAGAATCCTGAGCAAAATTCCTAACTTCGACTACCGGTGAGATTCGCTCTCATGGCATCAGTCGTCCAATGAAATTTTGGGTGAGCGTCATTCCCTGGAGGGATGACGAAAGTTTTCGGCCATGGTGTCGAACGCTACCAGTGGCAGTCATGCGGGGTTACAATTATGTCCATTCAAGGTTTAGCGCGCCAATACAAGCGTGCTTGCTGTCCTTCCCAGAGTTCCCCCGACTTGGAGGATGGTCATGTTCCTGCCAGAGATCCGGTTACTGCAGGCGGCGATTGTACTTGCTGAAGAACTACACTTCTCAAGAGCCGCAGACAGATTGAACATGAGCCAGCCGACCCTCAGTAAGCAGATTTTGAGACTGGAGCGCGGCATCGGCCTCCAGGTTTTCAGACATAATCATCAGGCCGCGGAACTCACAAATGCAGGGCAGGTATTCATCACTGAAGCGCGCGAAGTTATAGCACACGCGGAACGATCTATTCTGTTGGCGCGAGCTGTCCTTAATGGTCCTGTTGAGGTTTTGAATATCGGCAAATCGTCCTATACAGATCCCTTTTTGGTTTCAACCATTTTATCTATCCAGCTTCCACTATTCCCTGACATGAAAATCAAGCTATGGAGTAACTACTCCAATGAGCTTGCACAAAATGTCATTGTTGGTGCTCTCGATCTGGCGATGATTACCGGAGTGCCCCACAAGCCTAAACTCAGCCAGATGAAAATTACGGATGATCCGTTTTATATCGTCATGTCGATGGACGATGAATTGTCGGCGTATCGGGAGATTCACCTGGAGCAGATGGACGAACGAAATTGGATACTTCTCAGTCAGCACGCCCACATGTACCATACAATTCTGTCCGTCGGAGCGGATAAGGGCATCCATCCTTCTGATATTTACCATTTCACAAGCCCTGACGAAGCATCGGAGTTGGTTCGTGAACATCAGGGTCTTGCCTTTTTACCACGAGCAGCGGCATGGAAGATTGCTCGCGATGGCTTGACGGTGCGGCCTCTGGCGGAAGATCGCCTCCGTCTTATCACTTGCCTTGCAGTACATGCCGACAGTAAATCCCGCCTTATAAATGAATTTGTCAAAGCCACGGGTAAGAAACTCGTCGGTATCGGTCGAAGGGTACAAAGGAATCTCCCGCTTTCAGCATGATTCATTCACCCGTAGATAAGGAAAAATCGGAATCCTCTATCTCGCGGATTTCAAGGTTCAGTGGTCCTTCGAAGCCGCATTTTGGACAGGTAAAGATTCCGATTGCGTGTGCCCGGCCTTCAAGTTCTTCTCGGCGAATGGCGCTCCCACAGTTAACACACACATGAACATGCAACAGGAAGTGCTTGGTTTTCTTAGGATCGATTGGCACGACGTCAGTCCTCCGCGTTCTGAAGTGGGTACAAAATCTGTTAGCCTAACCAAATCTGCAGTGGTATGTGGTAAGTCAACCCATTCAAACGCTTGCGCAGTTTGTTATATCTTCGTAAGAAAACAGAATGGGGACGATCAGAGCCGCTTCGTTATTCGTTGTTGCCTCTTGCAACTGGCCTGTTCATAGCCTCAAGGCCCAAAGCGATATTGGTTAATCAGCTTGTTGGAATGTTCAACGAATATCAAAGTGCAAAAAATCGACGCCGTGTGTGCGCGGGACAAAAAACTCTGAGGCCGATGGCAAAAGTTCAGGACGTGCGCCTTGGGAACGAAAACATTGAATGACATAATGCGTGACTCCGAGAGACAGAAGTTCTTCTTTGAGTTTGTGCATATCGTCAAGAGAGAGCAGAGCCGGGTGCACCGTGGTGCGAACCTCGTAAGGAACGTCACTGGCAAGCAGGCTACGCAGGCTTGCCAGAGCCTTATCTCCACTGCGCTCGATGCCGGTGACATGCGCGTAATCCGCAAAGGATGCCTTCACATCGAAACCGACCCAGTCGAGCAAGGGCAGCAATTGCACAAAACATTCTGGATTCATGCCCGCCGTATGTAGACCGACGCGAAAGCCGAGTTTGCAGGCATCCTTGACAGCATCAAGAATGGCGGGTTGGAGCGTGGGCTCGCCCCCCGAGAAAACAACGGCATCGAGCAAGCCGCGGCGACTGGCAAGAAAATCGAGAATCGAAGACCAGGAGACCAACTGGTCGCCTTGCGCTGGGCGTAACCCGGGATTGTGGCAGTAAGGACAATCCCAGGCGCAACCCTGACAGAAGACTGTGGCGGCAAGTTGGCCCGGCCAGTCGCAAGTGGAGAGGCGCGTGAGCCCGCCGACCTTCAGGTTACTTGCACTTCGATTCAAGGAAGCACTTCCGTTCGTGATACTCGCCCTGTTTGCCGCGATTGAAGGATGAAAGCGGACGAAAGTATCCCATGACGCGGGTCCAGACTTCGCAGGGCTGGCGTTCCGAGTCGGCAAGAGTGGCGATTCCTTGTTCATCGAGCGTAGAAGATGCGGTTTGCATGAGGCTCCTTTGGGTGAATCAGCGGGTTATGCCTGGGCGGCTTGTTGTTTGCGGGTTAGCAGTTCAGCGTCACACTTGGGACAGAATGTGTGCTCGCCAGAGAGATAGCCGTGTTTGGGGCAGATGGAAAACGTCGGTGTAATGGTGATGTAAGGCAGACGGAAGTTTTCGAGAGCGCGGCGGACGAGCTTTTTGCAAGCCTCAGCCGAAGAGATGCGCTCGCCCATGTAGAGGTGCAGCACGGTTCCCCCCGTGTACTTCTTTTGCAGCTCTTCCTGTAGCTGAAGAGCATCGAACGGATCGTCGGTATAGCCGACAGGAAGCTGGCTGGAGTTGGTGTAATATGGCTCGTCCGGTGTGCCTGCCTGCAAAATATCCGGGAAGCGCTTGCGGTCTTCGCGAGCGAAGCGATAGGTCGTGCCCTCGGCTGGCGTGGCTTCCAGGTTGTACATGTGGCCGGTCTCTTCCTGAAACTTCACAATGCGCGCACGCACATGATCGAGAAAACGAATGGCGAGGGCGCGACCGGCTTCGGTAGTGATGTTGTCGGCATCCGCGCTGAAGTTGCGGATCATTTCGTTGATGCCGTTCACGCCGACTGTCGAGAAGAAATTCCGCAGCGTGCCAAGGTAGCGCTTGGTGTAGGGGAAAAGGCCATTGTCCATATGGCGCTGAATCTCCTTACGCTTGATCTCAAGGCTTGTGCGGGCAATCTCTAACAATTCATCGAGGCGACCGAGGAGCGCCACCTCATCGCCATGGTGCAGATAGCCGAGACGCGCGCAGTTGAGGGTAACGACGCCAATCGAACCGGTCTGCTCGGCAGAGCCGAAGAGACCATTTCCGCGCTTGAGCAGTTCGGTCAGATCAAGCTGGAGGCGGCAGCACATCGAGCGGACCATGTTCGGTTTCAGATCGGAGTTCAGGAAATTCTGAAAGTAGGGCAAACCGTACTTGGCCGTCATCTCAAATAACAGATTGGTGTTCTCGCTTTCCCATGGAAAATCGGGTGTGATGTTGTAAGTCGGAATCGGGAAAGTAAAGACACGCCCCTTTGCATCGCCTGCGGTCATCACTTCGATGTAGGCGCGGTTGATCATGTCCATTTCCGGCTGCAGATCGCCGTAGGTGAAGGGCATGGTTGCGCCGCCGATGACGGGCCGCTGCTCGCGCAGATCTTCCGGGCAGGTCCAGTCGAAAGTGAGATTCGTGAAGGGCGTCTGCGTGCCCCAGCGCGAAGGCACATTGAGGTTATAGACCAGTTCCTGAATGCACTGGCGAACTTCGCTATAGGGAAGATGGTCCTTGCGTATGAAAGGTGCCATATAGGTGTCGAAGGAACTGAAGGACTGCGCCCCGGCCCACTCATTCTGAAGAGTCCCAAGAAAGTTGACGATCTGGCCTGTGGCGCTTGACAAGTGCTTCGGTGGACCAGCCTCGACCTTGCCGGGAACACCGTTGAGGCCCTCCAACAGAAATGTGCGCAAGGACCATCCAGCGCAATAGCCCGCGAGCATGTCGAGGTCGTGGATGTGAATGTCACCTTCGCGGTGGGCGCGACCGATCTCAGGCGTATAGACATGCGAGAGCCAGTAATTTGCCACAACTTTTCCGGAGACATTCAGGATCAGTCCGCCGAGTGAATACCCCTGATTGGCATTGGCATTGACGCGCCAGTCTGCACGGTTGAGGTATTCATTGATGGAAGAGGCAACATCGATCAACGTGCGCTGGTCGCGGCGTAGACGGGAGCGCTGCTCGCGGTAGATGATGTAGGCGCGGGCAGTGGAGAAGTGGTTCGCGGAGATCAGTACCTGCTCAACGATGTCCTGGATCTGCTCGATGTGCGGCGACCTGTCATGGAAGCGGTGAGCAATGACCTTCAGGGCCTGAATCGTGAGCAACTGGGCCTCGGCGGCATCGAAGGAGCCGGTGGCTTTACCGGCACGCTCAATTGCCGAACGAATTTTGTCGCTATCAAAGGGAACGGTGGTGCCACTGCGTTTGGCAACGGATGAAGGCGGATGAATGGTAACGTCTGACATCGAAGCTCCTTAAATCGGATCAGCGATGTCTCGGGAAGGACGCCTTGCGAGGAGGAGGATGGCGAAGCGCCAAGGAACCCGGCCAAGCGACCCGCCGGTACACCCCGCCCGTGGACGTTCAACTGATTACGGCAGGTCTCCTGGCTCGCGAGTCGCGGCAGCCATCCAACCTTCCCGTCCCAATGGGACAGTGGCATCAGCGGATGGCAGCTCTTCGCTTACAGTTGCGGGGGCAGCGTTGGCTTTGACCAACTTCTCTCTTGGCCCCAGATATTGGGTCTCCGGGGAACCGTAACACTACTGAATGTATCCCGATTGCGCTTCGGAGTCAAGAGGGACAAGATGCGAAAACGGCGCTGAACGAGCATTGTGAGACGTTATTTGCTTTTTCTTGCCGACAAACGCTGTTGCTCCAATTCCCGGCGTGAGCGGTCCAGTTCCGCAGCAGTGAGTTTTTCGTCCGGGAGAATGGTTTGGTATTCAGTAGCGAGAACCTTGATGGGGAGATTGTCGAGTGCATAGTGTGCTTCGGCGGCTCCCTTCTCGGTGCACAGAATCAGGCCAACCGGAGGATTTTTGCCGGATTTCATCCAGTTCTAGCAGGCATAGTTTACCCAGCTAGGAGCAACGCGCCCGGTGCCTCGTTGACATCCTGATTGCTGGTCCGCGCTCAACGCTCAGGCATACTTCTGCCCCACCCCGCACACGGCAGAAATAGCGAGGCCCCAGAACACACTGGGGCCCGCATCCTTCACAATCGCATCGCCATCTCCAGATCGCCAGCCAGCGGCACCGACACATAGCTGCTCGCCGAGGCACGCATCTTGTTCACGAAATCTGCGCAATACCGCGCATCATCCGCCAACACCAACGCGCCCGGACGCAGTCGCGATTCCACCAGAGTCAGCACGTCCGCATACAGCGCTTTCGCACCATCGAGCAGCACGACATCCAGCGTCTCGGGTAGATCACACGCCAGCGTCTGTAGAGCATCGCCCTCGCGAATCTCCACAAGATCGATCAGGCCGGCTTCGGTAAGGTTCTTGCGCGCCCGCTCCACCTTCGATGCCTCGAACTCTGTCGTGATGACGCGCCCGCCACCGTTATCGCGAAGCGCCGCTGCCAGATAGATCGTCGAAACACCAAACGACATTCCAAATTCAAGTGCCGCTTGCGCGCGTGTGGCACGCACAAGCATGTATAACAACGCGCCGGTTTCACGGGAAACAGGAAGTGGAATTTCCTTCAGTAGGCCATAGTACTCGCGATATCTGGTCCTGCTGGTGATCATTGCGGATACATCGGTCCCAGCCACGGCAGCGCCCATCGCCTGTTCGCTTGCATCGGCTTCAGCAAAGAGACGGTCCAGAACTCGAACCACACGGGAGGAAGAAAGAGTAGTCATCGGAAAGCTCCAATCTGTTGTTGGGCTCCGAGATGATGCCTGCTTTTACAAATGCAAGGTTCCCATTCGAACCAGTTTTGCAACCAAAGCGCACCTTCTCAGAACCAGATTCATGGTTCACAAAGAGAAAAGTGCGTTGGTTAACGGGAACGCTTACGGTAGCCAGCAGGACACTGACTACATCTCGATTCTCTTCTCAGAAGCCTTCCGCCGTCAAGACTGACTGAGGGTGTCGGAAGCAAGGCGCAATAAAGTGAGCGATTCAAGAGGCACCGCTGCCAGCATTCGCTTGGCAGCGGTGAGGAATTGCACTGATGGAGCAAGGGTCAAGCGTTCATGAGTTCAACCAAAGGATAATCGCCGATCAGAGTGACCAAGTTCCTAGCGGCATATCGTTGGGCAATGCGAAAGATGTTTGCATCGGAGACTCCCAATGCGGTTGCAAGCAGAATGCGATTCACGCCACCGTGGGAAACAATCGCGATTGTTTCCCCATGGTGACGGGCGTAAAGTTGATATGCTGCATCGACCACACGGGTTTGCATCTGCACAAAGCTCTCGCCATTTGGAAATTGTGTCTCCGTCGGATGTTCCATCCATTGGCGATAAATCTCCGGATATTCTTGAGCGATGTCGTCATAGGGCTTACCTTCAAAATCGCCGAAGTCAATTTCGCGGAACTGCTCTTTTGCCTTAACCGAACAGTGTAGCCGCTCTGCGAGAATCGATGCGCTTTCCAGCGCCCTTCGGCGTGGACTGGAGTAGATTGCGCATATTGGCTCCTCGCTTAGCTTGCCTGCGACAGACAGCAATTGCCTTCGCCCCTCTGGCGACAATTCAATATCCAGTTGTCCGTAGCACCGGCCACGGCTTTCGGAGCATGGTTCTCCATGACGAATCAACCAGATGCGCGTAATTGTTTCCATATCTCGGTTTTCATTCATCGCAGGGCTGTCCCCAGTAGAAGGACAATCGCCTCCCCAATCTGTTCCGACGTTCCCAGGGTATCGCCGGTTACGCCGCCGATCTTGCGTAGACAGAACCAACCGAACGCCGCCGCCAATAGTGCGGCCGCACCCCAGCAAATGGCTCCATGCCATTGTCCGGTTGGCAGTACGATCGCTGCGCAAAATGCCGTTGCCCAGACAAGTTCTGCCGTTCCGATGTGGCGTGACACCGCTTCCGACGGACGTGCATACGGCAAACAGCGCGAAAGGAAAACGATGTTCCAACGTCCGATTACGGGAGCCAAAATCAGATAGACTGAGGAACTATTGGAGGCAATCAACGCACTGATCGACGCAGCCTTCAACCCCAGCAGGAGGATCAACGCCGTTGCGCCGTAGCTGCCGATGGCATGGTCGCGCATGATGCGCAGACAATCCTCGCGCGACTTTCCGCCACCGAGTCCATCCGCCGCATCCGCAAAGCCGTCATAATGGAGAGCACCGGTGATGAGCGCTTCTACCGCCAGGATTAGAACAGCAACAACCGTGGCGGGCAGAAATGGCGTCAGGCCTCGTGACAAAGCCAATGAGACGAGACCGAGCAGAGCACCGACCACAGGGAACCAGCGCGCAGCCTTGCCAACGTCCTCGGCGGCAAACTCAATGAGGATTGGGATACGAGTGCAAAACGCGATGCTCGCCAGGAATGATTTCATCGTGGGTTATCTGTGTCCTTTGCTGATACCTCTGCCGACTCGAACGTAGCCATTTCATTGAAAGCGGCAGCAGCAGCTTGCACGATACTCATTGCTAGGGCAACGCCGGTCCCCTCGCCAAGCCGCAAGCCAAGACTGAGAAGAGGCTGTTGCCCAGTGCTCTCCAGAAGAGAGACATGTCCAGGCTCCGTTGAAGTGTGGGCGGCAAAGAGGTAGTCCTTCACGACTGGCTGCATCTGAACCGCAAGCGCCGCGGCAGAAGTAGCAATCAAACCATCCGTCAGCACTGGACGGCGATTGGCTGCGGCTCCGAGACAGAATCCGCACATAGCGGCGATCTCCAGACCTCCAACATTTCTCAGAATGTCGAGCGGATTCTTCAGATGCTCACTGTGTAAAGCCAAGCCTCGCTCGATGGCGGAAATCTTCCGTCGCAAGCAGTCGTCACTTGCTCCTGTTCCCCGACCAACAACGTCTCTGACCGGACGCTTGGTTAGCGCTGCCGCGATTGCACTTGCCGGGGTTGTGTTTCCAATACCAAGCTCACCGAATCCGAGGAGCGTGCAACCGTCTGCGACCGCTTCGTTTGCCATGTCGATCCCAACGCGGAGAGCTGCATACACCTCCTGTCGCGTCATTGCAGGAGCGTCACAGAAATTTCTGGTCCCATGGGCCACATTTTTATTCACAATTTCCGCGCAAGAAGGCAACGGACCAATAACACCAACATCGACAATCCGGAGTTCGATACCACAGGTTTTTGCCAGACAATTGATGGCCGCACCGTTGTGAACGAAATTCATCACCATTTGCGCGGTAACCTCTTGGGGATAGGGATTCACGCCTTCCGCACACACACCGTGATCTCCGGCGAAAACCACGATGCGCGCTTTGGATACTGAATACGAGTGTCCGCCGAAGATGGCAAAACAACGATTTGCCACTTCTTCTAACCGTCCGAGGCTTCCCTCTGGCTTGGTCAGATGCCGTTGCCGTTCAATAGCCAGTTCCAACAGACGAATGTCGATGGGTTGAATCCGCTGTACCGTTTCATGGAAAATCAGTTCATTTGAAGTCTCAGTCATTGCCATCCTTAGTTATTCAATCAACATGTCATAGAGCGGAATACCTCTGCCGTCTGCGTAAGAGAAACAGGAATACAGGACCGCCCAGCAACGCCGTCACTGCTCCTACCGGCAACTCCGTCGAACCAAGCGCCGTGCGCGCTGCGGTATCAGCCGCGACTAGAAAAGATGCTCCGAGCAGCAGCGATCCTGGAAGTACGATACGAAGGTCTTCCCCGAAGAGAAGGCGAATCGCGTGCGGCACAATCAAGCCGACAAACCCCACCGCGCCGCCGACCGCAACCGTTACCGCAACCAGCAACGAGCAAAGCAAGTGAATCAGCAGTTCGCAGCGTTTCACGTTCACGCCCAACGTCATCGCTGTATCCTCGTCGATGGCGAGTAAATGGAGCTTATTAGCCATCATTAACAAGGCGATCCAAGCGGGGACCAGAAACAGAGTCATGTGCCGGATGGTCGTGAACCCAACGACATCAAGGCTTCCTGTTGTCCATCGCAATATCTGATGCGCACGGTTCGGATCAGCCAGAAATTGAATCGTAATCACGGCCGATGATGCAATCAGATTCACTGCGACGCCGGCCAGGAGCAATGCTCCGGGCAGAATTGTGCGTCCGGTGCGGGCAATCTGATAAACGAGAAATACCGCGAGAAGGGAGCCCAAGAAGGCGGAGAGGAAGAGGAACGGAATTCCCCCAAGAATTTTGTCGATTCCTAATGCAATCGCGATGCTGGCACCAACCGCGCCGCCTCCGGAAACGCCGAGGATGAATGGATCGGCCAGAGGATTACGGAACAACGCTTGCAGCGCGGCCCCTACGATCGCCAGCGAGGCTCCGACCATTGCAGCCATAATCACACGTGGCAAACGAAGCTCGAAAAACAGAGTGTGCATCGTCGGATCGGAAAAGACGGTCGAAAAGTTGATCGATTCCGTTCCGATGCACGTGGAACCGATGGTAACAACGACCAGAATGAGCGAAAGAATCGCCATGGCTCGCAAAAGTCGAACACCAATGGACCTCGTTCGCCCGAGAAGAACCGCGGCTAATCGCACCATACGAGCGTCCTTCCCTCGAAGCTTCGTGTCCGAATACTCTGGTCTTCATAGATCGCCGCCAAAGTAGAATCATTGAGCACTTTATCCGGGCGATCATCTACGATCAGTTGGCCGTTGCGAAGCGCCAGAACCCTGTCAAAGGCGCTATCAATCAAATGCAGGTCATGTGTGACCACGCAAATTGCCAATCCTAATGTGTCACGCAGGCGAACCAGTGTACGCATTAAGGCGATGCGATGGCGAAGATCAAGGGATGCGGATGGTTCATCGAGAAGCAGACACTCAGGCTGCTGCGCCAGCGCACGGGCTACGGACACCAGTTGTTGTTCGCCCGTCGAAAGCGCCGTGACTGGCCGCTCGGCCAGATGTGACGCTTCGACAAGAGAAAGCGCCTCCATGGCGAGCGCTCGATCCTTCCCGTTCTCCAGACGAAAGGGCGGCCGATGGGGGCTGCGTCCCGTAAGTACCACTTCCAGCGCAGTGAATGGAAACACCATCGTCCAGGATTGGGGAACATACGCCAAACTCCTGGCTGCTTCCTGTCGAGGTGTCTTCGCCAAGCTACGGCCATGAAGCAGAACGTCGCCAGATGCCGGCTTCAGAACACCGGCGAGCAAACGAATCAGCGTGGACTTGCCACTTCCGTTGGAACCAATAAATGCGCACAAAGCGCCTGGGTGTAGGGAGAGAGAAAGATCGGCGATAACCGGTCGTGCAGGAGAATACTCGAACCCGAGGTGACATGCTTCTAGAATCGGCGGCATCATTGCGCCTCCAATTCTCGAAGCGGAATCTCCGGATGCAGGATGTGCGCCAGCAGCACAACAGTCCGCGCAATCAATTGCGAGTTGTGCGGGATGAAGTCATCGGTCAGTTCGTAGACCCTGGAGTTCCTGACCGCTTTCAACGCCGGAAGCTCCTGCCAGTCGGAACGGGCTCTTTGCGCGTCCCCGGCGATGGCTCCCGGTTTCAATTCCAGCACGAAGTCCGCGTTGAGGATGATTAGCTTTTCCTTGCTGATTTGGCTATATCCGCTTGCCGTTGGAGGCGCGACGACATGCCCTCCGGCAATTTCGACCAAGTCCGCAAGGTAGCTTCCCTGGGTAGCAACGTAGAGGTCGCGGAGACTGCCGGGCGAGCGATCAACTGCTACGATCACCGTGGGGCGCGCTCTGCCGGAGGTGCGCTTGCGCACTCTATCCAGAGTAGCGCGCGTTGAGACGGCAAGAGCCTGAGCCTCGCGCTGTTTCCCGATCGCTGCTCCGACCTCGTTGATAGCCGAGAAGACATCGGGGACACTTTGGCTTGGCGTCACCAGAAAGTGAATTCCAAGTTGCTTCAGGTTGTAGGCGAGAATGGGAGCTTGCGCCTGCGTCAGTACAACCAGATCCGGATGCAGGCGGACAATGCGTTCGAGATTAGGAGTGGACCAGCCTCCGACTCGCTCCCGCGATTTTGCTTCGGGAGGATAGGTGCAGTAATCGGTGACGCCAACAACCCGGTCGAAGACGCCGAGTCCGTAAAGAATTTCAGTCAGATTTGGAGAAACAGACACAATCCGCCGAGGTGGCGCCGCGCAAGCGGTCGCCGCCCATAGAACGATCAGCAGAAAACATAGATAAGTTTTTCTAACCATTCTTAAAAGTCAAATTGCACGCCGCTCATCGCCGTAGCATCCGGCGTGCGGCAGCCGCTCTCGTAGTACGACTGGTTGAAAGCGTTGTTCACGTTGACGAACAGTCGCACAGAGCGTTGCTCGCCAAGTGGACGCCGGTAGTTTGCGCCAAGCTGTCCTTTGCGGAATCCATCGAACCGAAAGGCCTGACTGGCATAGGTTGTGGAGTTATAGATCGGAGCCATATAGGTGCTCGATAGAACCGTTCCGAAAACCACCGACAGGGACGGCGTTAGTTGCCCGGTTGCAAGCACAGAAAACTGATGATCAGGCGTTTTGAATGTTTGATAGATGCCAGTGATCGTCGGCTTTGTTTCGCGCGCATTGGTAAAGGTGTAGGCCGTGCGCAGATTCAGCCTCCGGACTGGTGTTACCGCGAAACTCGCTTCAGCACCGCGGGCAATTCCACCTTTTGTGTTGTAGTAGCCGTAGCTCCGCCCAAACGGATCGGTCGCTGCGTGCACGGAGCCATATGCAATCACATCGTGAAGCCGAGTATAAAAGTACGTAGCGGAAACCTCGGCACGGCGATTCCAGAGGCTTTGGTCAACTCCACCATCGACGGCCGTGGAGCGCTCCGGGTTGATGATAGGATCGCCCTCATACGTGTTGCCGTAGCTGCTGAAGTAGGTGCCGAACCGTTCATAGAGCGAAGGAGCACGATAGCCGGTTCCCACGTGAGCGCGAAGTTTTGTTCCTGATTCGCGGAACAGATAGGCGGAAGATGCGTCCCATGTGTTCGATGTAGGCGGATTACTCAATTTCACTCCCGTGTAAGGGTTGCTACTTGCAGGAACTAAGGCTGGATTCTCCAGATCGAAGAACTGACCGCGGTACGAACCTGCCAGTTGCAAGCGTCCGCTTGCCAGATGCAGTTGGTCTTGCAGGAAAATGGCTTGGTAGCGCTGAGTCACGTCTGTGCTGTAGAACTTGGGCGCAGTCGGTTCTGTTGTTTGCTCTTGATAGTGCTCGTTCTCGAACTCGTAGCCGGCATTGATTGACTGATATTTTCCCAATCTCCAGTTCATTCGCCCTGATACTGTATGGATCAATCCATCGTACAGATCAACCTCGGTACCACCGTAAGGCTGATAGTCTCCTATTCCCAGCGGCCCGTTCGTATAATTTCGATGTGTCGACAATCCCTGGTAGCTTGCGATCAACGACAAGGAATCTGTAGGGTGTGTGCTGGCAGTCAATACGCCCGAGTAGGTGCGCGCGGCACGGCTGTCGTCTGGGTCGTCGTAGTCCGAAATGAACGTGGCATTCCCCAGATCCAACTTGGAAAGTGGTGTGCCATTCTCGTAAAGACGCAACTGCGAAGCTGACAGCGCTACAGCCTTCGTCACACCTATGCTGGAAGCGCTGGAAAGCGCCTCCGGGCTCTGTGTCATACGCGAAAATGAATCTAGCGCAAAAAAACGCGCGGTGATGAGGGCATGGTTGGACAATGCATAGTCGAGACGAGTCTGCACACCGCTGGTGCGATCCGGTAAATTGCCATCTAGGCCGTTGACAACATTCAGATGCGCGATACCTGCACTGTAACCGAGTTTTCCATTGAGTGTAGAGCCAGAAACTCCCGCACGGCCTCGGAACGTGGTCATCGAACCGCCTTCGAGAAGAATTGTGCCGCGTGTTTTTCCGCCGCCCGCGCCTGTGATGATGTTGATGACGCCGCCGGTTGCATCCGTGCCGTAAATTGAGGACCCCGTACCGCGCAGTACCTCGATGCGGTCTACGTTCGTGATGAGCAGATCCTGCAAGAGAGACGATGCGTCAGCCTGTGTGCCAGACGCATCGCGCAAACGGAATCCATCCACCAGTACCGCGGTGTCTTGATTGCGCAGTCCGCGGGTCTTGATCGAAACTAATCCACCGGGACCACCTTGCTGCTCGATGCGCAGGCCAGGAACGTAGCTCAGTGCATCGGCAACAGTGTTCATGTCCAGGCTTTGGATCGTCTCTGAATCGACGACTGAAACCGACTTCGCTGTTTCGTCGGTGGTCTGCGCTGTGCCCGATCCAGTGACGGTTACGGACGTTGTAATCGCAACTAGGCGCAGTTGCAAATCGGCACCAGTTTGTGCGCCTGCGGTTGTATCGATGGTCTGAACGGCGGAAGACTCCAGCGACTTTGCCGTTGCCGAAAGTAGATACAAGCCCGGAGATAGGTGCGCGAATCGGTAGTGTCCAGACTGGTCACTGACAGCCCGCAGGCTTGTCGTATTGTCACGCGAGACCAGCGTCACTGTCGCACCTGGAACAATTGCTCCGTGGGGGTCTTTCACCACCCCACTGATGCTGCTATTCCCTTGTGCCCAGGCAATTACGCTGGCCAGCACAAAAAAGCACACACTTTTTGAAACAACCCACATCCATTTCATTCTGATTTCTCCGGGAGCATAGGGATACCGCCGTTCGACGGCTTGATTTGTAAGGGAATACCGGCAACCACCATGAGAACGCGGTCGGCAGCAGCAGCCACGCGCTGATTCGCCAGTCCTTGCAGGTCGCGGAAGATGCGCCCCACCTTTGTGGAGGGAACAATTCCCCCACCGACCTCATTGGCGACAACAATAAGATGAGTGCCAACGGCAGCATTGACGATTTCATCGAGTTGCGCAAGCACTCTGTTCTCGATTTCATTGGATGGTTGACGGCGAAGGTGAAAGAGCGAATTGCTCAACCACACGGTGAGGCAGTCCAAGAGCAGGACGTTATACTCTTGCCGTAGTTTCCCGAGGAGAGGGGCAATTGCCAGAGGCTCTTCGAACGTATCCCAATGCGCCGGTCGATCATGACGGTGTCGCGCAATGCGTGCGCGCATCTCTTCGTCATTGGCCCGTGCGGTTGCAATGTAAGCAACCCGAGGTGCACCAACACAAAGAGACTCCGCATGCCTGCTTTTGCCGCTACGAGCGCCGCCAATCAGAAAAGTAAGCATCGTCGAGGAGTCCACGCCTCAAAACTACAAGTGAGCGCAACAACCTCGATGAAATGGAAAGAAGGAGAGTCGAAAAGAGAGGAGAAACTGAAAGCAGAAACCGTTCTCTATTCGCCTTCCGCTTTTCATCGAAGCGGGGCGCATTTCACTACGAGGTAGGTATCCTGACTTGCAGGTCATTGCCTTTCGCAGCCTTCCCATTCCTGACGGAACAGTGGCGTCGATTACGAAAGACTCGCTGCTTACAGTGGCGGGACCGTGCGGGATTTGCACCCGCTTCCCTTTTATCTGCTGTTGATTTCAGCAAAACCTCGAAGCATTTTTATCGTACCACGACCATGATGCCTCGGAGGCTCCCACGAGGCTCACGATAGGCCGATAAAGTGCAAAGCTATTTATATTCATCATTTTGTGAGGCTCCAACGGCAATTGCAGAACACACCGATGGACGGACTGTTTTGGCGTAAATCGATCAACAGCCGATTTTGCCTAATGTGTTCCGTCATAAGATCCAGGTCGATTGAAGGCTTGACCACAAGTTGGTTGGCGGTCAATCTTTGCAGCGTGTCTGCTTGAACAGCGTCCCCATGCGGCAGCAGCAGCACGCCCCAAGGTGCTCCGCCCTCGGTAATAAGTGCCGGAAGCACTCCTATATCTGCGGTCAGCAGAAGACCGTGCATTTCCTGGCACAACCGAACGATTTGTGCGCGAGATAGCTTTTCTGTCGGGCCCATCGCATATATCGTCAGAATGTCTTTCGATAGCGCCTTTAAATTTCCGACGGAAAATTCCACGCTCCGATCAAGGAGGATGCACTTTGCACAACGCTGCACTAAACTGCGAACAGAGATGGCGCGTGGTATCCGATGCCAATGGCTCATTTCACCCTTTCCAGTGCGCTGTATTGCTAGATACGCTACTAAACAGGCATCAACGCACGCCTACGGAGGCACGAAAATGACGATCACGAATAAATGGGATCAAAGATTCATGGAGATGGCTCGGCTTGTGGCAAGCTGGAGCAAAGATCCGAGTTCTAAAGTGGGAGCTGTTATTACAAGAGGAAAGTTCGTTGTCTCTGTCGGCTTCAATGGATTTCCGCAGGGCATCGCCGACTCTGCAGAGCGGCTCGAAAACCGAGAGATCAAGTACCCGACAATTCTTCATGCTGAGGTCAATGCAATCCTTTCTGCGCACCAGGATATTAGTGGCTGTACGCTGTACGTCACCCCCTACATGCCTTGTCCGCAATGCGCCGCAGTGATCGTGCAATCTGGCATTACGCGGATCATTTATACGCCGAGCGATAACGAACGATGGGGGCAACCCCAACTTTCGCTGACAATGTTCCAGGAAGCAGGAGTGGAATTGGCCATACTTTCATCGGAATCCTTCCAAGAAAGCAATTCAAACAAGTAATTCGATTCACTGCGCCTCTCCTTTCAACCGTTGTGACATTCTCTTTAAATCGCGAAGACAGAAGTTATCAAATTCCGCCGACTCATCACAAAAGCAGCAGGCACCAAATTGAGCGAATATTTCATGTGTGCGGCCATACGGAAACCGAGGGTGTCTGCATAAAATATGGCGGGAGTCTTTACGGAAGGGCCCGCAGTCAGACAGGATTGCCGGCCCCTCCCATTCCTGTTCGTAGAAGAGTCTTACTCCTTGTTGGATTCGCTATTCAGTTGTTCAATTTCTTTTTTGGTAAGCGACGGTCGGCCCTGGGCGATGGCGCGGGCCTTCACTGCCAGAGACGTGCTTGAGGCCTGAATCGGCGAGCGGTAGCCACGCAATGCGGTGGTAGTGCCAGAGGATCCGACAAAGCTGAAGTTGTTGAGATTGTTGTAAGAGTAGGGTTCGCTCGACGAAAGCAAACTTCCTGAGCTGAGGGTGAGTTGCGCCACCGGCGTACTGGTACTGGAGGCATCGTAAACCCATATCGGGTTGCCGCGCGCGTACCAGATACGGTTGTTGACCGAAGTATATTGGGCAGCCCAATAATAACCAGCCGCGCTGCTGATAGTGTCGATGGTGGTAAAAGTGGAGAAATCAGTGGTGCTAAGCAGTACGCCGTTCATGGCATAGCTGCTATTGTAGGCGCCCATAAGGATGTAGGCAGTCGCGGGCGAAGTGTTTGTGTTGAAGCTGATGTCGAGAAAGTTGTAGGGGCGAGTGCTCGACGGGCTCATCACGGAGCTCACAGAAGAGAGGCTCGCATAGGGAATTTTCTGAATAGCCGAAGCAGTGTTGTAGCTACCGGCGCTCTGCTCTCCGCCAATGGACGCCACGTAGAGGTACGAACCGTTGACCGCCATGGCGTAAGCGTTTTGGGCGAGATTGGAATTGGAACTGCCTGCGCTAATCGAAGAGCCGCCGGAAATGGTGAACTTCACCAGCATACTGTTGGTGTAGGCTGTGAAATTAGAGTTGGCGTAGGAGAACAGGCCGTAAAGGGTTCCGTTGATGTTGAGTAGCGCTTGGCCATGAGGATTGTAGGTGGTACCAGAAACGGTTTTGGTGGCGGCAGTGTAGTAGACTCCGGTTTGTGCATAGGTGCTGGGATTGATCTCCACCACCCGCGCATTGTCGTAATCGATAGCGTAAAGATAGCTGCCAATCTTGACCACGCCATAGAGGTTAGTCACGTTCGACCATCCGCTGGAGACGGTTGCTATTGGAGTGCTGCCGGTGCTGGTCGTATCGGTTGCATCGTAGATATTGACGGGCTCACCTGTAGCACCCGTGTAGTCAGTAACAGCAATACCCAGTCCGCTGCTAGACTTGGTGAAGCCCTGGACGGTTGGAGAGCCGTTTAGCGTAACTGATGTGTAAGGGCTAGCACCTCCCGCCATATCGGGATAAGGAGTAATGGTGCTGCTGTTATCGACAATGCGTCCGGCCATGCCATGGCCGACATAACTGGAGTCGTAGTAATAAACGCTGTAGGCGGCGTAAGCGTCACCCGTGGATGTGCTGCTGCTGACGGCCGTGGCAAGTTGCGCGTGCGCCGTGCTGGCAGTCAGCATGGCAAGAGCAAGTGCTGTGAGCATACGAAATTGCATGGTGTTCTCCTTGTGAGCCGGCAAAGCCGGCCGAGGGTATAGATGGAAGTTCCATACAAACAAGAAAAGACAAACCACGTGCTTTCGCGGCAGGCGGAGGCGCTCGTGCGGAAAGTGCTGAAACACCGACAGTGGAACGGGCATTCAGCCGCGAGAGACGCATCTTCCGGGAGACCGTCCGTCGGCCCTCACCAGCCGGTTTTGTAGATTTATTATTTGCCGTCAAGGGAGCCTCCCTGGCGGCGATGCCAGCCTTTGATCTCCCACGCAAGGATGGCGTACACGGTGCGGCCCTGCTGGGGGTAATAGACGTTCTCTTTAATCGGCGAGGTGGCGGAATGCGTGATGAGATCGTAAGTAGGGCAAGTCGATGCACCAGTGGAACACGTAGTCCACGAGTACGTGTAGCCCGCGATTGCCGATCCCCCCAATATTTGTTTCGGGCCTTGGTTGAACAGGTCCGTTATCCCCGCTGACAGGGTGCCGCTGCCCAGAATTTTCCAGTAATCGCCGCCGTGGGGGATCTTCCAGTGGACTCCCAGGTCGAAGGTAGTAAGGGGCCGTTCATAGACGGACTTTCCCTGGTACTGCTCCACTTGGTTCCCCTCGGAGTCGACGTTGATGAGGGTGCCCTCTACACCGACGAGATTCTGGCCGGTGTACTTGGTCTCGAAAAAAGTGGTGAGACTACCCTTGAGAAAATGCAGATCAAGACGAGCGTCACCGGTCACGTAGGGGGAGTTGAGGGTGGGAATTGACCTGCCAGGGGCGGGTGTCATGGGGGTGGTTTCGCCCCAGATATACATGCCTTTGTCCCGGTACCAGCCATCCTGCACCGTCAAGGCGGTCTGCAAGCCAGCAAACTGTCCGTAGTGAAGGCTACCCTCGAATTCAACACCTCGATTAATTGTGTCTCCAGTGTTGTAATAAGTGGAAGCGATTGGCGTGTTCATGCGGGTGATGTTGTTATTGGTGTAGCGCCGGAAATAGGTCAGGCGGCTATGGCCGCTCAAGTTGCCTGTCAGGCCACCATCCCAGCCTACCCCGACATCGATATTGCGCCCGGTTTCCGCCTGCAAGGGAGCAAACGTTCCATCGCTATTTGTCTTGGGCACGACACTGATGCCGTCGCCATAGATTTCGTAGAAGTTGGGGTAACGGATGTATTTGCCGTAGCTGGCGTAGGCTTGCCAGCCACGTGCAAACCGTTCCTTCATGGCGATGCTTCCGTTGGGTTTCCAACCGTAATTCCCATTGGGATCAGCGAATGGCGTTTTAACGAGACTGCCGATGGTGGGACCGGTCATTCTTTCTATCCGACCCACCGGGGTGATCTCTAGATTGTGAAGAAAGCGGACGGTGAGTGTGTCCTGGAGTTGAAAGTTCGTCTTGTAGCGGCGGTAGAAGGTAAGAAATGCATTGTCTTCATTGTTGCTTTCATTGGCGTGCAAAGTCTCCTGGCTCCAGTCGCCATGAAACTCCATGTGCTGACTGATTGGCCAATGATCGCCCAATTGATAGGTTCCATCCACCTCCGCTGCGTAGCGGCGGGTGTGGTAGTGGGACCATACTCCGCCTAGATAATAGGTGTACGGATAGACAGCGTCGGAATTGGTGTAGCGCTTGTCCTGATCCATCAGGTTCCCGAGGACGCCCATCGTCAGCTTACCGAAGCTGTCGTTCCATCCCAGCACCGCCTCGGTCTGCCTCAGCTCCTGCAAATGACGCGCACTGTAAGCCAGTGACGCCGTGGGCAGGTCCACATCCGTACTGTACGCAGTGTTGTACGGCATGAGGCGATTCATGTTGAGGTAAGACCACTTAGCGGAAAAATTGTCGTTCTGCCACTTCGCTAGAAGGTTGTCCTTGCTGAAGCTGTTGTTTCTCCGTTTTCGTTCGGTCGTCTCGTCACATGCAATTTGATTTGGGGTCTCACACAGCGGGATAGCGCCATACGGACTATCGGCGGGGAGGATGATCTTTTGAATACTTTGGATGTAGTAGTTCGTGTATTTGAAATCTCCCCGGCTGCGCTCTTCGTCAGCGCTGAAGAGAAATTTTCCGCCAGCCACCGGGCCATTCATACTGAGGCTGAACTGCCGCCCGCCAAAGGTCCGAGCGCCCGCTGAGCCTTGGGCGCTGAAAGATGTTGGCTTCTTAGTAACGATGTTGATGGCCCCACCGATGGGCGCGCCGGAAAAGCGCGCCGGGACAGTACCGCGGTAAACCTCAACCCGCTCAACGTCATTAATCGGGATAGTAGAGAGGTCCGCCGCAACTTCACTGGCCAGATTGAACGGCACGCCATCGACATAGATGTTGACTTGGGAGGGTGCGCTGCCTCGAACGCTGGTCGTCGTGTATTGCCCGGTGCCCGATACGCGCCGTACATAGACGCCGGGGACCTCATCGAGGAGATCAGGCAGAGACTTGAATTCCCCCTTGGTATCATCCGGGTAAACAACGGAAACCGTGCCCGGCGAAAGAGTATTCAAAAGTTCTTCCCGGCCAGCCCTGACCTCCACGGAGAAGGCTGCTGAGCTCAGCGCCATGGTCAGTTCCATGTTGGGTATATCTCCGTTGTGTATCTGAATGATCCGGATCAAAGGGGCAAAACCGGCGTGCTCCACCTGTAGCGCATATTGTCCAAACGGAACGTTCTTAAGAAAGAACGCTCCAGTCGGGTCCGTCTGAGTTTTTTGCGTCCTCTCGGAATCAATTGCCTTCAGTGTGACGGACGCTCCAGAAATCAATGCGCCGCTGGGGTCTTTGACCGTGCCGCGCAGAGTCCCCACATCCTGTCCACTAGCAATTTCCACCGCGAGGAAAAAGGCCACTCCCAAATAGAATGAGAACTTACGGAAACTAATCATTGCTTTCCTCAGTTGTCGCAATTTTGCGACGAAGTTATAAGGACTTCACTTATTGCTTCCGGCTGTACCAAGCCGTCACTCAAGCGCACAGAACCTCTTCCCATAGTTGGGGTTTATCCGGTGGAGAGCGGGTATCGCTCTCCACTCGGTAAACCTCCAACCGCGGGACGAAACCTCACTGGACGATCAGGGTCACCGTGGTCGCGTTCGACGCTGAAGTGGTGTCGGAGACGGCTCCTAGGCCTACCTTTGGGCCTCCAGCCGCGCAGCTCACTAAGAATGACGAAGAAACCAACAGGAGCAGCCCGATACAAACCGTCGGCCAGACGCCCCGCGCTTTCATCCTTCTTCGCAGGAACCAAAGTGGAAGGAGAAGAACGGGCAGCGCGATACCAGCGAGAGAGGATTTGCCAACATTAGAGGTAGAACTCGTTGTCGCCGGAATCGTTCCACCACCAACGACCGTGAGCAGATACGTTCCAGTGGGGGTCGTCGAGGAGGTCGTGATCGTCAATGTGCCGGCAGTAGTCGAGTTTGAATTGTTCGCATAGACATAACTGGCACCGGTGGGCAGATTCAGACAGGTTACGACACCCGACGTCGCGTTAGTGAACGCCACAGCATATGTGGCCGATGAACCGGTGGTTACCGTGGCTGTCGTCGGAGAGATCGTCATCGGGAGGGAAGAATAGTTGGGGCTAACCGCAACAAATTTGAGGGTATTGGAAGTATCGGCATCCGGCGTTACCACGCTGACCGCATAGGTTGCATAGGTGGTTCCACTGGCAATGGATGTTTGTGCCGCCGTTATCTGCGCCGTGATTTGCGTCGGGCTCACATACGTCGTTGTCAGGGCGGTGCCGAGGCCAGAGCTAATGCCCACGTTCCAATAGATGGTCGATAGCGCGGTGAAATTCGTTCCGTTGACCGTCAGCGTGAAAGCCGTGCCTCCGCTGATATAGGCCGGTGAAAGAGAACCGAGAACCGGCGTGAGCAGATTGACGGTATAGGTTGCCGAGGCGATGGCGCTATTCCAGTACTCGGAGGCAACGGCGATGGCTTGGATGGTTTCCGACGATTTGACTGTAATTTGTCCCGTGTACTTGGTCGAGTTGGTGGTGGGCGTCGTTCCGTCGGTGGTGTAGTAGATCGTCGCGCCCGAAGTTGCATCGCTGATAGTCACGTATTGATACGCGGTGTAGGTGCCCGTTCCCGGAGAGATAACTGGCGTGGCGGCGGTAGGTAGATTGAGGGTAAAGGTTGCCGAGGTAACATCGCTGTTGTAGTAACTGTAGGCGACGGCGATGGCCGTAATGGTCTCTGATGAAGTGACTGTGATGGGCCCCGTGTACACCGTCGAAGTGGCGGTTGGCGTCGAGCCGTCAGTGGTGTAGTGGATTACCGCATTCGGGGTTGAATCAGTGATGGTCACCGTTGGATAGGTCGTGTAAGCGCCCCCATCGGGATTGATGACCGGTGTAGCGACAGTGGATATTTGGATCTCGTAATCCGCGCTGGCGACAAAGCTGTTGTTGTAACCGGAGGCGACGGCGATGGCCTTGATGGTCTCTGATGAAGTGACCGTGATTGCGCTCGTGTAAACACTCGAACTGGTTGTAGGCTTGGTTCCGTCGGTGGTGTAGTAGATTGTCGCGCCCGAGGTCGAGTCGCTGATGGTCACCGTTTGATAGGTGGTGTATGTACCCCCGGCCACGTTGAAGACCGGCTTGGCAGCGGTGGGCTCAGCAAATTGATATTCCCAAAGATCGTTGAGAAAGCTGTTGTTGCCGGTCGAATCGTATCCAGTGCCTCCAAAGAGCCAGAGGTAGCCGTTGCTGCCCGTCCAACTGCCCGCACCATACCGGCCTCCGGGAACATTGCCTGAGGCGGCGCTGCCCTCCGTGCCGTATGTACCGGACTGGCCACCAGTGTTGCTTCCGCCTATCCAGGTCCACTCACTGGTGCTGAAATCAAACTTCCAAAGGTCGTTGAGATCAACCCAACTGTTGTTCGAGTCGTACCCATCGCCCCCAAAGAGCCAGAGATTGTCGCTGCTGTCGATCCAACTGCTTGCATAGTATCGGCTTCCAGGTGTACCGGTGGCGCCCAGCGAACTGTACGTTCCGTTCACGCCGCCAGTGCTGGCTGCGTCGCTGTTCCCGCTCACCCAAGTCCATTGACTGGTGGAGGGGTCAAACCTCCAAAGGTCGTTGTAAAGTTTCCAGTTGTTGTCACAGCCTCCCAGAAGCCAGAGATTGTCGCTGCTGTCGATCCAACTGCTTGACCCGAATCGGGCTCCGGGTGTGCCGACGGCACCCACCTGCGCGCCATACGTCCCAGACTGGTCCATGCTGCTGCTCCCGCTCACCCAGGTCCATTGACTGGTGGTGGGGTCAAACTTCCAGAGATCGTTGTACGCATCTCCGTTGACGTCCGTTTGGGTGCCCCCAAAGAGCCAGAAATTACCGCTGCTGTCTATCCAACTAACTGCACTGTCCCGGCTCCCGGGAACATTGGCGGAGTTGGCGGCGCCCTGCGTGCCGTACACTCCTGAGCTGTTTCCGGTATTGCTCCCGCTCACCCATGTCCATTGCTTGGTGGAAGGATTGAACTCCCATAGGTCATTGAGATCAACTTCTCCCGTGCTTGTGGCGTAGCCCCTCCCTCCAAAAAGCCAGAGATTGCCGCTGCTGTCGGTCCAGCTACTCGCACCCTGTCGTGCTCCAGGAACATTCGTGGAGGCGGCGGTACCTTTCGTGCCGTACACTCCGTACTGACTGCCGTCGTTATTGCCACTATCGGTGCTGCTCCCGCTCACCCATGTCCATTGCTTAGTGGAAGAATCGAACTCCCATAGGTCGTTGAGATCACCACCGATTGCTACTGTCGAGCCGTTGCCGTAGCCTCCAAAGAGCCAGAGATTGCCGCTGCTGTCGGTCCAGGTAGCCGGAGATTGGCGTGCTCCGGGAACATTCGTGGAGGAGACAGCACCTTTCGTGCCGTACACTCCTGGCGGTCCTAGCTGGCTATAGTAACTTGTCGATTTGCTGCCGCTCATCCATACCCATTCGCCCGATTGGGCGCGCGCCACAGGGCCCAAAACTCCCAAGCCCAAAGCCGCCAGACAAAGCACAGACACGAGTGCCGCCCGGCGCGCCTGCGTCATAGTTTTCAGGGCTGAGAAAAATGTATTTTGAACAAACAGACGCTGAGAAGAAAACCAAGGGGAAAATGGACGCTTCATACGTTTCCGTGCGTATGAACTAAAAGGTGACAGAACTTCACCCCGGCCCCGGAAGAAAACATTCAAGGTGCTCATCGGTCCTCCGTACGCTTTAGCAGGTGCGGAGACCAAGAAGAGGGGAGAGGCGGCGACCAACTGTTGGGAAGGCTCAGGAGAGCAGTCTTTTTCGCCGTCCACTTTCACTCGAAGTGGAGCGCACCTATCCCAAGGCAGGTCTCCTGACTTGCAGATCATTGCGTTTCGGCTACCTTCCCATTCCATGAGAGGAACAGTGGCGATTACACCGAAAAACTCCCTGCTTACAGTGGCGGGACCGCGCGGGATTTTCACCCGCTTCCCTTTTCACTCGCCGTTTATAGCGAGCACCTTGGCCTTTAATTAATAACACCAGGGTGTTCGCCATGTCAACTTTGCAGCACGGTCAAATGCCCGGAATATACGCGGCATTTTTACATCTCTAATACCCATCGCCTGACATCTCTTTCGCGCGGTGAAGCGCGAAACTTGCACGTCGGGTGGGCGCAGCATGGCGCATCTGCAGAGGGCAGATGCCTCGCACAAGGGAGGGTAGACGGGCAACGTCACGGCTTGTTGTGGTATTCGTTAAAAAGGGAAAAACGGAGGCACAATGAATAAGAGTATTCTTGCTGAAATCGATGATGAGATCGCACGGCTTCAGGAAGCGCGGGCATTGTTGGTCCGCGATTCCACTCGCACGGATCATAGACAAAAACGAATCACCAAGAGCGTAAATGTTACGAAGAAGCACCACGCGATGAGCGAAGAAGGCCGCGAGAGAGTTCGGCAGGCACAACTCAAGCGGTGGGCGACCATCAAGAAAAGGCAAAGAGGGCTGCTGCGTAATGATTTAAGCGCACGGGGCCTGTAGGACAGGCCCCGTGCTTGCGCGGAGATCCATTAGGCTATCTTTTTCAACTTTCGTACCGTGCCAATCTTCACGGATGTCTTGGGTTCGGTCTTCTTCGCCGCTTTCGCTTTCTCCTTGGCGGCGAATTCTTGTTTGACCGTGGCCGTGATTGCGGCCACGTCCACCTTGTAAACCTCGGCGGTTTCGCGCAGAACGTGCGCAGCGTTCCCGCGCGAGGCTGTGAGTAAGACAACGGCCTCGACCATGGCACGGCCCAGTGTGCTTTCATCGGTGCGGCGAAGAAAGGACGCGAACAGCTTGCCGATGGATTCATTTTCCTTGGCCTTCTTGATGCCGTGCTGTTTGGCAAGGATCGCGGCGCGGTTTTCGTCCAGAAGGTTCGCCAGACGTTCCGCAACAAAAAGCAAGTCGCGTTTCATCAGCCGCACCGGAACAGCCGCGCCAATCGCGGCCAGAACGCGGAGTCCGGTTGTGTTGGCGATGGCCTCTTCCCTGCGCCGCTTCTCTTGTTCGGTCTTGACTGCCGCATCGGTTGTGGTCCGTGGCTTGCGGGCGTGGTGAATGGGACAATCGGGATTGGCGCACACCTTGCGCAATTCTCCTTTCTCATTGCCTTCGGTAACGATGGCCTCGGTGGTGAACTTGCAGGTCTTATACTCCGGCCAATCTCGCTGCTTGGGATTCGTCGGTTTCTCGCTGTGAATCTCGACATACTTGTTGCGCGGCACGACGGCGCTGTCGTCTTTCGGCGTGCCGTAGGCCGTGCTGATCTGAACGAGTTTCGGTTTGGCGGCGATGGTCTGGCGCACATGCGCCTCGACCTTCATCGTCCAGCATTTTGGATCGGAGCAGGAATCATGCTGCGCCGCCAGCCCTGCGAACAAGAGAACATTGTGTCCGGTGCGCTTGGGGCATTCGACACACGAACCGGCTTCGGGCACAAGCGCAGCATCCTCTTTCGAGAAGGGCGCGTCGGCGAGTTCCAACAGAATGTTATGCTCGATCCACTGTTGCAGATGGCGGACAGGCAGTAGAACGCGCTTGGTCGCGCCATTGGTGTATTGCTCCTGATAGCAAGCGGCAAGAGCTTCTTCCTGCTGTGCCGGTTGCAACTTCGCCAGCAACAGCGCATGGCCGACGCCGATCTCGTCCCGGTAAAAGGCTTCGACAACCGGCGGCACAAGCTCGGTCAATTTCAGTCGAGCGCAGATAAACGCGGGTGTTTTTCCCGTGCGGGCCGAGATTTGCTCAATGGTGTATTTCGGCTCTTCCATGTCGAGCAAAATTCGGAAGCCGCTCGCCTCTTCCATCGGATGCACATCGGCGCGTATCAGATTTTCGACGATGCTGGTTTCGATGGCTTGGGCATCGGTCAATTCGACGATGCGCACGGGCGCGGTTTCGAGTCCCGCCCGCTGCGCCGCGCGATAACGGCGGGCACCGGCTACAATCTCGAAGTGCTGGCCCACGGGCCGCACGACAAGCGGCGAGAGAATGCCCTGCGCTTTGATCGATGCGGCCAACTCGTTCAGGCTGGCTTCGTCAAAACTCTTACGGGGATTATTGGGCGACTCGGTGAGGGTGTCGAGTGGAAGGTCGCGGTATTCGCTGGCATTGATAACAGTCTGTTGCATTTTCGTTGCTCCTTTCGAGCGGTTGATAAGTGAAGGCGCGCGGAGCGGTGACACGTCGAGCGTGTGGTCCGCTCCGCAGGGAGCGGACTAGCCACGAATTGACTTGTCCGTGAAGGCTTCGAGAAAACCCTGTGCGCGGAGATTCCTGTCCCACTGCCGCGCGAATTGCTCGTGTTGCTCGTAGAGGCCGGGAAGAAAGACGTAATTTCCCCCGTCCCGATAGCGCGAATACTGCTCCACGCCCATGTAATCGTTGCGGTAGTACCAAGCCGAAAGCGCAAAACTGCATAGCGGCGGCTTCGACAATTCGAAACACATTTCCGGGTCGCGCATCAAATCGCCGTTTTGCTCGCCGTAATGCGCGATGGAGATAGCAGGGAGGTTGAGCGGCCCTGGCTCCGGCGTAGCTTCGATCACCAAAGCCATATAGGGCGGGTTCTCGATTTTTAGGTACAGAGTGGGCCGGAAACCACCGGCCCGCTCAAGGATGCGGAGAAGAGTTTTCATTACGCCACCTCCGCGATTGCGTCCTGCGCCTCCGGCGAAGATGCCGAAGGCGCATTCTGCGTGGTGGCTGATTCCCCAGTGATCGCGTCGAGAATCACCGCAGAGGTCCGCTGGATTACTTCAAGACTTTCGGCCAGAAGTTCTGCATTCCCTGCGTACATCTGAATGTAGTCACTTGAACTTTTTCCCATCTCCAAGCCCACGGCTTGGCCTACGATGAAGGCCACGGCCTCGGCTTCCGTCTCGCGCACGGTGGCGGTCGTCATGGTGCGCCGGTCGGACTTGTGGAGATATTCATGAGCTGCCTCATGGACCAAAGTCACAAATTCTTCGGCCTTCGACTGGCCCGGCAGTAGAGCAATCTTTCCGCCATAGCTGACGCCCAGAGCGGGCGCTATGTTTTCGGTGTATTCAAGCATGATGCTCTGAGAATCGAGAAATGCAATCAACCGGTCCCGGTGTTCGCCCACATCGCCTGTAATGTCATGCTCGAATTCGGGCAGGTCCGTGCCCTCGGTCTGCGCCACATCGAAGACATACACGGCGCGAAAGCCAATCAACACGGGCTGAGGCTTGGCGCTGTCGTCCTGGACACTGTTCCGATCAGCGTCGTTCTTATTGCGCCGCTTCCCGACCATTGGGGCAAGAATCTGGATGCCCTTTTCGCCACGCTTCACAAACCGGCCCAGTTCCTTCCACGTGTGGAACCCGGCTACATGCGTAGCCGTCGGGCGCTGTCGCGCGATGGCAAGAATATTGCCAAAGCTTTATGTTTACAGCGGAACTATGTTGAGTGAGGCGACCGGGGGCAAGCAGGGCGCGGAATTGCGCGCCCTGCTGTTGACATAATCAGAGAGATGCGAGGAAGGCGAGCAGAGCATCGT